>Ga0210384_10009231_pt1 | contig 10195 bp, 4 predicted proteins | sample IncBWH2MmetaG_FD_160574 | JGI IMG/M metagenome (GOLD analysis project Ga0210384, IMG submission 160574) | Forest soil microbial communities from Barre Woods Harvard Forest LTER site, Petersham, Massachusetts, United States - Inc-BW-H-2-M | ecosystem: Environmental > Terrestrial > Soil >...
TCCGGGGTGAAGAATCGTCGGGTCACAAAGGTTCTCATAGTTCCGCGTGAAGATATGAACGCCATGGGACCCCAGATACGAAACGGTGAAAAGGAAATTCTGCGGGAGCGCTTGCTGGATAGAAAGGCCCCAAGTCTCGACGTAGAGGTCGGGATGGTGGCGGATTAAAGCGCGAGCGATCGCTTGTCCCTGACCAAAGGACGCCGGGATATTAAAGTTCGGAGGTTTCTGCAAGTAACTGGGTTGGAAGAAAACCACGCTTTGATCCAGCGGGGGGGTGCCCTGGCCAACAACGAACTTGGTCTCCGTGCGATCGCTCTCGAGTGCTGCGTTGCGGTCGTCGTTTTGGGCAGCCCCATGATAAATGCCAAATCCGGCACGAACCACGGTCTTGCCCTTGAAACGATCGGGGGCCCACGCCACGCTGAAGCGCGGGTCGAAATTTTTGTAGTTTGGATATTCCAGGGCTGAGGTTGGAGAGCAGATTCCCAGACAATTCTGCAAATCGAAAATCTTCACGCGGTCGTGCGCTTCGGTAATCGGAGCGTAGTAATTCCAACGCAGACCGGCGTTGATGGTCAGGTTCGGAGTGACCTTCCATTCGTCCTGGATGTAAGGCATCACGAAGGTGCGCCGCAGCGCGTGACCATCCCAAGAAGTCGTATAGTCGACGCTATCGACCTGATTGTTGATCAGAGAAGTGTTGTCGCTCGCCCCGCCTTTCAGAGTGATCGACAGGGACTCCGTCTTGCCCTGGTTCAGTTGGACCCGCTTCACTTCAATGCCGGCCTTGATGGTGTGGCGGCCATGCGTCCAAGTCAGGTTATCGATATAAGAATAAATTGTCCCGACTTCGTTGTCCGTTTGACTGTTATTCAGCGATTCGTAATTTGCAGTGGACAGGCTGATGTCGAGATAGCCAGGAAGGACGGGATTGTGGAACGGGGCGCGGTTTACCCCAAACTTGAACTCATTCAGCAAGTTAGGACCAAAAAAGTGCTGTAGCGCCAGGAGGTAGTTCGCAGGATGGTTGTTCGTGTCGTTTTGGTCGAACAAACCTCCATTTGGCGATCGAGCAAAGGCGACGTCGCGTTGCGCGCGGGCGTAAAAAGTCGTCGATTCGGAGAATTTGTAATCAAAACGCGCCAGCCAGGTATCTTCATGAATGATGCTCTTGCTCTGATGGGTGAAGTTATCGAAGCCGGTGCCGAGACAATTCGTGGGATCCGGGCAATTGTAAGCGAAGGCCGAGTCCGGGTACACGAATTTAGGTGCGCAGCCAAAAGCTTGCAGACTGGAAACTGCCGATTGGCGCCAAGGGTAAGCTTGAATGATGGGGCAGAGGTTTGTGCCCTGTGGGCCGGAAAGCGCGGCCATCTGCACTGTGGGGTCGGGGACCGCGGCAACTGCGGTGACTTGCTGATACTGGCGTAACCCTTCGTAGTTCGTGAAAAGGAAAGCTTTGTTTCTGACAATTGGTCCGCCGAAGGTCATCCCATACTGTCCCATACGAAATGGGGGAAGCGCCGGATTGCCATTAATATCGAAGTCGTTAAAGTTGCGAGCGTCAAACTCGGAATTGCGGAAGTAGCCATATAGGGAACCATGGTAGTCGTTCGTGCCGGACTTGGTGACAATGTCGATCTGGCCGCCGGCTTGGGAACCGTATTCCGCGTCATAGAGTGCGGAGCTCACGCGATATTCGGCGATGGCATCAGGCGAAACTTGCAGACGGACTTCGGCTTTTTGCGCCTGCTCCTGAATACCAGACGCGTCCACGCCGTCAAAGGCAAAGTTGTTGTCGTCGCGGGCCCGGCCGGCGAAACGAATTGTGCGTTGGTCGCCGCCGCCGTCGTCCTGAGCCCATGGGGCGAGGCGAGTGAGATTGGCCCAGTTTCTGCCGTTCAGCGGGAGGTTTTCGATCTGGTCCTTGCCGATCACGACGCTGCTCTCGGCGGAACTCCGTTCCTCGGGCGTCAACTCAACTTGCACCTCAATCTTTTCAGACGCGTTACCGATCTCGAGCGCGACGTCCAGTGTGCGGGTTTGGCCTACTTGCACTCTTACATCTTCAATTACCTTGGTTTTGAATCCCTTGTAGGAGACGAAAACCGTGTAGTCGCCGATGGCAATTCCGGGGAAGCGATAGTAGCCGTTTGAATTCGTGGTCCGCTCCTGGGTCAAGCCCGTTTCGACGGCGGCAATTTTGACAACAGCGCCGGCCACTGGCGCACCGCTTGGGTCCGTAACCGTTCCTTCCAAGGTGGCACGGTCCACCTGCGCAAATGCTGCAAGGGCCAGGGCCATTTGCAGAAACGAGGCGGCGGCAACTTTCAGATTCCATTTGGTAGACATTTCCAAAATCTCCTTTGGGACACTTCGCTCGCGGGAGCGAGCCGACGAGATTTCGTTCTTTCAACCAGGTGGCCGATCACTGGAACAAGTGGAGAGGGACACTCGCCCGAAACACCACGACGATGGGAGTAAGGTAACGTTTTCTGGAAGAACGAAAGATGAATGTAGGTTAATGGTTGGTTAAACAGCAGGTGAAAGAACTTTCAGATTCGGCGGCTAGGCCAAGTTGAGGGGCGCTTCCTGAAATTGCGGCAGATCGCGAGAGTTGACGCCAATTTCCGCCGACAGCGGGAGGCGAATCGTTACCTTGGTTCCGTGACCCGGATGGCTGAACAGCTCGATGGAACCGTTGTGGCTTTCGGCGATCCATTTGGCGATGGAAAGTCCGAGGCCGGAGCCGCGGGTCTCGCGGGAACGGACATGGTCCGCGCGATAAAATCTTTCGAAAACATGGGGCAGGTCTTTCTCGGCTATTCCAATGCCCGTGTCGTTCACTTCGATGACCGCCTGGCCATCCTGCAGGGAGAGGTCAATCGAAAGATGGCCACCGGCGGGCGTGTATTTCACGGCGTTGTCCAGAACGCTCATGAAAAGGCGCTCCAGCGCGGCTTCGTTCGCCAACAAAACAGGGCGGTGTGGAGGAATGGACTCAACAAAGGTCAGGCCTTTGCCTGAGGCCAGGACCTTGGCCTTCTGCCCGACAGCATGGAGAACGGGATACAAATTCGTAGGCTCCAGTTTCATTTGGGCTACATTTGCGTCGGCGCGCGCAAGCATCAAGAGTTGCTCGATGAGTTCGCTGGTTTCTTCCGAGGTCGCCAAAATGCGCGCCAGCGCGTCACGGTATTCGCTGTCGGTTCGCGGCCTGCGAAGGGCGAGCTCGGCGCTGGTGCGGATAAGCGCAAGGGGGGTTCGCAAGTCGTGCGAGGCATCGGCCGTAAATTGGGTGATGCGCTTCACAGAGGCTTCGATGCGGTCGAGCATGGCGTTCACTTGTTCGGTGAGACGGCGTAACTCGTCTTTTGCCCGGGGCACTTCCAGGCGCCGGGAAAGATTGCGGACTCCGACGCGTTCGGCACTTTCGATGATGCGGCTGACGGGAGCGAGCGCGCGGCCGCTCAACCAATAGCCGAGGAGCGAGGCGAGGACGACGAGCAATGGCAGGAATCGTTTCTCCATGAGCCGAAAGTTGTCCAGAGCCTGATCGAACGGTTCGGTGGGAACGGCCGCGTCCACCAGGTAAACATTCCCGTCCACCAAAGTTTGCTGGCGTGCGACGCGATACTGCAGCGCCTGCAGGTTCGTGGTTTGAAACGATATGCTTTCGCCCGTGGCCGGCCGCAACACTGGATCCGCTAACAAGAAGCGCGGGGCTCGAGATATCCACTGGCCGTCGGGCCCGGCGACTTCAAAAATTGCGCCGCTTTCCCATAAGTCGGAGACGCGGGTAAGTTCCTGCTGAAGCTGGGGAAGGCCTTGGGAAGCGTGCCGCTGAAGGACCCGTTTCAGCGTATCGAGGTTGCGCTCGGAAGCATCATTGACTGTTGTCGCGATGCTCCGCTGAAAACCATAATCGCAAATCCAGAAGAATCCCGTGAAGGAAGCCGCCAGCACCAGGAAATAAAGGGCAGTGAGCCGCGCACGAATTGTGAGGCTCATATCCGGCTCACGGCCCCCAGCGAGTAGCCGAAACCGCGGTGCGTGTGGATGAGCTTGAGTTCCGCGCCATCATCCACTTTCTTGCGCAGCAAGCGGACGAACGCGTCGAGCGTATTCTCGCTGACTTCGCGGCCGGGACCCCAGACGTTTGCGAGGATTTCGTGGCGCGAAACGATGCGGCCGGCGTTTCTTGCAAGCAGTTCCATCAGGCGGAACTCCGTCACCGACAGGTAAATTTCATTTCCCGCTCGAAAACTCCGGCGAGATGTTAGATCAAGAACCAGGTCCTGCACTTCCAGCACATTTTTCCGGCGAAACTGCTGCCGGCGCGCCAGAGCGCGCATTCGCGCGAGGAGTTCGACAAAAGAGAAGGGTTTGGTCAGGTAGTCGTCGGCGCCGGCGTCGAGTCCGTTTACGATATCGCCGAGGGCATCACGCGCGGTGAGCATGAGCACGGGAGCTGCCTCTTCGCGGCAGCGCAACTGCCTGGCAACTTCGAGGCCGTCCATCCGAGGCAGCATCACGTCGAGAAGAATGACATCGAACGCCTGCATGGAGGAAAGCTCGAGGGCCGCGCGGCCGTCGCGGGCTACGCTGACTTGAAAGGACTCTTCCTCGAGTCCCCGGGTCAACAGACTTGCCATTTCCGGTTCGTCTTCGACGATTAGAATGTGCATGTTGGATTCTTGGAACCCAAATAGTAGGAGGTTTTCTATGAACGGCGGGTTAAAGAAACGTTACAGATGAAACAGCCTTTCCTCAGGCTTCCACAGATTCTTTTGCGCGGCCGAAGCGGAAGCGGTCGAGATAAAAGTTAATGGTCGGGGTGAAGACCAGGGAAAGGACCATAGAGCTTAGAATGCCTCCGACGACGGCGATCGCAAGAGGCTTGAGCATGGCGGAACCGGCGCCAATACCGAAGGCAAGCGGGAGCATTCCGGCGACGGTGGCCAGGGCGGTCATGGCGATGGGGCGCAAGCGGCGGCGGCCGGCCTGGATCATGGCTTCTTCAGCGGAGAAACCCAGGGTACGGAAGCGATGTTCGGCGTCGAGAAGCAAAATGCCGTTCTTGGCCACGATGCCGATGACCATGATCATGCCCATTTGGGAAGCGACGTTGAAGGAGGTGTTGGTTATTAGGAGAGCAAGAAATCCGCCGAAGCTGGAGAGCAACGCGGAGGCCAGAATAGCCGTGGGCGCAGAGAAAGTGCGAAATTCAAAGAGCAGAACGGCAAACAGGAGCAGCAGGGCCAGAAATAGTACCACCAGCATGTCGCTGGACGATTTTCGTTCTTCGGCATACAAGCCGCCGTATTCGACACGGATGGAAGAGGGCAAATGCATATCGTTTACGGCTTTCTGCACCGCAGCCATGCCGGTGCCCAGGTCCACACCTTCGAAGCGGCCGGTGACTTGCACCGAGCGCTGCAAATTCTCGCGACGGATTTCCGTCTGCCCGGGATCGACGCTTATGGTGGCCAATGAGCCGAGCGTGGCGGTCCGGCCAGTCGAACTGGTCAAGAGAGCGTTATTCATACTGTCGAGCGAAGAGCGGTGTTGTTCGGGAAAACGAACGCGAACGGTGTAGGAGCGGTCATTGAGAATCACTGGGGTGGCGGCAGGCTCGCCTTCCAGAACCGCCGCGGCGTTGACGGCGACTTCCTCGGGAGTGAAACCTGCCCGCGCCGCTATTGCGGGATTCACCTGGTAGGTTACCGCCGGGCCGCTGATGGCATTTTCCACGCCGTTGAGAATGTCCACGACAGGGTGAGCTCTCCCACCGATTTTGATTTTGTCGAGGGCATCGGCGACCCGGGGCGCGGTTTCATTGAGAAGCTTGCCGTCCTGCGAAAAGAGCTTGATGACGACCGGCTGTGGGGCGCTGGTCAAGTCGCCGATCATGTCCTGGAGGAGCTGGACGAACTCCACATCCGTGGCGGGTTCCGTTTTTTTGATCTCCGCCCGGATGTCGGTGATGATGTCGTCGATGTCGCGCTTGCGATCCTTTTTCAGCTGGACGGTAAAATCGCCGTTGTTCGCTTCGGTGACGGCGGCTAGGCCGAGTTGCATACCGGTGCGGCGGGAAGTGTTCTCGACTTCGGGATTGGACTTAAGAATTTCCTCAATATGCATAAGGATGCGGTTGGATTCAGCGAGCGAGCTGCCCGGCGGCGTGAAGTAGTCGAGAATGAATCCGCCTTCGTCCATGGCGGGGAGGAAGTCCGTGCCGAGAAAGTTGTAACACAGGAACGAGAGAGCGACGACCAAGACGGAGCTTGCGACCAGCACCCACGGCCGCTTCATGAGGGCGCGCATAATGCGCGCGTAAATCTCCACGATGCGACCAAAAAAACCAGAAAGATGAGCTTCTTCCGCGGCAAGTAGAGCAGCCGCGTCAGGACCGGCGGAATCGGCCACGGGGCTAGCGGTTTCCTTCCGGCGGACAAGGTACAGGCTGAGAGTGGGCGTCCAAGTTAACGCGAGAAGAAGCGAAGTGCCGAGAGCGACGGTCATGGTAATGGCCAGGGCGCGGAAGAAGGTGCCGGTCACTCCGGTAATGGAAATGAGGGGAAGAAAAACGACAATGGGCGTAATAGTGGAACCAATGAGAGGAACGGTTAGCTCGCGCAGGGCGCTTTGAATGGCCTGGAAGCGGTTTTGCCCGGCATCGCGGTGCAAAACGATATTTTCGAGGACCACGATGGCGTCGTCGATGACCAAACCGACGGCAGCGGCTAGGCCTCCCAAAGTCATCAAGTTGAAACTCTGATTGGTCATTTTCAAGACAATGAAGGTAACAAACAGAGTGATCGGTATGACCAAGCCCGCCACAAGCGAAGTTCCCCAATCGCGCAGGAACAGCACGAGGATGATGGAAGAGAGCAAAATCCCGATGAGCACGGCATCGCGTACGCTGGAGATGGAGTCGTGAACGATGGTGGATTGGTCGTAAAACGGCTCGAGATGAACGCCAGGAGGCAAAGTCGGAGTGAGCTGCTGGATGAGAGCATGCACTTCATTGGCTACATCGAGAGTGTTGCTCTCGGGCTGGCGATCGACGTTGAGAAGCACGGCGGGTTTGCCATTGGCGGTGACCATGGTATAGACCGGGGCGACCGAAGGCGCGATTTTCGCGATGTCCCCAACACGTATGGGGAGACCCGCCGGGGTAGTCTTGACGACGATTTGCCCGATCTGTTCCGGAGTGCGGACCTGCCCGCTGATGAGGCCCAATACGAGTTGATGTTCGTGCTCGATCAAGCCGGGCGAGTCAATGAGGTTGGTTTTTCGAATGGCCTCGAGAATATCCGTCACCGTGATCCCGGCGGCGTGCAGCCGCGCGGGATCCGGGGTGACCTGGAACTCGGGAACGCGGCCGCCTTGTATGATGACGGTGGCGACGCCATCCAGCCGGTTGAGGCGTGGTTTCAGGTCGTAGGTGGCGATCTCCCAAAGCTTGTTGGGCGGCACGGTATCGGACGTCAGACTGTAACCAATGATGGGAAAGATCGCGAAGGTCAGCCGGTGAGTTTCTACCTTGGCGGTAGAAGGAAGTTCCGCCTGTAATCGAGCGACGACGGCGTCCACGCGCTGGAGTGACAAAATCATGTCCGAGTTCCAGTTGAAGAAGAGATCCACCTCTGCGGAACCACGGCTGGTTATAGATGTAACCTTTTGCAGGCCGGGAACGCTGTTGACGGCTTCTTCAATAGGGCGGGTGATGGTGACCAGCATCTGGTCGATGGGCATGACGCCGTTGTCCACTCCCACCACGATGCGCGGGAAATCGGTGTTGGGAAAAACGGCGACGGGAATGCTGAAAGCAAGATAGGCGCCGACGAGCGCCAAGCTAACGGTCAGAAATAAAATAGGACGTGAGAGCTTGCGGAACCAGGGCTGTTCCGCGGCGGCGTGCGCCTGGGCGTTTTTATTTGTCTGGGAATCTCCGGAGCCGAGAGCCATGCGCCGCTACTCCTTGCCCTTCGCAGGCTTCGATTCCTTGCCGGTTTTTTCGTCGTCGTCCTTGTCTTTGCCGCCCTTTTCATCGGCCGCGCCTTTTTCGGGTTCGGGTGCAGGGGTGGCTTCGATCTTGATTTGGGTGCCGTCGGGCAACGCGTAACCGCCGACGGTGATTACGGAATCGTTTTCTTGTACGCCGGATTCGATTTGCGCGAGTTCTTTGGTCTTGATTCCGATTTTGACCTTCGTGAGGTGGGCTTTTTTGTCGGAGCCGGCGAGCATGACGAAATCACCGGCTTCCTCGGATTTGTAGACGGTCGAGGCCGGAACCACCAGCGCGTCTTCTTCACTCTTTGCAATTACGTTGACGCGCGCATTCATGCCGGGCTTCAGGGCGGGATTCGGCTTTGTGGATTCCACCCAGATTTCGATGGTGGTGCTGCCGGGATCGAGGGCGGGGCTGATCAGAGTGACTTTTGCCTTAATAGGTTCGTCGAGGCCGGGCAATTCGATTTCGGCCTTGTTGCCGACTTTGAGGAGAACGGCTTCGGTTTGGGAAATGTGGGCTTTCGCAATCAGTTTCGACGTGTTCATCACCGTCAGAAGGGGCTGGTTCGCGGTGGCGAGTTCGCCCTGGTATTGCGGGCGGTCGGTTACGACGCCGTCGATGGGGCTGCGAATTTCCGAGTAGCTCAATTGCGCCTGGGCGTTCATGAGTTTTCCCTTGGATGCGGAAAGCTGGCCGCCGGCGGATTTGAGGGCTTGCTCCTTGCCTAGGCGCTGGAGGTCCGCCAACTGCTTCTGCGCCTGCTCGTTGGTGCTGCGGGCCTGGGCGAGCGCGACGTCGGCGGTGTCGAAATCGCGGCGGGGGAGCGCACCCTGCTCATAGAGTTGCTTGCGTGCGTCGTAGACTTTTTGCTGGGCGTCAAACGCCAATTTTGCGGCGTGGGCGTCGAGTTCGGCTTTCTGAATCTGCTGCGGGAGGCTGGCGCCGATCGTGGTGGCGTAGCTGGCTTCGGCCTGCTCGAATTCGCCCTTGCTTTGTTCGGCGGCTCCGGCGAGATCCTGGTTTTCGAGCAACGCGAGCACCTGGCCTTGCTTCACGTGAGTGCCGCGCTGGACGTAAAACTTGGCGATGGTGGAGGTGATTTTTGGGGTGAGGATCGCCTGTTGCAGCGGATAGACGACCGCGTCGGAGGTTACTTCGAGTTCGATGGGACCGCGTTTCGCGGGCGTTACCTGGACGGCGACAAGCGGCGTCGGTTCCTTTTCGGCCGAGCTGCAGCCGTACAGGAACATTGCGCCGGCGAGGAGCAGCAAGCTCTTGGTGAGGAGATTTGGTTTCATTGGGCTAAATTTGCGTTCTACGTAGTTCATGGAGTTGTCAGCACCCCTGTCAAAGTCTGAAGATTTGCGAGAGCGACGCGATACCGGACGGCTCCGTCCTGATAGGCGGCGCTTGCTTGCGCGAAGGTGGTTTGCGCGTCAACGACTTCCAGCACCGTGGCTTCGCCGCCTTGATAACGCATCGTTGTGAGGCGCAGGCTTTCTTCGGAGAGTTCGGCGGAGCGCTGCAGGCCGGCCAGTTCGTTGAGGGCGGTTTCGGCTTCGGAATAGAGGGAGCGCATTTCGGCGAGCAGTTTGCGCTGGGCGAAGGAGAGTTCGCGCTTGGCTTGGTCGCGTTGCAGTTCAGCCACCCGGACGCGGCTTTGCGTGGCGCCCCAATTCCAGATCGGAAGATTCAGGGAGGCGATGGCGGAAGAGCCGAGGTTGGATATTTTGTGTCCGTCGATAATTCCGTCGTTTACCGCGTAGTGCGGCGCGTCAATCCCGTAAAAATAATCCAGGGTGATCGAGGGGAGATAGCCTGCTCGTGCGGCGTTGACCTCGTGCGCTGCGGCTTGCGTGGCAGCAAGCGCGGCGCGGATCTCGGGATTTCCTTGCGCCGCCTGCGCCTCAAATTCCTGCTGCGGAGGAAGCGCCACGTTCCCGTGCAGGTCATCGCCGATTTCGAAATTGCCGTTGAAATCTGGGAAGAGGAGAACAGCAAGGTCCAGGCGTGCATTCAACAGTCCTAGCTTTGCTTCCTGGAGTTGGCGGCGACGTTCCTGAGCTTGTAAATCGGCCTTGATGGCGTCGGAATGGGCAACTTCCCCGCCCTTTTCGAGGGCCTGGGTAAGTTGCAGAAACTTCTCGCCTGCATCCGCAGTGCGTGCGGCGG
>Ga0210384_10009232_pt1 | contig 10193 bp, 6 predicted proteins | sample IncBWH2MmetaG_FD_160574 | JGI IMG/M metagenome (GOLD analysis project Ga0210384, IMG submission 160574) | Forest soil microbial communities from Barre Woods Harvard Forest LTER site, Petersham, Massachusetts, United States - Inc-BW-H-2-M | ecosystem: Environmental > Terrestrial > Soil >...
GTGAAAGGAATATAGGTCGCATGGCGCGGCTTGAACTGCTGGCTGCCGAACAGCGCCTGCAGCATCGCGCCGAGGTCCTTGCCGGAAATGCGGACAACGCCTATGCCGCCGCGGCCCGGCGCGGTGGCAATTGCGGTAATGGGGGAAGAGTCGTAGGTCATGGTGAAATTCTAGCTGCGCTTGCGCGCAGGCTGTGAGTAAATATCTTTTGGGGTGTGACGCAAATGACACAGAAAAACCCCGCGATGCCATAGGCGTTGCGCCGGACCGGGGCCAGGCCTAACCCGATTCCGGCTCCGCCAACAAAAAAGCCCATGCAAGGCACGGGCTTTTTTGATAGCGGCCGAACTCGGCGTCTGGCTTATGCCGCTTTCGGCGCCTGCGGGATCAGCTTGGTGTTGATCACCCATTGCTGCGCAATCGACAATACGTTGTTCACGACCCAGTACAGCACCAGGCCGGACGGGAAGAAGAAGAACATCACCGAGAAAGCCAGCGGCATGAACATCATCATCTTCGCCTGCACCGGATCGGCCGGGGCCGGGTTCAGCTTGGTCTGGATGAACATCGATACTGCGTACACCACCGGCAGGATGTACAGCGGATCAGGTGCGGTCAGATCGTGTATCCAGCCCATCCACGGCGCGCCGCGCATTTCCACGCTGGCCTGCAAAACCCAGTACAGCGCCAGGAACACCGGCATCTGGATCAGGATAGGGAAGCAGCCGCCGAGAGGATTGATCTTCTCGGTTTTGTACAATTCCATCATCGCCTGGTTCATCTTCTGCGGGTCGCCTTTGAAGCGCTCGCGGATCGCGGTCATCTTTGGCGTCACCACTTTCATTTTCGCCATGCTGCGATAGCCGGCGGCGGACAAAGGGAACAGCGCCAGTTTGATCACGATGGTGAACAGCACGATGGTCCAGCCCCAGTTGCCCAGCAGCGCGTGGATATGCTCCATCAGCCAGAACAGCGGCTTGGCGATGATCGCCAGGAAACCGTAGTCCTTCACCAGTTCCAGGCCGGGCGCGATTTTTTCCAGCGAAGACGTATTTTGCGGACCGGAATACAGTTTGGCGTCCACCGTCGTTGTTGCACCTGGAGCAATCGTACCCATAGGCAAGATGCTGCCGACCGCGTACAGGTTGTCGCCGACCTTGCTGGTGAAGATTTCACGCTGCACTTTTTCCGGCGGGATGAAGGCGGACACGAAGAAATGCTGGATCACCGCAACCCAGCCGTTGTCGGCCTTGGTGGCGTGCGACTCATTGCTCTTGCCGGTTTTCTCGGCTTCCGCTTTATGGATTTTCTCAAAATCCAGCTTCTGGAACTTGTCCGCGTCTGTGTAGACGGCAGGCGCATAGAATTCGCTCGGGCCGCTGAACATGGAGCCGCCTGCAGGCTTGGTGCCGTCATGCACCAGTTGCAGATACAGCGAAGGCGTGATCGGCGCAGCGGTGTCGTTGGTGACGCTGTGCTTCACGTCAATCACATAGTCGCCCTTCTTGAAGGTGAAGGTCTTGGTCAGCTTGACGCCGTTTTGCTCGGACTCCAGCACCAGTTGCACCTGGTCGCTGCCGTCCAGCGCGCGCGGGCCGGGTTTGGCGATGAAGCCCGACTTGTGGTTGGGGAAGCCGCCCAGCAAGCCGCTCTGCGCCAGGTACACGCGCGTGGCGGTGTCGTTGAACAGCACGATATTATGGGTCGAGTCGTGCGCATCCTTGTGCTGCAACAGTTCCAGGCGCTTCAGCTCGCCGCCTATCGTGTCGATATCGGCCTTGATCACGTCGGTCGTGATGGTGATGACCTCGCTCTTGACGGCCGGCGTATCGCCGCTGGCGGTGCCGGGCGCGCCGGCAACGGTGGTGGCGGCTGGCGCAGCAGCGCCTTTACCCGCCGCCGATGCAGCCAAGTCCTTGCTCTGGGTTGCGTGCGTCGGGGAAAACATCGATGGCTTGCCGTTAAAACGCTGCCAGTTGTCCCAGAGGAGCAACATTGACACCGTAAGAACAACCCACAGGACGGTACGTTTGATATCCATTTGTATTGTCAGGAGAATGGTGAAGAATGACCGGAAGGTTCTAAAAAGCCCGGGCGCGGCCGGCCTGTTTCTGCAGGCGCACCGGCGGATTGTATAGAACCGTCATCGGATGTGGGGACGACTTGCTGTTTTTCAGCTTTTTTCGCGTCGTTTGACGCTGGAGGCACCATATCGATGCCGCCTGGATGCCAGGGATGGCATTTGCACAAGCGCTTGCCTGCCAGCAAACTGCCTTTGCCGGCACCGTGCACCCTGATTGCCTCTATCGCATAGTTGGAGCAAGTCGGGTAAAAACGGCAATTCTGTCCCAGCATGGGGCTGACGCCCAGTTGATATCCGCGCAATAAAACCGTCAGCAGGGATTGCAGCGGGGATTTCATAAGAGCTCGCCGCCGGGCGTAGCGACAGGGGCGGCCTGCGAAGCAAACAGGCGCAAGATCTCCACCCGCAACTCGCGCTTGAGTTGCGCGGTAGTGGCAGGGCCTGCCTTGCTATTGACTGGTTTTGACAAGCGCACAATGCAATCCATGTTGATTAGTGCAGACCGTCTAAAAATTTCACGCGCGACACGTTTGATCGTATTGCGCGTGACGGCACGCGGCGCAAACCGCTTTGCCGCAACAACGCCAAGGCGGGCATGCGTCAGTTCATTGGGCCTTGCATAGAGTACAAAATGCGGGGTTCTTTGCACGGGGCGCAAACGAAAAACGGATGAAAATTCATCCGTTTTAACGATGCGCCTTACGCGTGCAAAATCGCCACTCATAGTGTCGTTCATGCAATTAGCCCGGGCTGCCGCAAATGCCGCTAACCATGGCCTGCGACAAATCAGGCTGCCAGGCGTTTACGGCCTTTGGCGCGACGTGCGTTCAATACAGCGCGGCCACCGCGGGTTGCCATACGTGCGCGGAAACCGTGGGTGCGCTTGCGGCGAACGACGGAAGGTTGGTAAGTACGTTTCATGTTGGTCTCGCTATTTGAGCAAATAAAAAATCGGAATTACGGGTAGCGGTCGAGTAAGACTGTTTCCACTAGCTAACCACTACTGCCCCAAAACCGCTGCTCATGGTGTGCTGCACTAACCTGTATCGTCACTGAATATTGATTATTTTGAATGAACACAAGGACAGACAAAAGAACAGATATGCAGCAAATTAGCGCACCACTCAATAAAAGAGGGTAGGGAACCCTGAATTATTCACTAGTTTCTGCTTACCTGTCAATCACTTAGCACGATTTAATATGGAGCACTAGCTGCTCTGCAGCAAAGAAATTTCCGCACATGCCTGTGGATAACTCGTCCGAGCAAGGGTAGAATAGAGGATTAATGTGGCTGGGTTATTTTGCCAGTTTTACAATTCCACAACTCTGCAATGAGTGTCGACTGTAAACAACAAAAAGCCCGACGGCCCTGGAATCCCTGCGCGCGATGCGCCTGGAAGACGAGGCCGCGAGCCATGTGCAAGTATTGATAGATAGAGTATTCATGGAAAATTTCTGGCAGGCCTGTTCTTCTCAATTAGAGCAGGAGCTAACGCCGCAGCAGTATAGCGCGTGGATTAAACCGCTAGCTCCGATCGATTTTGAAGACGGTAAGCTGCGCATTGGCGCGCCTAATCGTTTCAAGCTGGACTGGGTCAAGACCCAGTTCGCCAGCCGCATTACAGAACTCGCCGTGCAGTTCTGGGATGAGGCCGTGGACGTCCAGTTTGTGCTTGATCCGCGCACCAATAAAAAACCGGCGCCGTCGGCGGCCGCCAATTCCATGCAATCGGCCAACCGCGAAGCGCGCGAGCAACGCGGCGAAGGCGGCAACAACGACGCCAGCGGCGAACTGCTGGAACTGTCCGCAGCGCAACCTGAAGTATCGCCGCGGCGCGAACAAAGCCGCATCAATTCCGCACTGACCTTCGACAGCCTGGTGACCGGCAAGGCCAACCAGCTGGCGCGCGCAGCGGCCATCCAGGTGGCCAACAACCCCGGCGGTTCCTATAATCCGCTGTTCCTGTACGGCGGCGTAGGCCTCGGCAAGACCCACTTGATCCACGCGATAGGCAACCAGATCCTGGTCGACAATCCGGGCGCGAAGATACGCTACATCCACGCAGAACAGTATGTACGCGACGTAGTGACCGCTTACCAACGCAAGGGTTTCGATGAGTTCAAGCGCTACTACCATTCGCTGGATTTGCTGCTGATCGACGATATCCAGTTCTTCGGCGGCAAGAGCCGCACGCAGGAAGAATTTTTCTACGCATTCGAGGCGCTGATTGCCGCCAAGAAGCAGATCATCATCACCAGCGATACCTATCCGAAAGAAATCAGCGGCATGGATGACCGCCTGATCTCGCGTTTCGATTCCGGCCTGACGGTCGCGATCGAACCGCCGGAGCTGGAAATGCGGGTGGCGATCCTGCTGAAAAAAGCCACCTCGGAAGGCGTGCACTTCTCCGACGACGTCGCCTTCTTCGTCGCCAAGCATCTGCGCTCCAACGTGCGCGAGCTGGAAGGCGCGCTGCGCAAGATCCTGGCCTATTCCCGTTTCCACGGCAAAGAGATCACGATCGACGTCACCAAGGAAGCGCTGAAGGATTTGCTGTCGGTGCAAAACCGCCAGATCTCGGTAGAAAACATCCAGAAGACCGTCGCCGACTTTTTCAACATCAAGGTCGCCGACATGTATTCCAAAAAACGCCCGGCCAATATTGCCCGGCCGCGCCAGATTGCGATGTACCTGGCCAAGGAATTGACGCAGAAGAGCTTGCCCGAAATCGGCGAACTGTTCGGCGGCCGCGACCACACCACGGTATTGCACGCGGTGCGCAAGATAGCAGCAGACCGCAGCAAGAACCCGGAATGCAATCACGAACTGCACGTGCTGGAGCAGACGTTGAAAGGTTAAGCACCGGGTGGGCAATCGTTTGGCATCGCACGGAATTTAGCAGGCGAACGACAGTTTCATCAGCAAGAACAAGTAGGGCGGGCAGGGACTGCCCACGCGGTGCAGGCAATTGAAGCAGCCGCGCGGGCACAGGTGCCCACCCTACAACTGACAGCATCAGGCAGGCGAACACCGGTTCATAGAATCAGAAGCAACGATAAGCAACAACTAGGTACAGAGCTGCATTGAACAGAAACAGTTTACAAAGCATCCTTTATCAATTTACAACACGCGAGGGATATACACATGCAATTGGTTAAAACCCACCGGGATACCCTTCTCCGGCCTCTGCAAATTGTGAGCGGTATTGTCGAGCGTCGGCACACATTGCCGATTCTGGCCAATATCCTCATACGCAAGGATGGTGAAAAAGTTTCTTTCTTGTCCACCGACATCGAAGTACAGATCACCACCCATGCAGAGATCGGCTCGGGCGGTGAAGTCACCGCGACCACGGTAGCGGCGCGCAAGTTGCTGGACATCCTGCGCGCATTGCCGGACGACAACGACGTCTCGCTGACACTGTCCAACAAGCGCATGACCGTACAATCCGGCAAATCGCGCTTTGCCTTGCAAACCCTGGCGGCGGAAGAATTCCCTACCGTGGCCCAGGCAGAGCACTTCAATGCCAGCGTCAGCCTGCCGCAAAAAACCTTGAAGCACCTGTTCAACATGGTGCACTTCTCGATGGCGCAACAGGACATCCGCTACTACCTGAACGGCCTGCTGCTGGTGGTGGACGGCAAGAACGTGATCGCCGTGGCCACCGACGGCCACCGCCTGGCTTTCTGCCAGGTGGAAGTGGAGCAGGAATTCCCGCGCCAGGAAGTCATCATCCCGCGCAAGACCATCCTGGAACTGCAGCGCCTGCTGGAAGACAAGGAAGACCCGGTACAGCTGGACATCGCCAACAACCAGGTCAAGCTGACTTTTGCGGATATCGAACTGATCTCCAAGCTGGTGGAAGGCAAGTTCCCGGATTTCAACCGCGTGATCCCCAAGGGTTACAAGAACAACTTCACGATAGGCCGCGAACAGCTGCTGCGCTCGTTGCAACGCGCCGCAATCATGACCAGCGACAAGTTCAAGGGCGTGCGTTGCGTGATCAGCCCCGGCAGCATGAAGATCAGCTCCACCAATGCCGACCAGGAAGAAGCGGTAGAAGAAATTGAAATCGACTACGGCGGCGACAGCGTCGACATCGGCTTCAACGTCACCTACCTGCTGGATGTGTTGAACAACCTGAAGTGCGACCAGATCAACGTCGCGCTGGGCGATTCCAATTCTTCCGCGCTGATCACGATCCCTGAAAAAACCGACTTCAAATACGTCGTCATGCCTATGCGCATTTAAAAACCAGCGAATCCCCGTAGGGTGGGCACCCGTGCCCACGCGGCCGGCGAACCTGCCAAGCCCATTTTCCAGGCGCCACACAGCGTGGGCATACATGCCCACCCTACCAATTTTCGCTGTTTTGAAGTAAGTCACCAGTGACTTACTACCAGGTAAAACGTAGCAACTTTGTAGCAATGAGAGCCCGGCTCTCAGGTTCATGTGAACAAGCAGTAAATTATTTCAGAAGGTAGCCATGTCCGAGAATTCCCAAGACAACACTCCATCGCAGCCAAGCCAGTATGGCGCATCCTCTATCCAGATCCTGGAAGGGCTGGAAGCCGTGCGTAAACGCCCCGGCATGTATATTGGCGATACATCGGACGGCACCGGCTTGCATCACCTGGTTTTCGAAGTGCTGGACAACTCCATCGACGAATCGCTGGCCGGCCACTGTACCGAGATCCACGTCACCATCCATAGCGACAACTCCATCTCCATCACCGATAACGGCCGCGGCATCCCTACCGGCATCAAATGGGACGACAAGCACGACCCTAAACGCAGCGCGGCAGAAATCGTCATGACCGAGCTGCACGCCGGCGGCAAGTTCGACCAGAACTCGTACAAGGTATCCGGCGGCTTGCACGGCGTGGGCGTGTCCTGCGTGAACGGCTTGTCCAAACTGCTGAAGCTGACCATCCGCCGCGACGGCAAGGTGCACACGATGGAATTCGTGCGCGGCGTGCCGCAAAACCGCGAATTGGAAACCGTGGACGGCATCGCCACTTCCCCGATCAAGGTCATCGGCGACACCGACAAGCGCGGCACCGAAGTGCATTTCTGGGCCGATGAAGAAATCTTCTCGCACGTGGAATTCCATTACGAGATCCTGGCCAAGCGCATCCGCGAACTGTCCTTCCTGAACAATGGCGTGCGCATCAAGCTGACCGACCAGCGCACCGGCAAGGAAGAATTGTTTGCGTTTGAAGGCGGCACCCGCGGCTTCGTGGAATACATCAACAAGAGCAAGAGCGTACTGCACCCGACCATCTTCCAGGCCACCGGCGAGCGCATGTCCGACCAGGGCACCAATATCACGGTGGACGTGTCGATGCAGTGGAACGACGCCTACAATGAACAGGTATTGTGCTTCACCAATAACATCCCGCAGCGCGACGGCGGTACCCACCTGACCGGCCTGCGCGCCGCGATGACCCGCGTCATCAACAAATACATCGAAGAACACGACTACGCCAAGAAGGCCAAGGTGGAAGTCACCGGCGACGACATGCGCGAAGGCCTGACCTGCGTGCTATCGGTGAAGGTACCGGAACCCAAGTTCAGCTCGCAGACCAAGGACAAGCTGGTTTCCAGCGAAGTGCGCGGCCCGGTAGAAGAGATCGTCGCCAAGACCCTGGCCGACTACCTGCAAGAAAAACCGAACGACGCCAAGATCATCTGCGGCAAGATCGTGGAAGCCTCGCGCGCCCGTGAAGCGGCCCGCAAGGCCCGCGAACTGACCCGCCGCAAAGGCGTGATGGACGGCCTCGGCCTGTCCGCCAAGCTGGCGGATTGCCAGGAAAAAGACCCCGCGCTGTGCGAACTGTACATCGTCGAAGGTGACTCCGCGGGCGGCTCGGCCAAGCAAGGCCGCGACCGCAAGTTCCAGGCGATCCTGCCGTTGCGCGGTAAAGTCCTGAACGTGGAAAAAGCCCGCTTCGAGAAAATGCTGTCTTCCGAGCAGATCACCACGCTGATCGCCACCCTGGGCACCAGCATAGGCCCGGACGAATTCAACGTCGATAAGCTGCGCTACCACCGCATCATCATCATGACCGATGCGGACGTCGACGGCGCCCACATCCGCACACTGCTGCTGACGCTGTTCTACCGCCAGATGCCGCAACTGGTGGAACGCGGCCACATCTACATCGCCCAGCCGCCGCTGTACAAGGTAAAAGCCGGCCGCGATGAGCGCTACCTGAAAGACGACACCGAGGAAGCCAGCTACATGATGACCGTGGCGCTGACCGGCGCCGCGCTGATCCCCGGCACCGGCAAAGACCCCATCGCCGGCGAAGTGCTGGAAGAACTGGTGCGCAAGTACAACCTGGCCAACGCCATCATGATGCGCCTGACCCGCGTAATAGACCGCGCAGCGCTCACCGCCATCATGACCGGCGTCACGCTGAAGCTGGACACCGCAGAAAACGCAGAAATCTCCGCCCAGGCACTGATCGCCGCCATCAACGACCCGGCGGTGAAAGCCGTAGTGCGCAGCGATGAACTGTCGGAAAAATTCACGCTGCGCATAGAGCGCATGTACCACGGCAATATCAAGGTCAGCAGCATCGATGCCGACTTTGTCGAAGGCGCCGACTACCAGGTGCTGGAAAACGCCGCCGAGACCTTCAAGGGCCTGCTGACCGAAGGCGCCTTCATCCGCCGCGGCGAAGGCGAAAAAGCCAAGGAATCCGCCGTCGCCGACTTCCACCACGCGATGCTCTGGCTGCGCGAAGAAGCCGAACGCGGCGTCTCCAAGCAGCGCTACAAAGGTCTGGGCGAGATGAACCCATCCCAGCTGTGGGAAACCACGATGGACCCCACCGTGCGCCGCCTGCTGAAAGTACAGATAGAAGACGCCATCGCCGCCGACCAGATCTTCACCACGCTGATGGGCGACGATGTGGAGCCACGTAGGGCGTTCATTGAAAGCAATGCGCTGAGGGCGGGGAATATTGACATTTGATTTGTCGTGTTGAAGGGTCTCACTGAAGGTGAAAAAATTCTCACTAAAGTGAAAAATGATTCTCTCAAATCATGAAAAAATCCTAATTCCATTTTGGGTTCCAAGCAAAAAAAAACGCCGCTATCGTTAGCGGCGTTTTTTTGAGGAAAGTTTTAACCCCAATACATCATGGGGTTCTGATTTCTAAATAACTCAAAACGTTTTCGATTCTTTCGGCGATACCAAGCAAGCATGAGCTTGATCGTAGGCGTTTCCATAAATCTGATTCGAGGCCTACTTTGATTTAGTTCTCCAAGGAGACTTATCTGAGAAAGTCTCGGCTCTGCCTCAGCGACTCCGCATTCCGTTAGTGATGACCATCCATTCCGCACAACGTTGATCAGCCTATGGATAATTCACAGATAGTGAACCATGTTGGCCAACGAAACGGGAATATTAGATTTCTACTTACGAGGGAATATGAAGGCCGAGTAGTAATTCGATGAGTTAAACTGGGTTCACGGACGGCGTCTATAATCTATGAATAAATCGGCCTGCTAGGCCACGCGATTTTTGGATGTGTTGTGCGACTAGACATTAAATTTTCCGACAATTAACAACTACGAAGGAATGTATATGGTTCTTAACGGGGAGCAAATAAAAATAAGCGATTGCGTTAAAGACGCAGTTGCAGCCAATTTCCGGTCTGCAAGTTATGACCTTACTATTGGAGAAATTGTTACGTCGGAAGGAGAATTTGTCGATCAGTTTGAGATACCTCCTCAAGGTATTGTAAAAGTTATTTCAGCTGAAGAGATATGCGTTTCGGATGGCTTGTTAGGGTATGTGCATGTTAAGACTTCTCTATGTAATGAAGGCATTCTTCCTTTAAATATTGGATTGGTTGACCCGGGATTTAACGGTCCACTCCAAAGCACATTGATTAATTTTGGAAAGGCGAAAATTGTACTGAAAAAAGGAACTGTATTTAGTCGCCTCGTTTTTCATAAAATTGAATCCCTGTTGATTTGCACTGAAAACTGACCCACTTTGCTAGGAAATTTGCATGTAATTCTGACCCACGTTTAGAACACAATCCTACTTATCTTGATGAGTAGGAGATTGGAGTGATCGACGTGGCATTACTA
>Ga0210384_10009234_pt1 | contig 10191 bp, 6 predicted proteins | sample IncBWH2MmetaG_FD_160574 | JGI IMG/M metagenome (GOLD analysis project Ga0210384, IMG submission 160574) | Forest soil microbial communities from Barre Woods Harvard Forest LTER site, Petersham, Massachusetts, United States - Inc-BW-H-2-M | ecosystem: Environmental > Terrestrial > Soil >...
GCCGACGAGCCCGCTGCCGACTCGCAAATTATCGGCATGGCCGTCGTGGCCACTATCGGCGAACGCGGAGAGCAGCACCATGTTGCCGGAATCTTCCTCCTCCATTTGGTAAATCACGCCTTGCTGCGCATTGACGAGAGGCGCCAACTCGGAGAGAAGCATGCGTCCGACGGTGGTGAGATCGCGCTGGCCTTGCAACATGCCGGTGAAACGCGCGAGGTTGGTCTTTAGCCAGTCCTGCTCGTTGTTGCGATCAGTGGTGAGGCGGAGATTATCAATCATGGTGTTGATGTAATCTTTAAGTTCCGCCACTTCGCCGCTGGCTTCCACTTGAATTGAACGAGTCAGGTCGCCCTTCGTAACCGCGGTGGTTACTTCCGCAATGGCGCGGACCTGGTTCGTGAGGTTGTCAGCGAGCAGGTTTACGTTGCCGGTAAGGTCCTTCCAGGTGCCGGCGGCTCCCGGCACGTTGGCTTGACCGCCGAGGCGGCCTTCGACACCGACTTCTCTTGCAACGGTGGTTACCTGGTCGGCGAAAGTGGCTAGCGTGTCGGTCATGTTGTTGATGGTATCGGCCAGCGCGGCGACTTCACCTTTGGCCTGCACGGTGAGTTTCTTAGTGAGCTCGCCGTTGGCGACTGCGGTGACGACCTTCACAATTCCGCGGACTTGTTCGGTAAGGTTGGCTGCCATCACGTTTACATTGTCGGTCAGATCTTTCCACGTGCCGGCAACGCCGGGGACTTGCGCCTGGCCGCCCAATTTACCGTCGGTGCCCACCTCGCGCGCCACGCGCGTGACTTCGGCGGCGAATGCGTTGAGCTGGTCCACCATGGTGTTGATGGTATCTTTCAGCAGCAAAATTTCGCCCTTTACGTCCACTGTGATCTTGCGCGAAAGATCTCCGCGGGCCACGGCCGTGGTGACTTCGGCGATATTACGCACTTGCCCGGTGAGGTTACCGGCCATGGAATTGACCGAGTCAGTTAGGTCCTTCCAGGTTCCGGCGACACCAGGCACATTGGCTTGACCACCGAGGCGGCCTTCGCTGCCGACTTCGCGCGCGACGCGCGTGACTTCTCCCGCGAATGCGTTGAGCTGGTCCACCATGGTGTTGATGGTGTCTTTCAGCAGCAGGATTTCGCCGCTGACGTTCACGGTGATTTTCTTGGAAAGGTCACCGCTCGCGATCGCCGTCGCCACTTCCGCGATGTTGCGAACCTGGCCGGTCAAGTTGCTCGCCATCGAGTTGACCGAATCGGTAAGGTCTTTCCACGTGCCGGCGACACCGGGCACTTGGGCCTGGCCGCCGAGTTTGCCGTCCGTGCCGACTTCGCGAGCGACGCGCGTGACTTCCGATGCGAACGAGCGCAACTGGTCCACCATGGTGTTGAGCGTGTCCTTGAGCTCAAGGATTTCGCCTTTCACGTCCACGGTGATCTTGCGCGAAAGGTCGCCTCTCGCCACGGCGGTCGCGACTTCTGCGATGTTGCGAACCTGGCCAGTAAGGTTGCTGGCCATGAAATTTACGTTATCGGTGAGGTCTTTCCACGTGCCGGCGCCGGGAACCTGCGCCTGACCGCCGAGCTTGCCTTCGGTGCCCACTTCGCGCGCCACGCGCGTGACTTCTCCGGCGAACGCGTTGAGCTGGTCCACCATGGTGTTGATGGTGTTTTTCAATTCGAGGATTTCGCCTTTTACGTCCACGGTGATTTTGCGCGACAAGTCGCCTAACGCGACGGCGGTCGTCACTTCGGCGATGTTTCGAACCTGCGCTGTGAGGTTTCCCGCCATGGAGTTGACCGAATCGGTCAGGTCCTTCCATGTTCCCGCAACGCCGGGCACGTTGGCTTGTCCGCCGAGACGGCCTTCGCTGCCGACCTCGCGCGCGACGCGCGTGACTTCACCGGCGAAGCGGTTCAGCTGGTCCACCATGGTGTTGAGCGTTTCTTTGAGCTCAAGAATTTCGCCGCGAACGTCCACAGTGATTTTGCGAGAGAGGTCGCCGCGCGCGATAGCCGTGGCAACTTCCGCGATGTTTCGCACCTGGCCAGTCAAGTTACTGGCCATGAAGTTGACGTTGTCGGTAAGGTCCTTCCAGGTGCCGCCGACGCCGGGTACCTGCGCCTGGCCTCCCAGTTTGCCTTCCGTGCCGACTTCGCGCGCCACGCGCGTTACTTCGCCCGCGAACGCGTTCAGTTGGTCCACCATGGTGTTGATTGTGTCTTTGAGTTCGAGGATTTCGCCTTTCACATCCACGGTGATTTTGCGAGAGAGGTCGCCGCGAGCGACGGCGGTAGTGACTTCGGCAATGTTACGAACTTGGGCCGTCAGGTTACCGGCCATGGCGTTCACCGAGTCAGTGAGGTCCTTCCAGGTTCCCGCCACGCCAGGGACGACTGCCTGCCCGCCGAGTTTGCCGTCCGTGCCCACTTCGCGCGCCACGCGCGTAACTTCCGAGGCGAATGAGCGCAGCTGATCCACCATCGTATTGATGGCTTCTTTCAGCTGAAGAATTTCGCCGCGCACGTCCACGGTAATTTTTCGAGACAGGTCGCCGCTTGCGACGGCGGTGGCAACTTCCGCGATGTTTCGGACTTGCCCGGTCAAGTTGCTGGCCATCGAGTTGACGGAATCGGTGAGGTCCTTCCAGGTGCCAGCGACGCCCGGCACTTGCGCCTGGCCGCCGAGTTTTCCGTCGGTGCCGACTTCGCGCGCCACTCGCGTAACTTCCGAGGTAAAAACGCCGAGCTGCTGAATCATGGTGTTCACGATGGTCGCTGAGCGCAGAAATTCGCCTTCGAGAGGCCGACCGTCCACATCCAACTGAACTGTCTGCGTAAGATTGCCCTTCGCAACCGCAGCGATAGCCCGCGTGACTTCGGTGGTGGGACGGAGCAGGTCATCCACAAGCGTGTTGACCGACATTTCCATTTCGCCCCAGGTTGCTTTGGCGAGATCAAAACGCATGCGCTCGCGGGTTCTGCCTTCTTTGCCGACCACTTTTCCAACGCGCTTCAGTTCCTTGGCCATTTTCTGGTTGGCCGTAACAATTTCGTTAAACGTGTCCGCGATTTTTCCCTCGAGGTTGGTCCAGTTGCCGGGCAGCCGAACGGAGAAATCGCCGTCGCGCATGGTTTGAAGGCTCGACAAAATTACGCTGAGATTTACATGTGACACGTCGGCACGATTATCGCCCCTGCCGTTGCTTTTCAGAGCTGGTTCAGCTTCGCTTTCGACAGTGGCGGCAACTCGATCGGACCTTTTCATCCCTTATCTCCCAAATAAAAAACTATGTGATGCGGAACGTACAGCTCCGCGTTTTCTTCGCATTCGCTTGTGTTTCTTTCGAAATGCGAGATTAATTTTTACGTTCCCGGTGACACACGGAGAGCGAAGTGCGCGAATCGTTAATAAAAATGGAAAGACGGATTTTTATAGCACAGCGGTGTTCCGGGAAATCTACAGTGTTTCCTGTATTTTTGAAATTCGCGGTTTTTTGTGTCCTGACAGGCAGCCGCTGACGGCAGATAAGCTGATTGTTCATATAGAAACGACGGATTAGACACCCCACGCAAGCCCTTGTTATTCTGGTGAACGCATGTGCAAATAAACGGTTCGCCGTGCCGGCAACAGGAGAGACATAGATTCGATGATTTCAACAGCCGGCGAGCAGGAAGCATCCACACAGACGTCCGCAAATATGCCTGCTCGCTTTCAGCACAATCTCGCTGATTCCTCAACCTTTCCAGTTAGCAGCATGCTCCCCGCAACCGGGCGAAAGGCTGCAGCCCTGGCGGGTTCGATTATCAGGCCCTACGTTGTGTCGTTTTTGCTGGTTGCAGCGGCGCTCGTTTCCACGCTGCTCTTGCGAAATCTTTTCCCTTATCCGTTTTTGTTTCTATTTTTCGCCGCTGTAATGGCGAGCGCGTGGGTGGGGCAGACGGGAGCCGGACTCTTTGCGGTGCTTCTCTCAACCCTGGCGGTGGATTATTTCTTCGTGCCGCCGTTTTACTCGTTCGCAATCAATACCACGGACACATTGTATTTTGTCGCATTCGTTTTCTGCGCACTTGCAGCGAACTGGGTGAGTTCGTCGAAAAAAAGAAGTGAAGAGGCTCTGAAGGATGCGCGCGATCAACTCGAATTCCGCGTGGCACGGCGGACAGCGGAATTGCGAAAATCGAATAGCGAGCTGCGCGCAAGCATTCACGAACATGACAAGGCGCAACTGGCGTTGATGGCCAGCCAGGCGGAAATTGCGCACCTTTCGAGGGTGCTCACCATGGGGGAGCTCACCTCCTCAATTGCCCACGAAATTAACCAGCCGCTTACGGCGGTGGTTACGTACGGAAACGCGTGCGTGGAATGGCTTTCCGCCGATCCGCCAAATCTGGACGAGGCGCGGCGCACAGCCGAACGGATCGTTCGGGACGGAACCAGGGCAGGGGCCATCCTGGATCAAATTCGGCGGTTATTTAAAAAGGAAGCTGCGACCCAGGATTGGGTTGAGATGAACGAAGTGATTCAAGAGCTCATCGCGTTCTTAAGCGGCGAAGCTGCGAGGCATGAGATATCATTGCGTACAGAACTTTATTCCGATCTGCCGAAGATCCTCGGGGATCGTGTCCAATTACAGCAGGTAGTGCTGAATCTAATAATGAATGCGATGGACGCCATGCGCGGCACAACTGAACGCCCGAAAGAAATTGTGATTCGGTCGTCGCGCGAAGGCGCCTCCGGAGCGCGGATTGCAATTGAGGATTCCGGGATTGGCTTGAGCAAGGAAATTGCGGATAAGATTTTTCGTCCATTCTTCACCACGAAAGCGCAGGGCATCGGAATGGGTTTATCCATTAGCCGGTCCATTGTTGAATCCCACGCCGGGCGATTGTGGGCGGAGGCTCTTCCGGGAGGCGGAGCGGTGTTTCAATTCACCATTCCCTCTGGTGAGTAGCATGGAAATGGATTCGAGCGGCTCGACGGTTTTCGTGGTGGACGACGATTCGTCGGTTCGCGATGCGGTTCAAACCTTGCTCAAGTCGGTTGGGTTAAATGCACGGGTTTTTGGCTCCACGGAAGAATTCCTCCAAGCCATTCGCGCAGGACGCCCTGAAACTCCCTGTTGTCTGATCCTGGACGTGAGACTACCGGGACGAAGCGGCCTTGAGTTTCAGGAAGAACTGAAAGCGAAAGGTATACGAATCCCCATCATATTCGTGACCGGACACGGCGATATTCCGATGACATCACGCGCAATAAGAGCCGGCGCAGTGGAGTTCCTCACAAAGCCCTTTCAGAAACAGGAGCTTTTGCTTTCCATAAACCATGCGCTGGACCGGGATCGAATTACGGAACAGGAAGAAGCCGCGACTACGAAACTCCGGGACCGCTATGAAAGCCTTACCGACCGGGAACGCGAAGTGATGAAGTTCGTTGTCGCCGGACTGATGAACAAGGAGATTGCCGCGAAGTTGGATCTAAGCGAAATCACGATTAAAGTTCATCGCGGGCAGGCGATGCGGAAGATGAAAGCGAACTCCCTCGCGGATCTTGTAAGAATGGCTGAAAGGCTCAAGCCTCAATCCCGTTCGTAATCCCACCGCTCCACAACTATACCAAGGGATAATTGTCTGGTGGCACCGCACTGGATATCATTCCATGATGACGACATCTCGTTCGTCCCAATTGGTCGAATCGCGTCCTGTCTCCATTTCTTCCCGCGTCAGATGGTCCACCGGCGGCGCGGAGCATGATTCGGACATTCATCTACTGAACCGCGTGGCAAAGCGAATGTCTTCGGCCGCGCCTCTGCCCGATGTATTGAACGATGTGGTGGAATTTGTAACCACGGTTGTGAAATGCGATTCGTGCATGATCTATGTGCTCGAAGGCGAGACGTTGGTTCTTAGAGCCTCCAAGAATCCCCATTTGGAAGTTGTGGATCGCCTGCAAATGAACCTCGGACAAGGCATCACGGGCTGGGTCGCCCAGCATCGGGAGCCGGTGGTCGTCTCGCGCGGCGCGTACAACGACCCGCGTTTTCAGTTATTTAACGAGCTTCCGGAAGACCGCTATGAGGCCTTCCTTTCCGTTCCACTCGTGAGCGGCGGGCGGCTGGTCGGCGTCGTCAATGTGCAAAACCGCCTGGAGCACTCGTATAGCAAGCGCGAAATTGGACTGATCGTTACGCTGGGTTTTCTGGTTGGCGCAGAGGTCGAACGGGCGCGGCTGGAAGGCCAAAACATTCAGTTGTTGGGCCAGCTTCAGTCCCGGAAAATAATTGAACGAGCCAAGGGAATATTGCAGCGGGATCTCAACTTGAGCGAAGAAGATGCCTACCTTACTCTGCAAAGAGAAAGCCGACAGCGGCGAAAGTCCATGAAAGAGGTCGCCGAAGCAGTGATTTTAAGCGAAGATTTAATGAAGAAGCGCTAAGCGTTCCCGCGATCGCGTACTGCAGACGAATTCGCTATCAAGATTAGAAATACCAATCAAGGCAATCACAAATTTGAGTTGGACATCAGAACGCATTCCCCTCATACTCGCCCACGTTAAGTAAGTACCAGTTGTTTAGCCACCGTTTTAGTAGCTCCCCTCCACGTCGATGGGAGAATTAGCAGCCCGTCTCTGAATTAAGTAAGTAGTTTCCTTTGGACACAACGTCGTGTCCGTTCCATAGGCAGACATTAATTTTCTTGGGTGATCGCGAATTTGTTCGCGAAGTGTTTTTGCTCATTTGCAGGTTCCAGGTATTGGTGTAACCGGCGAAGGGATTCGATTACGAGATTCGGGAAGCGGAATTTACTTTATGCCAAACGCAATCGAAAGCAGCGCGATGGGGGCAAGAAGACGATCGGCGCCGACTACATTCCGGCGACAGTTGAGCTCTGCTCGCAGGATTCGCGCCTCCAATTTCGCGATGGAAACGAACAGCACGATTCAAAGAAGTCGCGAGTCACGTGAGCAAAGGGTTCCCGGCTATCGCAGTCCGGCGGACGGATGCGCAAGCGACGCGGAGAAAGGCGAGATGATGAGGCGCTTATGCGATCTCGGCAATTTTATTCGCAACTTCCGGTTGCAAGCGCGGTTCGGTGAGCTTTCGCGCGCGCCGCTCTGTTTATTGCGGCTGCAATTGTGCGGCGATTCGGCTGAGTGCGACTGGCTGGCGCGCCCGCCGGACGTGTGGGATCGAGGCCTGCCGGCCAGCGTCGGGGAGCGCAACGCCTCGCAACAGGCTTTAAGAGATGCGATCGCAGTTCGCGACTTATTGTTCAGCGCGTTACCAAATCTGAGCTCCGCGGTGTTTCGAGTCTATCGCCGGTCGCCGGGTGACGAACCTGAACTAATTATCGCCGGTGCCGTCAGTCGTGAAGAGGGCGCGCCGGGGACAGTACGCTCGCTAGCCATGCGGGCAAAGCTTCTGGGGTTCCGATTCTGGATGGACGACGGAATCCTGGAAACTCTGCAGGCGGATGGTTAGGCAGCGAGGGTAATACGGCAGGATCTGCTTCCCTGCCCGCAGTCAAGCATTTAGGGCCCCACGAATTTGAAGATCTCGGGACAAGCAGCAATTTTGGGTTTGCAGGGCACGATTCATAACTGAAAAAAAGGAGAGACTGAATGTCTGTCACATTAAAACGGGAAGGAAAGTTATCGTTTTCCCAGAAGGTTTCGCGGCTGGCCGTGCGGCTCCGCGATCCGGAATGGCGGAGATACGGAAAGATTTTGGTCGCTGGCAAGGCGGCGGGCATGGGCCTCGTGCTGCTCGTCATCGCAGCGATGTCGTATTTTGTTTTCGGCGGCCACGTATGGGCACAAACGACGCCGGTGCAGGCGGCCGACATCGTCAACCCGGTGAATACCATGTGGACGCTGGTGGCAGCGTTTCTTGTGTTCGGCATGCAAGTCGGCTTCACGATGCTGGAAGCCGGTTTCTGCCGCTCGCGCGAGACCGTGAACGTGCTGATGGAATGCGTGGTTGACACCTGCCTTTGCGGCGTTCTTTTCTACGCCATCGGCTTCGCGTTCATGTTCAGCCACGGTAACGGATTCATCGGTTACCACTGGTTCTTCCTTCAGAACGCACCGGACACCTACGAATCCACGGGCGTCGCATTTCTGGCGGTCTGGATCTTCCAGTTCGCGTTCGCTGACACGTGCTCAACGATTACTTCGGGCGCGATGATCGGCCGCACCGGCTTCCTCGGCGACCTCGTATACAGCCTCGCGGTCTCCGGCTTCATCTACCCGATCATCGGCCACTGGGCATGGGGTCCGGACGGCTGGTTGGCTTTGATGGGCAGCGACGGCCATATGTTCCCGTCTTTGGGCATGGGCTTCCACGATTTCGCCGGCTCCACGGTGGTTCACACGATCGGCGGATTCGTTGCGCTGGCCGGCTCGATTGTTTTGGGCCCGCGGCTCGGTCGAAGATTCAAGCGTGACGGTGGCGCGCCGATGCTGCCTCACGACCTGACGATCGCCGTCTCCGGCGGACTGATTCTGTGGTTCGGCTGGTACGGTTTCAATCCCGGCAGCACGCTCTCGGCCATGGACTTGGTTGGTATCGGCCGCGTCGCGGCTAACACCACACTCGCCGCTTGCACAGGCGGCCTGTCGGCAATGTTCATTGCATATACCATGAGCAAGAAGTGGGACGCAGGCTTCACAACGAATGGCTTCCTCGCCGGTCTCGTCGCAATCACCTGCCCCTGCTACTGGGTCAGCCCCACGGGGGCCTGCATTTTGGGCGCGATCGCGGGCGGCGTAGTCGTCCTCGGCGTAGAACTCCTTGAATACCTGCGCATTGACGATCCAATCGGCGCGGTTCCAGTGCACGGCTTCTGCGGCATCTGGGGAACGCTTTCACTGGGACTTTTCGCCTGCGGAAAGTATGGAGCGACAGGCCCGATCAGCCCGGATAACAGCGCTCCGCTCAAGGGCCTGTTTTATGGCGGCGGAACGCAGGTATTGGTCTCGCAAATGATCGGCAGCGCCTGCATCACGGCTGCCACGTTTGGCGTGTCCCTGGCCGTGATGTACGCTGTGAACGCTATGGGCATACTTCGCGTGTCCGAGGAAGGCGAAATGTTCGGCCTCGACTTGCACGAGCACGGCATCTCGGCATATCCGGAATACGTTCTCTCATCTTTGGGAGCGCCAACCGGCATGGCCAGGGACACCGTGTTACCTGCTCCAAGTGCAGCGATGCACAGAACAGCTGTCTCTCACGGCGACTGAATTCGAAGTTGACTCTGCGGCCGCCCCGGCTTCGATCTATTTCAGACGAGCCGGGGCGCGCTGCGGGTTCCCTCGGTTGGAGCAGGCAGAATCAGATACGCGGATCTTGCAGACGCACAGCGTAAAAGTTTGAAAAGGAGAAGCGAATGACGAAGATTGAAGCAATCGTGCAGCCGAACAGGTTTGAAGCCGTAAAGGGCGCTCTCGTGGAGATGGGCATTGACGGCATGACCGTTTCGGAAGTGCGAGGACATGGCCGCCAGAAGGGTCATACCGAGACGTATCACGGCCACGAGTACAGCGTTGATCTGTTGCCGAAGATAAAACTCGAAATCATCACAGATGACAAACTTGTGGACTCCATCGTTGACGCAATCGTAAAAAATGCCGCCACCGGCAAAATCGGCGACGGCAAAATCTTCATATTCAAAATTGATGAAGCAATTCGGATACGCAATCTCGAACGCGGAGTCGCCGCGCTTTAGTCTGCTTTGAATGTGGTTGCTCCCGCGCCCCTTCGCAAAGTTTCTCCGGCAAGTCTTGGAAAGCAAACTGGCCTGATCGAAGGCAGGCGCGGGGGCAGCTGTACGAACATTTCTCGCCAGATACGTTGGCATTGAGCCGGATTAAGAAGTACAGGATAGGTGCAACGCCGCGTCTACCTTGACCCACCGCATTTAGTTCCACCGCTTGTGCCGCAACAACTGTCGCGCCCCTATAGTTTCACTTTGAATGGGCGGGAAGCCGACTTCACAGGACTTGACAATGCCCTCGAGCAGGCTCATCTTTTCTAAATAATTTGATTTATAGACGGGTTTCTGAACGCAATTTTAACCGCAACCTTCCGGGCGATCTCGGCCCCCCCAATCTTTGCCTTGAGCGGTCGCTTGCCCTGACATCGAAAGAAGTGCCAGCTGCGCGACACAAATGTTTTTACCGCCCCGGAAA
>Ga0210384_10009235_pt1 | contig 10190 bp, 9 predicted proteins | sample IncBWH2MmetaG_FD_160574 | JGI IMG/M metagenome (GOLD analysis project Ga0210384, IMG submission 160574) | Forest soil microbial communities from Barre Woods Harvard Forest LTER site, Petersham, Massachusetts, United States - Inc-BW-H-2-M | ecosystem: Environmental > Terrestrial > Soil >...
GAAAATCACTTTTCTCGGCGCTGCCGGCACCGTCACAGGCTCGAAATATCTGGTAGAAGCGGAAGGCAAGCGACTGCTGGTGGACTGCGGATTGTTTCAGGGCTCGAACGAGCTCGAACAGCGCAACTGGAACCAGCCGCCCGTCGATCCGGCCGCGATCGATTGGGTGGTGCTCAGCCATGCGCACATCGATCACACGGGCTACACGCCGCGGCTCGTGCATCTGGGATATCGCGGCCCATTTTACGCGAACGCAGCGACGAATGAACTGTGCCAACTCCTGCTTCCCGATTCAGCGGACCTCCAGGAAGAGGACGCGCAGTACATCGCAAAGAAAGGCTACAGCCAACACAAGCCGCCGCTTCCCCTTTACACAATTGCGGAATCTCAGGCCGCGCTGAAACAATTCAAAGAAATTCCCCGCGCCGCACCGTTCACGATCAGCCCGCAATTCTCCGTGATGCCACACGATGCGGGGCACATTCTTGGCTCATCCTGGCTCGAGCTGACAATCATGGAGAACGGGAAAAAAATCCTCGTAGTATTTTCAGGTGACATCGGCCGATATAACCAGCCCATTCTGAAAGACCCTGAGCCGCCCAGCCGCGCGGACTACCTGCTTTGCGAATCGACGTATGGCGATCGTGATCATCCGACGGGCTCGGTTGCCGATGAATTGGCAAGCGTGATCAACGACACGGTGAAGCGTGGCGGAGTAATCGTTATCCCCGCCTTCGCGGTGGATCGCACACAAATGCTCATGTACTACTTGCGCGAACTCGTAAATCAGAAGCGAATTCCCGTACTGCCGGTGTACGTGGACAGTCCAATGGCAATCAACGTGACGGACTTATACGTGCGCCATCTCGAAGACCACGACTCCGACTACATACAAGAAGAGCAGCACGGGCTGGGCGATCCGCTCAATATGAAGCTGGTTCATCTGACGCGTACAGTGGATGACTCGAAAAGAATTAATAACGTCACGACGCCATGCATCATTGTGTCCGCGAGCGGCATGGCTACTGGCGGGCGCGTGCTGCATCACCTGGCACAGCGACTGCCCGATCCCCGAAATACAGTGCTGTTAGTTGGTTACCAGGCGCAAGGGACGAAAGGCCAAGCACTGCAGGATGGAGCGAAGTTCATCAGCTTGTTCGGCCAGCAGGTGCCCGTGCGCGCTCAAGTGGTTTCGATGGGGCAGCTTTCAGCGCATGCGGGAAAGAGCGAGTTGCTGCGATGGCTTTCGGGATTTACTGCGCCACCTCGGCAAACTTTTCTGGTGCACGGCGAGCCCGTGGCACTCAATTCCCTGCGCGACGCGGTGACCGCGCAATTCAAATGGCCCGTGACGATTCCCGCTTACCTGCAAACGTTCGACTTGAATCCGATTTAGCCAGCGGCTGCTAAACATCAGCATTAGAATTAATCCAATTCTACTTGACAGCGGGTGTACTATTCCGCGCAAATCCATTTGCGCGGAGGTGGGCCATGCATTGGCTCAGCAACCGCTTTTTTGTTCCTTTCTGTTGGTGTCTCTGCATCCTGGCTTTTGCGGTTCCTCGTTATGCCTGCGGGTTCCAATTCGGTAAAGAGCTGTCCGGAATTTCCGGCAAGGTTTACGACGAGCAAACGCAACAGATCTTGAGCCGCGTAGAGGTCACCTTGCACGGCGCAGGCGGGATGATGCAAGCGCAACTGGTGACCAACGAATCCGGCAGATTCAACTTCGGCAACCTCTCACGCGGCGACTACCAGATTGAAGCCAGGATGAACGGTTATCAGCCGTATAGCATCGCCGTCAACGTTGGGGGGGGCGAGAGCCAGGGCATGATGATTTACCTGAAGCGTTTGCCCTCAACCCTGGAAACACCAAGCGGGTCAACTGTGTCATCACACGAACTTTCGATGCCGACAAAGGCGCGCGACCTGGTGTATTCGGGCAAACAAAAGGTTTACTACGGAAAGAATCTGGACGGCGGCCTCAAGGATTTTCAAAACGCCGTCGTTATCGCGCCGGACTATTACGAAGCATACTACCAGATCGGGATGACGTATCTTGAGCTCGCGAAACGCGACGACGCCGAGATCAATTTTCGTAAATCGATGGAGTTAAGCAAGAACACGTACGGCGAACCGGTGATTGGAATGGGAACGATACTGCTCGACAAAGCCGACAATGCAGGCGGCGAAAAGATGATCCGGCGCGGGCTGGAGCTCAGCCCGAATTTCTGGCTCGGTCATTACGAACTAGGCCGAGCCTGTCTTGCGGAGAGTCGTCTTGCGGACGCACAAAAGGCGGGCGAGCAGGCGCGGTCGTTGATGCCCAATGCCGCGATCGTTTACCGGCTGCTGGCGAACATCCACATGCGGGAGAAGGACTATCCAGCGCTGCTTGAGGATATTGATGCGTATTTGAAGATCGATCCCACTAGCCCGGCAGTCGCCCATGCGAGAGAAATGCGCGCAGAGGTGATTCAGAAGATTCGCGACGAGAAAGTGGTATCGGAGAATGGCGCGCCGAAATGACCCGATGACAAGGCCCGCTAGCGAGTGGCGGCTTGGTGAACGAATGCAGGAACTTCCGTAAGGCGGAAACCCATAACGAACATCGGATGGGGAGCTACGCGACCCCAGCGGGCGAGTTCCCATTTCGCGCGCAAAAAGCGGACTTCCGGCTTCATCGAAAGATCAAGAATTTGTCGCGTGTCGCCACGATAGAACCGCTGCGGCATTTTCAGTAACGGCATTTTTCCCCACGCCTGGCCGTCCTCAGAACCGTAGATCGAGATGTCCACTGATTCCTGTTCGATCTGGTCGGTAATTTCGATCCAGCACATGAAGGTACGCGTGGCGCTCGAGCTGATTTCGTGCGCTTCGCCTTCCCCATTGGCAGTGAGCTTCGTGCCGGGTCGAATCAGATCGAACTCCATTGCCATCCCGTTGTCTCCTCGATCAAAACCTCGCGGATTTTAGCATAGGTGCCAGGCGGGTGCAGAAAGCAAGGCGAGTTAGCTTGTTTTGAGTTTGGCGAGGCGCTCGGCGGCAGCCTGGAATGTTTTTTCGGTCTTGCAGAATGTGAAACGCAGGTGCGTGCGGCCGTCGGCGGGATTGCGATAGAAACTTGATCCGGGAACGGCAGCCACGCCGATATCCTTCACCAGATATTTTGCGAACGCGACGTCGTCCGGGAAGCCGAAGGCGCTGATGTCCGTCATGATGTAGTAAGCGCCATGCGGCTTGAAGCATTGGAATCCGGCGCCCGTGAGGATGCCGAGCAGGCGATCGCGGCGGGCGAGATAATCCTTGGCGAGATTTTCGTAGTAACTCGGCGGCGACTGGAGCGCTACGGCTCCTGCTGCCTGTAGCGGCGCGGCCGCACCCACGGTGAGAAAATCGTGCACTTTGCGAATCGCCGAAGTCACTTCGGGCGGCGCGATAGCCCAGCCGACTCGCCAGCCGGTAACGCTGTAGGTTTTTGAGAGCGCGTTGATCGTGATGGTGCGTTCGCGCATGCCATCTAGAGTGGCCATGGAGATGTGCTTCGCGCCGTCATAGAGCATGTGCTCGTATATTTCGTCAGTGATGGCGAAAGCGTTCCAACGCACGCAAAGATCGCGAATTTCTTCGAGTTCAGCGCGAGTGAAAACTTTTCCCGTGGGATTGTTTGGCGTATTGAGGATTATCGCCTTGGTCGCAGGCGTAAAGGCCGCGGCCAATTCGTCTCGATCGAACGTCCAGTCCGGCGCGTGAAGCTTTACGAATCGCGGCTTCGCGCCGGAGAGAATCGCATCCGGGCCGTAGTTCTCATAGAACGGCTCGAAGACAACCACTTCGTCGCCCGGATTGATGATGGCCATCATCGACGACATCATCGCTTCGGTGGAACCGCAGCAAACCGTGATTTCGCGCTCGGGATCAATGGCAAAGCCCCCGGTACGCTCGAATTTCTCGGCGATGGCATTGCGCAGCGATTTTGCTCCCCATGTGATGGCGTACTGATTGATATCCGCGGCGATCGCTTCCTGAGCGGCGCGCTTAATTTCGGCTGGGGCGGCAAAATCCGGAAAGCCTTGCGACAAATTCACGGCGTTGTACTGCAGGGCAAGGCGCGTCATTTCGCGAATCACGGATTCGGTGAACTGTGCGGCTTTGGCGGAGAGGCGCTCGCTAGTGGCGATGGCGTGTTCGGCTTTGACGGGGTTCATTTTGTTGCGGCGCTCCGTAGAGTTTGCGGTAAATGCCGGCGTTGCGCGTAACGATTTCGACGTACTCGCGGGTCTCAGTGAACGGAATCGAATCCACAAACTCCGCGATCTCGCGGTAGTGCTGCCCTGCATTCCATTGCGCCACGCGCTCTTCTCCCGCATTGTACGCGGCCAGCGCCGATTCCACACTTCCGAAATCCTTCTGCAGTCCGGAGAGGTAGAGCGTGCCCAGGCGCACGTTATAATCAGGGTCCACAAGGCGTCCGCGCGAATATCCGATCCTTGCGCTGCGGGCCAACCGCTTTGCGGTTTTTGGAAGTAGCTGCATCAGTCCGTACGCGTTCGCTCCAGAACGTGCGTCAGGATCAAACGCCGACTCCTGGCGAATCAACCCGGCGGTGAGCGACGGCGCAAGGCCCATATGCGCGGACCATTGATGAATTGGGCCGGCGAACGGCATGGGGTAAGCGGCGAGCCAGACTTCCCGCGGAACCGTATCGAAAGGGCGAGATTCAAGCTGAGTGAAAATCTGTCGCACAGCGACGATAGCGACTCCGCAGTGGCCGGCGAGGATCGCCTGCTGCGCCACTTCGAGAAGAAGGCGCGGCTCGCCCGTGGCAGCATAGGCAGCCCGAAGTTCGAGTTCGGCGGAGGAATCGAACGCAATGGTGCGAAGTGCGTCGGCACGCGCCTGGCGATCGGCAGCAGCCGGCGGAATCGAATCGCCCAGAGGCGCCGCCGGCGGAACAGCTGGAATCGTGTCGAGCACGTTGGGATCTTCCACGCTGCCGCTGCCCAACGCGAGATCGCGAGCAGCGGCAAGACTCTGGAAATAGTTCTGTGGGTAACGGGTTTGGAGCTTCCCATAGTAAGCGCGCGCCAGTTTTGGATCGCCAGCTTCTTCCGCTAAACGGCCGAGCCAGTACAGCGCGTCAGGCGTGAACTGCGAGCCAGGGAAGCGTCGCAAGTAGTCAGTGAGCAGGCTTGCAGCTTCGGGTGTGCGCTTCAGAACAGTGGTCCAAACGACGCGCCATTGCGAAGGAACGGCGTCGGGCGAAGTGGAAAAATTATCCGCGACCCGCTTATAGTAGGCGGACGCGCGGTCGCGATCGAGCTGCACCCAATAATAATTCCCTGCTAGAAAGAGCGCTTGTTCGCTCCAGCGGCTTTGCGGCGCGCGCGTCGCAGCCGATTCCACGGCCTGCGGCATTTGCGAATCCGGCGAGACAGTGCGGTAATACTGGGCGAGAGTGAAAAATCTTTCGGCATCGACATCGGAGTCCCCGATTTGGAGCGCGGCGATGGCAGAAACTCCGCCGCCGAGCGCCACGCCGCATTCGAGAATCCGCAATTCCGCGCGCTCCTTATCGGCGCCCGAGAGCTGAGGCAGAAGCTGCGCATATTCGGTTCGCGCTTCGCTCCAGAGCCTGCCGTTGAACAATGCGCCCGCATGAGCAAAGCGCTGGTCGAGTGGAATTTCCTGATAACCCGATTTCAAAGTGGTGCGGAGAAAATCCAGTTTCGCATTTGCCTGCCGCGCCTGCTCAATGGTCGGATAGCGGAGATAGAGCAGCTGATAGTCCTCGACGGCCTCCAGTGGACGGCCCGCCTGTTCGCGCGCCTCGCCTCGCAGAAAAAGCAGCGCAGGCTTGGTCTTCGTCGCTGGGTAAGCGTCCAGAGCCTCCAACGCCACGTTCGGCTGATTCAGCGCAATGGCAGCTCCGGCGAGAGACTCCAGAGCCTGGTCGGTCATCACTGAATCAGGAAAATCGGAGCGCAGCGTTTGCAGTTGCGCGATTGCATCGCCTTGTTTGCTGAGGGCGACATTCGTTTCCGCATTCCAATACAAAGCGTACTCGCGAAGCAGTGGATCGGATTGCGCACGAGCAAGCCACTTGGTGGCAAGGCCGAAGTTCGTTTTCGAATAGTCGTAGTAGCCCAGTGCGAGAGCGGCGCGCGCACCGTAGGCATTTTTTGAATTTTGATTCGCGAAAGCACTCAGCTTTTCATAGGCCGCCGCTGGATTTTTCTTCTTTAGCGCACGGGATAGGTCCTGAAGCTGTGCCACCGTCGAAGTGGTTGGCGCTTTCGAGGCAGTGCTGTCCGGTGAGGCCCGTCGGGATGAGCGCGGTTTTCGCTGGCTCTGGGCAGACGCGCCGGACGCAAAAATAAGCCAAGTCGCGGCTACGCCCAGCCAGCGGCCCGAGGATTTCACCGTGGTCGTTTTAGTGCCGCAGAACGGGCGAGGGATACGGATATTCTCCAAGGGCTTCCGTATCTCCCTCAGCGAGAATTTCCACCATCCAGTGATGAAAATAATCCACTGGCTGCTCCAGAATCGCGCGGAAACGGCGGTCGTATTCTTTACGGGCTTTATCGAGGTCACTGCGCAACCGAATACAGATGTCCTTGTGCTCGCGAGCCGCTTTCACGTCTTTCGGCCGCAATAGTTTGATGTCCTGCATGGCCACTTTGGCTACTCGATTCGCGCGACGATGCAGATCTTGAATCTCGGGTGGCAGGCTCGCCACGTTGAAGGCCTGCGATTCAACGACAGCCGCCTGGTCGGCCATCACTTCGGCTTGTGCAGATTGCTCAGCGACAGGAGCTTCCGCCTGTTCTACATGGGCGGTCGGGACGGGTGGCTCGTACGCGGGCTCGGGAGCTGCTTCTTCCTCTGGTTCTACCACCGCCGGTGAAGACGATCGCGCATGCGCGTGTGCGACTGACGAAGCCGCCTCCGCCAAATCCTCGGCCTCAACCGCGGCTGACGAATCGCGAGGCTTCAGGGCTACCGCAACGAAGTTTGACAACACCGAAAGGCCCGCGGCGAGGGAGGAAGCCGCTGTTTGCGCCCGAAGCATCGCTGGAAGAGCGTTGCTAGGCCGCGTAGACGAACAGGCCGCGACCAGGTCGGCGTAGGCCTGATGCAGTTCGTCGGCAGTGCGCTGAAGCGGAGCGAGATTATCGCGCAGCGCGCGCGATACCGCTTCTTCCAGCGCTCTATCGAGCGATTTTTGGCGCTCTTTCATGTTGAGTTACCTATTTGCGATTATGAAAACGGTCGGCGGGAGTGTCAACTGACATTCGGGCAAGGCGTTCCTGGGCGTACAGCACTGCTCTGTGAATAAGCCGGTTAAAAACCCATTAAACGAACCCATTTGTTTTCAGGCCATTACCGATTCGGCCGCGACCGCCAGCAGAGATTGCCCGGAAATGTTAAAATAGAGCCTCCAACGGGGGCGACACGGTTTCGACGGAAGCTGTCGCGGCTCGAAGGCATGCCGGGCCCCACCTGCCCGCTATCGGGTGGAACAACACAACTGGCAACTCACAGTTGGCTCTCGCTGCCTAGATAAAACTAGCTAGCGCGTCTCCTTAACCGTCGCCTACGCGGTTGAGATGAGGCGTCACACAGTAGGCTGGCCGTCGCGTTTCGGTCCGTAATGCGGCGGTAAGATCATCGGACTAGCCGGGAGCGCGTCTTGCCCGCTCTGAGCTCTCCCGGTGAAACAATCGGAACGGGACAAGCATGTAGTCTTCGAGTTGCAAGGCTTTTCGGACGGGGGTTCGACTCCCCCCGCCTCCAAAATTTCGCTTCGCGAAATTTTGTCCTGAGCGAGCCCAGGTTTCAGGGCGCGTCGAAGGGCAAAATAGCCATGTTTTACGCCTACATCTTGAGATGCTCACGCCCTCTGAGGTGCTCCGATCACTCTTACTCCTAGCCATCCTCACGCGATGCGGCGCAGGAACGAGCGGTCCTCGCACAGGATGCAACCGGTCTTTTCGACGGCCGCGACGCTAGCTACCGCGGCGGCATCCGCGCCGAACGCCTCGCGGTATTTCTCGTACGCATCAAGACTCGCAAAATTGATCAGCGCGAGAGCTGTGTTCGTCGGCCCGGCGAGTTTCGTTGGCAAAAAGTAGCCCACAAGCTCGCCTCCACTGCGACGGATCGGTTCCGGCAACGCGCGGACGTATTCCTCGAAATTCCGATATTGATTTTGGTCGATTTTGTAGCGGATACAGAGCGTAATCATTTTCGTTGTTTCCTCCAGCCCCGATCCTAAGCTCGGCAGCGCGACGATGTTTCACGCGCGGATGAAACGTGGCGGAGCGCTTTGCGTTATCATTCTCTCTTATGAATGTTACATATCCTATTGCGGCAGTCGGTGAACTAATCGGCGAGAATGCCCGAGCGGCAATCTTGATCGCGCTACTGGACGAGAAAGCCTTGCCCGCGGGCGAATTGGCGCGACTGGCCGGAATTTCGGCGCAATCAGCCAGCGGCCATCTTTCCAAGCTCGTTGACGGCGGATTGCTTCGAGCCGAGACCTCGGGGCGGCAGCGCCTTTACAGAATCGCCAAGCCAGAGGTGGCCTATGCTCTGGAGGCCCTGGGAACGATCGCAACCGCATCGCCGGTACGAAATATCGTCCGCGATCCGCGGATCGAAGCCCTGCGCACAGCGCGATCGTGTTACGACCATCTGGCAGGCCGCCTCGCCGTGGAAATGAGGCAGAAGCTCGAATCATCGAACCTCATCCGGGCGCGCGGCAACCGGCAATACGAAGTGGCGCCGCGCGGCGAAGCGTGGTTTGCGAAGTTGGGCGTGAATGTCGAGCAAGTTCGTTGCAGCAGGCGCTCATTTGCTCGCGAGTGTCTTGATTGGACGGAGCGCACCCCGCACCTGGCGGGTGCGTTGGGTGCTGCGATACTGTCGCGATTTCTGACGCTGGGATGGGTTGCGCGCCGCCCGAAAACACGCGCGCTGCGAATCACGCACCGGGGCGCGCGCGAATTCCACGCTCGATTTGGCATCCTGGTCTCGCCATAATTGTTGCTGTGACGAGCGCGGCTAGGGCCGACTCCGGGACGCGAATCCACAATGCCGAAACAAAGCGCAGGAATAGTCCTCTATCGAATCGCCAGTGGACGCGTCGAAGTTCTCCTGGTTCATCCGGGTGGCCCGTTTTGGGCGAAGAAGGACGACGGAGCGTGGTCCATTCCGAAGGGTGAATTTGCTGATAGCGAAGAGCCGCTCGAAGCTGCCAAGCGCGAATTCACGGAAGAAACCAGCTTTTCCATCGAGGGAATATTCACACCGCTCAATCCCGTGACGCAACCGGGCGGCAAGACCGTTTACGCATGGGCCGTTGAAGGTGACATTGACGCGGGTGCCATACGGAGCAACACTTTCTCGATCGAATGGCCCAAAGGCTCGGCCAAAAGCAAATCATTTCCGGAAATTGACAAAGCCGATTGGTTCGACCTCGAAACCGCGAAGGTCAAAATCCTCAAGGGACAATTGGGATTGCTGGAACAGCTATCGAGAAACCTACCGCAACGAAGTCACTGAAGCCAGCAGCCCTCACCGAGCCTTAGCGATGGCTTCCCCAATCAATCGGGCCAAGACTAGAAATCTTCAGGAACCGACGCGGATGTGAGGCAAATAGCTAAGCACCCCAAACACGTTCAAAAGCCAAAGCACCACGCAGATCACTACCACAGTATTCAGGATGGATTTTATAGTTCCCTGCATCGGGATGAGGTTCACCAACCAAAGCAGCACACCGATCACGATCAGCACAATAACGATTTGAATCAAAGGCATGTTTCTTCGACCTCCTGATCGTTCGACGACGGTCCCGGATCCCATTATCAGAATAGGACTCACGTTACTGGCCGCGTATACAGAGAACTGCGTAGAGCCTTGGGGAAAGATGCGTTAGCTCGCGCTAGGCTAATTTCGTCGCAGGATTGACGGCGCTCCGCAGCAGAGAGATGATTAGCGCGGAAAAATACAGTCTCCACGTCCAACCGAAGGAGCCTTCGCCGTGGCCGAAATCAAGAATCCAACTTCAGGATCGAACGCTGCCGCAGCCGACGAAGCCCACATTGCAGTCCATTGGAAGGAAGAAGAATATTTCTATCCACCGAAGAAATTCGCCGAGCAAGCCAACCTGAATGACCCGAAGGCGG
>Ga0210384_10009237_pt1 | contig 10188 bp, 10 predicted proteins | sample IncBWH2MmetaG_FD_160574 | JGI IMG/M metagenome (GOLD analysis project Ga0210384, IMG submission 160574) | Forest soil microbial communities from Barre Woods Harvard Forest LTER site, Petersham, Massachusetts, United States - Inc-BW-H-2-M | ecosystem: Environmental > Terrestrial > Soil >...
CAAGGTCGGATCGAACAGCAGAAGCCCGAGCGCAAGGAAGCCCGCGGTGGTGTTGAACATTTCTCGCGTCGCGAGAAACGCGATCACCAGCAACAGCAACGTGAAGATTGAGGCCGCCATCTGCGCGCGAAACACGATCTTGTCGGCGTCGTTGTGAAAGATGAAATCTCTTCCACCGAGCACGGCCTGTAACCGGTAAGGACGATCTTGCATCTCTGGAACGTTCAGTTGCATGAGAAGCAAAGGCACAGTGGCAACGAACTTGACCAGCGGCGGATGCTCGGGATTCAAGCCAAAGTCGCCGCGCCACGACATGTATCCGGAATAGATATGGTCGGGCTCATCCCAGGTAATGGTGTTCGCGCGAGAGATCAGCGCCAGGTGAATGGCGAAGATCAGAATAAACCCGGCCACGCCGGCCACCATCCAAAACCTGCGAGAGTCCCCTTGTAGTGAAGTCAATGCTTATACCTTACGAAGAGAATTCAGACAATCAACCTTCAACGAGAGCTGAGTCCGTCGACATGAGCCCGCGGTCGTGCTTATGTAGCCGAATCCGCTGCCGCGCACGACATCTGACGGCAAGCCGAAGTTTCACGAAGTTGAAGACATAAAAAACTCGGCGCGGAACGCCAGTGTACCAAGTTCGCGACCGCCGTGTGCAATCGTTCTTCGCGGAAGTTGGTGGGATCAGTCCTTGTCGCCAGGAAATCAAGCGCTGACGAGATGGGCGTTTGTCGGCACTAGTCCGACCGACGACCCGATAACTTCCGCCGCACGCCTTAAGTGCTAGTGTGGACGTTTCTCGAAAACATCCTTCATAACGGGTAGTGCGGAAAAGACATTCGGCCAACCCGCATAGAACGTCAAATGCGTGACAGCCTCCGCAGCCTGCTCTCGCAAGTTCGCCTTGTGAACCGATCCGGCTCCGTCAGGTTCTTCGAGCCAAACAAGCCGCCAAGCGTCGATAACCGCGCCACGATAGTCAGTAGTACTCGCGATGAGATTTGGCGAGAGCAGCTTTGACTGTTCCCGCGCAAATGCTTCCATTCCCTCCGTGTTGATCAACGCAAAGTTGCAAGTCGGAACCCAGTTCGGGCCTATGCTAATGCGTACGCCACGGCGCTGCGCTCAGACATTTTTTCTTTCCTGTCGACGCGCTACGTCCCTAGAAATTCCTAGCTTTCGCATGCGAAAGTAGACTGTGGACCGCTTCAATCCCAAGCGAACAGCAGCGCCCTCGGACCAGCGATAACCCAGTTGGTTTGCTCCAACGTCTTGCGAATGTGAACTCGCTCAGCTTCTTCCATTGTGATGGGCTCCAGAGATTCAATTCCTGCAGCCTGCCTCAATCCTTCAAGTGGAGGACGCAGTGTGTTCCCGTCAGCCAGAATGACGCTCCGTTCGATGAAATTCTGCAGCTCACGAATGTTTCCCGGCCAAGAATGGTCTACCAGCGCCTCCATCACCTCTGCCGGAATCCGCTTGATCTGTTTATTCATGCGCTCCGCGTAGATTCCCGCGAAGTGCCTCACGAGCGACGGAATGTCTCCGCGCCGATCGCGTAGCGGGGGAAGAAGGATGGGACACACATTCAACCGGTAGTAGAGATCGTTACGGAACTGGTTCTGGGCAACTAACTTTCCGAGATCCTTATTAATCGCCGCTACGAGCCGAACGTTCGCGCGCCGGGTTTGGGTGCTGCCCAATCTCTCGAATTCTCCCCCTTGAAGGACGCGCAGAAGCTTGGGTTGCAGTTCGAGCGGTATATCTCCGATCTCGTCCAGAAAGAGAGTGCCGAAGTCAGCTGCTTCGAAACGGCCCACTTTGCGTGCTACCGCTCCCGTGAACGCTCCTCTTTCGTGGCCGAATAGCTCACTCTCCAGCAGCCCCAGGGGGATAGCGGCGCAGTTCAATTTCAAAAAAACCTGTTCTCGACGACTGCTCAAATTGTGGATTGCACGGGCAACGAGTTCTTTGCCGGTTCCCGTCTCGCCCAGGATCATCACGCTCGAATCAGTAGGCGCCACCACGGACACCAGGTTCAGTGCGGTCTTCAGCGCCGGGCTCTCTCCGACGATTTCCGCAAATTCCGACCGAATCTTCTCTTCCAAATAGCCAAGAAAACAGGCTGCCAACGCTTTTGAGGAGCTAAAAACAAAACTTGGATGGCTACAGGGCCGTCACAATCGGCAGCACTAGCCAGCTGAACTGGCGAGGCCCCTTCGTTTCAGTACAAACTCACCGACCTCCTTTTCCCGCAAGGTACTAGGCGCCACACTTTTCCGGTAAGCCGCCAGGCACTTTGCAGACATTCGCAGGAGATCATCGTAATTTCAGGTCAACGGGGGGATGCGGGCACGGGTGAATCGTTCCACATTTCTTGCTGAATACTCCATTGTCCGTTTCCCTCGCGATGCAACACGAGCGAAATCTTTCCATATCCGTCAATCGGAGGTTTCCCTTGCGGCTGCACGGTCTGATGCTCCTCCGCCCATTCTGATGCCCAGTCACCAGAAACGCGAACATCATGAAATTCCAGTTTTTCCTTCAAAACCCGAGAGCCAGTCCCCTGTTTTTCTACACCTTTGAGCCATGTAGCGATTGCCGCTTTTCCTACCAGCGGCGGTTCCCCTGGCATTAGATCAACGCCGTCCTCGGCCCACATCGCCAGCATCCCGGCATGGTCCCTATTCAAAATGCATTCCAGAAATCTCCTGTTGAAGCCGTCAATCATTGAGGTGTCGCTCGGGTTTTCGCGACCGCTTCCTTTCGCAGCCAAAATCACAAGCACAATCAGCAGTGCTGCCTTTGTGCGCATCGTTTAAACCACCTCCTGCCAAAACCATATTAGGCCAAAGGGCCTAGAACGAACATATCCGGTTAGCCGACGCCAGATGGGAGTTTGAACCCCGAGCCGCGTGGCACCCGGTTTATACTGGCAGCTTTATGGTCACTTTTTCTTCATGATTGAATCCTTGAAAATCTTCCTTGTTTGCATCGTAGCCGCCATATTTTATGGCGTCATCCACGATCAAATTACTGTGCGTGTCTGCCTTGAGTACTTTACGGTTTTTCACCCTCCTGTTTTTGCGACGCAATCTCCCACTCTCTTGGCATTCGGATGGGGAGTTATTGCCACTTGGTGGATGGGAGCTTTCCTCGGCGTTTTGCTTGCGATTGCGGCTCGCGCAGGGGCTCGCCCAAAGCTCTCCGCAGCGTCCCTTTTCAAACCGATCGGCAAACTACTCTCGATAATGTTCGGAAGTGCTTTGTTGGCAGGCCTGACTGGGTTTGTGGCGACAAAAAAGGGTGTCATCGTTCCACCGGAGTGGGTTTTAAACAACCTAACTGCGGCAACAGACCCACGCTTTATGGCCGACTGGTGGGCACACAACGCTTCCTACGCTGTTGGCTTTTTTGGAGGAATTATTCTCTGCGTTTTACAGTACAGACGACGCATTTCCGACAAATCGATGCCTAGTCAACTAGCAACCAACTGAGGCTGAGTTGGCACAAGTCCCGAACGCCGTTCCCGGACATTTGGTACTGTAGGGGCATCCGACCTTGAGAAAATTCCTTTCATTGTTCTTGCGGATTGCATGGCTCGCGATATGTATCGCGGTGCTAATGGCCGCTCTTCGCGGTTACCGGGGAAATTCCGACTGGCAGGTCGAGGAAGGTCTTTTTGCAGAAATGATTGTTTTGGGTTTCCCATCTTCCTTGCTGGTAATGGGTGGCTTGATGGTAGCTGGCTTCGTCTTTCAGAGGTTCGGAACCAACCTGCCCTCACCGAGCCAGCACGAAATGATTGCGTGTTGGTTTGCTTTTGTTGCAGTCGGCTGCATCCAGTGGTTTCTCATCGTTCCTTACCTGTTTCGTCGCTGGCGTCGCAAACAGGTTGCTTCGCTTCCACATGCCTGATTAACGGCAAACCAGGCACTTGAAACGCGGACCGCGATTACGGGAACAATTCACATTGATTGAGTGTCAATATTCTGTATGAAACGTAGATTGCTCCTTCTCGCAGCGGTCGGTCTCGGATTGGTCGCGCTTGGTTTCGGATATTGTTATTTCTCGGGCCGACTTGGATTTCTCAAGTTAGACACCCACGGCAGAATCGCAGTGAACGGTGTACTTGTTCAAGGAGAAATCCTTCTGGGGCGCACGACCGCTGTCGTCACTACCAGACAAACCGGCAAGCTCCACTCATATCAACTTTTCTTCACGGGGGACACGGACTTCACAGGGAACATGGGTTTCGTTGCGGATTGTGGTGCGTGGGTCGCTCCACATTTTTCGGTCTTGCCCGAAACTCGCAATTATCCACCCTGTTGGAGAGTCCTTCACGACCTGTCAGACGCTGGGCGATGGCCGCTCATAGACAAGGGGTCGTACATGCAATTTACCCTGCAGGACCGCTCCATCGTCGCCATAAGCCACAGCTGGTACTAAAACGAACTTGTCCGATTTGCCTAATCGAGCACTGACGGGACAAAACCATGCGAAGAGAATCATTTTGGGAACTTTTCCTGCCATTCCGGGGAAATGGACTGAAGGGTCATTCTCGATAAGCCTCTAATCCTTGACGGTCCTTTATGAGCCAGAAGCTGAAATATCCGCAGTGGCAGGAACCTCTCACAGCTGCAATTCTAGAATTTAATGCTCAGCAACTACGCGGTAAGATACAGAAAGCCGAGGAAGTAATCACTGACAGAATCCAAGAACTGTCCTTCGATAACGGAAACGAAGAAGAGCGTCGAGCGCTCTCTGACGGGCTGTTTATTCTCCAGAGTTTGAAAAAAGACCGGATGGAGTCCTGATAAAAGCTGCCATCGGACAACTGGGTACTTGAAGGAACTTGATTGGTCGGGTAGAGCAATGGCGCGTAGCGGGCTACCAACCCTAGGGAATCCCCTAGTTGTCGCTGCATCGAACCAACCCTTAAATTTGCAACACTCCAGTCCAAGCTGGCTGGGCGGTTGAAGAGTGAGTTGAGTGTAAGTGATGGAAGCCCCGTTCACTGGCCAGCCCTTCGCATCAGAGGAAGCATTGCGGCGGAAGGAGGAGCGGAGATGAACGAGAAGATAAATCCCAGGTTCTCGTCGGCAATTTCTCGGTCTCACGGAAAAGCAAAGTATGTATTGGAAGATGTGTTCTGGGTTCCTATCAGCAACTGTGGTTCTAGACATTTTTCTCTCCCCATCTGCCCCGAACTTAACGCTGAAAAACCCGACATCGACGAAGCATCAGGCTCGCGTGAGTCCGAGTCGGACCCTCACTCCAATACAGCACCTTGTGTAAAATCCCAAGCAGAAGCCGGTTGTGCGCAAATTCAGGAGCACGCTGAGCGAAATCGGCCAGAGTCACCCTGGCGGGGTGCACTTTCTTTGTTAATCGCTCTATTGAATTTCGTTTTGATCGTCTGGCCTCTGGCTGCGCAAGCCCAGCTCTCCAATCCCACATCGCCGACTCAAGCGCAACAATTCACGGTATCTGTTCGAGAGATGCAGGTACCTGCCAAAGCGCGCGGGGCTTTTCTTCGGGGGTTCGAACGCCTGGCGAAAGGAGATGCCGCCGGGAGCCTGCGCCATTCCACGCGAGCAATTCAAGAATTTCCCGGTTTCTACGAAGCGTACTACAACAAGGGCATAGCCGAGACCCAGCTCCATCAATGGAACGAGGCCCTGCAATCCTTTCAGAAGTCCATTGACCTGAGCGGCGGACTCTATGCTTGTGCGTATTTCGGATACAGCGTCGTGTTGACTCACCAAGGAAGGCCCAAGGACGCGGAACCGATTGTGCGTCGTGGCCTCGAGGAGGGCCCCACTTCATGCTTATCCTTCGGATACGGGGTTCTTTCGATCGTGCTGTTCGACCAGAATCGGCTGGATGCGGCGGAGGCGGCGGCCCATAAGGCCCTTCTTCTACCTAATCCCTCACGAAGAAATGCTCTTCTCGCGCTCGCCCACGTTCATTTTGTGAGGCGTGAATATCAGTTGGCCGTGCAAGATCTGGAGGCTTACCTAAAGGCTGTACCCTCAACCCCTTGGAAGGACGACGCAGAACACAACCAGTATATTCGGAAGTTGCTCAGCGAGGCTAAAGCAAACAGTGTCGAGCAAAACGCTGATGGTGAGTCGTGAGCAGGTGTGTGACACTTCACCTCAAGAACGCTTTGTTGGCTTGATCCTCGCCAAAGCTTAGGATCCCGATCTAGCGACGGGGGCAAAGATAACGTGCTGCGGGGGCTGTCATCTGCCAGAGCACAGACGGGGAGCAGTTCCCCAACTATACAGAGGTTGCGGATCTACCAGCATAGGGATTTCCCTAGTTGTGACTCCATCTCGACCTGCCTATAACAAGCAAAAGCACATTAGCGGTCAATCGACGGAAATCCTGCGACAAATGTCGATTGCAATGGGTCGGATATGCTCGAACACTCCAACTTAAGCTTCTTGGTTGGTTACTTGTAAGCCTCTGGCCATCCTGCAGTGAGTAAATTACTCATCTCGGACTCATCTTCACGTTTTGAGTTTGAAGACTTGTTTGATAGTCGGTTGTATTCCGTGACTTGAAGCCACAACGACGCGCAACGGAGGCCCAAATGAATCTTCGAAGAATTGTTCTGCCAGCAATCATGCTTGCCGCGTGGCCTCTTGCGGCAAGAGAGAAGACGGATGTGCTCGTAATGAAGAACGGTGACCGACTTACTTGTGAAATCAAGAATCTTAGTGCCGATGTTCTCTACATTAAACTGGATTATGCCCTAGGCACAGTCTCGATTAATTGGTTCGAGGTTGATCACCTCGAGAGCAATCAACCGTTTGTCGTCAAAACCCAGGACGGAGAAGTCTATTCTGGCACGCTTTCCATGCCAAAGAGGGATGGCGCTCGGCCGGCATCGATCGAGGTGATCAATGAACCTGGCGAGAAGCTGGAACTCGAACGAGACCAAATCTCCAAAATGGACCAATCATTCGAGAATTGGTGGCATCGCTTCAATGGCGGCGTCGGCCTTGGCGCGATCTACAACAAGGGGAATCAATCGACCCAATATGAGCTCACTACAGACGTGAACTACCCGCGAGAACGCTGGTCTGCTTCTGTTGCCTACAATTCGACCTTATCCTCGAATAAGGGGGCGACTGCCTCATCTCGCAATCAGATTGATGCTTCCGCCCAGCATCTGCTGCCTTGGAACCACTGGTATTACACGGGCCTTGCCAGTTTTCTTCAAAGCTCCGAGCAGCGCATCAGTCTGCAATCTACTCTTGGTGGCGGCGTGGGCCGATACCTGAAGAATACGAATCACACCTCAATCAGCGTAGCCGGAGGGTTTGCCTTCCAGCGCATCAATTATCAACAAAACATCGTGGTTGCACCCAGGCAGAATGTAGCTTCTGGTTGGGTCGGCACACAGGCGAAGCTATTCCAATTCGACCGCACAAACCTTACTCTCGCGGCAAGTCTTTTGCCGGCTCTGTCTGATCCGGGGCGGATCCATTTCAACCTCAACACGTCCTATTACATAAAAATTTGGGGAGACTTTAAATTCAATATTACTTTCTATGGTAGCTGGGACAGTCAACCTCCGCCCGGCTTCTCGGGAAGCGATTATGGGACTAGCACCGGACTGAACTGGACTTTCGGCAACCGGTAGCTTTGCGGGTGCCGAACAGAGTTCTAGCGTGGACTTGCTATTCACGATTCGCGCGGGCGAACTTGATGTGTTCACAGAGCGTCAGCCTTCTGCTGCGGATTCAACTCTTCAGTGGTCCCATTTTCTGGCTGAATGGGTACCCACACATCGATCCTCGTCCCCCTCCCGGGTTCCGAATGAATGTCGAATTGCCCACCCACAAGGCGTGCGCGTTCTCCCATACTTCGGATGCCCAAACCCACTCGATTCCTTATCTCCTTCGCATCGAATCCCCGTCCTTCGTCGCTCAGAGAGAGAAACAATCCGTCCCCGCCTTCGCGCAAATCCACCTTGCCCTGTGAAGCTCCGCTATATTTCCTCAAGTTTTGTAGGCCTTCCTGGACGATGCGGAATAAACATAGAGCCACGTTCGGAGGCACGGCATGTGGAATATTCTTGGCAGAAAAAACAACTTCGATGCCTTGCCTGGAGGTGAACTCGTCACACAAAGCCTTCAGGCCGGAAACAAGTCCCAGGCTCTGAAGCGTGGATGGGTGCAGGCGACGGGATACCGTGTGCAGATCGGCGCCAAGCTCGCTAACCGAATTCAAAAGCTTGTGCAGTTCTTGCTTCGTGACTAATGACGAATCCGGTAATGCCTCCGAAGCATTCTCCAATTCCAGTGCGAGTAGCGCCAGACGCTGGCTAAAATCGTCGTGAAGTTCCGACGCCAGCCGACTTCGTTCCATTTCCTGAGCATTGATCAACAGACCGCTAAGCTGTAACTGAGCGTCTCTGGCCTGCTTGAGTTGTTTCCGGCTGTACTGAAGGTAGGCGGCAAGGGCGGATAGACTGAGAATGATCATCAGCCCAGTGATCCAGGCCCATTTGGTGCGTTCCCAGACGGACAATTCCCGGAACATTACTATGCTGCCGGGCGGTAGGTCACTTTCCTTGAATCCCCACCGGCGTAGAGCTCGCCAATCGAACAGGTAGACATTGTTGTTCCTTACGACGGGGATGTCCTGCGGTTTCACGCCGCTTAGAATCCTCACCGCCATCCCAGCAGCAACCTTACCGTCTGCAGCCCAGCTCACCAGATAGCCGCCAACCGTTCCGTGACCGATATCCACGTCATCTATGACAAAGACGGGCGCATTCGCAGCGTTGGCAACCAGAGGAACGGCCTGGGCTGCGTCAATAAAGTGTGCTCCCGCGGAATCCTCCATAATGGACGTGTGAAAGACGATCGTCTTGCTCGGCAACTGCCTCAGCCGCTGAAGGAGCGTAGGCATGTCCAAGTTCGTAAGATAGGTGAACTCGAACTGTGACTCGTATTTGCGCAAGGTTTCCCTAGTGACGGCCTCAACACTCCGATCAAACGATCCGACGCCACCCACGACTACCACATGCTGGGTATCGGGTTGCAAATGCAGCGCCGCGATCAAAGTTTTTTCCGGCTCCGCTACGCCCCAAACACCGGTAAAGTGCGAGTCCGGCTTCAGCTGGTCGAGCATTTCCTGTGTACTGCCGCAGAAAATGACCGGAATATTCGGAAATGACCTTTCATGCGACTCAACCATGAACTTGAGAGAGGTAGGTCCGGCGGTGATGATCACGTCGGGTTTGCGGTCTGCATACTTCTGAATGAACCATTCACGAAACCGGCGCTGAGAGGCCTCATCGGAAAACAGAGTTGCCTCAAGATTCTCGTTGTAGAGTTCGATTTGGTATTGAGAACTCTCGAGACCCGCGGCGATCGCTTGGTCCAAGGCAGCCATCCCCGGTGAAGATATGGAACTAAAGTCATTGAAAATGAGAATGCGCCGGACTGCCTTCGTTTGTTGCGCCATCATCGCATGTGGGTAGAGAAATGCGGCAAGGACAACCAAAAGCAAGGCAAACTTTGATCCCCCTGATCGCCTTTGAGGACAATGACCCGACTCGTAACGCCTAAGAAATCGAAATTCGCGTGCGAAGGAACGTTCCACAGGGGCCGACACTCGAACCTCCGAGGCGATTCTCAACTTGCGCCGCCCGAAGAATGTCATCACTGATCCGAGTTTCCGAAGTATCTCCATCGGACAAAATGGTCCGGTAATCATAGAATATAGCACTTGCGAGAACTCCAACCCCGGGGTAGTATCCCCCCAAAGTCAGAGAGATTACATCCTTGCACGAGTGGCAAGAATTAAGATAGTCCTTCTCTTCACCGCCCATTTAGGCTCGCATGAGTCGCAGCTCACAAATGGGCCGTCATCGGCAGCGCTGGATTTCGTCTGCAGCACTAACAACCCTTGTTTTTGCAACGCTGCTTTCTACGCGTTTACAGAGTCAAACAACCTCCACGGGTGCACTGGCTGGCGCGACGCTAGACCCAACCGGTGCCGAGTTGCCCGGCGTAATCTTGTCCCTAGTTCAGCGAGAAACAGGCCGAACCGAATCTGCAACTTCCGATGAACACGGAAGGTTTAGCTTTCTTCTCTTACCCCCCGGCACGTATCAACTACAGGCGAGCAAACCCGCTTTCGATTCTCTGAATCTCA
>Ga0210384_10009238_pt1 | contig 10187 bp, 7 predicted proteins | sample IncBWH2MmetaG_FD_160574 | JGI IMG/M metagenome (GOLD analysis project Ga0210384, IMG submission 160574) | Forest soil microbial communities from Barre Woods Harvard Forest LTER site, Petersham, Massachusetts, United States - Inc-BW-H-2-M | ecosystem: Environmental > Terrestrial > Soil >...
CGTGGCGGCCGCGTATTTCTTTCCAGTCAAAGAGTTGGAGGCAGTCAGGGCCACGCCCGGCAACGGAGTCTTTCCGCTGTGAACGCTTCCCGTGATCTGGTAAGAAGGCGACTGCGCGGCGGGCGGATTTTCTTGCGCGCCGAAACATGGAACTGCGACGGCCACCAGGAGGAAAACAACAGTCCGGGAGAACGATCTCAATGTGGCGGCTCCGGCTGTTTCTGCGGCTGGTTATTCTCTTTCGGCGGATTTGCGGGCGTTCCACCGGACATTCCCATCTCCTGCATCCGCTTCCATTGTTCCGGCCCAATCACCATTACGGATTTCGGCTGAAACGCGTTGTTAGCCATCGCGCCGCGCACCATGATGTGATCGCCGGCTTGAATATCCGCCATCGTGATGCTGTCGCGGCCTTTTCGCAGGGAGGTCTCTTCATTCAGCTCGACAGTTTGCGTCACATTGTCTGGGCGGAGAATCGTCAGCCTGGGCGTATCAATGGCCTTCACTTCGCCGAAGACATAGTCCTGGCCAAGTACACCCGCCGGCCGCGTGCCGCCGGGACCACCACCAGGACCGCCGCGTCCACCTTGCGGCCCCCCACCGCCACCAGGCCGAGTCCCAATCATTTCCGCAGTCCAGGTGTGATCGGGATTCTCTTCGCCACGTACAAATACAATGTCGCCGACCTTGAGATCGCTGAGCTTGGCCGCCTCTCCCTCTTTCCGGAATTGCGTACTGCCGCCGATCTTGACGGTTACCGTGTCCCCGCCCTGCCTGGTGATCTCGACGGACTGGTCGTGCACCGCCGTCAATTTCCCGAACAGCCCGGGGCGCTTCTCGCCGCCGCGCCCCGGCATTTGCGCTGCGCCTGCGCCCTGCCCGGAACCGGCGGTCTGGGCGGGCGGAGCCTCCTGAACTGGCCAGGCTTCCGCCACTATCCCTAGCGGTAACAAGTAGAAGAGTGAACCTGACAAGACCTTGGCGATTGCTTTCATTTCAACCTCCTCTTGGCTTGCCTCAAGTAAATTTACGCCGGGCTGCGGTGTAAGTCTTCTGTTTTGCTTGCGCATCTGAAGTCTTACGACTTCTGCGGTTCTTAGCGTTTCCTTAGCCTCTTTTGCGCTCCCCACTGGTTCTAAATTCCGCCTAGTGCGGCACTTAGTTCCCGCAGACCAAGCGAATCTCGAGCGGTGCGCTTCGTCGTGGATTGTTAATCTGCAGTAACAGAAACGACCAGGGGCAAACGCTCCCTTGGCCGTTTCGACTGCGGGCATTCCGCGGCGGCGGCGGAATCTATCTGGTTTTGTAGGTGAATGTGATCTTGGTTTCTTCGTCCAGCACGAGCGGGCGCACAAAACTGTAGGAACTGCCTGCTCGCGGGACGTCGACCTGGACAGGCAGCACGCCGGCTACGCGTCGCTGAAGATTCAGCACATTGTTGGAGGCGGTGCCCGAAGCCGCGGCCTGGTTCTTTTTCAAGTCGCGCTCGATTCGTCGTGATTCGTTCTCCTGATCTTTCGCGCGCACCTCGATCGATTCCGAGATGCTTCCGACGAGCAACGCAAAACTAACCGACGTAGGATAATTCGCATTGAAAAAGACGTCACGGACAGTGCTTCTGAATCCCTGCATGGCGGCGATGACTCTCACTCTTCCCGACGGCATGTTTCCGACGATCCAACGGCCGGAAGAATCCGTCGTGGCGCTCCGCACGATTCCCGTGTCCAACTGCGTGACGCTTATCTGCGCGCCTCGAACAGTTGCGCCGCTCGGGTCGACAATGTAGCCGCCGAGTTGTCCTGGCAGGAGTTGCAGCGGCGCAATCCCGTCGGCCGCCCCGCCAGCCGCGCCTGCATCGTAAAGCTCGACGCTGGCGGCACCCGCGACTCCTTCTAAGGCCGCCGGCAACAGGCTCGCGGCCAAAGCGTCGCCGCCAAAATCCTTCACTTTGTACTGCTCCGGTAGAAAGACTTCCCAGCGCAGCACGGTGATGGGAACATCCATTTTCGGCAGTGATAACTCCGATCCGCCCTTCTTTGCAAACGGGGCGCCCGAGTCCATGAACACGAAGGATACTTCGTAAGAATCGACGGGCCGGAACCCGGGGCGCAACAGCGGCACGCGCTGGCCATCTGCGCCTTCTACGGGCTTGACCTTTTCGCCAGCGACATCAGCCGAGACGATGCTCGCGCCTTTCGGCAACTCCACTTTCAAAAAGGGTTGCACTTGATTCTTTACGGTGAGTTTCACTTCTGTCAGCGATCTCCCCTCCGTAGTTACCAGAGTGGTCACCACGGCGCGTTCGGCAATCGCCGCGAGCACGCTGCTGTCTGGAAATCGCGTCCATTCCAGCAGGAGGCGCGGATTTTCCGCAGGCTGCCGGTGGTAACGAAACGCCGCTTGCAATGCAGAGCGCGCGAGGGAGCGCAGATAGGGATTTGTTTCCTTGATGTCCATGCGTTTCAGGCTGCCGCCCTCGGTTGCCGTTAGTTCCATAGTGCCAACGCCTTCAATGAGCACTTCGCCCGTTTCCCGCTGCGAATTCTTCACGCTTAGGAATGGCAGGTCGGCTTTCGTCACGCTGATGGCTTTTTCCATCGAGATCAGGAACTGGTGGGTGCGCTGCGCGGGTGCGTTCACTTTCAGGGTCAAAACGCCTGACTGTACATCGCTGGAATCGACCGAAGCGCCGGATGCTCCGATGAGTTCGTAGCCGGCAGGAACGTCCACTTCAAATTGCGCGGGTTCGCCCTGGATCACGTTGATGTCCGCAAGCACGGCGAGCCGAATGTCCGCTTCGCTGACGGAAACCAGCGTCTTCACGCTGGAAAGAAAACGCACTTCACGCGGGACGACCGGGGCCAGCACTTCTCGCGTCGCCCACCAGATGTTTGCAGGTTGCCCCGGCACGAGCGTCGCTTCGATCGTGGTGCTCCCGTTCGTGGACGCACGGCTGGTGATCAAGCCAGGACTCAACTTCACGTTGGTGTGATCGCCAGGAACTTCCAGAGTCAATCGCACGCTGCCTGCGAACGGCACTGGCAAGCTGAACGACGCGCGGCCAGTTTCGATGTTCAAAGGCAAACCTGCATCGAGAACCACAGAAAACTCGGCGGGACCGGCGAGAATCGCCGTTTGTGTTCCGCCTTCTTGTTCGAAAGGCAAACCTTTGCCTTGCTGGCGAGCGTCCAGGATCGTCATTCCCGAAGTAAGGGCGACTTTCGTTTCGCCCTCGTTGAATGTTTCACCTTGCAACTGAACGGTTCCCATCACTGTTTCATTCGCGACGCGCAACTTTAAGTCGCTGCGTTTGATGGTGTAGGGGAGCGGGGCGGACTCCACTTTCCTGGGCGATTTGTTCGCCAGCTCGAGCAAGCGGTTGTACTCATCGAGGGGCAAGGTCACGTTCCCTGCCGGGGGAACGGGAGGAACGATCCGATCTTGTGCAAATGCGGGGACGCTCATTAGAAATGCAACTGCCAGTAAACTGTTTTTCATCGCCCACCTGCCTTTTTCTCGCGCTGATAATTCAGATCGGTACGGGGAGACTGGTTTTCACCTGTGAGTTCGGAAACGAGATAGAGAGAGGGCCCCAAACCGGCAAACGCAACCTTTAGGGGAAGAATCCCTGCGGCTTTTCCACCTTCGAGAGTGAGTCGAAAATGGTCGACCAGCGTCTCGGTGGAAACTGCTGCAACCTCCATTTTGGAGTCGGTGATGGAGGAGACCGCGAGGCCGGGGGCTGCGGGAGGCGCTGAGGGCGCGGGAGCAACCGCGCTTATGGGCTCGGCGATTCTGGCTGGAGGAGGACCAAGCGCTCGGGAGGTTGGCTCTTGGTATGCCTCCAATCGGAATGAGCCCGGCTCCGGCGTTACCTTGAAGAGCGGCGGATGATAAACGAGCAGTCCGGTTCTCGATATCGGCAAGTCCAGCGCCGGTAGGGCCAGCTTGAATTGTCCTTTGTCATTCCAGGTTGTTCCGCGGCTGATATAAACGATCTCCACGGCGAACTCCGGCGATTCTTCGCCGCCATGAGATTTCTCTAAAGGCAGCAGCACGCCGCCGTCGGGCGACTGCCCCGGTCGGACGGGATTACCCGCCAAGGAGGCGCTCCAGAGCGTTGCGCCGGGAGGCAGAGTGATCTTCAGAAAGTTGCGCTGGTTATTCCGGACTGCGTATCGCGCCTCGACCAGCAGCTTTCCTTCATTGGTGATCAAAACGTTGTAGCGGGCCTCGGCGACGTTGGCCATCAGCACGGCCTGGGAGGTGTAGCGCACTACGTTCACGGTGAGCGCTCTTGTCGTCTTTGCGTCGCCCGATCGGAACCGAAAGGCGGAGAGCGAAGTGGATTGCCGGCTCGAGACGATTTCGCCCAGGTCTGTTGCGTCAGCGTTCTCGAGTCCCTCGGTTTTGACCTTATTGATCTCTCCGGCGCCGAGGATTTCCACCGCCACGCCTCCCGTGTCGCGTTCGGCGTTCAGCAGGCGCAACAGCGGGATTTCGATTTGACCATCGCGTGGGGTTCGCGTTTCTCCGCTCACGACAAACTTGGCGCTTTGCTCGACCGGCTCGAGAAACGTCACCGCCAACTGTCCGTCTTTCATTTCCCAGTCGGCCACCGTCGCGCCCGCAACTTGGTTGATCGTCACTTTGTCGGGCAGTGCGATGCGAACCTCGCGCGCGGCGCCTTGCGTTACTTCGATGTTGACCTCGGCAACGATCGTGGTGGTGTCTTCGCCGAGCCCCGTCAATTCGGTCAGCGAGCCGCGCAGACGTAACGGTTGGCTGCCGCGATGATCCTCCGTTTTTCTTTTCCAGCTGAAGGTGAGCGGCTCATTACCGCGCGCGTACGCTAGCCATTTGCTTTCCGCGCCGGACTCGGATTTTTCTGCCAAGAGTCCGCCGGTGAGTTTGATGTCCACGCCTTGCCGCGGAAGGCGAACCGAAGCGCGCGTGGCTCCCGAAAGGGTGGAAGGCAACGAGATGCTCTCCTCGCCGGCGGTCGATACGACAGGCAGGGCGATATCGAGTAACAGAACTGCGCGCCCGGACCGCGACAGTAACGCTGAGAGTTGGTTGGAACCCTTTCCCGCCACGCCGGGCACAAGGGAAACCAGCTTGCCGTCAAGCTTTGCTTCGCGCACCAGCAATCCTGCAGGAATCGGCACGCGCACCCAGCCATCCTTCAGTACATCGACGGTGAGGCTCGCGCGGCCGGTGGCGAGGTCGCCGCCGATGCGCAAGTCGTAATCGACACGCGTTAGCGTCGCGTCCACGGGCGGTGCTTCCGGTTCGCGCTCAGGAGGATAGGCCTTCGCATGTAGGGTTTTATAGTCACCGATGGTGATCACTACCCATCCTGGCGCGTGCGATGACGTCTGCGCGGAACAATGGCTCGCGCAAAGCAAAAGCGCGGCCATGGCGCAAACAAGCAAGCGCCAAGGCTTGCGATTTTCGTGCTGGAGAACACTGCATGCGAACGAGCTGGTCATTTTCGACACCTCTAGCTTCCAGGAATTGCCTCGGCTGTTGCTCTTTCAACCCGGGGAATGGAGGACCGTCTCGAGAGCAATAGGCGCCGTTCTCGACGAACAGCGTTCTTACTCTGGTTTGTTACCTCATTAGAGTTGGCATTCGGGACGCCAGGTTGCCTGCTGTAACGTCCTTAGAACGAATTTCTCTCTGGAGCTTGCAAGATTTCTATTCAAGATTCCTAGTCTTGTCGCCCGCCCCCCGGGCTTACCACCCATGTTCTGGAACTCCTCGACTCGCGCTACCACTGGGTTCCTGCCGCCAGTTTGATCATCCGGCGATATAATTCCGCTTTTCGCCGGAGCTGCCCAGGCTTGCTTCCTCGAGCCGCGAAACCTCGGAAAGAGGAGCCATCGGTCTAAGGTAGAGAGGCGCTAGGGCAACGTAGAAAAGTTGCGCGCCGGCCTTCGCCATGCAAAAATCCCACCATGCAAAACGCGGAAGTCTGGCTCGCTTCTAAAATCTTGCTCCTGGCATTTTTCTACGCTGCTTCAGCTAACGGTCAAACGACTCGTCCCGACGCCGAAAAACAGCTGGCCCACGACATTTACAAGCAATTCATCGAAATTCAGTCGGGCTTCACGACGGGCTCCACAACTCCGGTTGCGGAAGCAGCCGCAGCTCGCTTGAAAGCCGCAGGGTTTTCGGCTTCCGACATCTTCGTTGGCGGCGCGATTCCAAAGAAGGCCAATCTCGTCGTTCGCTATCACGGCACGGGCGCGCGCAAACCCATTCTGCTGCTCGCCCACATCGACGTCGTGGAGGCCAAGCGTGAAGACTGGAGCACCGACCCTTTTCAATTCCTTGAGAAGGACGGTTTCTTTTACGGGCGGGGAACCGGTGACGACAAGGCCCAAGCCGCTGTCTGGATCGCCAACCTCATCCAGTACAAAACAGAAGGATTCAAGCCCGACCGCGACGTCTTGGTCGCTCTCACCGCCGACGAAGAGGGCGGCGGGCCGTACAACGGCGTCGACTGGCTGCTGAAGAATCACCGCGATCTAATCGAGGCGGAGCTGGCTCTCAATGAAGGCGGCTGGGGCGAAGAATCCAAAGGCAAGAAAATATCCAATGACTTGCAGGTCAGCGAGAAATACGTCTTGAATTTCCGCTTCGAAGTGCGCAACAAGGGCGGCCATAGCTCGATGCCAGTGCACGACAACGCTATCTATCATCTGGCGGGTGCTTTAGAGCGTCTCGGCGACTTCGGCTTTCCCCTGAAGACGAATGAAGTCACCGCGGCGTACTTCGAGCAGATGTCAAAGATTGAAACCGGCCCTCTCAAGGACGATCTTAGAAAGGCCGCCTCCGGCTCCGAGCGATCCATGGAACGAATCGCGGCCGCCTCCCCGGCCTGGAATTCCACTCTTCGCACTACTTGCGTCGCCACCATGCTCGAGGGCGGCCACGCCATCAATGCACTCCCGCAACTCGCCGCCGCCACCGTGAATTGCCGCGTCCTGCCGGAAGACGCGCCCGAATACGTCCTAAGCACTTTGCAAACAGTAGTGGCGGACGATCAGGTCAGCGTCAAACAGTTGAGTGAGTTCAGCAAAGCCGCCGCTTCTCCGATGCGTCCCGACCTGCTCAAGGCTGTAAGTGATATCACCGCGCGCATGTGGCCAGGCGTTCCAACCGTTCCCATCATGGTCATGGGCGCTACCGACGGCAGGTATCTCCGCGCCGCCGGCATTCCCACGTACGGCATCCAGGGATTTTTCATGGACCGCGACGACATTCGCTTCCACGGGCGCGATGAACGCCTGGGCGTCGAGTCCTTCTACGAGGGACAGGCCTTTCTTTACGAACTCGTTAAGCGGCTATCGACACCAGCCAAATAACCATGCAACTTGCAACAAGTTGCTCTCACAAAAACGCGCTCAAGCGTTCTGCTGCAACCGCGCAATCAAATTCTGCACACTCCTCGCCAGTTCCGCCACTTCTCCACGTCCGGCAATCTCAAAATCCACCGCGCCGTTCCCCTGCGCCACGTGATCCACCGCCTCGCGCAGACTGATCAGTGGCTTCACCACCTGCCGCGGCAGAACAAAACTCACCCACACGCTGAACAAAAGGGTGATTGCGGAGACGATGGTCAGCGCCCACTCCGCCGACCGCATCAAGCGCCGCGCCTCCCGATGATCGTTTTCCACTCTCTTCCAGTCTTCTGTCTCAAGCACACTCAGCAATCCCAGAACCTCCTGACTCGAAGTCTGCAAATCGGCGGTGACCGGCGCCAGCGCGGGGTTCCCTGCCTGCACAGTCTCCGAGATCTGTGTATCAAACGACCCGACGCGGTTGCGCAGCTCCTCGATCAACTGCGCGCGTCTCTTCAAATTCGCCACTCGCAGCAAATCGTTCAAATCTTTTTCGTAAGCACGCACCACGGCCTGGATACGATCCGCGTCCGCCTGCCCCGGCTGCCCCACCGCGGACACCGCCGCGCTCAATCTTTGTTCGTACACGCCAAGCGCCTCCAGCGCTTTTTGCGTTTCTCCCATGTCCTGGGGCTCGAGCTCTTGTATTTGGCTCACAATCTGTCTGGTTCTTCCCAGTGACTCGCGGTTCGCCGCAAGGTAGCTGGGGTCGTGCAGCAGCAAGTAATTTCGTTCCGCGCGCCGCGCTTCCAGAATTTCAATCGAAGCCCGCTGCGCCAGGGTCGCGGCCGGGGCGTCCACGTTCACAATGCGGTCCACTATCCACCCCATCTCGAACAGGTAATACACCGCGAGCAAAATCACCGGCACCAAAATAAACCTTGCGATCGCCAGGCTGTACGCCACTCTCTTCCGCAGAGAATTTCCCGGCGCAAGGATCTTGAAGGTTTTGCGGATTCCGAGTCTCATAAGCCGGCTCCTGCCAAAGAGTCTCCTCTCTGGTCGCCCGATTGTATGTCAGCAACCCCTGCGCCGCGCGCTCTTTTGAACTCCTGCCGGTCCCCTGCCGCGTCGCAGTGGCCGACTCTTCGGCATTGCACACCACGCACAAGATCAGTAACATGCCAGCTAATATTGCTGGATAGTAATTCTACGATGGGGGAACCTAATGAAACACACCACGCAGGTCGCCCCGGCCTTCGCTTCACTGTGCTTCTTCACTTCCGCAGCCTACGGTCAAGCAACTTCTGCGGTTGCCCAGCAGCAACCCCCACCTTCCGCCAGACGCCAGATTTCCTGCTCAATGACGCTTAGCCCTAACCTCGGCATGGCGGCCTCCGGACCAACAGCTCCCTACTCTGCCGTAAGAGAGTCCTCCGCTGTTCAAACTCTCTCGGACGGAACGCACATCTCACACAAGCCGACGTCCGAAAAAATCTACCGCGACTCACAAGGAAGGACCAGGACGGAGCTGTCTTTCTGCCGCGGAATTGCTGACACTCCAGATGCAGTGGTCATTGAGATACACGATCCCGTTTCGGGTTACGCGGACATCCTCGACGAACAGAATCATGTTGCACACCGGTACGCCCAGCAGGCGAGGCAGCCCGCCATTCGACCCGCTACCACAGCAGAAACAATCCCGCCCCAGCCTGCATTGAAAACGGTTATTCCCCGCCAAAACACCGCGGCGCCAAACAGTACCACGGAGTCCCTCGGCGCACAGACCATGGAAGGCGTTCTCGTGGAGGGTACGAAAACGACGATGATAATCCCGGAAGGATCTCAGGACAATGACCGCCCGATAACCGTCGTGAACGAGAGATGGATCTCGCCGGATCTAGACATCACCATTCTCTCGAAGGACAACAATCCCCGCTACGGCGAAATCACAACGCGCCTTACCAACATCGACGTCTCAAACCCAGTCCTGTCTTTGTTCCAGCCACCGCCCGACTACAAAATCGTCGACGAAACCGAACCCACTACATTAAAATACACGCGCAACTGAACTCTTGTCCTCGAATAGGTGAATTGACGGGCACGGCAAGCAAACGACGCCTCTCGCGCAACACGGTCAGGACGCTCGAAGGTCCCACCTGCGCGGTTGGCCACATAGCGAGCACGCCCGTGGTCGGGTCCCGGTTCCTCTCTAAGGACAAAGTACAAGGCGCGCACGGCGCTCCAGCTGAACCCGGCTGCTTCCCAGCCGGGAAACATTCGAGAATAGTTCGACTCCCGTCTGTCTGCCCGCAATCCAGCACAAGTCCTTGGTGTCGTAGCTGGTCGTGTGGCCTCACGAGCACTAAGGTGTCATTTTTTCGCTGTTAGGATGAGCGCATCAATGGCGTCGACGCTGTCGATCAGCGTCGGGTCGAAGTCGAGTTCGGCAAAATCCATGCCGAATGTTTCTTCGAGGAAGACCACGATGTCCACGGCGTCCACGGAGGCAAGGCGGCCGGCGAGAAGAAGCGACGTATCGTCCGCAAAGGGCTGTTTGTCCCCCTTCTGATGGAGCAATTCTTTCAAGAATTTCCGAATCTCTTCCCGGTGGTCCATGCGTTTTCCTCAAGTCGTCAGGTTGAAAAGATGCGCAAGAAATCGAAACTGTTCCGTGATTGGATAGGTCCGCTCGGTGTAATTGAACAAGATCACAGCCTTTCCGACCGCGGTTTTCGCCAGCTTCGTGATGACCGGATGGGTTTCGATGCGCGGGATGATGCGGAAATTCACCAGCCGGCTTGGGATGCGGCTCGGCATGCCGAGCCGCATCCCAAG
>Ga0210384_10009239_pt1 | contig 10186 bp, 9 predicted proteins | sample IncBWH2MmetaG_FD_160574 | JGI IMG/M metagenome (GOLD analysis project Ga0210384, IMG submission 160574) | Forest soil microbial communities from Barre Woods Harvard Forest LTER site, Petersham, Massachusetts, United States - Inc-BW-H-2-M | ecosystem: Environmental > Terrestrial > Soil >...
GAATGCTCAGGTTGAGACGGCCGTTGATGGCCGCCTTGATGCCCGAGGTGCCGCTCGCCTCCAGCGGCGCAATCGGGTTGTTGAGCCACACATCGACCCCCGACACGAGGCTGCGGGCCAGCTGCAGGTCGTAGTCCTCGAGGAAAATGATGCGCCCCACGAACTGCTGACTCATCATGAGCTGGCGGATCTCGCGCAGCACGTGCTTGCCCGGCTCATCGGCCGGGTGCGCCTTGCCGGCGAACAGCAGCACGACCGGACGCTCGGGGTTGTTGACCAGCCGGGCGAGGCGCGCGCGGTCGCGCAGCAGCAGCGTCGCGCGCTTGTAGGTGGCGAAGCGGCGCGCAAAGCCCAGCACCAGCACGTTGCCGGGGCGCTGCGGGTCCAGAAAACGGGTGACGTGGCGCAGCTGCGCGGGACTGAGACCCTTACGCTCGTATTCGCGCTGCAGCCGTTCGCGCACCGAGCCCAGCATGCGCGCCTTGACCTCCTGCGCGGTCTCCCAGTAGCTCGTGTCCGGCACCTGCTCGAGCGCATTCCAGAACTCGGCATCGCGCAGGCGCTCGCGCCATTCGCGGCCCAGCTCGCGGTCGAAGAAGTCCATCCAGGTCTGGTGCAGGAACGTCGGCACGTGCACGCCGTTGGTCACGAAGCCCACCGGGTTGTCCTCGGGCCGCACCTCCGGCCACTGATCGGCGCACAGCCGCGCCGAGACCTCGCCATGGATGCGCGAGACGCCGTTGATGTGGCGCGTGCCGTTCAGCGCCAGGCGCGTCATGTTGAACAGGCCGGGGGCGGACGGGGCGCGCGCCAGCTCGAGCACGCGCTCGATCGGCACACCCAGCTCACGCACGAAGTCACCGAAGTGCGCGACGATCAGATCGTGGCCGAAGGCGTCGTGCCCGGCGGCCACCGGCGTATGGGTGGTGAACACGCAATCGGCCGCCACCGCTTCGAGGGCCGCGTTGAACGGCAGCCCGTGCGCCAGATGCTCGCGCAGCAGCTCCAGGATCAGGAACGCCGCGTGCCCCTCGTTCAGGTGCCACACCGCCGGCTGCACGCCGAGCGCGCGCAGCGCCCGCAGGCCGCCGATGCCTAAGATCATCTCCTGACGTACGCGCGTCGAGTCATCCCCGCCGTACAGCCGATGGGTGATGTCGCGGTCCGAGGGCACGTTCTCGGCGCAGTTGGTGTCGAGCAGATACACCGGCACGCGCCCGACCTGCGCCTTCCACAGCCGCGCGACCACTTCGCGGCCGGCGATGCGCACCGCCACCTTGAGCCATTCGCCGGCCGCATCGCGCAGCGGCTCGACCGGCAGGTCGCGCGGATCGCGCTCGCGGTACTCGGCCTGCTGCGCGCCGTCGTTGTCGACGGTCTGGGTGAAATAGCCCTGCTCGTACAGCAGTCCGACGGCGACGAAGTGAGCGCGCTCATCGCTCGCCGCCTTGCAGTAGTCCCCGGCGAGCACGCCGAGGCCGCCGGAGTAGATGGGAAAGCTCTCGTGAAAGCCGTACTCGGCGCAGAAATACGCCACCAGCGGCTCGTCCTCTGCGGGCGCGGCGACCTGCAGGTAGGTCTCGAGCGTCTGCAGCGCGGTGTGGTAGCGCGCCAGATACAGCTCATCGGCCGCGCAGCGCTCGAGCGTCACCTGGTTGACGCAACGGAGCATCAGGCGCGGATTGCCGTTGGTCTGCTTCCACAGCTCCGGATCCAGATCCTCGAACAGCGCGCGGGTCGGGCGGTGCCAGCTGAAGAACAGATTGGCGGCCAGCTCGGGGAGGCGCGCGAGGCTCGCCGGAACGACGGGCGTGATTTCCAGCAGCGAATTTCTCATCCACGGTCCCGCAAAAAACGCGAAGTCTAGCAGCACCGCTTCCAGACGCAGTCTGTGGCGGATGCGGGGCCCGTGCCCATCCGCCCCCGGCCTGCCCGATCCGAAGGCCTCCAAACCCAGCTAGTCCAATCCCTTAATACTGGTTGACTACTAGTACTGTGCAGTTAATAATACTAGCTTATGGACGATAGCCAGGGACGCAAATTTCAGAAAGACCTCAATGCCGGTCTCGTGGCGCTCGTCCTCCTGGCGGTGCTCGAGCGCACGACCGAAGACCTGTACGGCTACGAAATCGCCAAGCGCCTGCAGAAGGCCAACGAAGGCGAAGCGCTCTTCAAGGAAGGCACGGTGTATCCGGTGCTGCGCACGCTCGCCAGCACCGGGCTCCTGACCAGCCGCGTCGTGCCCTCTTACGCCGGACCGCCGCGACGCTACTACCGCATTACGGACGAGGGCCGCGCGATGCTGCGCCAGTGGAGCGACATCTGGCGCCAGACGCGCGGCTTTGTCGATCGTTTCATCGAAGGAACTGCAGTATGAGTGCCAACGCCCCCCGCTCCATCGACGAGTACCTGAAGCAGCTGCGCGCCGCCCTCGAGGGGCAGGATCCCGCGCTCATCCAGGACGCGCTCTACGACGCCGAGGAGTATCTGCGCGCCGAAGTGGCGGCACACCCGCAGAAATCTGAAGCCGACGTGCTCGAGCTCATTGCGAGCACCTACGGGGCGCCCGATGAGGTCGCGGCCGCGTACCGCGACACCGAGCAGAAGGTGAAGGCGGCGCTGCGCACGCCGGCGCCGCGCGCCTCGACGCCGGGCTCGGGCTGGGGACGCTTTTTCGGGATCTACCAGGACCCGCGTGCCTATACGTCTCTCTTCTATATGCTGCTGACGCTCGCCACCGGCATCGTGTATTTCACCTTCGTGGTCGTCGGGCTGTCGATGTCGGCCGGCTTCGCCGTGCTCATCATCGGCATCCCCTTCTTCCTCGCCTTTATCGGCATCACGCGCGTGATCTCCCTCGGCGAGGGGCGGCTGCTCGAGGCGATGACCGGCGAGCGCATGCCGCGCCGCCCGCTGCACCCGGGCCCGCCGGCGGGCTGGTGGAGTCGCATTGGCGACATGCTGAAGGACGCACGCACCTGGACGACCCTCCTGTATCTGGTCCTGATGCTGCCGCTCGGCATCATCTACTTCACCCTCGCCGTGATCGGACTCAGCCTGGGTCTGCACTGGACGCTCTCGCCATTTCTGGTCCTGAGCCAGCATTTCGGCTGGCTGGCGGACTGGGCGACGTCCGACATGTTCACGATCGACAACTGGCACGGCGGCACCCCGCACACGCTCCTGGGTGCGCTCTTCTGCATGGTGTTCGGCATCGTGATCCTGACCGCAACGCTGCACGCGGCGCGCGGCATTGCGCGCGGGCACGCGCGTCTCGCCAAGGCGCTGCTCGTCGTACCGGGGGGCTGAGCCGTAGCCTCGCAGCCGGCGCGGTAAACTCACCGCGATGCTACGTCCGCTTCCCGTGACCGCGCTGCTGCTCGGCGGCGCTCTGGCTGCCGCCGCGCCGGCCGATCCTGCCGCCGCCCCGGCGCACGCCGCCGCGCCCGGCTGTCTGCCCGGTGGCAACGGCTATCTGCGCGCGCGCATCCGCGGCGCGCTCAACCTTGACATCGACTGGCGCAACGCCGAGCTCGAGTGCGACGGCGGTCCGCGGCCCGATGGCAGCGGTCTGCGGGTGAGCTTTGCCGGCCCGCGGCACTCCGACGGACGGCGCCTGCGGCTGGTATTCGGCGTCGCCACCGTGCACGAAGGCAGCCCCGGGCGCGAGCTGCCGACCAACCTCACGGTGATCTTCGAGGGCGAGGACCGGCTGTTCGCCACGCGCGGCGATGATCACTGCACGGTGGATGAGCTGCGGCAGGAGCGGCTCGGAGCGCTCGGCGGCCCGCTGCGCTCCTGGCGCATCGTGGCGCGCGGCTTCTGCACGGAACCGGCGAGCACGCTCAGCAGCGATGCGCGCATCCTGGTCACGCGCTTCGATTTCGCCGGCAATGCCGTGTTCGACGATTCGCCGGCCACCGATCCCAAACCCGCCCGCTAGGAGTGTCATGTCAGAGGTCAAACCACCCGCCGCAGCGCTCACGATGAGCCGGGTGCTGGCACTGGGCGCGCTACTGGCGTGCGCGCCGCTGGCGCTGCGCGGCGGCTACGCGCAGCAGCCAGCGCCGCCGCTGGAGCTGTCGAGCTACCCGCGCACCGCGCTCGAGGTTGCGCACCACGACGAGCACCGCGTGCTGCGCAAGTTCCCCTTCGAGGTGTGGGTCGCCGATACGCCGGCGCGCGCCCAGCAGGGGCTGATGTTCGTCAGCGACCTGCCCGAGACGCGCGGCATGGTGTTCCCGCTGCCCGCCCCGCGGGTCGAGACCATGTGGATGCGCAACACCTACATCGAGCTCGACATGCTGTTCATCACCGCCGACGGCCGTGTCACCAAGATCATCGAGCGCGCGCACCCGATGTCGGACGCGACGCTGAGCTCCGACCAGCCGGTGTCCGCGGTGCTGGAGCTCAAGGGCGGCGAGGCGAAGAAGCTGGGGCTCGCGGTCGGCGACCGCGTTACTTGGAAGAAGCCGTCGACGGCGGACTGACCGCCTTGTGTCTGGGCTTGGCATGCCTGGACACGATGGGTTTGGGGATCGGCGCGCCGTAGGCGCGCTTGTGCGCGTGTCCGCTGGGCGCCAGCGAACTCACCTTGGCGTGCGTGTCGGGGGTGCTGCCGGGAGTGGGTGGCGCAGTGCAGGCCACGCGCGCGACCGCGTCCCCGGCCGCCGCGTGCGCGGCGGTGGCGGCGCCGAGCGCCGCCAGCAGGCTCAAGCCAGCGATGACTGCCTTCATGCGTGTCCTCCCAGGCTCAAGTCTACGCACCGGGCGCCACTTTCCAAAATGGCGCCCCGTTATGAAAGCCGCGCCTACTCTTCCTCGGCGCGCGGCCGCCAGGCCTGGGCGAGTTCCTGCTGCTTGCGCGCCGGCACCGGGTCGTAGTGACTGAGCTCCATGGTGTAGGCGCCCTGCCCGCCGGTCAGCGCCTTGAGGCGCGACTGGTACTCGGAGACTTCGGCGAGCGGCACCAGCGCCTGCAGCGTCGCGCGCTGACCCGGCAGTGAGCCGCTGCCATTGATGCGCGCCCGCTTGGTGGCGAGATCGCCGGTGATATCGCCGATCGCGCTCGCGGGGGCGGTGATCTCCAGGCGCATGATCGGCTCGAGCACGATGGGCGTGGCCTTGGTCAGGGCATCCAGAAACGCCTTGCGGCCGGCGGACACGAAGGCCACTTCCTTGGAGTCGACCGAATGATGCTTGCCGTCATACACCGTGACGCGCACATCCTGGATCGGAAAGCCGGCCAGCGCGCCTTCGGCCAGCACCTGGCGCACACCCTTTTCGACCGCCGGGATGTACTGCCCGGGAATCGCCCCGCCCACGACGTCGTCCACGAACTCAAACCCCGCACCGCGGACCAGGGCCTCGATGCGCAGCCACACCTCGCCGAACTGGCCGGCGCCGCCGGTCTGCTTCTTGTGGCGGCAGTGACCTTCGGCCGGCCGGGTGACGGTCTCGCGGTAAGGAATGCTCGGCGGGTGGGTCTTGACGTGCACCCCGTAGCGCTCGCTCATGCGCTCGAGCAGCACCCGCAGGTGAAATTCGCCCATGCCGTAGAGCACCGTCTCGTTCACCGCCGCGTGGTGCTCGATGCGCACGCACGGGTCCTCGGCGGTGAGTTTGTGCAGCGTGTCGGCGAGCCGCTGCTCATCGCCGCGCCGCTCCGGCTCGATGGCGAGTCCCAGCATCGGCGGCGGAAAGGCGACCGGCTTCAGGTGGTACTGGTCCTCGTCGTGCGAGTCGTGCAGCACGGCGTCCAGGTGCAGCTCGTCGACCTTGGCGATGGCGCAGATGTCCCCGGGCACCGCCTCGGTGATTTCCACGCTCTCCTTGCCCAGCAGGCGGAACAGGTGCGCGATCTTGATGGGCTTGCGCGCATCGCCGACGAACAGCTGGCTCCCCGGACGCACCGTGCCCTGGTGCACGCGCAGCACCCCGAGCTTGCCGACGTAGGGGTCGATGCTCACCTTGAAGACATGCGCGATCACGTGCTTGGTCGCATCGGGTGAGACCGGCACGCGCTCGGCGTCCTCGCTCGCGCCCTTGAGAAACTGCGGCGGATTGCCCTCGGTGGGATTGGGCATCAGCCGCTCGAAGACCTGCAGGAGCTCGGGGATCCCGGCGCCGCTCTCGGCCGAGGCGAAGCACACCGGCACCAGGTGTCCCTCACGCAGCGCCTGCTCGAAGGGATCGTGCAGCTGCTCGGGGGTGATCTCCTCCCCCTGCTCCAGATACAGCGCCATCAGCTGCTCATCCAGCTCGACCACCTGATCGATGATCTGGGTATGCGCGGCCTCGACCGAAGAGAAATCGGCCGCGCGGCCGTGGGCCTGGAAAAAGCAGTCCACCACGCTGTCCCCGCCGCCGGCGGGCAGGTTGAGCGGCAGGCACTCGCGTCCGAAGGAATCGCGCAGCTGCTGTAGCACATCCGCGCAGTGCGCATCGCGGCTGTCGATCTTGTTGACGATGATGAGGCAGCACAGCTCGCGCTCGCGCGCGAACTCCATCAGCCGCTGGGTGAGGGTGTCGACGCCGCTCGCCGCGCTCACCACCAGCGCGACCGCCTCGACCGCCTCCAGCACCGACAGCGATTTGCCGAGGAAATCGGCGTAGCCCGGCGTGTCGATCAGATTAATATGGATGCCATCGCAGTCGAAGCTGCAGATGGCGGTATCGAGGGAGTGCTGCAGGCGCTTTTCCTGCGGGTCGAAATCCGACACCGTGGTACCGCGCGCGAGGCTGCCGCGGGTGCGGATCGCGCCGGCCTGCAGCAGCAGGGTCTCCAGGAGTGAGGTCTTGCCCGCGCCGGCCTGTCCGACCAGCGCGATATTACGGATGCCCGAAGTCGTGTTCCCCATGGGATGCTCCGCGAGGATGGTCCGGCGCCGCGCGAGCATCACCGGTAAACAAAAGCGTACTCCGTCGGACCTGCCGGCGGCTACTCGGGGAGTTACCATGCAGCACTCACAGGGTCGGGACGAGCACGCACCAGGAGAGCCCATGAAGGACAGCACCAGCGAGGCGGAGCGCGAGCACCGTGCGCAGCAGAAAATCCAGCGCCAGCTCGATGAGGCGCTGGAGGCGAGTTTTCCCGCGAGCGACCCGGTATCGATCGTGACTTCGCACGAGGAGGAGGACTGGGGCACCGAGCCGCTCGCACCCGCGCCACCGGTAAAACCCCTAGCCCCGCGCGGCCGCTGAGCGGCACCCGCAGCTTCGGCGATCGGTGCAGCGCCCTCTAGGGCGCGGTCAGCTCCAGGGGTGAGCCGGCCTGATTGACGGTCGTGAGCACGATCGGGCGGCGCCAGACGCGCTGCAGGTAGTCGAGCACCTTACGGCTACGCTCGAGATCAAGTCCGCGGCCGTCGATCGAGCTGTCGTGCACCAGCTCGAGCGTGCCGTCGTTGCGCACGTGCTGCGCACACACGATCGGCGCACCGAAGTTGTACTTGGGCCCGAGCACGGCCTCGTGCAGCGCGGTGAGGTCATGCTCCAGCACCTTGATCTGTCCGTCGCTGCGGGCGTTGAAGCGGAACAGCCCGAGCTCATCGGCCAGCTCGCGCGTGAGGTGATTACGCACGAAGCTGAAATCGTCGTCCTGCTCCATGATGGCGCGCGCCGCCGGCAGCCCCTGTTTCTCGATGATCTTCTCCCACATCGAGAAGCCGAGGTGGTAGGGGTTGATGGACAGCGCCATCTGCTGCTCCGCGGCCACCGGCCGCACCACGTCCGAGTGGCACTTGATGGCATCGACGTAGGCATGCTGCGGCACGAAGTCCGCCTCGCGCAGCAGGCGCGCGTGCCAGTAGGACGCCCAGCCCTCGTTCATGATCTGGCTGGCGAACACCGGATAGAAATAAAAGGACTCCTCGCGCACCGCGAGGAAGATGTCGCGCTCCCAGCTCTCCATTTCCGGGGCGTAATTGGCGACGAACCACAGCAGGTCACGCTCCGGATGCGGCGGCACCGGGGCGCGCTTCTTGCTCTCCGGGCCGGCGCCCGCGGCCGCCGGCTCGAGCGAAGCGAAGCGCTTGCGGAAGCCGTCATCGACCAGCGCCTTGCCCTCCTCGAGGTACTCGGGGTAGTGCTCGCGCCGCAGCGACTGGTCGACGTCGATGTGCTGCTCGAGCGCGAGCGCGGCATCGAGCGCCGCCTCGACGCGCGCCGCCCCGTGGGACTCGATGGCCTGCTGGATCTGGCGCGCGTGGTTGGCGGCGTGCTCGACGATGTGCTCGCTCACCTGCCCCTGGCAGCGGCGGAACATGAGGTTGTTGCGCGAGAAATCCGCGTGCCCGAGCACGTGCGCGGTCACCAGGATGTTCTCCGCCAGCCCGTTGCTCTCGGCGAGATAGGCGTGCCCGGGATTGCCGGGAAACACCACCTCGAACAGCCGCGAGTGTCCCATGTGGCGCTGGATCAGCTGGTAGATGTAGCGCACGCCGAAGGACCAGTGCGGCATGCGCACCGGCAGGCCGTAGACGGCGATCTCCATCATGAAGCTGTCGGGCACCGCCTCAAACTCGACCGGGTGAAAGGACAGGCCCGAGCGCGCGGCCAGCTCTTCGATGCGGCGGATGTAGCTCTGCCAGCCGTCGCTCATGGGCTCTCGGGAGCGTGGCTCTCGGCGGTGAAGAAGTGCCGCACCGCGCCCCACACGTCCTCGAAGTCATTGAGCGCGTAGCTGCCGGCGGCGCAGCCGGCCGACTGCAGCTCGGCGAACAGCTTGCCGGTTTCGGTGGCCAGCTGGCGCGACAGCCCCGATGACACCTCGACGTAACCGGTGAAGCAGGCGTCCGCGGCGATCCCCGTGAGCGAGGCGCGCGCATCCGCCGCGTCGCTCACCGAGTTGTCGCCGTCGGAGGCGTAGAACAGGTAGATGTTGCAGCGTCCCGGGTTGTAGCGCGCGTCGATGATCTCGCGCACCTTGCCGAGCCCGGTGGAGGCCACCGTGCCGCCGGTGCCCGACACCTGGAAGAACTCCGGCTCGTTGAACTCCCACGCCTCGGTGGTGTGCGCGACGAACACCGTCTCGAGCGAGCGGTATTCGCGGCGCAGGCCCTGCACCACCCCGAAGAAGAACGTCTTGGCGAGCTTGCGGTCGCGGTCGGACATGCTGCCCGAGACGTCCAGCATGAAGAACACCACCGCGTGCACCGCCGGCTGGCGGCGCCGCGCCAGCTGACGGAAGCGCAGATCCTCGTCGATGAAGGTGGGCGTCGCGCCGGGCGCGCCGCGGCGCTTCACCAGCTCCTTGAACGAGCGGCGCCGGTCGAGCCGCGAGCGCGCGCCGTGGCGGTCCCAGCCCTCGCGCACCCAGTCGGTCTCCTCGGACGGGCCGATGCGCGCCTTGATATTCGGCAGCTTCATCGCCTCCCACAGCCAGTCGACGATGTCATCGACCTTGAACTCCAGCAGCAGCTGCACTTCGCCTTCGTCGCGGCCGCCGGGTCCCTTCTCGCCCTGACCCTGCTCGCGACCGGGCGCTGAGAACACATCACCGGGCTTGGCCTTGCCCTGACCGGCCCCCTGCTGCTCCTCCGGGCGGCGCAGACGGAAGTGGTAGTGCTCGAGCATGCGCACCGGCACGCGCACGGTGCGTGCGCCGCCGTTGATGACGTCGCCGCCGGCGATGATTTCGGGGAGATTGGCGCGTACCGCCTCGCGGACCTTCTCGTCGTGCCGCAGCCAGTCGCGCGCGCCGCGCGAAAACAGCTCGTACCACTTCGCAGCGCCGGATTCTCCGGGCTTGCCGCCGTCCTGGTCCATGTTGCTACTGGTACACCTTTTCCGCGGGCGCCGCTACTCCTGCGCGAGCAGCGTCGTCACGTAGCTGAGCGCTTCCTTGGCACTGTGCTCGTCGTAGCCGTATTCGGTCACCAGCCGCTGCTGCACGACGGAGATCTTCTGGCGCGCGTCGTCGTCCGGGCGCGCGGTCGAAGTGACCAGCCGCAGCACGTCGCGGCGCTCCTCGAAAAGATACTGCTCGATCGCCTCGCGCATGCGCGCGTGGCTCGCGAGCTTGAACTTCTCGCCCGCCTTGAAGGCCACCATGGCCTTGCGCACCACCTCCTGGCGGAACGACATCTTGCCGGAATCCGACACCTTGATCTTCTCCTCGACCGAGCGCAGAAAGCGCTCGTCCGCGGGGCGGCTCTCGCCGGTGATCGGATCGGTGACCTGGCGG
>Ga0210384_10009241_pt1 | contig 10185 bp, 7 predicted proteins | sample IncBWH2MmetaG_FD_160574 | JGI IMG/M metagenome (GOLD analysis project Ga0210384, IMG submission 160574) | Forest soil microbial communities from Barre Woods Harvard Forest LTER site, Petersham, Massachusetts, United States - Inc-BW-H-2-M | ecosystem: Environmental > Terrestrial > Soil >...
CGTGACCCCTGCGATCGTGCCGACGGCCGGGCTCGTAACGGCCGGATAGGCGGTGCCCGCCGTGGTTCCCGCGGGAGCATTCGTCACCACCAGGATCCCGTACAAGCCCATCGGGCCCTGGATCGAGGGGTGGGTACCGGACTCGATCAGGTAGGTGCCGGGGTTCAACCCAGGCTGCCCGGCTAGGCAATTACCCCAGCACAGCGGGGCCGTGGTGGTCACGGTGCTTGCAGTCGCGGCCACTTCGGTGCCGAACGACTGCACGCGCGGCCCTTGACCGGGCGGAGTGAACAGCGGCGTCGTACCCACGGTCGACCAGGTCACCGCCTGCGAGGCGTGGCCCGGACTCGTGGTGCAGGTGGTGCCGGCGGTGCAGCCCGTGCCGACGGTTCCCAGACCGCCGCCCAATTGACCGACGATCATCAGGGACGTGGGTATGTTGTTGGCGGCGGAGCCGGCCGGTGTAGCCGGCGTAAACGTCAGATGATTCGCCAGGTTGATCTGCAGCGTCGTCGTGCTGGTGGTCACAGTGCCCACAGTCGTGCTGGTATATGGGATCGTGATCACCACGGGCGACCAGCCGCCAGGGCTGGTCAGCGTCGCGGCCGGAGCGTGCGTATTCAACCCCGCGCAAGTGGCCGTGGAGCCGGCTACGGCCGTGCCGCAGAAGTAGCCCCACATCGGCACCACCGAGCCGTCGGGCATCGTGACGGTGGTGGGTGCCGCGGTCAGACCAACCTGCTGCGGCGTCGTCTGTCCATAGGACGCGCCGCTGGCGAGCAGGAGGATGGAAGCCGCAAGGCCCGATTTGGTCAAGGCGGCTCTGAAGGTATTGGTTCGCATTTGCGGGTCTCCTCCTACTATTTCGATTCGTCGATCAGGAATTCACGTGAATCGACGAGCATCATCATCAGCATTCCACCGGGGAACACGTTATCCGTCGTGATCTCGCGCTCGTTGTGCGAGTGCCACATGAAAGCCCAACCGCGCTCGTTGCCAGGGTTGGCTTGAGTGTTGGAGGGCTGCAAGTTGGTGCAACCCGTCGCCGCGGCGGGAGCGCCAGCACTCAGGCAGCCCGAACTCGCGTTCATGTTGCCGTTGGCCGCGGGCAGCGTCGAATCCCCACGGACGGTCGCATCCGGGCCCAGGTAGGGACTGCCGCCATACCAGGCGCCGTTGGCGAAGATGTTGGGATTGGGCAGCGTCATCGGCCCGCCTCCGTTCACATCGCCCAAAGGATTGGCCTCGAGCGGCTTGTTATGGTCCTGGCACCATTCGAAGTAGTTGATGGTGCCGACCGGCGCGGCCGGAGTGCTGTTGACCGTGTAGTAGCCGTTGGCGTCCGGGTAGCAGGGAAGCACCGCCGACGGATCGCTGGAATTGGGGTTGTGCGCGTACGCGTCCCAGTTCAGCCCCTTGGCGGTGAAGTAGAAAATTCCGTCGAACGTCTGCCCGGGGAAAGTGTCGGTCGTGAACATCAGAAGACCGGCCAGCGCCTGCCCGGCGACCGTCGTGCCCCCGGTGCTGGCACCGTAGTTCAGCGGCGTGGTGCTGCTGCTGATGATCGGGTTGCCGTCGCGCGCCAGGATGCGCACGTGGTTGGCGTGCTCGTGGAACGGGTGCTCCCAGCGTCCCTGGCCGATCACGCGCAGCAGCGTCAGCTCGCCCGGATGCATGTGAGGATTGCCGTTGTACGGCTGGTGCGGGTACGGGGCGTCATAGTTGGGGTCCATATCGTCGGGCATTGAGCGCCCGTTGATCAGGAAATAAGCGGGGCGATACGGCTCCGTCGGCACTTCGAGCGGGCATCCAATCGTGGTAGCACTGGTGGCACAAGCCGCAACCCGCTTCGGGTCCGAGACCTGCGCCAGCGCCGCGCGGTGGATGTTGATGTCCATCTCGGAGAACTGGAACAGGTATTCGCGGTCATAACAGGTGTCGGGGTGGTCGTAGGCCGCCTGCGACAACCGGAAATCGGCTTCGCCGTGGGCGGCTTCGACCAGCAGGTTGGCGGCAGCCAGTCCGCTCGTGCAGTTGGCCGGCACGTGCGCAGGCAGCACGATGACGGCTCCGTACATCCCCATTTCGACTTGCAGATCGCCCTGCGTGCCGCTGTAGTAGGCGCGCGTGCCGGGCGATCCGGCGACGAACGAGTAGCTCACCGTGCCGCCGGGTGCAGCCTCGTTCGTCAGCAGGCCGGTCACGCCACCGGTCGGCGTCACGTTGAAACCGGGAAACAGAATCGAGGTGTTGCCGGCCGATCTGGGCAGATTATTGGTCAGGTTCACCGTGACCGTCTGTCCTTCGGTGACGATCAGCGTAGGGGCCGGAATCTGCATCGCGGGGCAATTCGCGCCCGTGACAGCCGCCGGTGCAAAGCCCGTCGGCGCGCCGTTGCAGCCGAAGCCCCAGGAATAAACCTGATTGCCGTCCGGCTGGTTGATGTACGCGGCTTGCGCTTGCAAGTTGAAGGTCGGACCGGTGATGCCCGGCGCCGCGGCCTGGGCCGCGGTCGCGAACATCAGCGCCGCCGCGGTCGCGATGGGGAGCAGTCGTTTCATCGAAGTCGCCTTTTGCGTGATCGTTGGGCTCATTTCCGCATCCCCTAGTTGACGTGGACCTCGGCCATCAGGCCGCCGAAGTTCTCGGCGTCGTTTGACAGATGGTCCAGTTGGGGCGTGTAGAGGAAGAAAACGCTGCCGGCCGCCAACGGCGTCGTGCAGGCCGAGGACGGGTCCGTCGGGTTGGAGCGAACCAGGCAAGTATCCAGGATCACGTCCAGCGACTCGCCGCCGCCCAGCGTGATCGAATTGGTGGCGTAGGCCGTGTTGATGCCGGCCTGATCGCGCAGCAGCTTGGCGTTGTAGCCGATCACCTGCATCTTGATGCCGAGCGAGGCCAAGGTCTGGTACTCGCTCACATCCAGGTCGGCGATCCGCAACAGCGCGCGGCCACCGGCCGGGATGTTGATGACGGTCGCGAGCGGCTGCGAGTAATGAACCCTGCCGTCGGACGACTGGGTCGCCATCGGCCCGACGGTGGCGGTGTCGGGGTAGCTGCGTCCGTTCAACAGGAAGTACTTGTCCTTCATGTCGACGAACGCCTCAGGATTGAACGTCATGCCGACGAAGTGGAAGTTCGGATCGAAGCCGTGGATCTGGACCGGGTATTCGACGTCGTAGTAGGTCGAACCGTCGCCGTCGTTGTAGGCGTAGTTGCCGGTCGCGGCGCGCGCGACCCCGTTGCCGGTCGCGCTGACGACCCCGTTCGTGAGCGGCAGGTTGTGGCTGCACAGGATGTCGTTGGTCGCAACGCAGGCGGTGCGCAGATCGCCGTCTTGCGCTGCACGCGCGGTATACAGGTTGGTGCCCGCTGCGACCCGGTCCTGACGCGGCCGCACGTAGAGCTGCCCGACCATCCCCATCTGCAAGTGCTCGGGCGGCGTGATGTGGCAGTGCCAGAAATAGGTCCCGGCGTCCGGGGACAGGTAGTAATAGGTGAAGCTGCCGCCGATGTTGATGGCGACCGATGCATCGGGCACGCCGTCGTAGAACGAGGAGGCGTTCGGGTAGCCGTGGAAGTGGACCGTGTGCTGTTCGAACAGGTCCGGCCGCATGATCATCCCGACGTTGGTCAACGTCAGGAAGAACTCGTCGTCCTCGTCCATCGTGATCAGCGGCGCCGGGATGTTGCCGTTCATCACGCCCACGTCCATGATCTGGCGCGGATCGACGTGGCCGTCGAGGCCCAGGTAAGGTCCCGAGGTCGGCGTGGCGGGACAGGGAAGCGGCGCGCTGGTGGCGATGGCGGCGTTGTTGGCGGCGATGCAATCCGTGTCGTAGGCCAGCCCGATGGCGCCGTTGTACGTAAAGCCCGGCGTCGCGGTTCCCCCGTTGCCCACCGCGTAGGCGGTGCCGCTGTCGCTCGCGCCGTCGGTCGTCGCGGGATCTCCCGGCGACGGAGTGCCCGGGAAGATCGTGTTGAAGACGTTCGGGTACACCGCACCGGTGCCACGGTCGAACGCGCCGTCCGGATTTCCGTACGCGATGCTCTGCAGGCCCGACAGCGGACCGAACGAGAACATGAAGGTCTGGGTGCCGTCGGCCATCGTGGCGTAGCCGTCACCGCCTGAGATCTGCTGGCATTTGATGGCGCCGTTCGCGGGCCCCGACGGAATCAGGTATCCGGCCGCTGGGGTGCTCGAATTCGAGTTCACCAGGGTCGTCGGGCCGGAGTAGGCCGGCTCGGCGTTGTTCACGCCGGTGCCGCTGGCATCCGGGTGGGTGATGGTGCTGGTCGGGCACTGCACGCGAAAGCTCTGGGCTCCCGCCGGCAGCGCAACCAGGAGCAACAACGCGGCAGCACCGCGCAGGCACAACTCGAATCTGGACATGTCACCTCCCGCCAGAACAATCGACGAACGCAGGGTTTTCAAAAGACCTCTCCGCATAAAAAAACTCCTCCCGCCCCGAATGGCACCGGCCCGCTTGCTACAACCCCGCCGCCACCGCCTGTAGGGCAGTGCCGGCGTAGCTGCACGGTGCCGTCCGTTTTGTTGCTTGAAGCTAGATAACCAATGGGCGGTACACTAAATGGGAACTATCGGCGGACACATGCTTGGAAGCCAGCGGAAGGTGGGGTGGGTTTAACCTACTCTTGCAATCCATCGTGTTCCTTAACAGGTGATGAATCGGCGCATGGCGGGTGGGAAAAGGCCTTAATCAAACTTGGCGTTCGCGATAATTAGAGTGGTAAATCAATCGATTACTGTTTTAGATGACTTAGGCTCGGGCTACCGTTCCAGCCTCTAAAGGCGGGATGACCCTACCTTAGGCCAAGATGGTTAACCTGTCCAGCGTTGAACCTATCTCAACGCGGCAGGTACAAAGGCGCGCCAGTCTGGCACGTGTTCGTGGTAGTTCGGGAATGGGCCAACGGCAAAGCCCGATGTAGGGCGTGAGACGCGCCACGCGCCGGGCCGAGAGGCCCGGGGCCCCTGACCCCCACCCTTATTTATCTATCTGCGGTCTGAGTCCGCAATTCGACCAGAACGGCATCGGGTGTGACGAACCCGTCCAGCCGGACCCACGGTTGGCCCGGCGCCGGCCGGTACAGCGTGGCGGGCGTGTGGTTCATCTTTTCGCCTCGATAGACGTCGAAAGCGCGTTGCACCCGCACGTCGGCATCGATCGCGCCGGTGTAAAAGCTCCACTGCGGGCCCGCCTCGTAGCGCCGCGCGTACTGCGCCAGGCGGGCCGGCGTGTCCTGCTCGGGGTCGATCGACACCGACACCATCTTCACCCGGGCCGCCTCAGGCCCCAGGCGCTTTTGCACTTCGGCGAAGGTCTGGCTCATCACCGGGCAGACCGTGGTGCAGGTGGTGTAGATGAAATCCAGCAGCACCGGGCGGCCGTCGTCCAGTTCATGGGCGAAGTTCACGCGCGCACCGTCGGACCGGACCAGCGTCACGTCGGGCGCGACGTAGCTGGCCGTGCGGCGCGCCACCGGAGGCGGCGCCTGCATCATCTGGTGATGGTGCGCGTGGGGGTCGGCCGGCGTTTCGTCGGCGCCCCATGCAACAGACAGCAGCAGTCCGGGGGCCAAGGCGGCCCAGGCCACCCGACGCACCAGGCTCGGGTGTGGCGCTATCACTTTTCGTTGGGAGCGTGCGGTCCCCGAGAATCTCTCCGGGTCGGTTCAGGCCGTTCCGCGTTGCGGCCGCCCTCGCCGTGCCCAGGCTCCGAACCGGCTGTCCCCTTCCACTGCGCTGCACCGGCAGCACACTTGGCAGCCCCATCCGATTTGGCCAGCTGATTGAGCAGGGAGGCCGTCAGGTCCGTACCCTGCTTGTAGCCGCTGCCCGCCTCGATGCCGCCGATCTGCTTGTTGGTTGCGTTGCCCACGATGCTGGCCCACTGCTGCTGGAACGCCGCAGCGTCGTGCGGGTCGACCTGGGCGCAGTAGGTCAGGATCGCGTGCACCATGCCCAGACCTTGGGGGTCGGTGTCTGCAACGCCGGCCATCGCCAGTTGCGGTAGTGCAACAGCGCCGCACAGCATAAGAATCCGAATGGCTTTCATGAAATTTCGCTCCTCCTAGACGGCGACCCGTGCCGCGCGGGATGCCCAGCATCACCTAAACAGGGTTCGGCTCACGGGATGGAATGTTGCGTCCCGTAAATTTGGTACGGGTGGATAGTAGCGATATTCGACGGACTTGCAAAGCCGTCTGTAGCCCCGGAAAGGTAGGAATATTCCGAAAAATGAAGGTCGGACCCAGGTAGGCAACCCCCCGGGGCCCCCGCCCTTTCCCGTTTGTAACAGGGGATGGGGGATTCCTCGCCTGAGGTCGGGCTCAGGAGCGCGGTCGTCAGATTCCCGCGGTCGCCCGCGCAACGCCGGCCTCGACGCGCTCCGGCGCTGCGGGCTGCCCCAGCGGTGCGACGTTCTCCGAGGTTGCCTGAACACGCCACATCACCAGCACCCGTGCACCGTGGCGGGGGGTCGCCTCGATGCTGCAGTGGCCGCCACTGGTCTCAGCCCACCGGAGGATCATGCCCAGGCCGCAGCCGTCATGTCCGGCCCGGCGATGGAGCCAGCGGTCCGCATCGAAACCGATACCGTTATCCTCGACGCTCAACCGCAGCTCGCCTTCGACCAGGGACACGCAGACGCGCACCGTGCTCGCCTTCGAGTGCCGGGCCACGTTGCTCAGTGCAGCCTGCACGATTCGGAACAGGACCACTTTCAGCTGAGTCGGCACATCTGCTTCGGTGGCCGTGATCCGCGGCGAAACAAAGATCGCGCGGTTCTCGTGGCTGAAGTCCCGGAAGTGCCCCGACAGCGCGGCCAGCACGCCCAAATCGTCGAGCACTCTGGGCCGAAGCTCTGAGCACAATGCCACGGCCTGGTGGGTTGCGTCGCGGATCCGCGCGCTAGCGTTCTGCAGCGCCTCGGACGACTCCTCGAGTTCCCCGTGCGCGAGTCTTTGCGTCGCGTCTTCGATCAGGTAGCGCGCCATCGTCATGACCGAGACGATTTCGCCTCCCAACACTTCCGCGACGCGTGCTCGATCCGATTCCAGGATCCTGAGCAGACAGTCGGCCAGACGCTGCTGGCTCGATCGGCCTCGACCGCCACCGTCCTGACCAGCCGCCGACTCGGCATGCGCTTCGGAACGGACAGCCGCCCGCTCGTCGGCCGTCTCGGTCAGTCTTGTTGCCGCATCCATGACCACGCGGCACGACCCAACTAACGCGGCGCCTTGATTGCGGCGGATGTCGAGGTCAGTTCCATCTGAACCTCACGGCAAAGCAACCTAGCGAAACGAAATCTATGCCTCTGAAGGGATGCTAATCCGAATCCCACCGAACAGATAATCGCTTGCACCATCACCCTATGGGGATCTACCCCCAGTTACTTACTGGGCCGATCCCCATCTTATCGTATTCCCCTCCTGCTAACTTGACAGGAAGTTCGGTTATGAGATATGTGGCATATCGACCCCTCGCGCGACCACGCGCCTTGGCAGCAGGCGGCAGACTGGTGACGTGCGCGCGCTAAACCCGGCCGCGATCAACGAGCGGCGTTTAGCGGACCACGTTCTCGATCCGATGAACACGGTGACGTGCGGTCTGGCTTGTTACCGGTCATGACCGGAAGGAACGGCCGCCTCACCGCGCTGCGGCTGAGCGGGATGGGGTTCGTTAGCGCAAGGTTTTTGATCGCCAGCTTGCTGTGAGCAGGGTTCTTTGCCCTGGGTCTTTGGATCCGTCGTCGCAGACGTCTTCTGGGTATACGGGCTGGTCCCCGGGGTGTACTCCTTAAGCCACAGCGGCTTCTGGTCGCCGTCCTTGGCGTCTTCAGCAAACCCAGCAGTCGACAGCAGCGCGGTAAAAGCGAGCAAGGCGCCCTTCGGTATCATGGGCGGAAGCATAATCGTCCACATCGCGCCAGCGAACACGTAACCGATGAGCGGTAGACCACTTGGGATCGGTTAACCCCCAGATGTCGCGTAATTGTGACCGATTGAGCCTCACATTCTGGCACTCCCAGGAACTCCCACGAGAACGGGGCGGGGTGCCCTACACCCTTCTACGCGCCCCGAAGGCCTGGCTGCGCGTTGCGCTGCGCCGGTGCTCTCGGCCGCTCGAAGTGTGCATCGGACAGCGAGGGGTTCAGCGTCACGTTGTCGATCACCATTGTTTGCGCGGCGTTGCCCACCGCGGTTGTTTCCGTCGTCATTGGAATCTGCAGGCCGTTGATCGACCGATAGTCGCGGTACAACACCGACACCGTGCCGGTGCGCCCGCCCGAAACGCCCCTTTCGCGCTCGTACTTCAGATCCAGGAAAGTCTGCGCATCGACCCAGAGGTGGCAAGTCGAGCCCGACGGCAGCGTAACCGCGAGCCGGTATGCCCGGTGACCGTCGACTTCGTCGGGTCCCTCCAGCGCAACGGCGATTGCCCGAGCCTGATGGTCGATCAGCGGGCCGCCGATGCCCGGGGCATCGCGGGCCGATCGAAGTTCCGAAGGCGAGTAGGACTTTAGCCTGGGCGCACCGCGGCTCGACGTCCATGTTTTCCAACCGGCGGCGCCATCGAATACGCGCAGCGATTGCTCGTGATCGGCCCTGATCTCCAGGCGCGTCTTGTTCGGCCGCTTGTACTCCAGCACAAACGCAACGCTCGAAGCCGAGCCATTAACGGTCCTGACGCTGCCGGTCAAAGCCATCGTCTGGATCCTGTGCCAGGCTTCGAGGCCGCCGCGGGCCGCGACGTTCTTTTCTACGATCTGCTCGGCCGTCAGTGTCGGGGCCGTATCGACTTCGCCCGCCGAGGCCGCCGCGATCCATCCCGCCAGAACCCAGCCCCCGAGTGCCCGCAGCATGTGTCGAACCCGCTGTTGCTACCGCCGACAAGCGCCGGTCAAGGCACCAGCCAGTCGCTGTCCGCGACCACGCCTTGGCCGGGCGCCTGCAACCTGACCAGGTATCCGCCCTTCGACGCAAAGCGCTGGCCCGGAGCCAACCCCAGCCGCGGGTAAAAGCCGTCGAACAGCTTCAGACTGACCATGTTCTCGATCTGCTCGATCAGGTAGTCGGGAACCAGATCACCGAACGAGTGCCCGACCGCTTCGGACAGCACCTGGCAAGCCACATACGTGTCGACCTGAATCCGCTCGGCAACCACGGCGATGTTCTGCGTACGGAACCAGGTCAGCGGTTGAACCAGCCGCACCGCGCGTCGTGTCGGAAGGTCGATCGGGTACGTGATCCGTGTCGCGCTGCGCCAGCCGGACGGCAGCGGCGCGTTTTCCAGACCCGCCATCAAGCCGGACGCGAACACTGCCGTCGACTTCGGTGGGTCGACGGGGAGCCCGCGCAGATCGTCCGGGCGCAACCACAGCACAACGGTATCGCCCGCTCGCACTGAGCCCAGCGCCGCGCGCACGTCGCTTGCCGCGCCGCCTGCAGGCAGCGCCCGGTCGATCCACTCGGCGGCCTGGGCGCTGGACTGGTTTCGGAGGGCTTGTGCGGCCGATTCACCGATATCGCCCCGGCGGTAGATCTGAAGCACGCGCCCGCCGGGGGCGCGCGCCGACACGCGCAGTTCGGCGCGAATCAGGTCGGCTTCGAGCAGCACGCCACGCGAGAAATACAACGGGTAGAAGTCGGCCTCCGCGACGACCGGCAGTTGCACGTTGGGAAACAGGCACGGCACTGCTTGGTGCTCGCAAAAGCGGTGAATGGGTGCCCAGTCGCGCCCTCCGAGACCGGAGATCACGGCGAATACGGGCTCGGCCGCAACGTGCACCTTCAGCTGCGCCTCCCAGCTTTCGGGAGCGCCGCTCAGCTCCCACACATGCAATTGCCACCTGCGTACGACCCGATAGTGGATGCGACGGGCCGAGACCAGGGGCGGATCGTGACCGCGCTCGAAATGGTTCTTGCTCGCGAAAAAGTGCGTGAGCACCTCCAGCATTGCGCTGCGTTCGGCCGGGTCCGCGTCGGGCGTGACGATCGTCGCGAAGTGCAGGTCGTCCTCGGTGACGCCGGCAACGGGCTGGCTCGATAGCGACTTCAAATACTCGACCAGCGCGGCCGAGTCGGCGTCGCTCAGCGCGAAGCGCGGCATCAGGTAACTCATCGGCTTGCCGTCCACGTTGATCCCCTCGCGAATCGCCC
>Ga0210384_10009242_pt1 | contig 10184 bp, 9 predicted proteins | sample IncBWH2MmetaG_FD_160574 | JGI IMG/M metagenome (GOLD analysis project Ga0210384, IMG submission 160574) | Forest soil microbial communities from Barre Woods Harvard Forest LTER site, Petersham, Massachusetts, United States - Inc-BW-H-2-M | ecosystem: Environmental > Terrestrial > Soil >...
AGCGGGACCCTGCGCTCGCGGGCGAAGCGTATGGCGGCGAGGGCACCCTCCATGCTGCGGTACGGGCTCGCGGGCGCGATGAAGATCCCCCGGTAGCGGGCGAGCCGTTCTTCAGGCCGGTCGGGCCGAACCTCGGTCGTCGACACCCACTCGAAGGCGATGCCGGCATGCCCGAGCCCCGCGTTCGTCGCCTGATGCGTGTGGTTCAGCGCGTCGAAGTCTCCGACGATACCCACGGGTGACGTCATGTCGTCATCCTCCTATCTACGGTGCCGTGTCGGTGACAGGCGCCGCCTCTCGCCCCCGCTGCGCCCCGTCTTGGGCGTCGCGCCTACCGTACGAAGCCTTCTGTCACGAGTCAAATTTGACTTCGTCATGATATCCATCGTCAAGGAAGTCCGAGGGCCGGACCACTGGCTGTCTGGATTGCCGCCATGGGTGGTGAGCATCATTCGGCGGCCATGACGGAGCCTGATGCGCCAGCGAAGCTCCGGTTCGTCACCTGCTCCCGCGGCTGGGGCCGAGAATGCTCGTCTCGGTGGGCCGCTGAGAGCGTGAGACGAAGCTCCACCCCAAGCTAAGCTGCTTCCGATACCGTGAAGGCGCCCCACTGCCGCGAGGGCGAGCGCGGGTGGGAGCCGAAGGGATAGCGGGCCGTCTGGTGGCGTGCACGAATGGTGGCGGCAGCTGCACCAGCGCACGCCATGGGTCACTCCGGCGGGCACTCTGGGGGCCACCACGGTGGGGGCTCGTTCCACGGCCATCACGAGGGCTTCCATCACCGCGGGTTCCATTCCTTCGTCGGCGTGGGGGTGTTCGACCCTTGGTTCCCGTACGACTACCCCTACCCGTATCCGTACGGCTATCCCTACGCGTACCCGCCACCCGTGGTCGTGGAGCCGCAGCCGCCCGTGGTCGTGCAGGAGCCGATCCAGCGCGAAGTCGTCTACCCGACCGGAAAGTACGAACTCCACGGCGACGGGATCAACTATCCATGGCAGTGGGTCTGGATCCCGGCGCCACCACCACCGCCGGCCACACCGGCACCGTAGACCCGTTGTCCGAACAGCTCCGGCCGCGCTGGCTCCTCACGTGCTCCTGCGGATGGACCAGCGACTTCTCCCAGCGCTGGCACGCTGAGAGCGCGGCGAAGCTGCACCCGAAGCTCGGCAAGCCCCGCACCGCGCACACGGTCACGATCGAGGAACCGTCGGCTGACCCCCCGGCCGGGCAGCAGTTCACCCAGATCTAGCGCGGCACACTCGGCCCTCGTGGGAGTGTAGGACTGGGGCCGGCGGCTGCCGCGCCACACAGGCGCCGCAGAATTTCTCGCTGCCTTCGTTCAAGCCGGAATGTTCGGCGCCCCCGCCCGTCTTAGGAGGGAAGGAGGTGCGCTATGCGCTATCTGACGATCGGATTGCTGCTCCTGGCTGTCACGGTCGGAACTCAAGCGTGCTGCTGGCCTCACTGGCGTTGAGGCCCGCTTAGCAAGATTTGGGCGTGTCGTAAGGCGCCCGGCTCAACCGCCCGAGAGGGAGGGGCCGCCCTCTAGTGGCCGCCCTCTCGGGTTCTATTCTTCTAAGAGCAGATCGTCAACTCAATGCGAGTAGGGAGGGGCCGCCCTCTAGTGGTCGCCCCGTCGGGCTCTTTATCTAGTTTTGCCTGCGCCGTCTCCAGCGAGCCGCGAATCCCAGACCCGCCATCGAGGCGCCCCAGAGGAGCAGCGTCGTAGGTTCCGGTGTTGCAGCCAGGTCTTCGATGATCGGCGTCATACTTCCCGTGAAGTCGCCATCGCCCACAAATGTCAACCCGGTGATGAAGGCGGTGACGTTCTCGGGGTCGAGGCCGGCCGTCGGATCGATGCCGGTCACATCGAAGGCGCTCACGCCACCAGAGGGAAAGAAGAACTGTAGATTGGCCGCGAGTTGTTGCCGCATCAGCTGTTGGCCGCTGAGGAACGACAGCGTGTAGATGCTCTGAACGGCAGGCAACAACACCGACGCAAAATTCGGGTTCCCGGCGCCCGTGGCGTACTTGTACCCGACCGCAACGAAGGGATCGACGAAGATCGTTTGACCGGCCTTGACTCCGGCCACGCTGAACTGGTAAGCCGCACCGAGGCCCGTGCTCGGATCCGGAGGCGGTCCTACCGAGGGCAGGAAAGCCGTCGGCTGAGGACCAGTCCGCGGAGAGAAATCGAAAAAGGAGCTGGATCGGGCCAAGATGTTGGAATTGGAGTTGCCGGCAAGCGGCACGTGATCCCGTGTCTCGATGAGTTGGACATTGAGCACATACTGACCACTGTTCTTGAGCAAAGGCTGGGTCGGGTGTTGGGGATCCATGGCGGGAATCTGGAAAGTAGTTTGGGTCGAGGCTAGAGCGGTCGATAGGATCACGTCGTTCGCTCCGTTCGTCCGCGTAAGACTCTTGTCGTATACAACCACCCTGACCGCATCGGGGGTGAACCCAGCAGGGACCGTCCAACTGAGTGTCGGTGTGGTGCCGGTGTTGGAGATCGTTACGCTTGTCGGAAAGGGCACCGGTGCGGGCGCGATGCCGGCCAAAGTTGGCGTGACGGCTGTCGCAACATCCGGTCCGTTCTGAAAGGTCAGGTTCCAGCTCCCGAGACGGCTAAGGCTGAAGGGGGTTGCCGTCGCACAGAAGTTCGCATCGATCGCGAGCGGACCGCAAGGCCGTGGGCCAACCGTGAAGCCACCTTGGACTCCGGTAATCGCCGTCGTGGCCGTGGGGGGCACGAGATCGGCACCAAACTGATCGACGTCGCCCTGCCCAATCCCTACGTCGTTGAGTCCCCGTGTGTCTCTGAAGTTGTTTAGCTGCGTGATGCTGGTGATCGGCAGGGCATTCGCGGCCGGTAAGTCGCAGAACGCAACAGACATTGTTAGCGCGACAAGAACGAGGGCTCGAAGGATCATGGATGCCTCCCTGAGCGCGAAGGGTCGAACGATGCGACGCTAACGTACTTGCACTCGTGCCGGCAAGTTACTTTCTTACTTTGAGGGGGGAGGCTATCGGAAGACGGTAACTTGTTCCGGTTCAGCGCGTCCCGTCACGAATGAGCTGGGATCACACAGTAAGCACAGCGTCCGCGTCAACGATCCGGCTAGTCTCGCCTCATCAACCTCCGCGAGCCGCTTCTCCCGCTCCTTGATCTGCCACTCGAGCCGCTCCCGGCGAGCTTTGGTCGGGCGGCCGTTCTCTAGCTCCTTGCGATAGGTCACGATCTGGCCTGGGGATCTCGGCGCGCTCTTGCTCTAGGGATTGGCGCTCGTTCAAAGGCCGGGGCATCGCTCTGGATCATAAGAATAGGGGCAAGGTCGGCCACGCCCGACCGCGATGGGGGCCTACCCGCCTACTTCTTGCGAATCGAGTCGGCCCTGGCCTGGTTCCACCACGATCTGACGGCCATCTGGAGCAAGCGAGCGTCGATCCTCGGGCATATCGCGCAAGAGGCGTGGTGCGTATGGTGGGCGAGAAAAGCGACGGCGCGGCGCAGGCTTTCGAGACGTTGCCCATGTGGTAGCATGGCCCCATGAGTCGCCGCTCGCCCCTCATCGGCGTCAGCACGTCCATCACGGTGGGCACGAATCCCGAGCGGGCCTACGTCAACTCGGCGTATCTGCACGCGGTCCAGCAGGCGGGCGGCGTGCCCGTCGCGCTGCCCCCGCAGCTCTCCCGCGCGTCGCTCGAGCTGCTGAGCCCCGACCTGAACGGGCTCCTGCTCACCGGCGGCGGCGACGTGGATCCGGCGCTCTTCGGCGAGACGCCCCACCCGACGCTCTACGACGTCGCGCCGACCCGCGACACGCTCGAGACCGCCGCGCTCCACCTGGCCCTCGAGCGGGGGCTCCCGGTCCTCGCGGTGTGCCGCGGCCTCCAGGTGCTGAACGTCGGGCTGGGCGGGAATCTCTACCAGGACCTGGCCACCGATCACGGCACGCAGCTGCCGCACAGCCAGAAGGAGCCGCGCGACCAGCCCACCCACAAGGTGAAGGTGGCGCCGGGCAGCCGGCTGGCCGAGACCCTCGGCACCGACGAGCTGGAAGTCAACAGCATGCACCACCAAGCGATCAAGACGCTCGGCCGCGGACTCACCGCGGTGGCGTGGGCCCCCGACCAGATCGTGGAGGGCGCGGAGGTGGACGACCGCGCCCGCTTCGTGCTCGGGGTGCAATGGCATCCGGAGGAGCTCGTCGGCCACTCGGATGCGGCCCGCCGTCTCTTCGCCGCGCTCGTGGCCGCGGCCCGCAAGTCCTGACCCAGCCCGACGAAGGCATCGCTCCCCCGGCATTCGCGGAGCCGCCGGCTTCCGCGGCGGAGCCGGCCCCCGCCCGCCGGTACTTCTCTCCTTGGGTCACCGCGCTCTACGCGCTCGTGACCACCCTGCTCGTCGCGTTCTTCTACTGGAGCTGGGGCTCGCCGCTCGCGAATCTCCAGCAGCCCGAGGAATCGCTGGCGCGGCTGGTCTCGCGCGAGATGGACTTCCGGGCGGCTCTCGATCGGGCCCCGCACTGGGAGAAGCGGTTCTACGAGATCACCGGCTCGGATCCCGAGACCCTCGACGACGCCATCGCGCGCTTCGACGAGATCGACGAGGAGCAGCGCTCCGCGCGCACCGATCTGAATCTCACCGTGCTGCTGGGAGAGACCGGTCTGCTCGAGCGCGCGGCCAACCTCGTCGAGACGCTGGAGGGCGGGGAGGGAACCGCCGCCCAGTACGGCCGCTGGCTCGAGGCCGCCTATCTCGACGCGCCCGGCCCGGAAGAAGGCGCCGCGCTCGCCGAGGAGATCCGCCGCGAGCTGCCGCGCGACTGGTTCACCGACACCCTGGTACGGCGGATCGCCACCCGGGTGGACGACCAGGCGCTGGAGACGGAGGCCGAGACCGCGGTGGCGCAGCGCGGGCGGGCGATGCTGATGCGGGTGCGCGCGCTCAGCGGCGCGAGCGGCATCCTCTTCGTGCTGGGCGCGGTGGTGCTGTGGCGGCTGACCCGGCGCCCGCGCGGCGCCCGGATCGCGGAGGCCCCGCTGCCGCCGCGGTGGCGTGGCCTCGACGGCTTCGGCCTGTTCTTCCGGGCCGCCTTCAGCTATCTGCTGGTGCCCGCGGCGGCGGTCCTGCTGCTGCCGCGCGGCCCCGCGGTCACCGCGGCGATGGGCCTGGTGGGCGGTCTCCCCATGCTCTGGTGGATCCGGCGCTACCTGCGCTCGCGCGGCGAGACCATCCACGACACGTTCGGCCTGCTGCCGCCGCCGGGGAGCCGTCTCCGCATCCTCGGCTGGGGGCTCGTCCTGCTGGTGGTCTCGATGGTCGGTGAGAGCCTGCTCTCGATCGCGCTCAACTCCCTCGGGGTCTCCTCCCACTGGGCCGACGGCTTCCTGGAGGATTTCCTCTGGGGCTCGCCCGCCACCGTCGCGGCCGGCTCCCTCGACGGCGTGGTGTGGGCCCCCATCTTCGAGGAGCTGGCGTTCCGCGGCCTGCTCTACCCGACCCTGCGGCTGCGCCTGCCCGCGTGGCCGGCCGCGCTCATGAGCGCGGCGATCTTCGCGATCGCGCACGGGTACGGCCTGCAGGGCTTCCTGGCGGTCTGCTGGAGCGGCACCGCGTGGGCCCTCGGCTACCAGCGCACCCGGAGCCTGCTGCCGGGCATGCTCGCGCACGCCGGCAGCAACCTGATCGCCACGTCGAGCTTCCTGCTGCTCCTGCGCTTCTAGTCCCGTGGGCTCCGGGCCGCGAATCTCCCGGGAACGAATCGCCGGCCGCTGCGTTGCGCTGGATGAGGGCGCGCGCGGCGCGACCCCGGCCGCAAACCGCGGATGGCGGAACGCCGTGAGGGGGGCCTATGATGACCGCATGGCGGAGTGGACGCGGATGGGTGCCGACGAGCTCGGGCGCGAGGCCCTGGCGTACGCCGACACGCTCTACAACCTGGCCCGCTATCTCACCCGCAGCCCCACCGACGCCGAGGACCTGGTCCAGGAAACCTACGCGCGGGCCCTGGCATCCGCGCACCAGTTCACGCCGGGGACCAATCTCAAGGCGTGGCTCTTCCGCATCCTCCGGAACACGTTCGTGAGCCAGTACCGCCACGAGCGGCACAACCCGACGCGCGGCGGACTCGACACGGTGGATCCGAACGCGCAGGGTGCGGCGCCCGAGCAGTGGCTGCGCGGCGACCTCGAGCTCGATCGCCTGCGCAAGGTGGTGGGCGAGGAGATCGAGCGGGCCCTGACGAGCCTGTCCGAGGAGGCGCGCACCGTGATCCTGCTGGATCTCGAAGGGCTGACCGAAGTCGAGGTGGCGCAGGTGGTCGGCTGCGCGGTCGGCACCGTGAAGTCCCGTCTGGCGCGGGCCCGCGCGGCCCTGCGCGAGCAGCTCCGGGACTACCAGAGATAGCCACCATGACCTGCGAGGACGCGCAGAGCTTGCTGCTCGACGCCCAGCGGGGACGACTCGCCGCCGAGGCGCGCGCCCGCCTTGACGCCCACGTCCGGACGTGCGCGAGGTGCACCCACGAGGTGGCAGCCGAGCAGCTCCTGTCCGAGGCCCTCGAGGCCCGCCTGCCCCAGCACGCGGCACCGGTGGCCCTCAAGCGGCGCCTGGCCGCGGCGTGGCCGGATCCGGCCGCTCCTGCGCGCCCCTCGATTCGCGGGAGGCGGTGGTTCGTCCCGGCCCTGGCGGTGGCCGCGATGCTGCTGCTCGCGCTGCCGCTCTACTATCCCCGCGCCAGCGACCGCAGCACGGTCATGGTCGCCGAGGCGGTGAACGACCACCTGCGCGTGCTCACGAGCCAGCATCCGCTCGACATCGAGAGCGGCGGCATGCACCAGGTGAAGCCGTGGTTCGAGGGCCGCCTCGACTTCGCCCCGGTGGTGCGCTTCCTCGGTGACCAGGACTACCCGCTGCAAGGAGGCGCGATCGGCTACTACCTGGACCGCAAGGCGGCGGTGTTCGTGTTCCATCGCCGGCTGCACGCCATCTCCCTCCTCGTATTCCCGGCCGAGGGGCTGCCGTGGCCTCGGGGCGACCTCCGACGACTGGGTCGGGCCGACGCGTACGTCTCGGCGTCGCGCGGATTCAATCTGGTGCTCTGGCGCGAGGGCGAGCTGGGCTACGCGCTGGTGTCCGACGTGGAGGCTCCAGAGCTCATCGGCCTCGCCGCGAAGCTCGCTCCGGCGTCCTAGCGGGCGTCGTACACCAGGTCGCCGCCCACCAGGCTCAGCACCGGCGCCACGTCGGGGATCCGGGCCTCCGCGCAGGTGAACACGTCGTCGGAGAGCGCGATCAGGTCTGCGCGCTTTCCGGCCTCGAGGGAGCCCTCGAGGGCCTCGCGGCCGATCGAGCGCGCGTTCCAGATCGTGAAGGCGCGCACCGCTTCGTCGCGCGTCATCCGCTGCGCGGGCTGCCACCCCGGGTCGGCGCCCTGGCGCGGACGGCGCGTCACCGCGGCGTGGATGCCGTGGAAGGGGTTGGCGTCCTCCACCGGAAAGTCCGAGCCGCCCGCCAGGATGGTCCCGCTGTCGAGCACCGAGCGCCACGCGTAGGCGCCCTCGAGGCGCTCGGGACCGAGCCGCTCGCCGGCCCAGCGCATGTCCGAGGTGCAGTGGGTGGGCTGCATGCTCGGCACCACGCCGAGCCGGGCGAAGCGTGGGATGTCGGCCGGCGAGAGGATCTGCGCGTGCTCGACCCGTAGCCGAGGCCGTGGACCCCCGGCGGCCAGGATCTTCTCGAATGCATCGAGGGCCAGGGTGTTGGCGCGATCGCCGATGGCGTGCACCCACACCTGGAAGCCGCGCGCGGCGGCCTCGCGGGTGAGCCGCTCGACCTCCTCGGCCGGCACCAGGACGAGCCCGGTGTTCTTCGGGTCGTCGCAGTAGGGCGAGTGGAGCGCGGCCCCCCGGGAACCGAGCGCGCCGTCGAGCCAGAGCTTGATCGCGCCCACGGTCAGGCGCCCGTCGTCGCCCACGGTAGCGGGGCCGCCCCGCTCGCGGTACTGGCCCCACGCCTTCTTGCCGCTGAGCGCCGCGAAGAGACGGAACGGGAAGCGGCCGCGCTCGATCAGGCGCGTGTACGACGCCACCGCGCCCAGGTCGAGACCGGGCTCGTGGGCCCCGGTCAGCCCCTTGGCGAGGCACTCGGCGATGGCCTCCTCCACCGCCGCGTCGAAGCGATCGTCCGACGGAGCGGGCACGAGGCCGCGGATGACGTCCTGGGCCAGGTCGATCAGGAGTCCGGTCGGCTCGCCGTGATCATCCCGGCCGATGCGGCCTCCGGGCGGATCCGTCGAGCGGCGCGTGATGCTGGCTAGGGCCAGGGCCGCGCTGCTGGCCCAGGTGGCGTGGCCGTCGACGCGCACCAGCGCCACCGGATGCCCGGGCGCGGCGCGGTCGAGCGAGGCGCGCGAAGGAAAACGCTCGCCCGGCCAGCGCGTCTGGTCCCAGCCGCGCCCGGTGATCCACTCGCCCGGCCGCCGCCGCGCGGCGGCCAGGCCGACGATTCGCGCGACGTCCTCCTCGGAGCGCGCCGCGGCCAGGTTCAGCTCGAGTCGCGCCTTGGCCAGCAGCATGAGATGGCCGTGGGCGTCCACGAGGCCGGGAAGCACGGTGCGCCCGCCGAGATCGAGCGCGGGCTCGCCGGGCGCCGGATTGATCTCCGAGCGGCGGCCCGCGTAGGCGACGCGCCCGTCGCGGACGACGAGCGAGTCCACCACCCTACCGGCGGCGTCCATCGTGTGGATGCGGCCGTTGGTCAGGAGCACGGGGTCAGGACGACGCGGTCACTCGCGGCGCGCGACGGATCAGAGCAGGGTCCAGCGCGAGGGGCCGCCCGGGACCGTCTCCTCGCTGACCCGCCCCTCGCCCAGGAGCTTGCGCAGGTGCGAGTGCACCGACATCCCGGCCGCGCGATGGAGCGCAGTGCTCACGTCCGCGTAGATGATCTTGACGATCTCCGGGATGGTACGCGGGCCGCCACCCAGGACTTCCAGGATCTGGCGCTCGCGGAGCATCCGGTGGTCGATGTACTCCCGGATCTTGCCGGGGCCGTCCTCGATGACCGGGCCGTGGGCCGGGTAGATCCGGCGAATGTCGAGCGCCTGCAGCCGCCGCAGCGAGTCCATGTAGAGCCCGAGGTCTCCGTCCTCGTCGGGGATCACGGTGGTGGAGCCGTTCAGGATCACGTCGCCGCTGAACAGCGCGCGCTCCTCTTTCAAGTAGAAACAGAGGTGGTCGGAGGCGTGGCCCGGGGTGTGGATGGGGAGCAAGGTGACCCCGTCACCCTCCACGACCTCGCCATCGCCCAGCATGTCGACGTCGTCGGGCAGCCCGGAGTCGCGAAAGATCAGCTTGGCGACCGGCACACCCGGGAAGAGCTCGCGAAGCTGGCCCACGCCCCCCAGGTGATCGCGGTGGCGGTGGGTGAGGATGATGCGCTCCGGCCGCCGCCATCCACGCTCACCCAAATACTGCACGAACAGCGCCGGGTAGTCGGCCTCGCCGGCGCCGGTGTCGATCAGGATCGGATGGGTGCGACCGACGAGATAGGTGTTGGTGCCGGGGCCGGTCATCATGCCGGGATTCAGCCCGAGCACGCGGCCGACCAGGTCGCTCGGCGTCGCGTGGCGAGGAAAGTTCGGATCGATCCAGCTCATCGGCCCGAGTGTAGCATTCCCTCGCGTCGCCGGGGGCTCAGGCCACGCCCAGGTAGCGCCGCTTCGTCTCCTCGTCGGCCTCGAGGCCGGCCGGGGTGCCCTCGTAGACGATCTGGCCCTTGTTCATCACGTAGACGCGGTCGGCCACCTGCAGGGCCAGATGGTAGTTCTGCTCCACCAGGAGGAGCGAGAGCCGCTCGGTCCGCAGCGCCTTGAGGATGCGGCCGATCTCGCGCACGATGAGCGGGGCCAGGCCCTCCGAGGGCTCGTCGAGCAGGATCAGCCGGCTGTTGGTGAGCAGCGCGCGGCCGATGGCCAGCATCTGCTGCTCGCCGCCGGAGAGCGTGCCGCCGGCCTGCGCGGCACGCTCGCGCAGCCGCGGAAACAGCTCGAACACGCGCTCGAGCGTCCAGCCCTCGGACCGGGCACCCAGCAGCAGGTTCTCGCGCACCGAGAGCGGGGCGAAGATGCGCCGACCCTGCGGCACCAGCGCGATGCCCCGCCGCGCGATCCGGT
>Ga0210384_10009243_pt1 | contig 10184 bp, 14 predicted proteins | sample IncBWH2MmetaG_FD_160574 | JGI IMG/M metagenome (GOLD analysis project Ga0210384, IMG submission 160574) | Forest soil microbial communities from Barre Woods Harvard Forest LTER site, Petersham, Massachusetts, United States - Inc-BW-H-2-M | ecosystem: Environmental > Terrestrial > Soil >...
GTTGTGAGACCTTTCTATCCGCTACTCAAAACGCTTTTTCCGAACTACGTGACAACGACCGAATGCGTCGGTCACGCAATGCTGAGCGTAACGAAGCGAGGTTTTCCCAAACCTGTCCTTGAGAATCGCGACATCAACGTTATGTGCGCGAAGGACTCGAAATGAAACACCGCATTGTCCACACTCTTCAGAAATACGTGCTGAACCCACCGATCAAGCTCGCGCTTGCGTTGGGTCTGCCCTTGCCCGGATATGCCCTGCTCGAATCAAGAGGGCGGAAGACAGGAAAGCCACGGCGAACGCCAGTAGGCGATGGACATATAGGAAATCAGTTCTGGCTGGTCGCTGAGCATGGCACGAAGGCGGGATACGTCCGCAACATTGAACGTGATCCGCGTGTACGACTGAAACTGCGCGAGGGATTTAGGACTCGATGGCACACGGGCACGGCCCACTTGCTCCCCGACGATAATCTACGTGAACGTCAACGCTGGCTGGCGAGTCATTTGCCAAGCAGCGCCGGGAATGCGAGAGCGGTGCGCCTCTTCGGGACGCAACTTCTCAGTGTTCGGATTGATTTGGATGATTGATGGGGTCATTTTCACTGAACTTGAAGGGTCGCCAGATACACAAATAGCAGGAGTGCTAATCCACTCAGGACGCTCCTGACCGCGTGCAGCCTACCCCACCGTGCCAACAGACGCTCCGTTTCGGCTGACCGTCTGTCCAGTGTCGGACTGAGCAATCGCCTGTTGGTGGGCAGGATCGCGATCAGCGTAAATGGAATCACGCTGCCCAGCAGCATTCCCGCAACCAGCCATGAGAAACTTGCCCCGTTGAGCCACGCTGCCACGGATGACAACAGACCCACGGCTGCACAAGTCGCTTGCATCAGCGTAGCTCGGCGATAGCTCGGTGCGAATTCAGTGGCAGCGATTTCTGTTCCGCATTGCATCCTTGCAGGGTGTTCGACAAAGGTGATATAGACGGCGGCTCCGGTGAACATGGCGCACGCGAGAACTGCAATGAACTCCGCAATTTGGCGCATTGCTGTTTCTTGCATGTCCGTTCCTCTCTGTGGACGATACCGGGGCTTATGCTAAACCCGCAGTTCTGCTTGGGCAGACTCTATCGCAGCTTTGGCTGCGTTCAACGTGGCCTTAGTGTCGCGGGCGATTCTTCGTTTCGCGACTATGTTCAGCAGCTTGGCTTTCAAAGTTGGTGTCGAGTAATAATGGCTGATCTCTACTTTCGTTGAAGACGGCCCGACTCTGTGAAACATGGTTTCGACCAAATAGTCAGGCAAAATCTTGCTTATTCCGAACGTATCCTCCGGCAGTACAGTGACAATCTTCTGCATGGGCAAAATTTCGATGTCCTTCTCAACACACGTGTGTTTCCCACCTGAGAGGCAGCACTGGTACGAAACGCCCGGTTCGCGGAGAGCTTTCCCTGAGAGTAGCTCCACCTTGACGACGCGGGGGTGAAACTCAGGAATCTTCGTGATGTCCATGCTGAAATTCCACACCGCTTCCAATGACGCATTGATGATGACTGCTTGCGTGGAGCGAAATGGTGGTCTCATTCGAATCGAACCGCCTCTCTCTTCGCGCTAGGTAATCGCGACGAGCACCCGCCCCGGTTTCACCGGATGCTCGACCAACTCATGGGCAAGTGCGATTTGATCCAAGGGTAGGATTTCGGCAATGTCGAGTCCCTGCCAGCCCGCCTCAAGTGCTTTGTTGATGTCGCGAGTGGCTTCGACCTTTGCCTCGGCGGGCACATCGTCGCTGCCGACGAAGAAGAGTCTGGCGTTCACAAAAACGAGTTGCCAGACCGGAATCTCCGGCGTTGGGGTATTCGTGGCATAGGCCGCGATGGAGCCGCCCTGCGCCAAGACTTCCGTATCGGTCTTGATATTCGCTCCAAAAGCGACTTCGACTATGTGATGAACTCCATCGGGAGCCAAAGCTCGAACACGCTTAGCCAAGCCTTCCTCAGTTAGCAAAACTTCATCCGCTCCCGCTCGCACTGCGATTCCCTTATCAGCTTCGGCACGGCACGTAGCGATCACTCGCGCTCCCGCCTGATGCGCGAGTTGAACGGCACAAGCGCCAACTGCACCAGCACCGCCTTGCACAAGAACGGTCTTGCCCTTGACCGAACCCGCGACGTGAACCGCCCGATGAGCGGTTATGCCGGGAATGCCAAGACATGCGCCTTGCTCCAGTGGCACGCCTTCGGGGAGTTGAACCACTTGCGTCAGCGGAACGACCGTGAACTGGGCGGCGGTGCCGAAAGGACGATAGGATTGAGCACCATAACACCACACTCGGCGACTGACCCATTCCCGTGAAACGTCCTCACCCACTGCGTCAACCGTGCCCGAACCATCGCTGTGCGGAATGACACGCGGAAATGGCATCCCGACACCAAATGCGTCCTGACGTTTCTTCACATCCCCCGGATTCACACCGGAAAAAGCAACGTGAATCCGGACTTCGCCTGCGCGTGGCTGAGGATCATCCATCTCACCGATGGTGAGGACATCACGCGCAGCGCCTTGCTTTTCGTACCATGCGGCTTTCATAAGTTCAGTCTCTCTTGGCACGCAGACATTGCAATAGATGGATCGTGAATTCGCCGGAGGTTGCTACCCGTTCGATCCGTCTAATCGGAGTGCGGGAGCCTCAGGTCGGCAGCAGACTCCATACCGTTGCCAAAGCCGGAACCAAGGGCTACTCGCGAGCATTTCATCGTGCCTGCGATTGGCAGCAGAGATGTCGCTTGCGCTGATGGGCCTAATATCCGGCGCTTCGAACATTTCCTGTAGCTGCTCAATCTCGTCAATGATGCGTTCCGCGTCCATGCGTCACATCATCTAAGAGAAGGCGCGGAGCGGTCAACCTGAAGCGGCAACTAGCCTGAAATCCCTCTCTTTGTGGCCAGATAAACTGCGAAGCTCCCCAGCCAATGACCGCCCTCGCACTCCGACGCTAGAATGTGGATTGATGTTTAAGGTCGCTAGCTGGAATTTGAATTCTGTTCGCTCTCGGCTGACCCATGTCACGGCATGGCTGAAAGTTCGCGAACCGGATGTGTTGTTGCTGCAAGAATTAAAGGGGACGGAGTTCCCGTTCGAAGCCTTCAAGTCGCTCGGCTATGAGAGTATCGCGGTGACACAGAAGGCCTATAACGGGGTCGCGATTCTGTCGCGACATCCGATGAAGACGATTGCTAAGACTCTCGTCGGAGATGATTCCGATAGCCATGCGCGGTTCTTGGAGGTAATCATCAGGGACATCCGCATCGTCAATATTTATGCTCCCAATGGCAATCCGGTAGGGAGTGACAAATTTGCGTACAAGTTAGCTTGGATGGATCGGCTGACTCAGCAAATGATTAGATGGAAGCAGGACGATGTGCCGACGCTAGTAGGCGGTGACTTCAACGTGATTCCTGAGGACATCGACTGCCACAAGCCGTCATCGTGGGAGCACGATGCTTTGTTTCAGCCGGAGCCGCGAGCCCGCTATCGTGCGATGTTGGGTATCGGCTATACGGATGCGTTCCGGTCATTGCACGTGGGCGAAATAGGACATTTCACATTTTGGGATTACTTTCGGCAGGCATTCCACAACAATCGAGGTATACGAATCGATCACTTCTTATTATCTCCAACGCTGGCAGATCGACTGGAAAGCTGCGAAATTGATAAGGGACCTCGGGGGCAGGAAAAGCCCTCTGACCACACCCCCATAATCGTCACGCTATCCGATCCGCCATAATCAGGGACTAGCTCATATACCAACCGCCATTCACCGAAACCGTTTGCCCGGTCATGTAGTCATTCATCGCCAGCATTACCGCCACTGAAGCTACGTCGTTCATTGACCCGAAGTGCCCCATGGGAATCAGGTTGGGATTTGCGTTCGGGTTGCTGGTCACCATGTCGGTCTCAATCAGCGCGGGAGCGATGGCGTTAGCGGCGATTCCGTCTCGAATAAGCGATGAAGCACAAGAGTGCGTCAGCCCTATGATTCCCGCCTTGGACGCGGCGTAGTGCGCTCCGACCGCCCCGCCCGTCTGTGCCGCGACGGAAGACAAGTTGATGATCCGTCCCCACTCTCTTTCTCGCATACCACCAACCACAGCCTGCGTCACCAAGAACACCGACTTAGATTGACCGTGAGCACTTGGTCCCATTCCGCTTCTGTGATCTCCTGCAATTTGCGCGGATGGGCAATTGCTGCGTTGTTTACGAGGATGTCGATGCCCCCAAGATTCGCCTCAACCTCCGCGATCATACGCCTCACGTCGGCGGCGATTGACACGTCCGCCCGAACCGCAATTGCCTTGCATCCCATCCCAGCGATTTCGCTACAGACAGCATTGGCAGCATCGACTCGTTCACGGTAGTTCACAGCGACATCGGCACCAGCCTTAGCCAGTGCGATTGCGGCTCCGATTCCGCGACTGCCGCCAGTTACAAGGGCAATTCGATTCTTCAAATCTTTCATAGCTTCAAACTCCGATTCGTCCTCTGCCCAGTCAATCCGTCAGTGCCCCACAACCCGCACTCGCTGCTCCCGCCAACGGGCACAGAGTACCATGTGGACATGAGCGGAATACTCCCACAATACCTCGACGCGAACCTTTCGGATCGCTGGGCGCAAGCCGATGTCCTTTTTCGACAAGAGCCCGACGAGGAAGAAGACGAAGAGGAAGACGAAGGCGACCGCAAAGAAGGTGACGAGGATGAAGAGACAGACGACGGCTACTCTGAGTGAGCGTCCCCTTATTTGTGTCAGTGGGTGAAGAATGGAACGAGAAGAATTCGTCAACGTTGCTGAAGAAGCTTTGGATTCGCTGCCGGAAGAGTTCCGCAGTCGCATTCAGAACGTCGCGATCCTCGTAGAGGATTTTCCTCCGAACCAGTCAACACCCCAGCCGGGGCAGAGGAAGCGATTGCTTCTAGGCATTTTCCACGGCGTGCCTGCAACGAAGAGGAGCGTTTTCAACCTGCCCACCGGACCGGATCACATCGTGCTCTATCAGAAAAACATTGAGGCGGTCTGCTCAAGCGAGGCTGAAGTGCGTCATCAAATTCGCCAGACTCTCATACATGAACTGGGGCACTATTTTGGGATGACTGAGGAGCAACTGAAGGATGTGTAGCGGCAATGGCACCGGACATTGGATCACCACTCCCCGATCACGCCCCCCGATTCGTCCGCTGCCAGTCGATTCGCCAACGTCCGCCTGCCATAGGAACCCAGAATAACTTCTTCAGGGGCGTTCCCCTTGCGTGGTGATAGAGCCCGCCTGCCCTTTCGTAGAAACCCCGCGTATGCCACGAGTCTGCAAAGCCGAACTTCTTGAAGTCGAGATGGTGACAGAACTCGTGGCACAGGGTGCTCAGAAAAGTCCCGAACGACGTGACCTCCTTCCGAATCGCCGTCCGCATCCATACGCGGATCAGCATCGAGTCGGGAGAGTAATCGCCGAAGAGTTCGAATGTCCCACGCTCACGGGTGCGTAGAGGTCTCGCAGCTAGTACCCTGACGCCACAGGTTGTGACTCCATAGAAATTTGAACCTATGGAGAGAAACTCGGTGCAGGCGCTCCGAACATCTCGAATCTTGTCCGACTTCATTGCAGATTCGAGGCGGTGCGCAACCTTCGTCAATGCCCCGTTTCGCGGAAGGTCGAGCGTCTTTATGCGGTCGCTTTCTAGGAACTGATCGCGGTACTTTCGAGATGGAGCGTCAGTGACCATCGCGCGGATTTACAAGTTCCACTTGTCTCTGTATGCGCTCAGGATTTTCAATTCTTGAGCTAATAGTGGGCTTCGGGCAGGGTCTTTGAACTTGGGAATATGGTCAAGCCAAACCTGTATCATGTGAGGCTGTCGCAAAGCCCCCTTGAGGGTGGTGGTCCGGTAGTCGCGGTCAAGATTAATCTGGGCAGCTTTTTCTGCTTCCGTTACAGGTAACACGACGCAGCAATACTCGGTTGGTGTCCTTACGGCAACAAGCGCGATGATGTCTGCCCTATAGAAACCGGAGACTTGATTAAATACGGGTTTCTTCTTACCGACAGTATCGCTATTGCCATAGCCGTATTGAACCCACCACTTCTCCCAACCCTTGTTGTTTTTGTTCTGTGACGCGCCTTTTACCTGAATCTGCAAGCACTTTCCGTCGCGAGCAGCGAGGAGATCAGCATTCTCGGAAATACCTCCCTTGTTCAAATCCGTTACTCGAAAACCATGAAACTCAAGTTCGTTGGCAACGATATGTGCAGCAACTCGCTCAACGTTTTTTCGGCTCACTATTCCGCTTTGCATGCTATCTCCGCCCAGCAATATGTTTTTGCCCCATGTTATGCGTAGCTCGTCGCACTGTCCGCAGAATCCAAGGCTTTGGATTATCGCTTAACCGATTTTCCGGCAAAACCCTCGCATGAGGATGTCATATAGAAGACTTGCTCAGTTCAGCAAACAGAGCCTCAATGTCCGCTTCTTTTCGCAAATTATCTCCTTCAGCGTCGTTAAAGTTCGCTTCTGAGATTCTTCGCAGAACTGGTTCTCTGTCTGCTTGCATGTCGCCCTTGAGGTAAAGAGTCAGGAAACCTAGCAAGGCTCGGCGAAGATATGCCGCCCATTCGTCGATTTCGTCGGTCGAGACAAATTTGCCTGCATCATATTCGTCCACGTCATAGGAGCCGTGGACAAGCGCACTGCGGCGGTCATACATCTTGGAAACGCTCTTAAATATCTTCCCGCGTTCCTGAGGCTTGCTCCCAATGAACTGTGCGGCTGACTGGGCTATTCTGAACCGCAATTCCCCCTTGTCGCTGGGAGAAAACAGCGATTCAATGGCAACAGCGAGCGCGAGGAGCCGTTCAACGGCATCTGCCCGCTGATGGCTGGATTCGTAATATTGACCCGCACGGTAGATCGCTTGTCGCAGTTTGCCCTTCTTGTTTGCTATGAATGCAACAATGCGCTCCGTGGTTGCGACTCTCCACCATCTGCTGAGCCTTTCGTTTTCGGCAGGACGGATCGTGTACATCTTCTTTGCCCCTTCATAGGGGAATCTGCGAGGCTCACCCAGAAAGAAGAGGCCCGCACGTCGAATCCGATTAGCCCAGTTTGGCTGAAAAAAAGGAACTGAATATCCGATGTGGACAACACCATCTTGGAAGTATTGAAGTACCTGTGCGAAGGTCAGCGCCTTCTGCCGTTTTTCGACCAACCACTTGAAATCGTCATTTTCCGAGGCACCTTCTTCCTCAACAACAAAGCAATCGCCGATTCCTGAGGGATGAAGGAACGCTTGGAGTCCTGACTCGCCCAAAATCTCGGGAATCGTGCTGGCGTCAAGCCTTTCGATCCGGACGTTTGCTGCTGGGTTGTCGCCTTCGAACCTTGCGCTATTCCCCTCCATGTCAAAGTTGAAAATATGGGATAGCGCAATTCTCTTGAAGCGCCCCTGACGATACGTGATGCTCGCAAACTCCTCAAAAGCGAAATCAAGTCGTTCCCTCGAAAGCCCCTGTCGGCTCGCATCTGCAACCTGCGTGATAAAGAAGGTGTCAAGAAAGCTCGCCAAGTGCAACAATGTGGGACAGCACTCTGCAATATGCCTATCGCTCGCCCGCACCTCCTCTAGTTGTTTTTTTACCTCCGCACCGTCGAACTTTAGTTCACTGATTTCGCGCTTGCGACGTTCTAAAAATTCGCGATGATCGTTAGATAGCTGGTTTTGGTCAACAATCCACGGAGAGGAGAGAAACACAAAAAGCTGAGGCCACTCCTGTGCGAGTCTTGGGTTCGAATCTTTGATCTTTGCGACAAGGCTGACGTATTGCAGAACGAGGTCTTTCAGTTTTCCGTAGCGTTCAGATTCGGGGATAATCATCGGATTTGAGGCCATACTGTCTCGATGCCTTCGCGGAAATTCGTATCCTAAGGTGTTCAGTTTTGGAAAGTCTACGACTCCGCGATCCCACTTAGAAGTGGTCTACCATCTGGTAAATCGATTGTTTTCATTAAAGCTCTCCAGCCAAATGACTTCTTGCAATGAGAGAATGGGGGTGATGACCTGCATTCCTCAATCGGGTGGTTGCGAAAGACCCTTTACTGAAGCGTTCGTTGAGCACCTAAATCAAACAGGTGGGTGCCGATACGTCCATCGTGCATGTTCGGATGTTGCCTCCAGACAAGTTCCTCAGCCTGAGGCTCTATACGAGGATTCCGGGCGGAATATGCAGCTTGTGATCGAGAGGAAGTCGATCTCATGGCCGATTGACTACCCCTACCGTCACAAGAAGAGCCACATTACTGCCGAGCAGTTCTCCAAAGAATTGTCATGGCTTCCTTCTGACGATCTGTATGAGGTTCGCCTTCCGATGCTGCTAGAAGGAACCGAGACAGAACTGCAAGGTTTCGCTCTAAAAGCAAGTCGTCAAATCAGGTCGAACTGGCAACGGGTTGCAGCAGGGTCAGCTCTAAGAGGGAATGTTGACGGCAGATGGCCGTGGGCTTTCGGGAGAGTTCCGGATTGGGAGAGAGAGGAAAACGCTCCTCGTAAGGGACTAAAGTTTACGTTTGTCGGTGGAAGCTCACTCTTCAATTTCATCGATCCTGCCAACCTACCCCACGAATTATCTTCAGCGGTGCAGGAGATTTATTCCAGATGTGTTAAGAAATTTGCTTCCTATTCCCAAGCCAGACGTGTGCTGGCTCTTGATCCACATGGAGACCTCAGGCATCAAGGTACAGAGTGGTGGAAAGAGGTCTTTTTCGTTTTGCAGCCCCCGGCTGAAATTGACGAGATTTGGTCGGCAACGTTCGACTGGCTTGAGGAGGATTTGGAGGGCTGGACTTTTGAGCGGCTTCAATAAAACGCAGTCCGATGTCAGGCTCCAATAGCGTCGTTATGCCAGCCCTTCTAAAAATGGCTGCCCCGTAACGGCATCGCACAAAGCGTGCAATTGAGCACGACTCCACCCGGTGACCCGTTCAATATATTCAAAGGTAATTCGCGCTCCACCAGAGAGTGGCGGGAAACAGATGTCACACCAGTGGATTGCCTCTTCGACTCCGGGTTGCGTCGCCCCCCAAAGCGCGTTCGCATAAACGAGAAGTGACAGTCCTTCATCGGAATTCTTCGCCGCTCGATATAGGGTTTCAGCCGCTTGCGGGCAAGAGTCATTGAAAGCGTGCAGGGATTCATTTGGACTGAGGCGAAAGCAACCATTTCGAGGAACCACCATGATGTGTTGTACACGCCACTCCATGTGGTCGCTCAAAGGCTTAACTCCACCAACGATAGGCAGCAGCAAATCTCGGCGCTCATCCAAAATAAAAATTTCAAGTCCTGTCTCGAATAAAGCGCAGAGGGGCTCTCTTATGCATCGGACGTAGCATTCCCACAGTTCGGTCTCATAAGGCTCAATGTATTCTCGGTCGGCGAAAATTTGGCCGAGCAGGTCATCAACTCGCGTCTTGCCTTCTTCGGTTAAGCCAGCCAAGACGCTGCGATAGCTCATTTGCCACGGATGCGCTTCCTGAACTCGTACAAAATCTTCGTAGGTGTTGATCCGCCATGTGCGAACGAGCCGCGACTCCGCAATTCGCCATTTTGTGCGTAAGGCTTCGACCCCAAGATCGAAAGCTGCAGCAATCGCCATTAAGGTATCCTCGTTCTTCGTCTGGTCTCTTTCAACGCGCTGAATCGTGCGGGTATCCACGCCCGCGACTTTCGCCAAATGCTCCTGAGTCCACAACCGTTCTTCCCTCAGTTCCCGAATCCTCTTGCCGTATCGAAACTCCACTCTCACGTTGCCCTCCTGCGGAATCGAACTGTGCCTATTCTGAGGGGTACACAATCATTAGTCCACGTCAACAACCTGACAGGATGGGGCGCAAAGTGGGATGAGGGGAACTGGTTCGTTGAGTATACTGGCTGACCATCTTCCGCCGAGGCGAAACAGGGGGCGAAAGGTCGCATAAAAGGGGATCGAAATTCGACCCCTTCCGAACCACCCGATCTACGAGCCCGCACGTTCGACTTCCCTTCATGGCTCACGTATCCTTTTCAGAATACCGGAGGCTAGGATGAGCCTTTTTCGTGTTGCTGCTCTTCTTGTCATGTGTGGCATCGCCCTCTCTGCGG
>Ga0210384_10009244_pt1 | contig 10183 bp, 8 predicted proteins | sample IncBWH2MmetaG_FD_160574 | JGI IMG/M metagenome (GOLD analysis project Ga0210384, IMG submission 160574) | Forest soil microbial communities from Barre Woods Harvard Forest LTER site, Petersham, Massachusetts, United States - Inc-BW-H-2-M | ecosystem: Environmental > Terrestrial > Soil >...
ATCCAGAATTGCTACAAACTTAAACCTGAAGTTTCAGCTGGTGAACGCCCACGTAAGCTTGCTTACGTCAGAAACTTTTTCCATAGATTGAACCTGTTCAATAATGAATTCAGCTTTCTGCGCACCCCCCTCTCTCCGTTAACTATCTTCGCCGCGATACCTTGAGAGTCTGACGGCCTTACGCTAAACACTTGTTGCCCCCAGCGGCCCAGTGTAATGCATACTCACTTCCTAACTTCATAAAAACCGCGCCCACTTCATGGCAAATAATCGTACAGTACTGGGAAGAGGCCGGACCTCACCGCGATGCGTTTCTAACCGCATTCTCGCGGACGGCGGAGGTTCACTAATTCCCGCCGAACTCAACTAGTATCGATTTCCGTTATCCGCGACTGGCACCAGTGAGGTTGAAGGTATGGATGTATTGCAAAGTTTCCTATTTGTGCCCGCTGATAGCCCACGAAAGATGGCCAGCGCTAGAAATGTGCGTCCCGATGGCTTTATTTACGATTTGGAGGATGCTGTTCCCGTCGCCAGTAAAGTGGAGGCGCGCCATCTGCTGACCGAAGAACTAAACAGTTTTATCAATCCGAGCTCAAAAATTTTCGTACGCGTAAATGGATTTGATACGGCATTTGTTGAAGACGATCTTCGCGCGTTTGTGCGCCGCGAAGTAACGGGTATTGTTCTGCCGAAGTGCCACGACGCTTCTCAAATCGCGCAGGTCCATCAAGAGCTTTCGCGGTTGGAAAATCAGATAAGCGTGCCTGATGGTAGCGTGAAACTCGTCCCAATCCTCGAAAGCGCCAAAGGCGTAGCACGTGCCGGCGAACTTGCCCGCTCGAGTTCAAGAATTATTGCCCTTTTCTTCGGGGGCGAGGATTTCTGCGCGGACATGGGGATTACCCGTAGCAAGAACGGCGACGAAATCGGTGTTGCCCGCTCGCTGGTCGCACTTGCCGCAAAATCAGAGCGTCTCGAGGCCGTCGATGGGCCGTTCACCGATTTCCATGACCGGGCTGGATTGTTCGATGAAACTCGCCGCATCAAGCAAATGGGATTCACAGGCAAGGCTTTGATTCACCCTAACCAGATCGAAACCGTGCACCTGGCAATGGCTCCATCCGATGAGGAAATCGCCGTGGCCCAAGAAATTGTAAGCGTTTTTGAAAATTCAGGAAGAGGAGTCACGGTGGTTCGCGGCAAGATGATTGATGAACCGGTTGTCGCCCAGGCCAGAAAGCTTTTGAAGCAAAGCGCCAGAGAGAGAAAAACTTAATACCTGGCCATGCAAGGCGCTGGCCGGTTAAGAAATCAAGACGAATATTGCCTGAACCAATCTTCATCAACTAGGCCGTTGCCGGTAATATATCTTCCACGGTCAGCTAACGATTCCATGAAACGAAGACGCACTCCGTATTCACCTAAAATGCGAGGGCAACGACAATGGCAATGATGCACACGACTGGCCTGCTGCTGACGATAGCAGCGTACCTTTCGACTATGTTCGCAATGGCGTGCGCGATGGACGCTGCCCCGCGACCGCAGTCCACTGAGATAACGATCATCTTGGCCGGGCAGTCGATGATTCGCTCCGATATTCGCACGACCTCACCTGCGACGGTGCCGGTGATCCAGGAGTTGCTGAAGGGCGATGTGGTGTTTACCAACTTGGAAGCCGCGATCGCCGAGGAGGGCCAGACGGTCCAGGAAGGCAGAGGATTTCTTACTCCGCCTGAAGCGCTCGATGCTCTAACAATTTTCGGTTTTAACTTGTTATCCCTTTCCGGTAACCATGCATTCGATCTGAGCGCACAGGGTATTCAGAACACCATCCGGGAGGCGGACAAGCGGAAAATAGTTCATGCGGGCACTGGAAACAATCTCGTCGAAGCTGCAGCGCCCAGCTATCTACATACCCCAAAGGGCACGATTGCACTCATCGCAAGCGCCTCTGGCCTGATCAAGTCAGGAGCGAGCGCTACCGCCGAACGGCCGGGAGTAAACGAGCTTCGCGTGGAAGCCGGCGACAAAGAAAATGAGGCGACCAGCGATCTACCCGGTGCGCCCGCGAATACGCCGAATCAGGAGGATTCGCAGCGCATCTTAAAAAGCATTCGCGACGCCCGCCAACACGCCGACCTCGTCATCGTTTACCAGCATAACCATGTTTTTGGGAATCACTCTTTTTCGACGATTTTCACGGAAGGGATGCAGGAACGGCTCGCCCCGAATGATTGGCTCAAGAAGTGGACGCATGCCGAGGTGGATGCTGGTGCGGACGTTATAGCGATGCATGGCGCGCCTTTGCTGCACGGCGTCGAGATTTATCGCGGCCGCCCGATCTTCTACGATCTGGGCAACTTCATATACAACCTGCCGCCAACACTGACCTACATTGACGAACCGATGAGTTGGGAGAGCGTCGTCGCGTACCTCCAATTTCAAGGGAACGAACTGCAATCGATTTCGCTGCGGCCTATCGTCTTAAACACCCTTGGCGAGGGCGAGCCCGATATTCACAACGCGTACGCCAACAACCGGTTCCTCGACACCCGCGGTTTGCCCTCGCCAGCGACCGGTGCGAGAGCGGGTTATATCCTCCAGCGCTTGGCCGACTCGTCAAAACCCTTTGGCACCACGTTGCAAATAGATGGTGACATGGCGAAGATCAAGTTGAACGCCGTAAATGCACGCTAAATCTTGGTGACCTGAGCGTAATCGCCGTTAGCTGCGAATAGATTCCCCAGCATTAGTAGTTCAAGCTTGAATTAACGCATTCGCCGCACAACTGTCATGCGTCGACGTAATCTGTCTTCCTTGAGAAGAACTGAAAAAATGCTTGAGGTTCTGGACCTGAACGCGAATTAATTATGGTTTAACCCCGTTTTTTCGCTGTTGGACTACACTTCGCTCTGACGGCTCTGAACTTGAGGCAGGTGGGCTTAGGCTCGGCCTCAGGAGGCGGGGATTCGAACCTGTGTCATCAAAATCCGGACGGTGCACGAAGCTAACGTCGGAACAAATTACTGGGTTTTGGGCTGCATGGACCGGATGGACCCTTGATGGCATGGACTCGTTCATTTATGCACTGGTACTGAGCCCGGCGCTGACGGAGCTGCTGCCTAAATCCGGGATGGCAAATACGCACGAAAATGTTGGCCTCGTTGGTTCGATCCTTTTTGCGTTGTTTCTGGTGGGATGGGGTCTTTCTTTTATCTGGGGACCTTTGGCGGACCGCTTCGGTCGTACGCGCGTACTTGCGGGGACGGTTTTTGCCTATGCGCTCTTCACCGGTGCGGCAGCTCTGGCACAAAACGTTTGGGAACTGGCGCTTTTCCGCCTGTTGGCAGGTATTGGAATAGGAGGGGAGTGGGCGCTTGCAGGAACTTATGTAGCGGAGGCGTGGCCCGAAGACCGACGCAAAATGGGCGCGGGTTATTTGCAAACGGGATACTACTTCGGATTCTTCATCGCTGCTGCGTTGAATTATACGGTGGGAGCTCGATTTGGGTGGCGAGCGATGTTTCTGTGTGGCCTTTCGCCTGTGCTGCTTTCTCTGATCATCACCCTTCGAGTAAAAGAGCCCGCGCGTTGGAAGCAACGGACTGACGGAGGCCTGGACAAACGGTCTGGCACCGGCATTTTTGGTCCGAAATACCGTAAGAGAACGATCGTAAACGCCGCCTTGCTCACCGTTGCCATTATCGGATTGTGGGCTGGATCGGTTTATGAGCCTACTGCGATCATCGCTTTGGCTAAGAAGGCTGGTATGACGATAGCCGAGGCCTCAAAGACCGCCTCGTTTGGAACCGTGATCCTCTCCATTGGCACCATACTCGGTTGTCTTGCGGCCCCGATCCTTGCGGAGCGCCTTGGCCGCAAGAAAACGTTGGCAATATATTTCGCGGGAATGTGCGTCTTCATTTCTCTTACTTTTGGCTGGGTGTTCTACTTGGAGAATGGCCTCCGGCTATTTATTGCCTGCTTGTTTTTCCTGGGATTTTTTGGCGGAAACTTCGCATTGTTCAGTCTTTGGCTTCCTGAGCAGTACGACACGTCTGTTCGTGCAACGGCCTTTTCGTTTGCAACTTCCTTCGGAAGGTTTGTAGGAGCTGGCGTGAATTTTTTAATCGGTGCAATGGTTCGTCATGTAGGGACAATCGGGAAACCTGTAGCGTATACAGCTATCGCCTTCGGGCTTGGACTGCTGATCGTTCCGTTCGCGCAGGAAACTCGGAACGACCCATTGCCGGATTGAAGGTTATTCAGGATTTGAGAGCTTGGCACCGTGCTGAATGCGTGCCAAAGCCGTATGAAATGCAGAAACTACCATGCCCGCGTTCCTCAATAAATTGCTGAAGATCTTGCGAAGCCGCCGCGGCAAGGACATGAGTTTTCTGTGCCGCCATCTCCTTTCGCAACGTGGCGAAGCGTCTCAGACGGCGCTTGCCCAGGAGATCATTAGTACTTATACCGCGATGGACTCCACTCAACGCCTCAAATTCTACGAGATGCTCTGTGGCGCATTTTCTCCAGATTCGAAAGCCCTTCAGCGTGCCGCAGCGAACTATCTGAAAAATCCGAATGAACTGAATCTCTCTCTTCTATCCGCAGCGGTCGAGCCACCACGCCAGGAGCTTCTTCGCCGTATTAACACCGCCCCGCGCGGCACCGAGACTCTCGTGGCAATCCGCAAACACCTTCTGGACCTACCTCTAAAATCGCCGGACATCAGCCCGCTCGATGCTGATCTAAGGCATTTGTTCAGGTCGTGGTTTAACCGCGGATTTCTCAGTTTGAGGAGTATTAGCTGGCAAACTTCTGCCCTTATTCTGGAAAAACTGATCCGCTACGAATCGGTGCATGAAATCAACGGGTGGCCGGACCTTCGCCGGCGTTTGCAGACAGACAGGCGATGCTTTGCTTTTTTTCATCCGGCGCTTATCGACGAACCGATCATTTTTGTGGAGGTGGCACTGGCGAATGGCCTAACCGGCGATCTGGAACATTTGCTCGACGTAAACGCTCCCGTGTTGACCTCCGACAAAGTGAACACCGCCATCTTTTATTCCATCAATAACTGCCTGGATGGCCTACGAGGAATTCCCTTCGGCAACTTCTTGATTAAGCAGGTGGTGGTCGAGTTGACGGCCGAGTTCCCCAATATGAAAACCTTCTGCACGCTTTCTCCCTTGCCACGTTTTTCCAAAGTGTTGCTGGACCGCCACAATGAAAATGGTTTTACACCGCGGCGCCTCTCGGCGCTGCTCGCCGATTACGCTAGCAGTCTGACTCAGGCAGCAGGACGCCGCGATCCCGTCGAAGCGTTCTTTTTGCTACTGGAGAGGCCTGTCGATCATCGGGACGTACTTGGCGCGCCATTATCTCGCCTGGCATTCGCGTATTTAACGGAAGCACGCCAGAATGGAAAAGTTTCCGATCCGGTCGCCGCATTTCATCTTTCGAACGGAGCTCGGCTTGAAGGGATCAACGCTTTCGGCAACCTCCGCCCCTACGGACTTAAAGCGTCCTTTGGAATCACAATTAACTACCGTTATGTCCCTCACGAACTCGAGGAAAATCACGAACGCTTTGTGGCCGGAGGACAAATCCGGATTTCAGATGCGCTTTCGCGGGAACATGCCACCGTAAAGAAGGCCTGGCATCAAGATTAAACGCATCGCATACACATCCTGTCGATTGGGACGACTCGCTTGGACTGAAACCTCGGAGATCGAGTGCAGTTGGTGCTGAATCACGCTCAAATGTACTGTTCTTCCAACATCTCGGCGGCGCTTTCGTCCAACTGTTCGGCGCGCCGCACGTCCTCGAAGCGCGCCAGTAAGTCATCAGGTCGTAGTCTCCGTTTTTCGGCTCCCTGGAAATCGTGGATGATCTGCCCACGGTGCATCATGATCAGTCGGTCTCCCAAACTCGCCGCTTGGTGCATCGAGTGCGTCACCATCAGCGTGGTCAGCTTGTCGCGCGTAACCACCTGCTCGGTCAGTGCGATGACCAGGTCCGCGCTTTTTGGATCGAGAGCCGCGGTATGCTCGTCCAATAAAAGCAGTTCAGGTCGCAGCCAAGTCGCCATGAGAAGTGTCAAAGCCTGCCGTTGTCCTCCTGAGAGACTTCCGATTGCATTTTCAAGGCGATCTTCGAGTCCCATATTCAGCCGGGCGACTTCTTCGCGCATTTTCGCGAGCAGTGATGCTTTCAATCCCCATCCGAGGCCCCGGCCAACTCCGCGGCGAGCAGCAAGACTCAGATTCTCCTGAATGGTGAGGCTGGGTGACGTTCCGCTGAACGGATTCTGAAACACGCGTCCGATCAGTGCGGCGCGCGCATATTCCGGCCATCGCGTAATGTCGCTCTCCGCCAGGTGAATATTGCCGTCGTCCACAAGAAATGTTCCCGCAACGGCATTCAGCAGCGTGGACTTTCCCGAGCCGTTGGTTCCGATGATGATCACCCAGGAACCAGTGGCGAGCTCAAGGTTTACGCCACGTAGCGATCGCACCTCATTTGGAGTTCCCGAATTGAAAGTTTTCGAGACACCTTGAATTTCAAGCATGCGCGCTCCGCAACCGTCTTTTCCGCAGGAGTTGCGGCACGATCAGCGCGCAGAAAACGAACACCGCGGTAATCAATTTCAGGTCGTTGGGACTCAGGCCCCAGCGGAGCGCTACAGCTACCAGCAAGCGAAACAGCACGGAACCCATCACCGCACCGATAATCGTCATGCCCAACTGGTTCGTTCCCACCAGCGCTTCCCCAATGATCACGCTCGCGAGTCCCCACACCACCATTCCGATTCCCATGCCCACGTCTGCGAACCCCTGGTATTGCGCCAGCAATGCTCCAGACAACGCAACAAATCCGTTCGAAATCGCCACCCCGAACACGATCATGTTTGCGTCGTTGACCCCCAGCGCCCGGATCATCTGCACGTTGTCACCGGTAGCACGCATCGCCATGCCAAGGTTGGTACGCAAGAACAGGTACAGCAACACGCCGGTCAGAGCGACCGTTACAGCGACCGCGCCCAGCACCGATGCATCGCGCACGCTAACTTCCCACCCGGCCAGCGCGAAACTTGTGGCTCCTCGCATGAGTTTCAAACCGATCTGCTCGGACTGCGTTGCAAGCGTGGTAACGGAAAGCAGTGGGACATTGCTCTTCCCCATGATGTGAAGGTTGATGGAATAAAGCGCGGTCATCACCAGAATTCCGGAAAGCAGCGAGTTGATCTTGAAACGCGTATAGAGAGTTCCAGTGCTTGCTCCCGCGAGCATTCCGGCAACGAAGGCCGCCAGCGAAGCCAGCGGCGGGCTGGTCCCATGCACCATCAGCGTCGCGGCGACGGCAGCGCCGAGAGTGACGGATCCATCGGCGGTGATATCTGGAAACGCGAAAATCCGGAAGCTGATAAACACTCCCAGCGCCAGCAGCGAGAGAATGCATCCAATCGTGAAGGTACCGATGAGGAGATTCATCTCCGATTCGCTCTCACCTGATCTCCGACGCTGCGCTGAACCAACATGCGCCTCGCACAAACTCGCTCTGCTGCGCTCCGGCCGCCTCGCGGTTATCGGTTAGCAGGTGGAACACACCTTGCAATATCTCTGTCTCAAATAACGCCGTGACTGTGGCTGTTAGATCGATGCTGCCCTTCTTGAGAGGACGAAAAGAGAATGCGGCTGCATGAAAGTGTCCGAGGGGCCACGCGTCTGCAGCAAGTGGCCGAAGCATCGAAGTCAAGGGCGCGCATTCGGAACCTGCTGCTATGCCTGAAATCAAGGCCAACGATCTCGGATAAAGGCGTTCCGTGGAAAACGACAGCCAGGAGCGTACTTCGGGATACTTAAACGGAGCGTCGTTCAATCCGGTGGCTGCGGAGGGGGAACGTCGAAGAGCGGCACCCACCAATCCGGCCGATTCGACTACCATGACCATTCCGATTGCTTGTGCGCCTGAAATTTCCAACGCGGTGCGGGTCACGTCCGCGAGCGAGATGGGGTTTCCGTAATCGGCGGATTCGAATCGTACTTGGTGGGTGAATCCGCCCTCGCAGCGCAGGCCATAGAGGAGTTTCATTTCTGGAACCAGTTCGCCGCTCGAAACCATAAAATCCGGGACATTGCTGCCGTCCGTAGGCAGATATGCGGCTGAACCGCCGACGGCCAGGAATTCACCGAAGCGCTTCTGTGCATCCTCGAAATCGTTGCCGAAAGCCCCCAGGCCGAGACCGAATGTCGCAGGCGGAAAAGTGACGATGTGGCAATCTTCGGGACCGAAACGGCAACCCTTCAGCAAGCCCGGATCGCCGATCCGTTGGCAGATCAACGGCTTTTCCACGGCGCACTCGATTACTTCGAACGATGCAGCTGGGCTTGAAAAATGGCGCACTACTGTCTGGTGCACGACAGGGGCGGATGGACTTCTCTCGGACAGCAAGATGGGCGACAGCTTACAAAGATCCAAAACCTGTTTCACCCGCTCCGATGGGCTGGTGATCACTAGACTTCCACCTATACTTTTCAGTTGACTATGAACCCTCATCAGCAGACCAACGCCGGCGGAACTTAGAAAGGAAATCTCGGATAGATTCAGATGAATACCGTGGGCACCCGCACGGATGAACTCATCCAGATTGCGCCGAAGGTGCTCAGTCCAATAGTTGTCGAGACGGCCCTTCAGTCTCACTTCGAGTGCATTGCCGAGTTGTTGGGTGACGATCTCCATGGCTAGGCCGTTACGGCCGGAGCTCCTGCACGTATTCGGGAGGAATGGCCACTCCCAAAGTGGCTGCGTTGCCGCGGCTGATGGCCCGATCTTCAACCGCCACTTCCTCAAACGGCAGATCTCGCGGAAGCTCGCCGCGCAGAACCCGGCCCGCCAGCTTTCCGGACGCCACGCCCGCCTGGTAAAGACTTACGCCGAGGCACGCCAAGCCGCCGCGCGGGAGCGAAGAGCACTCGTCGGTGATCAGCGGCAAGCGAGCATCCGCAGCGCCTTTCACCGCGCCTTCATAGCCTTCGATAGCGGTGTTGTCTCCGGGCACCCAAACCACTTGAATGTCGCGTCCCGCCAGGATCTGCACTGACTGCAGGACCTCGTTGGAGCCTGAGATAGCGACCTCCTCGAGTCGAATTCTGCGGCTGTGAAATATCTCTCTGGCTACCGACAGCTCCTTCGCCGAATTTGCCTCCGCGGGGTTATACAAGACTCCCACTGCGCGTAGGCCTGGAACCAGTTTCTGCATCATGTCCAGGCTGCGGCTTACCGGAGGAAAACTACCGACGCCGGTAAGGAACGGTAAGTGGTCGGTGCGGCTTGCGCCTGCTTTGGCCGCGATTGGGTCGGTCACACAAGTAAAAACCACCGGTTTGTGCTTTACCTTATTGCAAGCGCCGACCAGGCAGGGCGTGGTGATGGTCATGATCAGGTCAACATCGGACGTGTCATAATTCTGAAGAATTGCGGGGACGTTGATCATTTCGCCCTGCGCATTCACGCGGCGAACTTCCAGATTTTTCCCTTCGTCGAACCCGCTGGCTTTCAACCCGTCGATCAGCCCTTGCACACAAAGGTCGGTGCCGACGTCAGGTGCGAAGTACACGATGGCGGCTTTGACTGTCTTGCCGGCAGTGCCAGTCTGAGCACGAGCTGTCGATGCGCCTGCAGAAGCGGTCTTTCGATTAGCCAAATCGGAAAGCAACAGAATTGCCGAGAACAGCGAGATCAGGCCGAGCCCCATTGCCAATCTCTTCAGAGCGGCCCACAAAGCAATTTTTCTGAAGAAGCGCATAGCCCCCTGCAGCGAACTCCTATTGTGCGGCGCTACTATAACTTCATTTCCGAAACGAACGGGGAATATCCAGTCCTACGTAGTGCCAAGCCTTTCAAGTATCCAACGATACTCAACAGCGCTGACGTTGACGGTCATGCTTATTACGGGTGTATCGTCAGCGACTCTTACCTTGCGATTACTTCCCGCTTGCCCGTCACCCGCCCAAGGACGACTACGAGGCCGCCGAAGACTCAAACGTTGTCCGAGCTAATGGCCAGATCAAGAAACTTTTACGCAGAGTTCGGTACCACTTTTAAGTGGGAGATTCACGGAAATGAAGCCGTTTGCCGTATCGCGAATGAATTCGAGAAAATCCGGTTCTGCGTT
>Ga0210384_10009248_pt1 | contig 10182 bp, 10 predicted proteins | sample IncBWH2MmetaG_FD_160574 | JGI IMG/M metagenome (GOLD analysis project Ga0210384, IMG submission 160574) | Forest soil microbial communities from Barre Woods Harvard Forest LTER site, Petersham, Massachusetts, United States - Inc-BW-H-2-M | ecosystem: Environmental > Terrestrial > Soil >...
TTTGGGGGCGGATCCCCTTTGGATGGGATTTACCGGCGGACGTACGGGGAGTGCTCTGGTGGAGGGATTGCAGGAGTTGTCGATTCGAGTGGAGGCCGTGCCGACTGCGAGTGCAACACGAATGAATATGGAGATTCTCGAGAACGAAGGCGGGGTGACCGAAATTCTGGAACCAGGTGGAGCGAGCAAGGCGGAAGAGTTGCGGACGCTAGAGGAGGCTTACAAGTCCACTTTGCGAAAATCCGCGGGGAAGATGACGGTGATTCTCTCCGGAAGTTTGCCGCCGGGCGTGCCGGAAGATTATTATCGGCCGCTCATTGAATTGGGCCATCAGTTTGGTGTCGCGTGTTTGTGGACACCAGCGGTGAACCACTGAGGCAGGCACTGAAGGCTCAACCTGACTTTGTGAAGCCCAATCAGGAAGAAGCCGAATGGCTGAGCGGGCGTGTGATCGACGGGCTAGGATCGGCCGGAAATGTGTTGAAGGCGATCATTGGTGAAGGCGCAGGCGCCGGTGCGATCAGTCTGGGCTCGAGAGATTGCTTTGGCAGCGTGCGAAGGACGTAGAAGTGCTTTTTGTGTAAGCTCCGGAAATGATAGGACGGTCCACGGTGGGCAGCGGGGACGCAACGGTGGCGGGTTTTGCTTTTGCCGGTCACCTAGGACTAGAGCCGGCTGAGTTCTGTGCTTGGCCGCTGCTTGCGGCGCTGCCAATTGTCTTGCAAAAGGGCCTGGACGAGCCCAAGCGGATGATATCGAGCGGCTGAAAAAGGAGGTTCGCGCCGAGACCGTGGAGGAGTTAGCGAAGGATAGACGCATCCGATCATGTTGAACGAAGAACGACGCCGCGAAATCCTGGTATTGCTGCAGACGGACGGGCGCGTCTTGGTGAGCGACCTGGCTAGACGTTTCCGCACCTCGATGATTACGATCCGCAAGGATCTTGAGGTACTGCATCATCAGGGCGAACTCGAAAGAACGCACGGGGGCGCGCTGCCCGTGAAGACGGGAGCGTTGAAAGACCGTTCCCTGCATGAAAAAGAAGGAATGCACCGGCGGGAGAAAGTGCGAATCGCGGAAGCCGCTGCGCACATGATCCGGCAGGGACAAGTAGTCATTCTCGATTCTGGGACGACGACCACGGCGATCGCGCGCGCGTGCCGGCATTTCAAGAGTCTGACGATTGTCACGAATGCGACAAATATTGCCGCGGAGCTGGCGGATACGCCGGTGGAAGTAATCCTGACCGGCGGAGTACTGCGCAAGAACTCGTTTTCCCTGGTTGGACCGCTGGCCGAGGAATCGCTGCGGAAGCTGAGCGCGGACCTACTGTTCTTGGGAGTGGATGGGTTTGACGTGCGATACGGGCTGACGACGCCAAATTTGCTGGAAGCGCGGGTGAATCGCGCGATGGCGGAATCGGCCCGGCGTACCGTGGTGGTGTGCGACGCGAGCAAATTCGGGCGCCGGAGCCTGTCGCTGATTCTGCCGACGTCCGCCGTGCACGAAACCATCACGGACAAGAGTATCTCGATGCATGACTTGAAAGCCCTGCGGAGAGCGGACGTGGAAGTCAAACTAGTTTAGGCCGCAAGTAACCCAGGGAGACGTTAAGGACCAAATCGAATGGCGATCAGCAACGTTGCAATGAAACAATCGGAGACATGGAAAGAGATTCTTTCGCAAGGGCAGATCTGGCAGACGGTCTTGCAGGAGATGAGCCAGAGTGCCGGCGTGGAAAAGATTCTGGGGACCCGCGGTAAGAGGAAGGAATGGATTTTTGTCGGCTGCGGGTCGAGCTACTATCTTGCTGAAGCGGCCGCGAATTCGTGGACTCTCCTGACCGGACAGCGGGCCCGCTCTGTGCCCGCGTCAGAGGTGCTGCTTTTCCCCGACCTGATCAAAGTGGAGAATGCGGAATCTCAAGCAGTGCTGATTTCGCGTTCGGGAAAAACGTCTGAGACAGTGCGCGCTGCGAAGCTGCTATCCGGCGAGCTGGGCATGCCGACGATTGGACTCACCTGCGCCCGGAGTAGTGAATTGGAACAGAAGTGCGATTCAGCTATCGTGCTGCATACCGCTGATGAGAAGAGCATGGTCATGACGCGCTCGTTCACAAGCATGCTCCTCAGCCTGCAATATCTGGCTGGCTGCTGGGCAGAGAACACGCAGTTCATTCAGGACCTGCAGCGCATGGTGGAACACTTCGCGCCGCGGATTCATTCCATCGCAGAATTGATCGAGGCGTTCGTCCAGCAGCAATCATTTGCGGATTACGTTTTTCTCGGACAGGGCCCGTTCCATGGAATTGCGAGGGAAGCTTCGCTGAAAGTCATGGAGATGTCCTGCTCGTATAGCCAATTCTTCCACGCCCTCGAATTTCGTCACGGCCCGAAAGCCATCGTGGACCAGGGAACATGTCTCATGTTTTTCCTGAGCGAGACTGGACTCGGGGCCGAAAGGGAAGTGCTCGAGGAAATGAAGGAGCTGGGTGGGGTGACGATCGCAGTATGCAATCGAGCGGACGGCTCGGTGAGGAGCGCCAGCGATCTGGTCATCGAAGGTGGCTTCGATGGGAACGAGCTCGCTCTATTAGCGCCGTACGCCATTGCCGGCCAGCTACTCGGCTTCTTCATCGGAGCGCAGAAAGGCCTGGATGCCGACCACCCGAAGAATCTATCGCGGGTTGTGATCTTAGACTGAAAAGCAGAGGAGATGGACGCGTAGCGTCGTTTGACGTGAGTATTATTGGTGAACTGAATCTCGACCTGATCTTGTGCGGACTCCCGCAGGAGATGAAACTTGAGCACGAACATCTCGCGAAAGACTTGAGCATTACGCTGGGCAGCTCGTCGGCAATTTGTGCGCACAACCTTTCTCTGCTCGGGAACAAAGTTGGTTTCAGTTCCTGTATTGGAAGCGATCCCTCGGCGACATTTCTATTCAGCGGCGTGGAGCGAGCGGAGTGGATTTGTCCCGTGTGCGCCGTCTGCCCGGAAAGACCACGGGGCTCACGATTCAGGCCCGCTTTTGCCTTCTCCGGATTCGGGAATGTATAGTATGCGAGCGTTGTTGCTATATTTGCGTGCCGCAAAATACTCTGGATGTCCACTGCATCCACCCCCATATCATTCAGCCTGGTTCCAAGCCCTCTCCTAAAGCTGTGCCATCCCCGCCAATTTCCATTGATGTACTGCGGGATATCTCGTCTTGAAAGATTGTCCATATCGATAGGCTTCTTTTCTTTCTGACCATAGAATATCCAGTCGCCCTCGACAGGTGGAAATTCCTTGTTGGCTTTATATTTGGCGAGAATTTCACGAAGCAAAGGAGCGACCGGGACTCCTGCTTCACGCGCTTCTGTCTTCGGTGCTCCGATGTGCCCGCGCCATTTCTTCCTCGAAACATTGACCGTCTTGCCGTCGTAGTCCTCCCACTTCAATGCTGGAATCTCACTCTTGGTTAAACCAGTGAATGCCGCAACTGCGCAGACCGTCCGCGCAGGCTCCGGAAACTTCTCAAGCATCAACGCCACTTCAGCGTGGTCGTATGCGTGTTCGTTGGACCTACGAATCTTCAGTTCGCGTGGCGTTAGTTCGGACTCTTTTCGACCCTTGGACAGACCGCCCGCCTTCGTGGCGTCCATCGGATTCGTTCCTGAGATGACGTTAGATTGAAGAGCCGCAGTTAAGACGCCGGAGAGAAATGCTCTCACGCGTAAGTGTGTCTGGTGAGATAGTTTTTGCGGCAGGCTATCGAGCCAATCTTGTCCATCCTTGGTCGTTAGTTTGCTTACCTGAAGAGCCGCGATGGGTTTTCCTACGAGATGTTTTTGGAACACGTTGCGGTAGCCGTGGACGGTCGAGGGTTCTATGTGGTTCGCACCCTCAAGTTGCTGGCGTTGTTCGCATCGCTGCCAGTAACGTTGTGCGATAAACTGCTCCACGCGGTGAGCAGGCCATCGAGCAATGGTGCGCTAGGTACATCGGCATTAGCAGGACGTAAAAGTTCGCTTATTTTGTCGGTGAATTGTTCGCGCACCTGTTCGCGGCCTTTCTCATCGTCGCGGAACGGGTACAGGGTGTACGGCGCGAGGGTTACGTGTGTACGTTTCCCCGCCAGGTAGTAAACGAACAGCCAGTTGGCCCCGTGAAGCTTCACCTGTCCGCGTTGTCCCCGTGGCCTGGCCATATATAAGGTATCCTCCTGTTATGGGTACAATATGGGTACAAAGCAATCATATTGTAGAGTATTGTGATACTTGACATACGGACGCATAATCCGTTGGTCCCAGGTTCAAATCCTGGCGGGCCCACCAACTGTTTTCGGACTTAGGTTGTTCACTCGTGTGCCGCACTGAGTCGGTGTGCCTATTTTTGTGCCCTGTCTCCCGCCGAGGAGCCGTTACGAAACATAGCGAAACGTGTCTCGCTATCTCCGGCAGGGCTGCTACGCCACAAAAACCACGTCGCCAATGCGGTTGGCAAGGCCCAGGCCCAACATGAACAGCGCCTCGGCGAAACCTTTCTTGATGAAATGCGGCGGGTACAGCGTAAGGCGTGGGAACTGCTCGCTAAAACCGAATCCGAGGGCGACCACAGAGGTTCGATTGTCGCGTTGCGCGAAGTGCGCGAGTTCCGGCGAACGCGGAGCGTCGCCTGGAATCGCTCGGCGAGATACTGGCGAAGGCGGACGAAGTCAACTGCGACCAAGCAGAAGAAAAGTATCAGTATGACTTTGGCGTACTCAGTGACGATGAACTCTGGACGCTTGAGGCTTTTCTCGCAAAGGCCGCATGCCGCCCACCTTATAAACCTGAAGCCCTTCCGCTGATAACCGCGGGGTGATGTCTACGGACCTGCGTTCCCTATCGAAGCGTGCCGCCACCGTCAGGGGTGTGGCAGTGTTTGTTCACGAAATTGGAGGCGGAGCCACAACCAGTTACGACCGTCCCATGGCTCTGATATAATGAATGTGCAACATGTCGTGGACTGAATTCTCGGGCCAGTCTGGATAGGTGAATGAGGGCGTTCCATGGCCTTAATACGTTCGGTCTTCGGATTTGCCTTGGTGATTGTACTTGCGGGTTGCGGCCAAGGAGGAACCGCGATTCCTCCCCTGGTCATCAGCACAACTGAACTCCCGCCCGCCGGCGTGGCCAGCATCGTCTATCCAGGTTTCACTTTTACGGCAATTGGTGGGTTGCCCCCCCTCACTTGGAGCGAGGTCGGGGCACTGCCTCCTGGCCTCATGTTTAGCAGTAGCGGACTGCTCTCAGGCACACCCACGGGCGTCGGCTCTTTCCCCATCACGGTAACCGCAAAAGACGCTTCGTCTTCGCAGCAAACTGCTTCGCGGCAATTCACGATCCTAATCAAGAACCCAGCACCACCAGCTATCAACACCACCCCAGCTCCTCCCTCGGGTGCTGTGGGCCTACCTTACAATCCCGGGCTTCCGGGCTTCACGTTCACGGCAACCGGCGGCTTGGCCCCCCTCACTTGGAGCGAGGCGGGCGCACTGCCTCCTGGCCTCATGTTTAGCGGTAGCGGACTGCTCTCAGGCACACCCACGGGCGTCGGCTCTTTTCTCATCACCGTCCTTGTCCAGGACTCGATTGGTCAGAGTGCTAACCCGCAGAGTTTCACGCTTGAGGTCGCAGGACAGGGTTCGGGCTTCGCACTCACGGGTAGTATGGTCACCGCACGCTCTCAGCACACGGCGACGCTCCTCAAGAACGGCATGGTGCTCGTGATAGGAGGGTACAGCCTTAATGGTGAGCTCGCGTCAGCGGAGCTTTTCGATCCCGCCACCGGATCTTTCACGCCGACGGGTAGTATGGTCACCGCACGCCTTGACCATACGGCGACACTTCTCAGTAACGGCAAAGTACTTGTGACCGGAGGGAGAAACTCAGGAACCAGTACCTACTCTACCGCGGAGCTGTTCGATCCCGGCACCGGAGCTTTCACGCCAGCAGGCAGCATGGCAACCGCGCGAGCAAGCCACACCGCAACGCTCCTCAACAGCGGCAGAGTGCTAGTGACCGGCGGATTCAATTTTACTAACCCCGGAGCGCTCGCGACCGCGGAGCTGTTCGATCCCGCCACCGGATCTTTCACGCCAACAGGCAGCATGGCAGCCGGGCGCGAGTCGCACACGGCGACACTTCTCAGTAACGGCAAAGTACTAATCACGGGAGGGAACCCAGATAATTTTCCGTCAAGTACGGACGGTTCAACGGAGCTGTTCGATCCAGGCACCGGAGCTTTCACGCCAGCAGGCAGCATGGCAACCGGGCGAGCAAGTCACACCGCAACGCTCCTCAACAGCGGCAGAGTGCTCGTGACAGGCGGATTCTACGTCCCTACGGACCTCTCCCCAGGGGGGACCAATGCCACTGCGGATCTATTCGATCCCGCCAAAGGGGTTTTCACGTCGACGGGTAGCATGGAAACGGCTCGCTCAAGACACACGGCGACGCTGCGAAACGACGGCACAGTGCTTGTCGCTGGGGGAGAAATAATTAGCGGTCCGCCGAATAGCGTTACAAATTTCCTAGCGACAGCTGAGCTATTCAATCCCGCTGACGGAACCTTTTTGCCAACGGGTAGCATGACAACCTTTCGCTCAAGGCACACGGCGACGTTGCTTCTCGATGGCAGAGTGCTCGTGACGGGCGGAATCTGTAGTATGTCGGTCACTTGTCCCCTTTTTCTATCAACCGCGGAACTGTTCAAGTAGCGCAGGCCTCCAGAAGACCAAAAGCGTAAGGCGTGGGAACTACTTTTCCGGACGGAATCCGAAGGGGATCACAGAGGGCTCGATTGTGCGCTGCGCGAAGTGCGCGAGTGCCTGGAATCGCTAGGCGAGATGCTGGCGAAGGCGGACACAGGGTCCGGCGGGTCGTCCCAAGACGAGCACTTTGACTGCAGCGTGCTCAGTGATGATGAACTCCGGGCGACTCCGGGCGCTTGAGGCGCTTCTTCCAAAGGCCGCATCGCGTACAGTTGACGCCTGACACAGCAGAACACGCTGCTGTCGGAATTACATCTATTGATCGCGAACCGATAGGAGGGACCAAAATGCCTGCAATTCAGACATTAGAGGGAGCAGAGACGAACGGTTGGCTCAAGGAGACCGAGCGAGACGTTTCCTAAGCCGAGGAACTAGTGCGGCGTGTTGGGGGAGGGATTGCGGATCTTGTTCTCACCGGGGCCCAGGTGAAAGATTTTGCACAGCAGAAGATAGCTTAGCCTTTGGCCTGAGCGAGCAAGAGATTTTCGGGTTGCACTTCTGGATTCACAGTGAGGCTAGGGAGAGCGAGCATGATCGAGCTGATGCGTTAGGCCGCGACGAAGTCGTCGTGTCTTAGCCAATATTTTTCGGCGCGCCTCCTCCTCCAGCGGTAGCAACAACTCCTGATATTCAAGCGGAGCCAGCCGTGCCACATAACCCTGATAAAAAATCAGGATCACCGTCATCGTCGGCCGTAACTGGTCCAAGGCACGAGCAGTGGTTCTCGGATTGAATTCGGGACGTCGGATCCGTTGCCAGTACCACTGCAGCAAACTATACATCAGCAGCACAAACACCACTTGATTGACGACCAAGGAGTACCTTCGCGACGTGAACCCGGCTAAATCGGAAAAGCATTTCAGCTGTCGATGCCGCTCTTCAATGCTGGTGCGTAGACCATATTCCTGGCGAGTGGCCATGGGCTCAGGAATGGGAGCCGTGTCCGGCAAGACCCAGTGCTCCCGGTGACCGTCGCTGTAGATCTCGCGATTGACCACCGCATGGATGGGCACTGGGCAAGTGGTCAACCTCTTCAGGTCCGCCACCGCGGCGACTTCACTGCGTGTCCGTTCCGGGGACGGTGTTCGCAGCGCGCTCGGCCCGGGTCCCTCTGCACCGCTGCGTTTTCTGCGCGGGCTCCGCTTTGCGCTTGGCCAAGGTGCGTTGCCGAGCTTCTTCCCGTTTGCGAATCTTTTCCGGACGGTGCACGAGGACCGCCGGCGCACCAGGGGAAGGAGCCGGCACTGGCTGGAACGATAGCAAGCCCCCTTCGGCCAAGGCCACCACGTCCTTCTAAGGAATACTCAATTCAGCAAAATGGGTTCATGGCTAGCTTGGCAAATTTGGCGGTTGTGCGAGTTTTACAGGGTGAAAGCGCCTAATACCCCTCGGAGGAAGTGATGAGGGTAATGCGGTTAGCGCCAAGAGCAGTGCACTTCTGCGTAGTACAAACCGGGTCGCTCCCGGGAGGGCGTGATTAGCTGACTATCGGCGATATGGATTCTCGCTGCGGCACCAGGCTCTAGCTGCGGGCGGAACAGGGATGAGTCCGGCCTGGACACGGTATCCCAGGCCCCCGCCACACACTCTGTCTGAGAAGAATCCGCTTACACAAACGACGAAACTAATCGTAGCCCGTACCGGAGCGAGCCACAAGATTTTACAAGCTGACGATCACCCATTCCCTGCCCGCCGGTCAGCCATGGCAAGCCGACGCGAAAAATGAGATTGGTGACGAGATAAAAGTCAGCCAGGGGCGCTGAGCCGATCAAGAGGCCGACCGCCGCTCGGATAAGAGCCCATGGCAATCCGTGTGTGAAAACCAGACCCCAATATCCCCATGGCCGTGTGCTCCTTGAGTCCGATCGGCAGAGCGACTTATGCCTGAAGTATCCGTTGAAGGGACTCTGTGGAAAAGACCATCGACGCGGGCTTCAGCATCAATTCCACGCGGAGGCCGGATAGTGCTAAGCGATCGGCCAGGTCAAAATCGTCTGCGTAATATTTACCATTGTGTTCTAACCGCCAACATGCTCCAACTCTCTCTTGGATGTGGCTAGGTCCAGCCGAAGACAGCCGAAAGGGAACCAAAACTGGCCTTCGATTTCTTTGCCATAAGGTGCGCTGGAGCGGAGTCCACGTACATGCCCAGGGCATCCGAGTTCGATCCCACATAACCTATTGGTACTGTGATGTATTACGAGTTAACATCCAGGGCTAATTCCTGCGCTGGCTAAAATAATTCTTGACAATAGGCTGAGCCACCTATACAACGTGTTGGCACGTGGTGAACTTTGAGGTGGGCGCGAGTTGGGTAGCAATCCCCTTGGCGACATTCAAGACCGCGTAAAGAGTTTTTGCTGTCAGACCCGAGCTTTTCTCGCAGAACAAAGGAGATGAAGACGATGAATTGGAGACGTGTAAGCCTGTGTGTGTTGTTGGTTTCGAGTATTATAGGGATGGCTCCTGGCCGCGCTAGTGCACAATGCGCTGGAGCCTTGGCAGCACCGTTTGTGGCGCCTAGCGAGCTGAACCGGGAAGGCCGCACGGAACGTCCGGCGGATCTGAGCATCAGCAAGCCCGGGGCGCAAGTTACGCAGACTTGCTTTGTAGCTGGGAACAGCATACGTATCACTTACAACGCCACTCTTACTGATCCGACGGCCGTATCCAATAGTACGCTGAACAATTTTTCGGTTACGGATGCCAACAACACTCTAGTGGTGAATTTCAGCACCACTTTTGGAATCGGCCCCAGCGGGAAGCAGACGGTAATCCAGATCGACGTTGTTACCGGTACGACCGATACTGGCGCCCACATTATTGTTAAGAACCTTCGCTTTGACGTTACGACCTTGGGGGATGCCGCGGCCCTCAACGGATTCGTTTCGAGCACCGCTCCTCCCACTACGCCGATCGCCACGCAAATCGGTACGGTTCGGAACACCATTAACCCAGCGGTTGGCTCTGAAAGTGTCACGACTGGCTCGGGGATCCAGAGCGCCGGCGGCCCATTAACTAGCCAAGCGACTGTCACTTTTGCTAGCAATCCTGCATGGGCGGGCATCAATCCATTCAGAATCGCCATCGGGACGCCAGCGGTATCCGGTGACCACGCCACTACCGCAACCTCGCTGACGTTTGATGTGGAGAACATTCCCTCCGGTGTCACGGTGAGCTTCCCCGCGACTCTTACGATTCAAGGCTCGATCGTTTGGACGGCAAAGAGCGCTACGCTAGTTAGTTCCGGGCCTACTCTCGCGGTCACGTACAACACGACGACCACCACTGCTACTGGGTTCTCTTTCTTTTTCACTACCGGATCGGCAGCAGCAGACTCGACAGCTACGAGTCCGATAGTCATCGGAGTCCAAATTAGCAATG
>Ga0210384_10009249_pt1 | contig 10181 bp, 10 predicted proteins | sample IncBWH2MmetaG_FD_160574 | JGI IMG/M metagenome (GOLD analysis project Ga0210384, IMG submission 160574) | Forest soil microbial communities from Barre Woods Harvard Forest LTER site, Petersham, Massachusetts, United States - Inc-BW-H-2-M | ecosystem: Environmental > Terrestrial > Soil >...
AAGATTCGTTCTTCTATCGGCAGTTGTATGTAAAGGTGGGCTTCCGGCGGGATAAATCAGGACGCGTCGAGGCCCTGCTGTGGAATGGAGAATACCCCTGCAAGAAACTTAGCGATAAACCTAGACCGTAAAACCAGTCGTCAGGCTCCAGTCGCCAGTCGCCAGTGGCCAGTCTTCAGCAGCGGCGGTCGTTAGCCAAATGAGTCGTTGGTAGTTGATCGTCTGCATACCTGTCGTTGGTTTTCGGTCGTCAGCTTAATCGTGAACTTTTTCGTCATCAAATCACAATCCAACCGAAAATCCCCTGTCCTCCTGAGCGAAGTGAGGCGCCAGCCGAACGGAGTCGAAGGACCCCGCATCCGCAAATACCGGCGACGGCCTCAAGAATTTTCACCACGAACCCCAAGACCTCCAACTGGAAGCCGAAGAAGCGAGAGATTGAATTTGCTGCACGTCGACGGATTCGTGGCGGAAATACCTCTTTGGTCTGTTGCTGCTGCTTACAGGAATGGGGTCCTTCGACTCCACTCGGCTGGCGCCTCGCTGCGCTCAGGAAGACAGCGAGGTGGGAGGCGCAGGGACAAGAGCGAGGATGAGGCGCAGGGACAAGAGCGAGGATGAGGCACAGGGACAAGAGCGAGGATGAGGCACACGGACAAGAAGACGTCGTTCTTCGCTCTGCGGCTGTCCTGAAGAAATCCCCAAAAAAACATAGCGGCAGACCGCAAAAGGCTGCCGTGCATACCTTGGATTTGTGAATCTTCTTGTAGCGCCGCCGTCCCGGCGGCTGTCTGGCGGGCGTCTCGCCCGCCTTGCCGGCGGGATGCCGGCGTTACTTTGCGCCCAAGGCGCGCACTCGCGCCGAGAGGCGCGATTTGTAGCGGGCGGCGGTGTTCTTGTGGAGCACGCCCTTCTGGATGGCTTTGTCGAGAGCCGAGACGGTTGCGCGATAGGTGGTCTCGGCGGCGGCTTTATCGCCCTTGGCAATGGTTTCGCGCAATTCGCGCAGCACGCCGCGCAGGCGCGAGGTGTTGGTCCGGTTGGTAGCGGTCCGCTTGACCGTCTGACGGGCGCGCTTCAGCGCCGATAAATGATTCGCCATGCTCTTTGGTTACCTTCGTTTCTACGAGAGAGATATTCCGGTGGGTACCGAATACGTTATTGTACGAGAGTAAGTCCTGACTGGTCAAACGGATGGACAAGGTCCTCGATCGCCTGAAAGTGCTCATGGATTCCTCCACACCCATCGTGGTGATGGAGACGGTGGAGGAGACGCGCGCGGTGCGCATGGCGCGTGCCGCCTGCTCCGCTCTGAATCTGGCGGCCTTCGAGTGGACCATCGCCAGCGGGTTGGCTCGTTGCGGAGTCAGCACGGTCGCCACAATCGAGCAAGGCGCCTTTCCAGCGGGAGGTTATCGCGCGGGCGAGGTCAACGACTTCGCGGAAAGCGCCAAGGCGCTTTACGACAGCCGGGATCCTGGAAAGATGCTCGCCAATCTAGAAGGCATCAGCATTGAAGCGGCTTTCATTTTGAAAGACCTGCATCGCCACATGGACGACCCGGTGGTGGTGCGGCGTCTGCGCGACGTGGGGCAGAAGTTCGCCACCAATCGCCGCACCGTGATTCTGACCGCTCCCAAGATTTCTATTCCGCCGGAACTTGCGAGCCTGGTCGAGTACCTGACGTTGCCTTTGCCCGACCGGCAGCGGCTGCGCCAGATCGTGGACGAAGTGCTGGTGCGCATCTCAAAGACGCACACGCTGCAACGAAGGCTCGACGCGGTCGGCCTCGATACCATTGCGGACAACCTTCGCGGTTTGACGGAAGAAGAAGCGGAGCGTGCGATCTCGCAGGCGCTGGTAACCCGCTACGCCCTTTGTCCCGAGACTGTCACCGATGTACTGGAGGCAAAGAAAGCGCTGCTGCGGCGCTCGGAGATGCTGGAGTTTGTCGAAGTCAGCGATACCCTTGCGAGCGTGGGCGGCCTCGATAACCTGAAACGGTTTCTCGCGCAGCGCCGGGGCTCGTGGGAAGAACAGGCACGCGCCTTCGGGCTCGACCCGCCGCGGGGCGTCATTATCCTCGGCGTTCAGGGTTGCGGGAAGAGCATGTGCGCGCGGGCGATCGCCGGGGAGTGGAAACTGCCGCTGGTGAAGTTCGATACCGCGGCGGTCTACGACAAATACATTGGCGAAACCGAGAAGCGCATTCAGAAAGTTTTTCAGGTTGCTGAAGGCTTGGCGCCGTGCGTGCTCTGGATTGACGAGCTGGAGAAAGTTTTCGCGGGTAGCGGACCGGATTCGGCCTCGGCGGACGCGGGCGTCTCCTCGCGCCTGCTCGCGTCATTCCTGTCCTGGATGCAAGATCGAAAGGCCCCTGTCTTCGTGGCGGCGACCTGCAACAACGTCAGCGTGCTTCCGCCGGAGTTGATCCGCAAGGGACGGTTCGACGAACTATTTTTCGTCGACCTGCCGAACCAGGCGGAACGCAAGCAGATTTTTACGATCCAGTTGACCCGTCGGAAGCGGAATCCCGCGGAATTTCAGCTTGATCGGTTGGCCGCCGCCGCTCGCGGATACTCCGGCGCCGAAATCGAATCGGTGGTGCAGACCGCGCTGTACGCGGCGTACTCGCAGAAACAACAGCTCGGCGATCAACATTTGCTCGAGGCCATTCAGGCCACGGTACCTTTGTCGACTACGCGTGCCGAGGAGATTGACGCTCTCCGCGAATGGGCCGCAAAACGGGCCGTGCCGGCGTCTGTGCCGGACGCACGGGCCGAAAGTGCCTGAGTTCTCGTGCAGGGTTTCCTTTGCGGCCGTTCTTTGCGAACTCGCGGTTAAACGCTTTGCCGCGGGCGCGTCCAAAAACAAAAGCGTTTAACCGCGAAGATCGCGAAGGGATCGCGAAGAGCGCGAAGAAGGAAATCTGCCAAGCTGCATGCGTCTCAAATGGAATACCGCACGCGGGTGTCTACCCCGAGCTACTAGGCGAATCGCCTTAAGCGGGTCCAAGCTCTTGAGAGGCAGCGATTTCGTGCGGCGAAGCGCACGGAACACGGGAATTCATCGAATTTCGCGGCCTTCCAGCCGTGCGGTCCTTAATTTTTCCTGCACTTTTGACTTTTATCAGTAGCGGGGTGGGGCGGTGACTGGCCTATAATGATCGAAAGTTTTCCCCCACCGTGTGGATCCATGGACAAAGGCCTGGAGCTCCTAAGTTCGGAAACGAGTGTTGCCCATGAGGACGAGCCTCGTCTGAACCTGCTGGTCGAGCGGGAGCCCGCGCACGAAATTTTCTTCAGCAACCTGGTGCACACATTCCAGCCGGCCCCGGCCGTAAAATCTTTGGCGCCGGGCGAGCTCTGGCATGACGTTTTCTTGCCCACCAGCCTGCCGTGGAAGTCGTTTCAGGAATCGCTGCTCTGGCATTTTGTTGTGATCTTCGCGGGCTGGGCGCTATCGCAGGGATGGGCCAGCCGGCCGCAGCCGCATGTGCGACAAACCTACCGGGCTGCGGAAGCGCTTTACTATTCACCTTCGCAACTTCACCCCTCCGAGCGCAGCAGCGTTCCGAAGACCAAAGCGCAATCGCCAGCCAAGTCGCAGACAGCCTCGCGGGCGCACGGTTCGAGAGCAATGCCCGTGGCCGCCGAACAGCAGGGAACACCGAAATTGGTAACGCCCCCAGACTTGAAGGTGGCCGAAGGTCCCCGGACGCCGAATCTGGGACCATCGAACCCCGCGATGCCGTCGGTACCGTTGTCGGCCACGGCGCGCGCGCAGGCTGGACTGAAGGGCTTGGATTCGGCGGTTGCGCCTCCGCCAGCGGATCTGGCGGCAATGGGTGGCCGGCGAAGTCTGCAGGGGCCTGGCACGCGTGTGGTTGAGCCTCCGCCGTCGATCCAAGCATCTGGACGTGGCGTGGGAAGCCTTGGTGCGGCAGGGCAAGTGGTGGCGCCTCCGCCGCAGTTGCCTGGGCAAGGTTTGCGAGCCGGTTTGGGGATGGGTCCGCGTGCGCTCGCTTCCGGAGCGTCCGCAGTCGTGGCTCCGCCGCCTTCCATTGAACATCAAGGTCGCGCGGGAATAGTTTCGGGACCGGGCGTCGCGGTTGTGCCTCCACCTCCGGCAATTCAAGGTGCGGGAATCGTGGGCGGGATCGGTCGCGCGGGCTCTGCCGGGGGCGTCGGATCTCAAGTCGTTCCGCCTCCGCCGGCAGTCCAGAGTAGTGGCGGTGTGTTGGGCGCCCTGAGCGCATTCTTCTCGGGAGGCTCGTCCAAAGTCGTTCCGCCTCCGCCTTCGGTGCAAGGCGCGGGTGCGGGCGCGGGCTCAGGCGAGGGCAGCAGGATGGGTTCTTTGGGTGGAGGGGCCGTACCTCCACCTCCTGCCATGCAAGCAGGCGGCGGCACGGGACGAGGGCGTATCACATCGCTGGGTACAGGTGGTTCGGAGATTGTTCCACCACCGCCGACGATGTCGGGCGCGGGTGGCGCGGCGACAGGCCGCGGCGGTTTGGGTGGCTCGCTATCGGGAGGCGGCTCGGGTGTGGTTGCGCCTCCGCCTTCGTTGGCGGGCATCGGTGATGGGTCAGGAGTGGGAAGCGGCGGCCATGGACGCGGAGGTTCGTTATCAGGGAACGGAACTGAAGTCGTGCCGCCTCCACCGTCACTGCAAGGCGGCTCGGGGAAGGGCACGGGATTTGGTGGCGGCGATGGTGCGGGGGCCGGAAACCGCTTCGGCTCTTTAGCTGGTACGGGTACAGGGGTCGTTCCGCCCCCTCCAGGACTTCAGGGTAATGGCAGTCGCGGCCACGGCGGTGCGCTCATGGCCGGAGACGGGAATGTGGTCGCGCCTCCTCCTTCGATGGGAGGCGGCGGAGGCGCAGGCGGAAATGGTTCGGGTGGTAATGGGGGCGGCGGTTCCAGCGGCCGTGGTCTGGGTGATCTTCCGGGAGGGAATCTGGGTGCTGGCGCACCACCGGGCGGGACTGGCTCGGTCTCGACCGGACCCCTTGAGCAGATGGAGCCCTTGACCGACGCGCCGGGCACTGGGCAATCGCCTCAAACAATGGGTGACAATGCTCTTGCCCCAACCGAAGAGGTTCCCTTGCGTTTTATCTCGGTGCCGGGTGGTTCATCGAAGACATCCTTCTTTTCCAACTTCGAGGTGGTCATCGCCGAACGCACCGTCAACGCCAAGAAGACCGAGTACATCAAGCTGGTGTATATCTCGCTGCCGTATCAGAAGCGGCTTTCGGAGTACGACTGGAACACAACCAGGATCTACAAGCTGCGCGCTACGGCTGATCCGCGCTGTGACGAATCGCTGATGCAAATGATGATGCCTGAGGGCGGAGCGCAGCCCGATGCGGAGGTCCTGGCGGAGGCAAACCAGTTGGCTGCCGAGGTGGGCGACAAAAACACCAAGCTGCATTGCTATGAGACCACGGCCGACGACTTCCAGCGCGCCATGTCGCGCAGCAAGTAGGCTTTCCCCAAGTAAGTTTTCCATAAGTAATTCTTGTCATTCCGAGCGCAGCGAGGAATCTGGCATATTCGGCTCACGGGAGACGAGATTCCTCGCTTCGCTCGGAATGACAAGACTTGAATGACAAGACTTAAACGATCAGCCCTTTCCTCACTTCGATAACCGGTCCTATCCTCCCTTCGTGATCCCATTGACTCGCACCAGCACCCGGGGTACGCTTAACCTTAATGGTTGTTGCTTGCACCTCAGGGCGAGCATTTCGGCTGGTTTCTACCTCCACGCAGGACAATCGTTTGCTTGATAGCGGGATGAGTGCCGGATGGTCCGGTTCCTGGGTAGGTGTATTTGTATCAAATACTTTGCAGGCATTTGAGCGAGGATGATAAGGCCGATGTTCAACATCGGCCGGGCGGCGATCCGCCCGATTTCGTACGGGCCCCAGAGAGGACAAACACCGGCTTTCTGAATGAAGAAGAGCATTGAAGTCAGCTCGAACATCGAGACCCTATTTGGCACGCGCGACGAAAACCTGCACGTGCTGGAAGATGGCCTGAACATCAGCATTGACCTGCGCTCCAACGGGATTGAACTGGAAGGGGCGCCCCGCGACGTGGCTCGAGCCGAGCAGGTCTTTGCCGATTACGATCACCTGCAGCGCTCCGGTTTCAGCTTCAACAATGGTGATCTGAACAGCATGCTGCGCGTGGTGACGACCGATCCCAAAGTGACGCTGCGTGGGCTTGCCGAAGCCGGCAAGCAGCGCTCGTTCGGCCGCCGCACTGTCCAACCGAAGAGTTCCAACCAGCGCCGCTACCTGGAAGCGATCGAGAAGCATGACATGGTATTCGGGGTCGGCCCGGCGGGCACGGGCAAGACCTATCTTGCTGTCGCGATGGCGATCTCCGCGTTGCTGGCGAAGCGCGTGAACCGGATTATCCTCGCGCGTCCCGCGGTGGAGGCCGGAGAACGACTGGGCTTCCTGCCCGGCACGTTGCAGGACAAGATCGATCCCTATCTGCGCCCGCTCTACGACGCGCTCTACGACATGCTCGACCCGGAGAAGGTCGACCGGTATCTCGAGAAGAACGTCATCGAGATCGCTCCCATCGCCTTCATGCGCGGGCGCACGCTTAATGACTCATTCGTGATTATGGACGAGGCGCAGAACACCACTTCGGAACAGATGAAGATGTTCGTCACGCGGCTGGGCTTCAATTCGAAGGCGGTGATCACCGGCGATATCACGCAGATCGATTTGCCGAACGCGCGGCGCAGCGGGCTGGTCGAGGCGATCGACATCCTCAAGCCCGTCGAAGGACTCGCGTTCGTATATTTCGACGAATCAGATGTGGTGCGCCATCATCTGGTGCAACGCATCATTCGCGCCTACGACGATCACAAGACGCGGGTCGCGGAGCAGCAGATGTCGCTCACGCTCGAAGGCAAGGCGGCGGAACTGCGGGCCGGCGACACGCGAGCAGCCGATGTGCGCCCGATTTCGGAAGGGAAGAGTGCGGGCTTTTCGGAGGAGAAGGCCGTGACGTCGTTTCGCGCCGAGGAATAACTGGTCGAGGAAAGCGGGAGGGCGTGACTGCCCTCCTGTTTTTTCTTTGTGGGTTTCGGGATCGAAAGTGAGATCGTACGAGACAATCAGGTGTCGCATGGTCATTCTGCAAAAGCGCGTGCCAGGATTGACCGAAGACACGCTCGACCGCTTCGTGACGCGCGCCAAGCGCAGTGCCGGACTGCGGGGCAGCGTGACTGTACTAGTGACTACCAGCCGGGAATTGCGGAGCCTGAACCAGCGCTTCCGGGGCAAGGACACTCCCACCGACGTGTTATCGTTTCCGCCTGCGCACCTCGCCGCGAAAGGATTCGCTGGAGATGTGGCGATTTCCGCCGACATCGCGGCCCAAAATGCACGCCGCCTCGGCCACTCTGCGGCGGAAGAAATCAAGATTCTGGCTCTGCACGGAGTATTGCATCTGTCGGGATACGATCATGAAACCGACAGTGGCACGATGGCTCGGCGGGAAGAGCGCTTGCGCAAGCAATTGGGATTGCCGGCTGGGTTGATCGAGCGAAACAGCACGTCGAAAATCTTAAACCGCGGGGTTCGCAGAGAACGGCCGCGGAGTTCGCGGAGAGATGTTTCTTCCAGTTCTCCCTTGCGGAGGCGCGGACAATGAACTACGCCGTCGGAGCGGCGCTGCTGCTGCTGGTTGGCCTTCTTACTCTGGTCTCCTACGTCGACCGCGTCTATACCGAGATTGGGAAGTTTCTTTCGCGCGAGTTCCAGGACAATATCGATTCCTTCGAGCAGAAAGTCGAGCCCAGGCTGGTGGCGGGCCGGGCGCGGGCCTCACTCTCGATGGCGATCCTGGTGCAGATCACCATGGCTGCGATCGCGATGACCGTGGGGTTTACCGTCTTCAGCGACCAGGCGTGGAGTTTGCAGGAGATTGCGCAAGCCACGCTCAGCCTGATTCTCATCATTATCGTGTTCAATCGCTTTTTGCCGTTTGTCTTGTTCTCGCGAACGAACGGAGAATGGCTGGGACGCTGGGTCCCCTTGCTGCGCGTTTTGATCTACTTCGTCCTGCCGGTCACGCTGGCGCTGGGCTTTTTGCAGTCGGTGGCATCGTTGACCAAGCGGCCGAGCGAGGAGCAGGCCGAAAGTCCTGCGGAGGCCGTCGATGCGCTGATCGAGGCGGGCCAGGAAGAAGGCATCCTGCAGGCCAGTGATCGGGACCTGATCCAGTCGGTGGTCGAGTTCAGCGGCAAGACGGTGCGCGAAGCGATGAAGCCGCGGCCGGAAATGGTCGCGGTTCCTACTGACATGACGGTCGAGAGATTTATCGAACTGCTGCGCACCAAGCCTTTCTCGCGGGTGCCCGTCTATCGCGACAGCATCCACAACATTGTGGGCGTGGTTTACGCGCAGGATGTGTTGCAGGTGGCCGACACCGAGGCGCGCACTCGTACCGTCGAGTCGCTGATGCGCAAGGACGTTTACTTCGTTCCAGAAAGCAAACTGGGCAGCGATCTGCTGCGCGAGATGCGCAGAAACAATATCCGCATGGCGATTGCAGTTGACGAGTATGGCGGCGTGGCCGGGTTGGTCACGATTGAGGATCTGGTCGAAGAAATCGTGGGCGAAATCAGGGACGAGCACGAGAAATCCCAGGTCATTAAGGAGAACGACCATTCCTACATCGTTCCCGGCAACATGGACGTTGATCACCTCGACGAACTGTTTGGCGTTCGCCCGAACGGGAAAGAGGCGGCGACCGTGGCCGGCCTGGTCACGGAGTTAGCCGGACGCATTCCGCAGAAGGGCGAAATCATTGAGGAAGAGGGCTTGCGGTTCGAAGTGCTGGAATCGACCGACCGTCGCGTAGAGCGCGTGCGGATCGTCGCGGTCGAGCCTCGCCAGATGAAGCTGATATAGCCGGTTCAGCTTTGTCATTCCCAGCGGAGGAATCTGCTGTGCACGGCGGCGTGCAGAAAGAGATTCCTCGCTGCGCTCGGAATGACAAGGGTTGCGCAAGCTGACTAAGTTTCCCCGAGCTGACTAAGTTTCCGGAAGCGCTACGGGTCGTAAACCTGCGTGTGCATCCCAGCCCGCCGAGCGTCTTCCTGCATCTCCAGAAGCTTGGCTCTTTGTTCTTCAAGCTGCTCCTGCACCTGGGCCAGCCGTTCTTGCTCCAAAGCTTGGCTCCGGCTGAAAATTTCGCCGCGTGCAATCGCATTCGCGTCCACAGAGGAAAGCGACGCCTGGAACCGGGCAAGCCGTTTCTCAAGAGTCGCCACGGTTCTCTTCTGCGCCAGAATCTGTTTCCGCCATTGCTCCATCGCGCGCGGGTCCAGTGGGCTTGTGGCCGCTGCCCTGCCTGCTCCAGTTTTCCCCGGAGACGCAGCCTGCGCCTTGTTCGACGCGCCGGCTTCCTCCGGTCCCTGCGCATTTTTCGGCAGATCACCGTCGGTGATCAGTTTCGGCGGTGCGGTTGCAGCCGACTCGGCCTTCTTCTCACGATTTTCACGCGCAACATCCCCCAGCGACTGTCCGTAAGCGCTCACGGTAGCGAAGAGAAGAAGTGTCGTGATCGGAACTCTGTATTGGCGGAGTTGTCCGCCGGAAACTCGGAGCATAATTCACCCTTAGATGAAGACAGCCGAGGTCGGGCTTTATGGTAGCGTTCCTCGCCGCGCCCCTCGAATTACCCGAGTAACCAGCATCGGTTACTCTAGTCCAGTGCCTCGGCTGGAGCTTGGCATTCCATTTCCGCCCAGCGGTCGGCAAGCGACAATTGAGCCGTGGGGGCGTTGACCCAACATCTCGATTTCACCAACAATGGGCAGGAGAACCTCGGTTGGTCGATTCGCCCTTGCGCAGCTATTCAGAATTTTCCAAAGCCTGCAAAGAACGGTAGCGGGAGAGTCGTCGATCTGCGATTTTTATAACAGCACGCGACGGATGCCGGGGAACGCGCTAGAATACTAAGGTCTTTCCCGCCACTTTTGTCCCGCTCAGGACGCGTAGTTCCTCCGCCGACTTTTCGTTAGAAAGAAGGGTGTCGCATGACTCCGGAAACGCAACAGTCTGAATCTCCGTACTCCGTGAAGATCGAGACCGCGACAGGCAGGTCCACGACTGTCCCCATTGCCGTCTTGACACCGAAGCAGTTGGAAGA
>Ga0210384_10009250_pt1 | contig 10181 bp, 6 predicted proteins | sample IncBWH2MmetaG_FD_160574 | JGI IMG/M metagenome (GOLD analysis project Ga0210384, IMG submission 160574) | Forest soil microbial communities from Barre Woods Harvard Forest LTER site, Petersham, Massachusetts, United States - Inc-BW-H-2-M | ecosystem: Environmental > Terrestrial > Soil >...
ACGCGTGGCGTTTGAACGCTTCTGGATGGTTTCCTCGAGGCCCCGCGTTTCGCTAATCGCGGAACGTGGGGCCTTTCATTTACCGGCCCGCGTCAGCACACGAATCCTGATGTCCAACGACGTGGACGTCAAACTACGCGTTCACATTCCGGGACAAAAGGATGTTGACTGCCATGATAAGGGAAACGGAGGTTCACATCACTCAGTCATTTAGTGAGCCCGTTGAGGTATTCGGTAAGCCTTTGCTGATCACTCGCACTAAGCCTCGCTCCGTAAGTCATCATTCGCGTGATCACCGCACTCCATTCTTCCGACGGCATCTTTGAGGAAGCCATGGCCAATTCGTGACACTGCTGGCACGTCTGCCGAAATATCGCTTGGCCGTCAGCCTGTGCTGTCTGCCCGCCCCTCGCGCCGCCCCCGCCCCGGCCCGCGTTTGTAGTCTGAGCTGGCCCCTTCCCGCCGGTCGCAGCCAGATAAGCAACCACAGGCTCAATCTCATCGGGCATGACCTGCGCTCCGCGACTGATCATGAAGTAGACAGTGCTTTTCCACTCATCGGCGGTTTGTTTGTGAACCTGCACCATCCTGGTAATAGTGGTGTGGCATGCGGAGCACACTTCTGCAACTACTTGTCTGCCCTTCTCCATCTGAGCTTGATCGGCAGTTTGCGCGCGTGCGGAGATTTGGGCGGCGAAAATCCACGCCAGCAGGTTCAAGGCGATGGGGAAAAAGCTTTTCTTGCGCGCGTCATGCATTTTGCCTCTCTTGCACATGTAGCGAGCCTGCTTCTTCAGGCGTTTAGTCTTTTCTTCCGGATGTCCGCGATGGAGTAGCGTTGATACCAGGTACTCTCTTTCAACGGGGCTCCATCGGGGGCTACAGAGACATCCAAAATGACCGCCTTGCCGTCGCGCATGCTTTTGAGGCAGCGTTGCAGCGCGGCGGGCAGATCGCTCGCGTTTTTCACTTTTTCGCCTTTTAGCCCGTAGGCTTCCGCGATTTTTGAGTATTCGACGTTGGGGTCTCCCAGATAGCCGTTGAAATCCTTGCCGGCCTCGTAGAAGACGCCTCCGTTGAGCATGTTGCGGTCCCGGCTTTCGTTGTAGGAAAGGTTATTCATAATCACAATGAGCATCGGGGCCTCATAACGCGCGATACTCCATAACGCCTCGGACTGGTTAAACAGAAATCCGCCGTCGCCCTGCAACGCCACAATCTGGCGGTCAGGGAAGGCCAGGTTTACGCCAAACGCCGCGGCCACTCCCCACCCCAGGGCGTCGCCTTTGGTTCGTCCGAATTTTAGCTTGTTCGATGGGCCTAGCCTGAGCTGCCTGTATATTTTGTAATATTCGGTCCCCAACTCCGGCACAATTACTGCATCCTTATCGAGCGCTTTCTCCAGCTCATACCCTACGCGTTCCCATGAAAGCGGGCTGCTATCAAAATGGGCACGCAACGCCTGTTCGCGGCTTTGTTTTAGCGTGGCCGTCAGCTTGGATACCTCTGCCAGCCTACTAGCTCGGATCCTGGCGATCCGATCCTTTGTGAGCATTCCATCGACGGCATCGGAAAGGTCGCGAATCGCGGTACGCACCTCGGACAGAATACTCAGATCCGGGGCCATGGACCTTCCCATGGTATGGGGATCGTGACTGATGTGCACGATCTGGCGAGGTCCGCTGGCCGTTAGGCCGCGGATATCTTCTCTGCCCGCCGTGAAGCTCTCTCCAAAACTGATCAACAAATCCTGTCTGCGAGGGAATCTCTGGGCCTGCAGTTCGCCGAGAAAGAGTGGATGATCGTTGGGGAAATTGGCGTACAGACTATGCATGGTCTCCGCCACCGGAACGGACAGCTTTTCCGCCAACCCAATCATGTCGTCCTGCGCGCCCTCGACACCCACCTGGGAGCCCACGACAAACACGGGATTCTCCGCTTCGATCAGCCACTGCGCGGCTTTCTCGATCAAATCGCCTTGAGCGCGTGCCTTGTAGCGCATCTTCGCCAGATCCATCTTGTAAATGGGAACCTCGACCTGTTCCCCACCACCTCCAGCCCAGCTCAAAGTCACTGGTCCGCTGGGAGGTCCAAACGCGAATTTCATCGCGCGGCGAAGACTATCCGTGATCTCATCCGCCAGCAGAGGCCCGGTCCACATCGTAAACGGTTCGGTTGGTCCCAGCGGGTTATCCCAGGACTCGAAGCTGTCCTTCCCTGCTTCCGTGTTTCCGGCGCCGGAAAACGTAATCAACATCGGAACCCGATCTTTCCAGGAGTTGTACGTATTGCTCAGCGAATTGAATACCCCCACGTGGCTTCCGAAAAAGAACCCCATCTTCCTGCTGCCCATTGTATAGCCCGCCGCCGCGGCGACTGCTTGGCCCTCGTGCGTCATGTTAATCACCTGCACATCACTAGCAGCATAAATGGCTTCAAAGAAAGGCACGAAGCCACTCGTGTTCGTGTGAAACAGTGTGTGGATGCCGGCAGCTCGCAACTGCGTAAGTACCGCTCCGGCAGAAGTACCTGTGTACATTTCCGGCTGGCCCTTGGGCAGCGCATTTTCAGGGGTAGGCGCCACCACTTCGGGAGACCTGGCGACTCGTGGAGAAGCTGCCGCGAGCTGGTCCATGCCAAGAGCAATGCCGGTTGCGGCGCCGGCAGATATGAAATCGCGCCTCGAGAGGTTACTGGTTACGACTTTCTCGCCGCTTGCCGTTTTCCCTTTTCCCGGAATCGTCATTCGGCACCTCAAGCTTTGGAAACCACGCCGTTACTCAAACTCAGGATATCTCCACCTCAAGTGCAATCACTTATATACCCGAGTTCCGATCGAGTAAATTGAAAAACGCGCACCGCTTGGCTGTGGTCACCGGCTGCGCTTATCGGCCAAAAGTTGCGAAAGTGCTGGAATCTGTCAGCTCCTGGGCACATACAAGGACTCAACCTTTGGACAGAGGGCCTGCTGAAAATTGATCTTCTTAATGTTCCCTTAATGTTCCTCAAGCCAGTCTCTCGGCCAACAGACTGGACCAAACCAGTTTCTTAACCAAAAGATTGAACCAAAGAGGAGGGTGTGTTCCATGATGCGCGCAAAAATCTCGCGGAATAGGTCCTCAAGTGCCGCAAGGGGAGCTGCGAATTTCCTGGTCCTGTGTGTGATGCTCACGTTGGTTTCTCTTCCTGCTCTGTCGCAAGGATCTGAAGGCACAATCCAAGGGGGCGTGTTCGATCAATCTGGCGGCGCAATCGTAGGCGCGAAAGTTGAAGTAACCGATGTTGCGCGAGGCGTCACTCGAAACCTGACCACTGACGATGCCGGGCAGTATTCGGCTCCAGCGCTCAATGCCGGCACTTACACGGTGCGCGCGGAGGCTAACGGTTTCAGCGCGCTGGAACGCAAGAACGTTCTCCTCGAGGTGGGCCAAAATGTCCGCGTAGATCTGGAATTGCGGCCTGGCGAACAGACCCAGACCGTGACCGTGACGGAAGAAGCCCCCGCGATCAACACTACTTCCTCTACCCTTGGCGGCACCGTCAGTAACCAGGCGATTGTTGCGCTGCCTTTGAATGGCCGCAACTTCTTTCGCTTGCTGGAACTGCGCCCCGGTGTGGTTACTGCTCCCGGAGGTAAATCGGGATCCTCAAGTAGCAACGGCCGGCGTACCGGATCGGATGTCTTGTTGATAGAAGGTCTGACTGAATTTGATATGGCGACCACCAATAACATAATCAATGGAACTGGCGAGGGCGGTGCAGATTCCTCCTCGTCTCTTCCGATTGACGCCATTCAAGAATTCAATACCCAGCAAAACGCTCCATCTGAGTATGGCTGGAGGGACGGATCGGTCGTCAACGTGGGGATCAAGTCGGGCACAAACAGCCTGCACGGCACCGCCTACGCATTCGGCCGCGACGGGGCGGCGACCGATGCGGCGAATTACTTTACCCATACAGTTACTCCAGCGGAACTCGAGCAGTTTGGCGGCACGGTCGGTGGACGCATTATCAAGGATAAGCTCTTCTGGTTCGCCGCCTTCGAAGGTCTCCGTCTCTCGGTTGGCAACGTGACCTCAATCACGATCCCATCGGACATCGCGTTGCCGACGGCAAACCCGAACTTGAGTATGGTGGACGCCTGCAACGCCGCAAAAGCGTCTGGCGGAACGATTAATCGTCTCAGCGCACAATTAGTTGGCCTGAATGCCGCGACTTGCGCAGTTTCGCCTTCGTCCGCGACAGTTGAGAACGTGTTTCCTTACAATACCACCTCATCGAATGTTTTTTTCCCTAACGCTCAAACCATTCAACCGCAAAATAATGGGTTGGCTAAGGTGGATTGGAACCTCAACGAGCGCAATCATTTGAGCGGCTTCTACTTTGTGTCGAAGAACACCGCATTTTTAGGCAACCCCGTGCAACTCTACTGGTCCATGGAGGGTATCAACGATGTGCAGGACTATGGTGGAGGTTGGACCTGGACTCCGAACTCCACGTGGGTGAATGAACTTAGGGCTGGTTACGCGGTCCAGAGAGACCTGGCGCCTACCTTAGATAGCGGGAGACTGCCCTCAGATCCCTACCCGACCGGATATAGTATGAATACGGGTGTAACAGATCGCCTCGAAGGCGGTTTTCCAACCATAACTTTCACCAGTGGTATTTCTAACTTGGGAGTCGTTCCAGCAAGTCGTAAGGGGCCGAACGGTCAGATCGGATTCAGGGATAGCGTGTCCTACTTGCGCGGCAACCACGCCTTCAAATTCGGCTTCGAGCATGTCATCGTCGTCTTCGATAACTCTCAACGTACTCTTACCGGGGGCACGATCACGTTTGATAACCTGACAAATTTCCTGCAAGGTATTCCGACAAACGGAGCTATTCAAGCAGGCAATCCTGACATACGCGAGCGTGCGCGCTGGTATGCCGGTTTCATCCAGGACACTTGGCGCGTCAGTCCCAAGATCACGCTGACGCCGGGCTTGCGCTACGAGTACGACGGCCCTCCGCATGAGAAAGACAATTATCTGGGCCACTACGACCTCACTTCACCGGGCGGGGTGGCACAAGTCGGCCCTGGCTTGCCGTACTCCAAGCTGTACAATGCCGAAAAAACAGACTTTTTGCCCCGTTTCGGGCTTGCTTGGGACATCCGGGGCAACGGCAAGACCGTTCTGCGCGGTGGGATCAGCCGCCTGTCCAGCATCGTGGCCATGACGTCAGCCGCTCAGCAAAGCCCGTTTGGAGCGAGTATCCCCGAGGCTGGTATCAACAACAACGGCACGGACATAAACAAACATACAGCGAATAACCTGAGTTTTACGGGTCCTCAGCTCCAGGCCGGCTGGAACCAGAATGGACCAATATTCCCCATAACCGCCGCCGGAGGCCTCGTATGCACGACCGCTACGCCTTGCATAGATTCTGGGATTGATCCGAATTTCAAGCAACCTAAGTCTATTCAGTGGAATGTCGATATTCAGCGCGCCATCACCAATAGCCTGACCTTGGACGTAGCCTATGTAGGCGTTCATGGCTACGACGAGCAGTACTCCCGCGATCTCGATGCTGTCCCAGTCGGCACCGGGTACACTTCCGCTGTAATTGCCGCTTGCCTGGCCAGCGTCGGCGGCACAACGGCCAGCGCAAACGCGTGTAAGCCTAATACTGCGGCCATCGTTAAGGCACGGCCGTACAACGCGCAGTTTCCGTGGTTCAACTATATCGTTCAATCGACAAACGGGTTCCACTCCAACTACAACGCATTACAAGTGACCGTGGATCAGCGTGCTTTCTACGGCGTGTCCTTCCTGGTCGCCTACACCTATTCCCATGCGCTCGATCAGTGGACCAAGAATTCGCAGGGTACCCAGATGGTGGCAGATCCGGCGAACCCGCGGGCACAGTACGGCAATGGCGATTTTGATATCCGTCATCGCTTCCGCTTTTCACCGACCTGGGACATTCCGGGGAAGAAGTCACCTGGACAGATGCTCGAAGGCTGGACCATCAGCGGCATTTTGGCTCTCCAGGGCGGCCTGCCCTGGGGCGCAATGGATTCCACCAGGAATGATTGGGTCGGAACGGGTGAAAATCTCAATGCGTTCAATACGAACAACAGCGGAGACGTTCAATTCTGGAATTTCAGCGGTCCGAAGTCCGCATTCACCTCTAACCAGAATCCGATTCCCTGTTACGGCAAGCAAGCGGGCTGTACGGCGTTTGCCTCCGCGCCCGTAGCTATACAGCAGGCCTGTACCGCAGCAGCACAGGCTCCTTATGGAGGCAATACCACACTGCAAGCGCTGGCCCTTCAATCGCTCGCAAATAACTCTTGCTACATCCAGAACGGAGGTATTTTGACGCCTCCCGCCTACGGAACGAACGGTAACGCAGGCCGCAACAGTTTTAGGGGCCCTTCCTTCAAGAATGTCGACATGTCGATCTCCAAGACCTGGCACTTCAAAGAGCGATATAGCGCCCAATTCCGGGCGGAGTTTTTCAATCTCTTCAATCATCCCACTGTCGGAAATCCCGGGAGTGACCCAACCAGAGGCATAACCGGAAAATTCGGCTACGCCAACACGACTCCAGATTCGAGCAACGCTGTGCTCGGTTCTGGCGGGCCTCGCCACATCCAGTTCGGGTTGAGGTTGGTTTTCTAATCCGCCGAAGCTTCGCCAGGCAAGAAACCGAGCGTTTTGTCGTTCTGCTGCGGCGTGCCGCCTGGTTCATCGACGGAATCAGTACCCACTGCCCGGGAAAATCCCGCATTGAAGGTATTGAGTAAGGTCGAGCGGAAGGAGTGTTGCAAGCTCACGGTGACTCGCTGGTCGCGCGATTGACTACCGATCTGCTTTTCGTTAAAGGCGTCGGGCGCAGACGAATTCGCATTATCGAACATATAAGTGCCATAGATCGTGGTCTTTGTGCCGAGCACATAATCGATCCGACCAACTACATAATCTTCGGTCCCCCGTTGTCCCCCTCCAAATATGTACTTCCCAGTGTCTCCGGTGATCGCGCCATTCGGCGCGGGAAACATCGCAAGGTAGGGTTTGATCCGTGGGTCAATCTGAACTACGGTACCGTTAGAAAGTATACCGTTCTTGGCATTGGGTGAAATCGTGTCGGACGACTCCGATGCGCTGAGGAACTGCCGTAATCCCTCGTAGTCGGCGAAATAGAAGAGCTTGTCCTTTTTGATCTGACCGCCGAGCGCGCCGCCGAACTGATGACGATGAAACGGCGGAATCTGCTGCTGATCGAAAAAATTTCGTGCATCGAGGGCGCTGTTGCGGCCAAAATAAAATGCTGTACCATGATAGCTATTGCTGCCTGACTTGGTGATGGAGTCTACAACGCCGCCGCCACTCCTTCCGTATTCGGCCGAGTAAGTGCTCGTAAGGACGGAGAACTCCTTGATCGCGTCCACGCCCAGGTTTATACCTAGTGAACTGCCGGGGCTCCTGTTGGCCATGTCGTTGATCACCAACCCATCCACCAGGTACACATTCGAGCTGGGCCGGCCTCCCGAAATCGACAGATACGCACCGCTCCCATGGGCGACGTCGCCACGCCCTCCCCCCGTATATCCGATGAGGACTCCGGACTGCAAGGCCCCCAGTTGCAGCCAGTCGCGTCCGTTCAGAGGGAGTTCGCGGATGGTGGTGTCGCTCACGAGCCCCGACAAGGTCGAGGTAGTCGTATCAACTTGGGGCGCCTCCGACGTCACCGTGACCTTTTGTTCCACCGCTCCCACGCTCAACCGGAAGTCCACCCGCAGAGTTGCGCCGACCGTCATCGTGACGCCGCTGCGCACCTCTTGCTGAAACCCGGGAGCGGAGACCGTCACGTCATAAGCACCTGCTGGGACGCTGGGGATGGTAAATCCTCCGGAGGCGTCTGAGGTAGCCGTGCGCTCCCAGCCTGTGTCCCGGTTCTTGGCGGAGATCGACGCGTTTGTAATCAGCGCCCCTTGCGAATCCAGGGTCGTACCAACGATTGTTCCCGTAACGGTTTGAGCAACTGCGCGCGGTGAGCTCACGAACACAGACGCAACCGCCACGACGAGTAGGCCAAACAGCAACCCAACGTTATTGGCTCTTCCCACCACAGTGCACGTCCGTTTAAGCCTGAGGACTGAGGTCCCCCTCTCCTTGCCCTGGACCGCAAAACTCATGACACCCTCCTTCGGTTCGTTTGCAATCGCGCGAAAGGAAAAGAACAGAGGCCCAAGAAACCTGGTGGCGGCTAATTAGCACACACCTGGTGGAGAGTCAAGTGAAGGCAGTGGGACTGTCGGTAGCACATGATATGTCCGGTCGAGATAGCACATGAAATGTCCGCTTTTGTGGCGCGGCTTGCGGTAGAGGTGCTTGCCGGAGGCAGGCATGGTTTTCTACCCGGAGTCCGCCGTGGAGCGGGCGATGAAAATACAGGAAGTGAATTTGCGAGCGCTGGCCAAAAGGATTACCTGGTGCCAGGCGGCCGAGATCATCGGCATCAGCGACCGGCAGATGCGTCGCTGGTACCAGCGCTACCAAGAATTTGGCTACGACGGGCTGTTCGACCGCCGACGACGGGGACCCAGCCCCAAACGCGTGGCGGTGGAAACCGTCGAGCGAATGCTAGGACTGTATCGCGACCGCTACTTCGATCTGAACGTGCAGCATTTTTGCGAAAAGTTGCGCGAGGAACACAGCATCTCTCTGAGCTACACCTGGGTCAAGACGGCCCTGCAAGGAGCCGTGCTTTGTGGTGCCGCGAGCAATCTGCGGCGCGCTCCGCGTCAGAGAAGATCACGCGAGTACACCGTCTGAATTTTTCGCCTCCGCGTTGCAGCAACTTCTAACGGCTGATACGGATTATTTGTAGTCATAGGACTCGAATAAATACGGCCGCTTTCTCGCCTAACAATATATGTAGTTAAGAAGTAAAAGGAGCCTGGGCAGATTTCTTACGTGGACGGAATTTTGCGTATCACAACACCGCTGATTTACTCATAGAGCGCAAGAACAGAGACAGTGCTCAATACTGTTCTGCTCCACCGCGGCCCCGCGGCCCTTCCCCAGGAAGGTTGCCTAGCTTTGTGCCATCAGCGAGTATGGCCTGAGCGATCCGGCCGTTCGGCCGGCCACTCTTGACTGGTTCTACAGTGACGGTAACCTGGTCGCCGGGTTTGAAGGAATCCTTGCGATAGCCAGAGGGATAGATGGTGCTCGGAGCTTGAGTTTCCACAACCCATTGTATGACTTGGTCATCCTCCCCTTTTACGTCAAACGTCAGCAGACAGTGGGGATTGGACCAAAGCCACGACTTGACGGTGCCTTTCAGAGTAACTGGTTTATTGGTGTAGAGCGTGGCGCCGCCGTGATGCGCGAACAGGGGAAGCGAAAGCAAAAGCCCGAGAGCCACACCTAAAACGATGACGACCCTGCCTCTCATTGTGTGTCCCTTCATTCGATGAGTCATTCGACGAGTCCCACCTTCCTCGAATCCTCTTCTAAGCCGACGTACACACGTTCGCCATAATATACTGAGTTGTACCGCAAAATCATACCTCAAACATTCAACCCTCGACGAGGGACCGCACCGACGTTACTTGCCGCTCGCAGAGTCGCCGTAACTCTTATTATAGTTGTCGATTTCTGAGGGCGAGCAGTACCGCGTCAGGACATCTATTCGGGGATCCTCCAACCTCATCGGCATCTTCATGGTCTGCCACGGCTTGGTGTAAATTTTCGGGTCTTCAATCGTCTCCGACCACTCCATGTTGTCGTAGTCCAGACGCCGGAATGTCTCGGTTATGTGTACCTGATCGCTGATCGGCCGGCCGGTATTATCGAGCCAAGCCCGGTCTTCCGACATGGTCCCCACCGTGTGGACCTCCAGCGTGTAATCGTCTGTCCATTTGCCTACGGAGTATCCAAACCATCGCTGTTCGCGATATCCGCCGTCGATTTCCACGCCACCATCCAATAATTTGGGCAGTGGTCGACCGTCGGTCCAAATCACGCGCCACCGGTTATCGTACTGATACAAAATCGCTGTCTTATAGTCGTCCTGAAAGATTTGGACCCCCAGGTCGTAATGATTATAGCGGGGCAAACCTAACGGCTCGCAGCGAACCCTGGGATCATTATTTTCCGCCGGCGTGACCGCGTCCGCGCCCTCGA
>Ga0210384_10009254_pt1 | contig 10179 bp, 8 predicted proteins | sample IncBWH2MmetaG_FD_160574 | JGI IMG/M metagenome (GOLD analysis project Ga0210384, IMG submission 160574) | Forest soil microbial communities from Barre Woods Harvard Forest LTER site, Petersham, Massachusetts, United States - Inc-BW-H-2-M | ecosystem: Environmental > Terrestrial > Soil >...
GCAGAGTTTATTGCGCTGGGCTCGGGCTCGGTGCAGGTGTGCACTGCCGCGATGCTGCACGGCTTCCGCATCGTCGAACAGATGAAGGACGGCTTGTCGCGTTGGATGGATGAAAAAGGCTACGCCAGCATAGAAGATTTCCGCGGCAAGGCGGTTGCCAATACGACGGACTGGAAATACCTGGACATGAACTACCAGGTCATCGCGCAGATAGACCAGGACAAGTGCATACAGTGCGGCCGTTGTTATATCGCCTGCGAAGACACTTCGCACCAGTCCATCTCGCAACTGATTGCCGACAATGGCGACAGGAAATATGAAGTGATCAAGGAAGAGTGCGTGGGATGCAATCTGTGCGAGATCACGTGTCCGGTAGAGAATTGCATCACGATGGTGCCGCAAGCCAGCGATAAACCCTATATGAACTGGACGCAGGACCCGCGCAATCCGCGCGCCGTGGCGGCCTGAAGCGGGGAGATGGGAATGCAGACATAAGCATCTTTGTCAGGGCAGATATATTGGCACGGGGTTTGCATGGTCAAGTTGCAGCACAGCAGGCAGTTTCAAACTGCCAAGCTGTGCTGTATATTTGTTTCAGCCTAATGCGAAATAAGAAATTAAGATATAAATCAGAGGCTGTTGCGTGTTTTAAGAATCCATCCAAGGGAGATGCAAACCGTGAACAAAGATCTATCCGGCAATAATAGCTTGTGGAACGAAGACCTGGCTCCGACGACTGAGAGTCAGCGCACCTGGCGCTGGTATCATTTCGCTGCGTTGTGGGTGGGGATGGTGATGTGCATACCGGCCTACACGCTGGCCGCTAGCCTGGTGGACGGCGGCATGTCAGCGTGGCAGGCGGTGGCCACCGTATTCCTGGCAAACGCGATCGTGCTGCTGCCGATGCTCTTGATAGGTCATGCTGGCACCAAATACGGCATCCCTTATGCGGTGCTGGCACGCTCCTCGTTCGGCACCAGCGGCGCCCGCCTGCCGGCGCTGATGCGGGCCATCGTCGCTTGCGGCTGGTACGGCATACAAACCTGGTTCGGCGGCCAGATGATCTATACCTTGCTGGGCGTGCTGATAGGGCACTCGCTGGAAGGCGACAAGATTGCCGGCCTGGGCATCAATGCCGCGCAGCTGATCTGCTTCCTGGTGTTCTGGGCAATCCAATTCTGGTACATCTTCCACGGCATGGATTCCATCCGCAAGCTGGAAACGTATACCGCGCCGCTGAAAATCGTCATCTGCTTTGTGCTGCTCGGCTGGGTGTATAACAAGGCCGGCGGCTTCGGCCCCATCCTGGATCAGCCTTCGCAATTTGTCGAAGGAGGCAAGAAGGCCGGCCAGTTCTGGTCCGCGTTCTGGCCCTCATTGACGGCGATGGTGGGCTTCTGGGCCACGCTGGCCTTGAATATCCCCGACTTCACCCGGTTTGCCAAATCCCAGCGCGACCAGGTTCTAGGACAAACCATAGGTTTGCCGGTGCCCATGGGTTTGCTGGCGATGCTGGCGGTGATCGTCACTTCAGCGACGGTGGTGTTGTATGGGAAGGCGATCTGGGATCCGGTGGACCTGGCCAGCCGCATGACCGGCGTGGCGGTGCTGATTGCGCTGCTGATCCTGCTGATCGATACCGTCAGCGTCAACCTGGCGGCCAATCTGGTCGGCCCCGCTTACGATTTTTCTGCCTTGAGCCCGAAACTGATTTCATACAAGACCGGCGGCTATATCACCGCCTTTATCGCCATCGCGATGATGCCGTGGAAGATACTGGAATCCACGCAGGGCTATATCTTTACCTGGCTGATAGGCTACTCGGCCTTGCTCGGCCCCATCGCCGGCATCCTGATCATCGACTACTACCTCATCCGCAAGACCCAGCTGGATGTGGTGCAGCTGTACAAGGACGACGGTAAATACTCCTACGGCAACGGCTGGAACATGGCGGCGATTATTGCCTTTGTGGTCGGCGTGGTGCCGAATATCCCGGGTTTCCTGAATGCGGCTTTTCCCGCGTCTTTCCCGGCCACAGCAGATATTTTTAAAACCATCTATACCTATGCATGGTTCATAGGCATGGCCATTTCGGCCATCGTCTATGGCGTGATGATGAGCGGTAAGAAAGAAGTTATGCCGGTAGTCGCCAAGGCTTCGTGAGACGGTGGCGAGTGGGGCTGCAGATAAGGGCGCCCGCCCCCGCTGTGTAAAGATTAAGGAGGCAGTATGAGTATATTGATTCGCGGCGGCACCGTCGTCAACGCAGACCGTGAGTTCCTGGCCGATGTCTTGTGCGAGGGCGGCAAGATCGTCGCCGTCGGCGACCAGCTGCAGGCGGGCAATGCCACGGAAGTGATCGATGCCGGCGGCCAGTATGTAATGCCGGGCGGCATAGATCCGCATACGCATATGAACCTGCCCTTCATGGGCACGGTGACCGCGGACGATTTTTTTACCGGCACCGCAGCAGGACTGGCCGGCGGCACCACGACGATCATCGACTTTGTGATTCCGAATCCCAAGCAAGCGCTGCTGGAAGCCTACAAGACCTGGCGCGGCTGGGCCGAGAAGGCCGCCGGCGACTATAGCTTCCACGTCGCCGTCACCTGGTGGGACGACAGCGTGCACGCCGACATGGGCACCCTGGTGCGCGAGCATGGCGTGAACAGCTTCAAGCACTTCATGGCCTACAAGAATGCGATCATGGCCGACGACGAAGTATTGGTGAAAAGCTTCTCGCGCGCGCTGGAACTGGGCGCGATGCCGACGGTGCATGCAGAAAACGGCGAGCTGGTGTTCCAGCTGCAGCAAGCCTTGCTGAAGAAGGGCATCACCGGTCCGGAGGCGCATCCCTTGTCGCGCCCGCCCATGGTGGAAGCGGAGGCCGCCAACCGCGCGATCGCCATCGCCAATGTATTGAATACCCCGGTGTACATCGTCCACGTCTCCTGCGCCGAATCGCTGGAAGCCATCGCGAGAGCGCGCAGCAAGGGCCAGCGCGTCTTCGGAGAAGTGCTGGCCGGACATCTGGTGATAGACGACAGCGTATACCGCCACCCCGATTTCGACATCGCCGCCGGCCACGTCATGAGCCCGCCGTTCCGCTCCAGGGAGCACCAGGCCGCGCTATGGCAAGGCCTGCAAGGCGGCAACCTGCATACTACGGCGACCGATCACTGCACCTTCTGCGCAGAACAAAAAGGCGCCGGCCGCAACGACTTCACCAAGATCCCCAACGGCTGCGGCGGCGTGGAAGACCGCATGGCCGTGATCTGGGACGCCGGCGTGAACAGCGGCAAGCTCACCCCATCGGAATTCGTCAAGGTAACCTCCACCAACGCTGCGCAGATTTTTAATATCTACCCGCGCAAAGGCGCAGTGGCAGTGGGCGCCGACGCCGACCTGGTCGTCTGGGACCCGCAAGGCACCAGGACGATCTCCGCCAAGACACAGTTCGCCAAAGGCGGCTTCAACGTCTTCGAAGGCCGCACCGTAAAAGGCATCCCCAGCCACACCGTCAGCGGCGGCAAACTGGTGTTCAAACAAGGCGAGTTGCGCGCAGTACAAGGCGCCGGCCGCCATGTAGACCGCCCGGCATTTTCTCCTATGTTTGATGCGCTGGGTAAAGGTACGAAGCTGGCAGAGCCGGTTAAAGTGGAAAGATAATGGGAACCCAAAGGTATGACGGCTTGATTTTGCAGTTGGGGTTGTTTTTGACCTTCAACCGCTTGGGACGCAGCATTTGGTGTTTTACAGAAAATGGATCAGAAATAGACGTTGTTTGAGCCGCAGGCGAGTTTCGTCTATTTCCCATTTTTTGTAATGCACCAAATGTGATGACGCTAGCGTCATCACCCGTAGGGCAAGTCTGCGGTCGCCTTCTTTTTGCTTACTTTTTCTTGGCGAAGCAAGAAAAAGTGAGTGGCCGCCGGGCCGCCCCCGGCCTGTACCCCCGAAGCGTAGCCTTATTGCGCTGAGTGAGAAAAAAGATAGAACACTCGCATAGGAAATAACACCATGATTCAAGACAATCTCAAGATCAACGGCCCCCGCCTATGGCAATCCCTAATGGAACTAGCCCAAATCGGCGCTACCCAAAAAGGCGGCGTCAAACGCCTGGCCTTGACCGACCTCGATAAACAAGGCCGGGACCTGGTTACTGGCTGGGCCAGAGAAGCCGGCATGTCCATCACGATAGACCAGATCGGCAATGTCTTCATGCGCCGCGACGGCAAAAACAATGCGTTGCCGCCGATTGTCTCAGGCAGCCACATCGACACCCAGCCCACCGGCGGAAAATTCGACGGCAACTACGGCGTGCTGGCCGCACTGGAAGTGGTGCGCACGCTGAACGACCACCAGATCCAAACCGAAGCGCCGATAGAAGTCGCGTTCTGGACCAATGAAGAAGGCTCGCGCTTCGTGCCGGTGATGATGGGCTCAGGCGTATTCTGCGGCGCCTTCACACTGGAACATGCGTATGCAGCCAAGGATGTGGAAGGCAAATCGGTAAAAGAAGAGCTGACCCGCATAGGCTACCTGGGCGAGCAGGTGCCGGGCGAGCATCCGATAGGCGCCTACTTTGAAACCCATATAGAACAAGGCCCGGTGCTGGAAGACGCCGACAAGGTGATAGGCGTGGTGCCCGCAGTGATGGGCCTGTCCTGGTACGATTGCGTAGTCACGGGCATGGAGGCGCACGCCGGTCCCACGCCCATGCACCTGCGCAAGGATGCGTTGCAAGTTGCCACCAAAATCATGCAGGAGGTGGTGAACATCGGCAACCGCTATCCGCCGTACGGGCGCGGCACGGTAGGCATGGTGCAAGTGTTTCCGAACAGCCGCAACGTGATTCCCGGCGAAGTCAAATTCAGCATAGACCTGCGCAATGTGAATGACGAATTGCTCAACAAGATGCATGAAGAAATCCTGGCCTTTGTCGACCAGGCTGGCAAGGCCAGCGGCCTCGGTGTGACCGTAGAGCGCGTCTCGTATTACCCGCCATGTCCGTTCCATCCGGAGTGCGTCGATGCGGTCAGGAGCGCGACTGCCAAGCTGGGCTATACCACGATGGACGTGGTATCCGGCGCTGGGCATGATGCGATCTATGCGGCGCGCCTGGCGCCTGCCGGCATGATCTTCGTGCCCTGCAAGGATGGCATCAGCCACAACGAGATCGAGGATGCGAAATCGGAGCACCTGGAAGCGGGCTGCAATGTATTGCTGCATGCGATGCTGGAAAGGGCGAAGGCCGTGGCGTAATCGGATGCGTCACCTGGGAGGCAGCCGGAAACGACTCCTCCTGGATTTTCGTTTTGAATCTGCCTGTTATTTTTAACTCTTTGAAACTTCCCGCATGCAGAGGAAGCGTTAGCTGCAGCGCTTCGGATGCCACTTGCATCTGCGCAATGAAGTGTTGCGCAGATCCCGCTTCGTTACTCAAAAAATATTCCTGACTGCCCTTCCCATTGGAACTGTCTCGGCGCCTCGAAACTTGCAGGAGAGCATGGAAGGATGCGCAAGCTGGGCACCTGTCTCTTGCTGGGTTTGATCGGCAAAACCGCGTTTTTCAGGAATATTAAATTGTTCTTGCGGTTTTAAAACCATGAACTAATATGCAATACACATTGTAAATAAGCTAATTTAAATTTCATAGCAGGCCATTGTTTAATACTGGCGGCAGGCTCGCTTCTTAGCCCTAGCGTCAGCAAAAATCGAGTACATGCTGGAGCTGTACTCCGACACACCCGCGTAAAGCAAATCATATTGCACTGATGCAAATCAGTGCGAGGGCTAGTCACGTGCTGTTTATTGAGAAAGGCGGATGTCGAAAAGCCTTCGGTAGCATTTTTGAACCATAGAATTCAGCAATGCAACGGATCGTCAATAGCGATCCGCGGCAGGGGATTCTTGCTGCCGAAAAAAGAGTAGGCCGAATGTAGATTGTAGAGGAACAGTAGCTATGTATACGCTTAAAAAACCGATAGCAGTGGCTCTTGATATCCGTACATTAAAAGACATGTGGAAAGCGGCAATCCTGCTTCAGTCGCAGGGGAACTATGATACCGATGCGATGTATGCGATCTATCAGGATATGAATCCTAAGTTGACGATACAAGACATCGCCAATGTTTGTAGCGGCGTGTATGCCGATACATACTGGAACACTACTTACCTGGATCCCGCCTTGCTGGCGAAGAGCCTGGTGCAGGCAATAGGGCTCGACCCTGCCCTAGCCACTACGTATGCGAATAAGTCCATCGCGCAATGGCGCGGCATACTTTGCCGTAAAAATATCAATGATGTCGGCGCCATTCCGGTGACCGGCAATTACACTACCAGCCTGGACATCGTCTGCAACCAAAATACGCCGATCCAGCCAAAAGAGTTGATCGCCAACTGGAATAACGAATACTGGAAGCAACCTCAGGTCGGTCCAAACTTTATTTATGCGCGCTGCCAAAACGTAGCGTTTGATGGCGCCATTACGCCAAAAGTACAAATGTTCTTCTCGCAGGGCGGGTTCAACCAAGGCCCTTCATCCTGGGTGCAGTGTTTTACAGTGGATGGGAAAAAGAAGGTCGGCAATGTTGTTGCCCAGGACGGCACGGTCAGCCCGCTCAATTGGGGCGATAGGGGCGCCTCCGAGGCATTTTCCTTCAACCCCACCTCGCAAAATCATGTATGCGTGATTTCCGCTGTGACTTCGGAACCTTTCTTCGCCTCGAACAATCCTTTGCAGATTCCTCCAGGAAATTGGAATTCGGTGACCTGGATTACCCGCAACGGTGCCGCAGCCTGGCACAATGTTGATCCGCAAATAGCCACCGAAGATACGCTCGCCTATTTTAATCAGGACGGTACGGATGAAAAATTCGTCTTCTTCCTGAATTGCAGAAATGTGCCCGTGGGCTCCAGGATTCGCTTGAGGTCCGAGGACGCCGGCGCAAAATTCGATACTGGCGATATGCTGGTCCAGCATCCTTCACAAACGCTGCAACATACCGTTACGGTTCCTCCTTATCACAAAGGACAGCTGAAAGTGAAGCTGGAAGGACCGTCTGGGAATCTGCTGCCGGCAACTGCCGCGGTGGAAATCAAAATGGCCTGGAAACTACCCCATACCCACACCCACTACGTCGATGCAGCGGAGTTGATAGGCGCGGTTAGCCAACTCAGATCGTCGCAGGATATCCAGTTGGAGATGGGGACCTACACTATCCTCGGCAGCGGCAAATAGCCGGTCGATGAATGAGTGAATGGCGCGCGCCGGAATCGTGACCGGCGCGCGCTTTTTTTCAGGGTGGCAGCAGCGCTTCCACCAGAGGTTAGGCCCAGGCACGGACAGGGCATTCAATACATCTGCGATAAAACTTCCCAAGGCAACGCCTTCTTTGCTTGTTTGCCCTTGCACTGTTGCAGTGCAGCCTCCCAGCGCCGGCGTCAGGCCGCAGGAAAGTTCGACAATTCTTTCTCCAAAATAAAATGCAAGGCGGCTACTTGGCGCACATTTGTGCATAATAGCTGGAACTCATTTTTACGCGTGCCTCATCGCTATGAATGAAAAAATCCCAGCAACCGAAACGCACAAGGAATTTCATGGACCTCGTCATTCGTAATGCCGCTCTACCAGATGGCCGGCAAGGCATGGATATCGCCGCTGCCGCAGGGCGGATCGTCGACCTGGGCCGGAATCTGCCGGTAAAAGGACACACCGAGATCGATGCCGCCGGCAAGCTGGTGACGCCGCCTTTCGTAGACGCGCATTTCCATATGGACGCCACGCTCAGCTACGGCCTGCCGCGCGTGAACCAGTCCGGCACCTTGCTGGAAGGGATAGCGTTATGGGGCGAGTTGAAGCCGCTGCTGACACAGGAAGCGCTGGTGCAGCGCGCACTGCAGTATTGCGACTGGGCGGTAGCGCGCGGCTTGCTGGCGATACGCTCGCACGTCGATATCTGCGACGACAGCCTATTGGCGGTGGAGGCGCTGCTGCACGTCAAAAAACAGGTTGCGCCTTACCTGGACCTGCAACTGGTGGCTTTTCCGCAGGACGGCATCTTGCGCAGCGCCACTGCCCTTGCCAATTTGAAGCGAGCGATCGCGATGGGCGTCGACGTGGTCGGCGGCATCCCGCATTTTGAACGCACCATGGCCGACGGCGCGGAGTCGGTGCGGCTGCTATGTGAATACGCGGCCGAGCAGGGCTTGCGGGTGGACATGCACTGCGACGAGTCGGACGACCCCATGTCGCGCCATATCGAAACCCTGGCCTACCACACGCACCGGCTGGGCATGCGGGGCCGGGTGACCGGCTCGCACCTGACTTCGATGCACTCGATGGATAATTACTATGTCAGCAAATTGCTGCCGCTGATGCGCGAGGCCGGCGTTGCCGCCATCGCCAATCCGCTGATCAATATCACCCTGCAAGGGCGGCACGACAGCTATCCGAAGCGGCGCGGCATGACGCGCGTGCCGGAGATGCTGGCCGCCGGCATCCCGGTTGCATTCGGCCAGGATTGCGCGATGGACCCGTGGTATAGCCTCGGTTCCGGCGACATGCTGGAAGTCGCGCACATGGGCCTGCACGTGGCGCAGATGACAGGGCAGGACGCGATGCGCGCCTGCTTCAGGGCGGTGACGGAGACGCCGGCGCAGATACTGGGTTTGCAGGGTTATGGGCTGGAAGTTGGCTGCAATGCCGACATGGTGATACTGGATGCGCAAGATACGATAGAAGCGATACGCTTGCGCGCGGCCAGGCTATTCGTGATTCGGCGCGGCAAGATCGTCAGCCAGACGCCGGCGCCACATGCACGGCTGGATTTGCCGGGCCGGCCGGATAGCATTGACTTCAGGCTGGGCCGATAAATTCAGCACCTGATAGTATCAGCTTAAAAATTAATGCAACAGAATGGTTGCATTAATTTTAGAGCGACATAAAATGCAACCAGGAGGTAGCATGTTATGACATCTACAGATCGCATTGAAAGAGAAATCCTGCTGAAAGCCCCGTTGCCCAAGGTTTGGCAAGCTTTGTCGAATGCCGAGGAATTCGGCAACTGGTTCGACGTGGCCCTGAAGGGAAAATCCTTTATCGCCGGCAAAAGTGTGCAGGGAAACATCACTTATCCCGGATACGAACATATCGTCTTTGACGCGCAGGTCGTCAGCATGGAGCCGCAGCGCCTGCTGTCCTTCCGCTGGCACCCGTACGCGGTCGATCCTGCCGTCGACTACTCAACCGAGCCGACCACACTGGTGGAGTTCGAGTTGCGGGAAAAGGATGGCGGCACCTTGCTGCGTGTGGTCGAGTCCGGCTTTGACCGGATACCGGTGTCGCGCCGTTCGGAAGCCTTCCGCATGAATAGCGGTGGCTGGGACGCGCAAATGAAAAACATCGAGCAATATGTCGCCACGTCATAGAGCAGTTCCTGCAGATGCGAGGCTGAAGGAATCCGCGCAACATTCCGCATCGATTTTTGCCGCGCTCGGCGATGAAACGCGGCTGCGCCTGATTGCCGTGTTATGCGTGGGCGGGGCAGTGTCGATTGCCCAGCTCACCTCCGGCACGGACATTACGCGGCAGGCGGTGACCAAGCATTTGCAGGTGCTCGCCAATGCCGGCCTGGTGCGGGATGTCAAAGTCGGGCGCGAACGCCTGTGGGAGTTTGAACCGGCTCAGCTGGATGAAGCGCGGCGTTCGCTGGAGATGATTGCGCAGCAATGGGACCGGGCACTGGAAAGACTCCGGTTGGCGGTGGAAAGCTAGCGCATTGCATGTGGCGTAAAATGGCCCCATGCCTCCCCGCCGCGGAGGGCGGAGCCATCGTTGCGCGGCGACAAGCGCGAGGAGAACCACATGAAATTGCGCAATCTCACACTATGGATGTTTGTTGCGGCCTGCCTGTGCGAAGCCGCGCTGGCGCATGCGGCAGTGGAGGTGCAGACCTATGCCGTGCCGCGCGGCGCCGGCCCGCATGACGTGGCGCCAGGCGCTGACGGCGCGGTATGGTATACGGCGCAGGCGCAGGGCGCGCTGGGGCGGCTTGATCCGGCTACCGGCGCGGTCAGGCAGATTCCGCTCGGCGCGGGCTCTGCGCCGCACGGCGTGGTTGTCGGGCCGGACCATGCGGTGTGGATCACCGACGGCGGGCTGAACGCCATCGTCCG
>Ga0210384_10009255_pt1 | contig 10178 bp, 13 predicted proteins | sample IncBWH2MmetaG_FD_160574 | JGI IMG/M metagenome (GOLD analysis project Ga0210384, IMG submission 160574) | Forest soil microbial communities from Barre Woods Harvard Forest LTER site, Petersham, Massachusetts, United States - Inc-BW-H-2-M | ecosystem: Environmental > Terrestrial > Soil >...
AACATTGTTGACCCTGGCAGAGTTGGTTCGGTTGGTGATGTTGAACGCTTCTGCTGGTTAGTCGGCTCGTCTAAGCCTCAGACCTTGGCATACGGATTATTGGCCTCATTGCACAGTTAACATCACCGTCGTGGAGTGCTCCAGCGAACCAGACGACGCACCGGTAATCGTGATGGTGTAGGTCCCGGGTGGCGTACCGCCTGTGCGGTGAGGGTCCGCCACACGGGTTCCGCCACCGCAAGAAACCAAAGAGAATGCCGCGGCCAGCACAACGCAAAGCACTAACGCGGGCAGCATCCTGTTTCTGGGGGCCTTTGAAGCCAATCCAATTCCCATCCATGTCAATCCGCCGACGGGTAGCCACAGAGCATAGAGCCAACCAAGAGCCGCGGGTTGAACCGCAGCGACAGTTGGCGCGGTAGAGTAGATAGTTAGGGTTGAACTCGCAGAACCGTTTGCCGCTGGAGTCGCGGCGGTAGGGTTGATAGAACACGTCGGCGACAGCGCTGGTGCTGGATCCACGGAACATGTGAGTTGGACGGTGCTGTTGAACGCGTCCACCGAAGTGATGCTTACGGTTGAGGCGGCAGACTTTCCAGCTACGATTGCTGTTGGCGCTGTCCCAGACAAGAGAAAGTCAGGAGAATTGAAGGTTGCGGTGACGCTCTGGTCGGCGTTCATGACCAGGTTGCACGCCCCGGTACCGGAGCAGGCCCCGCTCCAACCCCCAAGAGTTGACCCATCAGCTGCGGTTTCTGAGAGCGAAACCGCGGTCCCAATGTCAAACGGTGCTGCGTCGAACGGAGGTTCACAGTTGATGCTGCGCTGGCAGTTGATCCCGGGCGGACTGCTGGTTACGGTGCCATAACCGTTCCCGGACCAACCCAGGCGGAGCATTGCCACGGGCTGAGCCGTGTTCAGCAGCACGCTGATGGTACCGAGTCCGAAGTTTGTCACAATCACATCGGGAAAGTGGTCGCCGTTGATGTCCGCTGCGGCAATCGAGGTGGCCAGCCCTTCACTTGCGAAGTTGGCGACAGTAAAGATTCCACTGCCGTCTGCAAACATGCCAACCAGGGGATGAAAAGCGATAGCCAGATCCAAGTGCCCATCCTGGTTGAGGTCCGAGACCACTCCGCCGAAACCGAGCAAGCCTGATGAATGCAGCCGTGTACCATGGGGGGTAAAGGTTCCATCTCCATTCCCGAGAAGAACCATCTCTTCATTGCTGTACTGATTGTGTATCTTATTGTGGTCATCGAAGAAGTCGACCGCCAGGTCCATTTTGCCGTCTTCGTTGAAGTCCCCTTCGGTCGGGCCATATGGGGTAATAAATTCCTGGGCGCCACAAGTACAAAACAAACCGGCTTGAAAAGTGCCGTCACCATTCCCAAACATTGTCTCGATGCCCTGATTCCCCGCGGTCATTACCAGGTCCAACATCCCGTCGTTATTTACGTCGAACACGGTCAATCCTGTGGGGGCGGATCCGGTCGAGTGCACAACCTCGTCTTGGAATGTGCCGTCTCCGTTGCCCAGCAGAGTTCCTACCCAAGAGTCAAATGCCAATAGGATGAGGTCCGGGTGATGATCGCCGTTCAAATCGCCGAGCAGCAGACTGTCTGCTCTGCGGCTCACCACATAATCCACATGTGGCTGGAAAGTGCCGTCCCCTCTGCCGAGTAACACACTTACACGATTGTCGTTGTCAGCCACGGCTAAATCGAGACTTCCGTCGCCGTTGAAATCAGCGGCCACGAGGCAGGAGCCGGAAAGACAAGGATTCTTGCCTACGACAATGCTTGTAGCAGAATGAAATGTGCCGTCACCCTTTCCGAGGAAGAGCTTCACTCCACCATCGTCACCGGTGTTAGGGTCGCCGTAGTCTCCTACCGCCAAATCCATTTTCCCATCGCCATTGAAATCTGCGACAACTATGCCTCTGGGAGCCGTGCCCGCCGGATAGTCTACGGGCGGCCGGAAGCCAACAGTAGTGGCGTTGGCAAGAGCGTTGAAAAACAACAGGATTAGCAGAGCTACGACGAAATGTTGCTTTCGTCCGAACATTTGGATTCCTCCCCGGCAGTACTTGTCAACATTCCGCGGTCTTATGGACCTGTTAGTTCTCGGCGCAGTTGGTTGTTCCACCCCCGATGTTGGTGAGGGCCCCCCGGGTTGCGGTGTATTGTGTGAAGCACGCCACATCGAGCGCACCAATGCCGCTTCTGTTGTTTCCAGTGACGTTGTTACCTGGGTCAAAGTTGGCAAAACTCAGATCGAACAAGAAAATTCCGTAGCCAGTGTTTGCGGTGATCGTGTTGCTGGCACCCAGGTGGAAGCTGGAATGACGAACGAGCTCAATTCCATTCCCGTTTCCGCTAATCGTGGTCCCGGAAAGAGAAACGTAGGCGTGTTCGGAAACTTCAATTCCAGCCAGACCGCTATTGCTGATTGTCGCTCCGAACGATTCGAGGGAGGATCCGCCGTCTACCACCACGCCGGTGCCATTGCCATCCAGTATTACCCCGCCGTCTATGCGGACGCTGCTGGCATCGAGCGAAGTGAGACCGTTGTCGGTATGACGAACTAATGTTCCGTCCAGCTCTGCCCGAGACTGGGTAATCTGAATCCCGCCCGAACCATTGGCCACCACGTCACCACTGAACCTGCAAACACTGAAGCTGTCACACTGCACGCCCACCAGCCCGCCATCAATCGTCAATTGCCGGAACATGACATCGGTGGAATCAACTACCAGGATGGTCTGCGCAGTTTTGCCAGAAACATCGACGATGGACGCGCCCTGCGTGCCAACCAAGGTCAGGCGATTGAAGCCTTTGATCACAACATTCTCGTTGCAAGTGCCGAAGATGTTGAGCTTGTTGGGTACGGAAGGGTCGAGTAGTTTCAAGGCGGCAGTTATACTGGTCGGGCCGTCCTTGCTGATGCTTCCGCAATGCACATTCAGGGTCTTGGCGTGCAGGTTGCAGCAACAAAGTACGAGACCAGACAGCAGTATCCCATTTGCGATCGACCGAACCAAGTGCCACCGCTTCGATCGAGATTGATATTGCATAAAAATAACTCCTTCCTGACATCGCCGCGAGGAATGTTTATAGAGCCACCTCGCCTCGAAGCAGCTGAGCTGATTTCAGATTGATTTCCGAACTTACTGCCCGTCCCGCACGAACATTCTCCTGGCATCAATCGTCAGGATCGACGGAAGCTGGGCACCATTCGGCAAAACGATGGACGTGAAAATCGCGCGTGCCGAGCGGCCGTTGTCGTCATAGATAAGGTTCAAGGTAGACGTGCGTACCAGAACCCCGTCCTGAAACACCTGGATGACATCTGTACCGCTGCAGTCTGGATTGACGGTGGCTGTTCCAGTGAATGTCTCGTCAGCCACAGCGCCGTTCAAGCTGCGCGTCTGGCTGCCGGAGAGATTTCCCGACTTGTCAATCGTTACCAACCCCACTGCGCTCACCGGCCCAATCGCCGGGATGGATCCAATCGTGGTCAGTCCATAGGTTCCTGCCACGGTAGCGAGCGAGCACTGTTGCGTTCCGGCCTGAGCCGCTGACACGATGCCGAGGGCAAGCGCTGCGACGCAAGCGACTGTCAACGTTTTTGAAGACGTGTGCTGTTTCATGGCCATCCTCCTTTTGAACCGCTGAAGTGGTGATTCTCCGAGTTCGTGGCCGCTCAGGGTGAGCGGCTTGCTTGCTTTGTCTGCGCTCTCTTCTGCGCTTGATAGGGGGTTTTCGTCAATCGCGCCTGACTCTCCCATTTCGCTCTTCTGAATATCACGTCGATATCGAGGTATTAGATTGATCGGGTTCGAGTTAACCAGGCTTATATCCGCGCTATTGTTCGGTGCTAGACTGTCGGCACCAGGGGAGTGCTGGCCATGGGGCGTGTTTCGCCGGCCTCGAATCGGACTATTCAGTTCGGAGTTTTCGAAGTAGATCTCCGCGCCGGGGAGCTGCGGAGGCGGGGGGTCAAGGTCAAACTCCAGGAGCAACCGCTGCAGATTCTGCAGATTCTGCTGGAGAGACCGGGCGAGGTGGTCACTCGGGAGGAGCTGCAGCAGAGAATCTGGCCGGCGGACACTTTCGTCGACTTTGACCACGGTTTAAACAACGCTATCCGCCGTCTGCGCGAAGCTCTTGGCGACTCGGCAGATACTCCTCACTATATCGAAACTCTAGCCCGGCGTGGGTATCGGTTCATTGGAAGTTTGGTCGCTGCAAATCCGCCTCCTGCCATTCCATCAATCGCTGTGCTGCCGCTGGAAAACCTGTCGCATGATCCCGAGCAGGAATACTTCGCGGATGGACTAACGGAAGCCATTATCAGCGAGTTGGCAAAGGCTCATGATTTTTGCGTTGTATCACGAACGACTGCGATGCACTACAAGAATGTTCGCCGCCCCCTCCCGGAAATCGCCTGCGAACTTCATGTGGATGCAGTTATTGAGGGCACAGTCGTACGCTCTGACGGCCGGGTTCGAGTCTCCGTTCAGTTGATTGACGCACACACCGACACTCATCTCTGGGCCGACACCTATGACCGGGACCTGCGCGAAATTTTTGGCTTGTACTCGGAACTTGCGCTAGCAGTGGCGACTCAGGTTCGCCAGAGAGCAGGCCGGTCGGGGGTTTTCGTAGACGAAGCTGGTACCAATTTGCAGAAAAAACGTGCCGTCGGTACCCCAACGGTTAATCCACAAGCCTACGAGACATATCTTAAAGGTCGTTATCACTGGAACAAGCGGACACCGGTCGGCGTGAAGAAGGGAGCTGAGTATTTTCAGCAGACGATCGAGAAAGACCCTAATTATGCTGCTGCTTACGCCGGCTTGGCTGACTCCGCTGGACTTGCGGGCTTCTGGGCGTTTGTGCACCCAGAAGACGGCTGTCGAAAGGCAAAGATCGCAGCACTCCGGTCGCTGGAAATAGAGGAGACTGCGGAGGCGCATGCCTCGCTTGGATGGGCAATCTTGCACCACGATTTTGATTATCGAGGGGCTGAGAGACACTTCCAGCAGGCGATTGCACTTAACCCTGGCTACGCCACAGCGCATCAGTGGTACGGCCACTGCCTGGCATATGTGGGACACCGCGAACAATCCATAGACGAAACTACCCACGCGCTGCAATTGGATCCGCTCTCACTCATCATTCATGCATCGTGTGCCGGAGCATTTTGGTTCGCCCGACAATGGGACCGTGCCATAGAAACGTGCCACAGGGGTCTAGAATTGGATGAAAACTTTGCTCCGCTGCACTGGGTTCTTGCACACGTTTTGCAGGCCAAAGGAATGCTTCAAGAGGCGATCGAAGAACGTCACAAGGCTGTGCACCTCTCACCGGGCGTTCCTGTCTTCCTCGGCGAGTTGGGCGCCACCTACGCCGCTGCTGGAGAACGAGACAGCGCCTTGGGCGTCCTGCGAGAGCTGCACGACTTTTCGAGACAGCGCTATGTTATGGCCTATTGGATTGCCCTGATTCACACCGGGCTGAAAGAAAGAGACGAGGCGTTTCTTTGGCTCGAGAAGGCGTATGAAGAGCGTTCAGCTCACTTGGCAGTCGCAAAGGTAGATCCGCGGCTCGAGCAGTTGCACCCGGATCAGCGCTTTCAGGATCTGCTCCAGCGCATGAACTTCCCCGCGTAGGTCATTGCCAACTTCACACTTTCGGCGCCGTGTTCAACCTGATCTAAGAAGCGAACAGCACGGATCCCATTGAGCGATTGACCCGAAGTCGTTTCCACATCAGGAATGAGGGTTTTGTTAGACGCTCTAAGGACCTTTCGATCGTCAGTCACTTGGGCTGACTGGTGTCGCACGAGCGACGGGAGGAGAATCACCTTGGCGGAAAGCTATCCGCTCTTTCATCCGATGAGATTGGCTTGGAAGAAAGCCCATAGAACCCTGGGAAATATGCCGCAGTTCTGTTCCAAGCCAATGGGCGGACATGATTCCGCTAACCGAATGGGTATTCGAGCCCAACAGCAGGTGCCCAAGCTCGTGAGCAAATACATCGCCCATTAACGCAAAGCCGAGTCGTCCTTCCAGTGCTTGGATGTGGTCCAGAAAGACGCAAGCATAGTTACCGGTACCGTTCTCATCCAGAAGAGCGTTGCCGATCACATCGAGGCGGTCACGGACGTGCGTGGTAAGCCCATGGGGAAGGATCTTCAACACCAAGTGCGTGGCGTCTACCACAGAGCAACTGTTGAGTTCGATTTTCTCCGGTTTTGGAAGGCAGCTGACCCAGACCGTTTCAATCCCGGCCCTGTGAAAAATTCTTTGCACCTCTTGCTTCGCCTTCGCTAGTGTTTTGGAGGGAACGTGGGCATAGTCATAGACAGAGACAGTGACTTCCAGTCTGGTCGAGATTGCGGTTTGTGCGCTGCCCGGTGGCAGAACGAGTGCTAAGATGATAAATAGCCCTTGGGACTTCGTCACGATTGCTCCTTTTGGGTCAGGCTCAGTTGCGGTTGCGACCCGCGTCTGAGCCGTTCTTCTTTATTACATCTCCCGACAGCAAACGAACGGAGAGGTTGCGAACACTGTAATGGCGGAGAAAGAATGGTCTAGCGAGATTCTGAATGGTCTAGCAGAGTAGCGTGCAGAGGAGGGTGAGACGAGCATATGAGGCTGGCAATGCCCGTTTTACCGTTATCGCGTACATGGTCGCGCTGCCATCGCAGCACTCGCGCTGTCCTCGGAAGATTGTGACGGGACGCTCGACCATGATGAGGTTCGTCCTCGCGATTCTTGCAATGCTGACAGAACTAGTGAAGTTAACCGGCGTATCAGTTTCGTTATATGCCGTCGCTGGATCGTCAACTCGGGCCCCGGTCGACAAAACGGAGATCAGAAGTATTCCGAAGACAACGATCGTCCCACGCAGGTACTTCACGGAGAGAACCCCAAGTTGCCTCAGACGATATGCCCGTAGGATTACCTTGTCAACGTAAAAGGACGCAGCCTTCGAGACCGTATGCGCCAACGGGTAGGCCTGCTCCATATGGCGCGAGAAGCGATTGTAGTCTCCGCCATCCACGTATCTTTTAGTCGTGCCTTCAGTCCTTTGACTTCCGGTGTATTTGTGATGGTGCTCATGTTTCCTCCGATTGTTTTTGTTCGCCTGCAACAAGTGCACGGATCGCGTCGGTCGGCATGGCCAACCCGCCAATCTCCCACTCAGCGGTAAGAACGTCTTCGATATCTGTCCAGATCCAAGAGGGAGTGGTAACGATCTCCGTCTTGTCTGTCGGCATAAAGGCTTCTTCGACCAACTTCACTTGAACAAAAGACATTTGTCTTTCCTCCCCTTTTGGCCATTAATTAACGGTTCGATTTTCGATCGCCGTCTCTCTTGTGCTTCGAGCACGTCGATAACTTGGGAGCCTACAGCATCCTGCCGGAGACTGGCCTTCTCATCTCATCTGATTACATCAGCTATCATTGCGACGCCACGCGGTGAGTTAGTGTGTACAAGACAAGTTCGACTCGATTCGAGACCCCCAATTTGTCGTAGATCCGCAGCAAAGACTTTTTGACGGTGTTTTCTGCGATGCCCAGTTGTTGCGCGACCTCGCGGTTGCCAATCCCTCGCGCCACCAAGCCGACCACCTGCTCCTCTCGCGGGGTCAAAAGGCACTCTCCCTTGGCACTGATGACGCGTGCTTGTGATGCCGACCTTAACGCTTCGATCACGTACCCCAGCTGCTCAGTGTTTGCCCAGAATTGGCCTTGGTGGACGACTGAAATACACCGGCTAAGAGCCCGGAACGGCTGGCAGGCGCGACAGAACAACCCACGGGCCCCAGCGCGCATAGCGTTGACGACAAGATTGCGATCATAGCTGTCCAACAAAAGAATTAGACCAACCTGCGGATGACTCGCGTGCAGACTACGGAGGGTATCAAGCTGCTTGTGGTCGGTGGCACCGCCGCCCAGAAGCACGACATCGACTGGGACCGACCGCAAAGCTTGTACGCAATCGGGAAGCTCGCCGCGGCAGCAGTTGACCTTTATGCCCGGCTTGCGGCGAAGAGCGCTGCTCAATAACTGAGACTGAGTCAGGTTGGAATCGGCCACGAGAACATCGATCAAATAGTGACTTACATCGGAAGAGGCTTTCATGAAACACGCCCTCCTGAGGCAAATTCTGGGGGAGAGAGAGTCGCGAGTCTTGTTCCGCATTTCGAGTACATGACGGATTGCCGTGTTCACGCTGGCCACCGGCGGACCTTGTGCTCCTTTGATCTGCGACGCTCGTGTTCCGGTCGGCTCGGGCATTTGTGAGATGGGTTCTAGTCAAATCGTCGTCGATTCGATCGTTCAATGAACTCCGCCAACTCCGGGGTTTCTCCCAGCCACGCCGATGTGCGGTGTACGTAAGATGTGAAAGACGGTGTCCAAACGTGTAATTCTGAGAATGTGATACACAAAACTAGTAGGGTTTCTCAGTTCCATCTTCCTGCTTGCACATTGAAATCGTTTGTGCAGATCAACGAGAGCACCTAGGCCGGCGGCATCAATTAGATTGACTCTCGATAGATCCAACATCACTTCAGCGTTGGTCTGGGAGAATGTCGCAACCTTCAAGAGATTGAGACGGCCCCCCAAGACGATTCGCCCCCTACACCAAACAGTTGTGACTTCGCCGGAATTCTGAATCGCCAACTGCAGCATGGAAGTTCTCCCCTGGCCCGCCTGTTCAAGCTTCCGCCACGGATCGAATACGACTTAAATGGGCAGCGTTTGAATGGAGAAATTCGGTAGCGAAAAATCGCCTTCACCAAAGACCGCTAACGGTCAGTCGAATTTGCCATCCCCAATCTTCACGTCGGCTCAGGTGCATGCAATCCGCGCAGCACCGTCACTCCTTCTTAGCCTCTTCGCCGCCGAATTGAGTCGTTCTTCTCCTCAAGATCACGCAATAAGGACAAGAGATTGATCGCATAATTCAATCGTTGCCGTTCGTGGCTTGTCTCTGGTATTTCCCGCGATCGTTCCAGCATCGCCTTCTGAGCTTCATCAATCCGGATTGCCAACAAACTGCGATTCGTCTCCGAAAGGGCCGCACTGTACTTCTCTGACCAGTCTTGTTTCGTCATAGCCTGTACCTCCGCGCAACGCTGCTTCGGCGCTCGCTTTGCTCTCTGTGCCGCACTGACTAGCGGCCATCTTGAATTTGGGTGTGGGTCCTCATCGCCTCAAACGAAAAGAGAGAGGACTACTAGCTAGAAATTCAGCGACTGAAGAAATACCGGGGCTCTAGCACAGACGAACGCAGACGAGAGCGAGCAAGCGCGGGGTACTCGAACGAAGGGTGGGGATCAGGGGGTTGAATGATTGGAACGTAGCTAGGGCAAAAGGACGTAGCTGCGCGTAAGGCGCAGCCAAAAGCTCGTGCCCTTTGACCGAATGATGCTGGTGCAGGATTCCATCGATGTCATCGCCAGGATCGGGTGTGATCAAAACGGTCGCACACGACAAAATCATGACAACAGCCAGCCCGATTGTCAGCACACGCGTCATCGTCGCAAGTGTACACCCCCCGGTCTTTCATTTGTCAAGAGTGCTAATCTCGAGTGCAAATCCCAAAGAATTACGAGAGTGTCCGGGGAACGCCATCTGATCCCGTCCGGGCCTCGATCTGCACAAGCTTATGCTCCGATGTGTGCGGGCCGGTCCAACGAGGATGCGTACGGTACTCACTGCGCTGTTTCCCGAGCACTGATCCCAATTTACTCGGGATGAAAATCTACTCCACCACCGCATGAGCGAAGTTCGATCAGGCTGCGAAGGCGATCAGGCTGCGATGGGCTGCTGGATTTCGCACCGCAATGAGCAGGAAAATACCGAGCGCGAAATAGATGCCCATCATCATCGTGTCGCCCGTGTCCGAGTGTGCCGGATCCAATATGCCACCGATGGCAGGGTAAATGGCAGCCGAAAAGAACAGCCCCACCAACACCAACACAACCTTCAGCGCTCCTTCTCGAAGCACAGCGCCCCCTTGCTGCTACACCCCGAACGAACTCTCATCATGAGTGAGATCGCGAGTTGGTGTTGAAAAAGTCACCGAGTTGGTGCTTGCGAGGGCGATAACAGCAAGGTTATAAGCAGACGAGAGGAAGTGATGCTGCAGGCAATC
>Ga0210384_10009256_pt1 | contig 10178 bp, 10 predicted proteins | sample IncBWH2MmetaG_FD_160574 | JGI IMG/M metagenome (GOLD analysis project Ga0210384, IMG submission 160574) | Forest soil microbial communities from Barre Woods Harvard Forest LTER site, Petersham, Massachusetts, United States - Inc-BW-H-2-M | ecosystem: Environmental > Terrestrial > Soil >...
GACATGATCGAACAGGTGTCGAGGGCCTTGCGCGAGCTCGGTGTCGAGGGCGTGCGTGTGCATGCCGAGTATTTCACCGTGACCAGCACCGGCGAGGCTGCCAGCGCCGGCGCCGCGGCGGCGTCCGGCGCCGCGCCGGCCGTCGCCGTGGAGCGCGCCGACCGGGGTGCGGAAGTAACCGTGCTCATGGACGGCCGCCGGCGCACGTTTAGCATGAAAATGGACGATGAGACCGTGCTCGACGCGGCGGCGCGCGCCGGCATTGAGCTGCCGTTTTCCTGTCGCGCCGGGGTGTGCTCGACCTGCCGCACCAAGGTGGTGAGTGGCGAGGTGGAGATGGCGCAGAACTATGCGCTGGAGGATTGGGAGGTCGAGCAGGGGTACGTGCTCGCGTGCCAGTCGCACGTCAAGACGCCGACCCTCGAACTCGATTACGACGAAAAATGACCACGCGCGGCCTCAAGGTATAGGCCCGGCAAGCGGCCAGTGGAGCAGTCACCGTGAGCTACCAGTGCATTCTCTTTGACGTCAAGGATGGCGTCGCGCGCCTTACCTTCAACCGGCCCGAGCGACTGAACAGTTTCAACACCCAGATGCATGCGGAAGTGCGTGCGGTGCTCGCGCAGATTCCAGCCAGCGGTGCGCGCGCCCTGGTCATCAGCGGCGCCGGCCGCGGCTTTTGCGCCGGCCAGGACCTCAGCGATCGCGCGGTCGCCCCCGGTGCGGCGCCACCCGACCTCGCCGACTCGATTGAGAAGCACTACAAACCGCTGGTGCTCGCGCTGCGTGCGCTGCCGATGCCCGTCATCGCGGCGGTTAACGGCGTGGCCGCCGGTGCCGGCGCCAATATCGCGCTCGCCTGCGATCTGGTGATCGCGGCGCGCTCGGCAAACTTCGTGCAGGCGTTTTCGAAACTCGGTCTCGTGCCCGATTCCGGCGGCACGTGGTTCCTGCCGCGCCTGGTGGGCAGCGCGCGCGCACTGGGCCTGACGTTTCTTGGAGAGAAGCTCTGCGCCGAACAGGCCGAGTCGTGGGGACTCATCTGGCGCTGCGTGGAGGATGGCGAACTGGCAGGCGTGGTCGAGGCACTCGCACGGCAGCTGGCCGCCGCGCCGACACGCGGGCTGGCGCGCACCAAGCAGGCGATCCACGAGAGCTGGGGGCGTACGCTCGACCAACAGCTCGACATCGAACGCGACTACCAGGGCGAGCTGGGGCGCACGGCGGACTACGCGGAAGGGGTCGCCGCGTTCGCCGCCAAGCGCGCGCCGACCTTTACCGGGCGCTGAGGTGCAACCGTGAATGAAGCGCTGACTCCCGGCGCCGACGCGCAGCGTCAGGCGGAGCGCGCGACTGCCGCATTGTTCGCCCGTGACCGTGCCTCCCAGGCGCTCGGGATGCGCCTCACAGGCGCGCGGCCGGGCTGGGCGCGGGTTGCCATGCTGGTGCGCGCGGACATGGTCAACGGACACGGCGTGTGCCATGGGGGCATCGTGTTCGCGCTCGGCGACAGTGCCTTCGCATTCGCGTGCAACTCGTACAACGAAAGCACCGTGGCGGCGGCGGCCACCATTGATTTCCTGGCGGCGGCGCGCGCCGGCGATGAGCTGAGCGCGGAGGCGAGCGAGCTGTGGCGCACACGGCGCAACGGTCTGTACGAGATTGTCGTTAGCAACCAGCGCGGCGAGCGCATCGCGCTGTTTCGTGGGCGCTCGTATCGCATCGACGGGCAGGTTGTGAGCTAGGGGAGAAGTGTCCATGCAGTTGCAAAGCTTCGTGGCCGGCAAGTGGCAGAGCGGCACCGGCAACGGTGTGGCGCTGCGCGATGCCACCACCGGGTCGGTCGTTGCCAATGCCACGGCGGACGGCCTTGACACCGGCGCCATGCTGACACACGCCCGCCAAGTGGGCGGCCCCAACCTGCGCCGCCTGACGTTCCACGAGCGAGCGGGCCTGCTGAAGGCCGTGGCGAAACTCCTTGGCGATCACAAGGACGAGCTCTACCAGCTGTCCTACGCCACTGGCGCGACCAGGGGCGATTCCTGGATTGATATCGACGGTGGCATCAGCACCCTGTTCGTCTACGCCAGCAAGGGCACGCGCGAACTCCCCAACAGCCGGGTGTACGTCGATGGCGGGCTTGAGGCACTCTCCAAGAGCGGCACTTTCGTCGGACAGCACATCTGCGTGCCACTCGAGGGCGCGGCGGTGCACATCAACGCTTTCAATTTTCCGGTGTGGGGCATGCTCGAGAAGCTGGCTCCGGCGCTGCTCGCCGGCGTGCCCGCGATCGTCAAGCCCGCGACCCAGACCTCGTATCTCACCGAGTGCGCCTTTCGCATCATGGTGAAATCCGGAATTTTGCCGCCGGGCGCCGTGCAGTTGATCTGCGGCAGCGTTGGCGATCTGTTCGAGCACCTGACCTGCCAGGACGTGGTGTCGTTCACCGGCTCCGCGACTACGGCGCTTAAGCTGCGGCAACACCGGGTGGTCATGGCGAACTCGGTGCGCTTCACAGCCGAGACCGACTCGCTCAACTCCTCGATCCTGGGACCCGACGCGGGCGCGGGCACTGCGGAGCTGGAGCTCTTCGTACGCGAAGTGGCGCGGGAAATGTCGGTGAAGGCGGGGCAGAAGTGCACCGCCATCAGGAGGGCAATCGTTCCGGCGGCGCGGGCCGCCGAGGTCACGGATGCCCTGCGCGCCGCGCTCGGCAGGATCGTCGTCGGTGATCCGCGTCTGGACAAGGTGCGCATGGGACCGGTGGCCTCGCTCAGCCAGCGCCGCGAAGTCCTCGAGCAGATTACACGCCTGAAGCGCGAAGCCGAAGTTGTGGTGGGTGAGAGCAGCGGCGCGGCGTTGGTCGGCGCGGATGCCGACCGCGGCGCCTTCGTGAGCCCGACGCTGTTGTATTGCCGTGACCCGTCGCGCGCTACCGCGATCCATTCCGTGGAGGCCTTCGGTCCGGTGTGCACGCTGATGCCTTACAACAGCGTCGATGAAGCCATCGCACTCGCGCGCCGCGGTGGCGGGAGTCTCGCGGGATCCATCTTCAGCGCCGATGATGCCCTCGCCGCGCAGCTGGTGCTGGGACTTGCGCCGTTCCATGGCCGTATCGTGGTGATCAACCGCCATTGCGCACAGGAATCCACCGGCCACGGCTCGCCGCTGCCGCATCTGGTGCACGGCGGGCCGGGGCGCGCGGGGGGCGGGGAGGAGCTGGGCGGCATCCGCGGCGTCATGCACTACATGCAGCGCACCGCCGTCCAGGGCACACCGGAGGTCATCACCGCGGTGACCGGGCGCTGGGTGCGGGGCGCGCGCCAACTTGATCCTGGCACCCACCCGTTCCGCAAGCCCTTCGCGGCGCTCGTCATCGGCGACACCTTCAATTCGGCCGAGCGCGAGATCACGGTGGCGGATATCGAGCGCTTCGCGGCGCTCTCGGGCGACACCTTCTACGCACACATGGATGAGACACAGGCGGCGCGTAACCCGCTCTTCGGCGGGCGCGTCGCGCATGGCTACTTCCTGGTATCGGCCGCCGCCGGGCTGTTCGTGGATCCGCCCTATGGTCCGGTGCTCGCGAACTACGGCATCGACAACCTGCGGTTCCTGAAGCCGGTGAAACCCGGTGACCGGATCAAGGTGCGCCTGACCTGCAAGGACAAGTCGTTGCGGCCCGCGCAAGGCTATGGCGAGGTGCGCTGGGATACGGCCATCACCAACCAGGACGACGAGCCGGTTGCCAACTACGAGGTGCTTACGATGGTGAGCGAGAAGGCGGTTCCGGACGCATAGGCGCGCGGAACGCGTGTCCGCGCATGGATACCGCCTTCACGAGCGCCCATATCGGCTGCCCGGTGTGCAGGCCCAGCGCCGCGAGTGCCGCGCGCGTGATGCGCGCCAGTACGATCGCGCCGCCGATGTCCACGCTGACGAGCACCGTATCCTCCTCGTCCGGGGAGATCTCCGCGATCGTGCCGCACACCGCGTTGCGCACGCTCAAGCCCGCGATCTCCCGCGTCGAAAGAATGATGTCGCGCGCCAGCAGCTGCAGGCGCAGGCGCGTGCCGGGAACTGCACCGCGCAGGCTCAATCGCAAGGTGCCCGAGCCGACCGCAAGGTCCGCCACGCCCGCCGCCTCGTTGCAGCCGGTGACGACGCCCTCGAGCACCGAGCCGGTGAGCTCAGGACCCACGATCGAACGCAATTCCGGTCGCAGGCTCACCTCGCTCACCGGCCCTTCCAGCACCACGCGACCGGCATCGAGCAGCACCAGGTGGGTCGCAAGCCGCAGCACTTCCTCGAACTCGTGACTGACATACACCATCGGAATCGACAAGCGGTCGCGCAGCGCCTCCAGGTACGGCAGCACCTCCTGCCGCCGTGCGAGATCGAGCGAGCCGAGCGGCTCGTCCAGCAGCAGCAGCTGCGGTTGCGCAAGCAGCGCCCGGCCGAGCGCCACCCGTTGCTTTTCTCCCCCGGAGAGCTCCCGGGGCCGCCGGTGCAGCAGGGCGCCCAGACCCAGGAGGCTCACGACCTCATCGAACACGATAACCGGTGTCGCAGGCCCGGCGCGCTGTGCGCCGTAGCGCAGGTTTCCCGTGACACTCAGGTGCGGGAACAAGCGCGCATCCTGAAACACGTAGCCGATGCGCCGCCGTTCCACTGGCAGGGATGCGCTCAGCCGCGTGTCGGTGAGGAGCGTATCACCCAGGCGCACCTCGCCTTCGTCCGGTGACAAGAGGCCGGAGATGATGTCGACCAGTGTGGATTTGCCGCTCCCCGAAGGACCGAAGAGGGCGGTGACTCCCGGCGTCGGCGCCGCAAAGGCCGCCTGCAGCGTGAAATCTCCGCGGCGTTTGCGAACCGACACGCGCAGCATGTCAGCGACCCACAAAGCGCCGCACGCGGCGCACCAGCAGTTCCGCCGCCAGCAGGCCGAGGAACCCCAGCAGGAACGACAAGCCGGCGAGGTGCAGGGCCAGCGCGTCGCCATCCGGTGACTGCATGGCCGTGTAGAGCGCGAGGGGCAGCGTGCGCGTCACCCCGGGGATGTTGGCGGCAAAGGTGATGACCGCGCCAAATTCCCCCAGGCCCGCGGCAAAGGCGGTGACCGCGCCCGCCAGTATTCCGGGCAACATCAGCGGCAAGGTCACGGAGAAGAAGCGATCCACGGGTCCCGCGCCCAGCGTCCGGGCGGCCGCTTCCAGTCCCGGATCCACGTTGTCGAGCGACAGGCGGATTGCCCGCACCATGAGCGGAAAGGTCATGACCGCGGTGGCGAGCGCCGCGCCCGCCGTGGTGAAGGCCAACTCGATGCCGAAGTGCGCCCGCAGCCACGCGCCGACAGGGGCGCGTGTTCCAAACACAATCAGCAGCGCGTAACCCACCGCAACCGGCGGCAGGACGAGCGGCAAATGCACGAAGGCATCAAACAGCGTCCGTCCGATGAAGCGCGTGCGGGTCAGCACCCATGCGATCACGACCGCGAGCGGCAGACTGAACACGACGCTGCGGACGGCGACCTCGAGGCTCAGGCGCAAGGCGTCGAGTTCGGCGGAATTGAGAGCACCGTTCATGGGCGGGGCGAACTGTCTCACGAGAGACTCGCCGCAGGCCAGAGCGGGCGCGGCTGTCGCTCATGCCACGGCTTGCGTGGCCGGACTGACCGCGGCGAGTGCCGTGAGCGCGGCGGCCGTGCCGCAGGCCGTGACCGCGCCGACGATGAGGAGAGCCGGCGCCGCCACCTGCTCGCTAGCCGCGACTGCCGCAATATGCTGCAAATCAGCCCGCAGCACGCGCTGGCCCGGCAAGGCCGCGCGCTCGATGATGGCCGCGCCGGTGTCGGCAGGCGCCCCGGCCGCGCGTAGCCTGGCGACGATCGCCGGCAACTGCGCGATGCCCATGTAGAAGACCGCCGTGTGGCGCGGCGCTGCGAGCGCCGCCCAGTCAAGTTGGGTGTCCGCGGACGCATGACCGGTGACTAAGGTCACGCTGTGCGCGAGCCGGCGGTGGGTGAGGGGAATGTGCGCCGCGGCCGCGGCGGCGAGCGCCGCCGTGATGCCCGGCACCACGACGTACGGAATATTGTGCGCCGCCAGCAGTTCGATCTCCTCGCCGCCACGGCCGAAGACCAATGGATCCCCGCCCTTGAGCCGCGCGACGCGCTTGCCCGCGGCGGTGAGGCGCAGCAGCAACTCGTGAATGCGCTCCTGCTGCGCGTGATCACCCACGGCCTTGCCCACGGAAATTCGCTGCGCGTCGCGGCGTGCGCGTTCCAGAATCGCGTCGGGCACCAGCCGGTCATAGAGAATGACATCGGCCTGCTGCAGCAGCTGCAGCGCCCGCAGCGTCAGGAGGTCCGGATCGCCGGGACCGGCGCCAATGAGATATACCTCGCCCGCAGTGCGCCGTGAGAGCTGCGAGGTGCGCAGCTCGGCAGCGAAGGCGGTGGCGGCGGCCGCCTCGTCACCGGCGAGGACGCGCGTCGCCGTATTGCCGCCGACAATGCGCTCCCAGAAAACACGCCGCGCCAGCAGCCCTAAGGCCTGCCGGACCCTTTGGCGCCGCTCGCCCATGAAGCGCGCCAGTCTGCCGAGGCGCGCCGGCAACAGCGCCTCGATTTGCTCACGTACGCGCCGTGCCAGCACCGGCGCGGCTCCCGCGGAACTCACGGCGACGAGGAGCGGTGAGCGGTCGATGATGGCGGGGAAAATAAAGGTGGACAGATCCGGTGCATCCACGACGTTCACGGGAATATCACGCTCCCGCGCCGCCGCCGACACGGCGGTGTTGACGGCGCGATCGTCGGTGGCGGCCACCACGACAGCGACCCCGGCGAGTTGCTCGGGCGCAAAGACACCCGCCCGGTGCGCACACTCACCGCGGCTGACGCAGCCTTGAATCTCCCGATGCAGCTGCGGCGCAACCACCGTGAGGTGCGCGCCGGTCCGGACCAGCAATGCCACCTTCCGCGCGGCCACGCGGCCACCACCCACGATGAGCACGGGTCTGGCGTTGAGCCGCAGAAATATCGGCAGGTAGTCCATGGGTGCGCCAGCGCCGCTCAGACGGCTAAGGCCGCGGGCGGCACGCGCGGGTGCAGGCCGCATTCGCGCGACGCCGGGTGTTCCCACCACCAGCGTCCCGCCCTGCGGCTCTCGCCCGGTTGGATGGCCCGGGTGCACGGCGAGCAGCCGATGCTGGGAAACTGACGGTCGTGGAGCGGGTTGTACGGCAGGCGGCGGTCGCGGATGTACTGCCAGACCTCGGCCTCAGTCCAGTTGAGGAGCGGACTCACCTTGTACAGGCCGTGCTGCGTGTCCCATTCGACGCTGTGGCCGCGGGCACGGTCTGCCGACTGCTCGCGACGCACGCCGGTCACCCACGCCGGGAAACCGGCGATAGCGCGTCTGAAGGGCTCGACCTTGCGGATCCGGCAGCAGTCCAGACGCGCCTCCAGGCTGTGATAGAAGCCGTTTACGCCCTGGGCGGCCACCAGTGCCTCCAGCGCCTGCGCATCCGGATACACGAGGCGCATGCGTCGCTGGTAGCGTCGCTGCAGCCTCTCCAGGAGCGCGTAGGTTTCCTCATGCAGCCGACCGGTGTCGATGCTGAACACCTCGATTTGCGGCAGGTGCGACCAGATCAGGTCGGTCAGCACCATCGCCTCAGCGCCCAGGCTGTTCGAATAGACGAGGCGTCCGAAGCGGCGCAGCGCCGCCTCGAGCTGCGCACGCGCCGCGCCGGCTTGCTGCTCGAGTTCCCGCGAGAGGAGTGCCGCCATGGTGCGAGCGACTATAGACACGGGGCCAGCGCGGATTGAACGAAGGATTGCTTCTTTAGGTGTGCGCCGTGGTTATGGAGCGGTGACAGGCGGGTCACTAAGGCGGTAGCCTGCGGGTGGACCCGAAGCGAAGGCTTATGAATGAAGTTGCATCAGTTGCGTTATCTGGCCGCGGTCGCCCAGAACGGTCTCAACATCACGGCGGCGGCGCACAAGCTGCACACCTCGCAGCCCGGCGTGAGCAAGCAGATCAAGCTGCTGGAGGACGAGCTGGGCTTCCAGATTTTCGTGCGCGAGGGGCGCAATCTCGCGCGCATCACGCCCGCCGGCCAGCAGGTCATCGAGCGGGGGCTGAAAATCCTGCAGGAAGCCCAGAGCATCCGTGACCTGTCGACGGAGCTGCGCGATGAGGGCCGGGGGAGCCTCTCGATCGGCACCACCCACACACAGGCGCGTTACGTGCTGCCGGAAGTCATTCGCGTGTTCCGCGGTCGCTATCCGCAGGTGCGTCTGAACCTGCACCAGGGAACCTCGGAGCACATCGCGGAAATGGTGGCGGATGATCGCATCGACTGCGCCATCGCCACCGGCTCCGAGGCGCTGTTTGCCGACCTGACGTTGCTGCCGTGCTATCGCTGGCATCGCACTGTCATCGTGCCGCGCGACCATCCCCTGACCCGCGCCGGGCGGCTGACGTTCAAGGCCCTCGCGGCGCACCCGCTCATCACCTACACATTCAGCTTCAGCGGTCCTTCGTCCCTGCACGAGGCCTTCTCGAAGGCGGGGCTGGTGCCGAATATCGCCATCACGGCGCGCGACGCGGATGTGATCAAGACCTACGTGCGGCTCGGGCTCGGGGTCGGCATCGTCGCGCACATGGCGCTCGACGCTCAGGATGCGGACCTCGCCGCCATCGATGCCACGCACCTGTTCGCCGCGCACACCACCTGGATCGGCTTTCGCCGCGGCACACTGCTGCGCAAGTACATGTACGAATTTGCGCAGCTCCTCGCCCCGCACCTGGACCGGCGCCTCGTGGAGCGGGCCCACCGGGCGGCAACGGCGGAGGAAGTCGCACGCATGTTCGCCGACATGACTCTGCCGGAGCGCTGAGGCTCGTGACCGCCGCGCAGGCCCTGCGTTTTGTTCACGACCACGGCGCCGTGCTGGTCGCGGCCAAGGGTCCGGTGCCGCGGCTGGCGGAAGCGATCGCCGGGGCGCCGTTCAAGGGCAGCTGGTGGGCTCATCCGAAGGGGCGCGAGATTTTCGCCATCCTGCAGCAGCTCGAGGACTCCCCGGACATTCTGGTGTGCCGGCTGGTCAACGGCCACGTCACCCTCGTACACCGGCGTCTGTGGCCCGCGCTCGTCAGGATGGCAGCGCATTTCAAGCCTGAGCAGCTCGCGCAGGTGCGCCAGGAGCACACCGCTTCCGGGCGCCACGTCAATCGTGAGACGGCGTTCCCTGGGTGGGTGCCGCAGGAGATCCTCGAAGCATCGCAGACCTTGAGCGAAAACCAAGCCCGCAGGATTTTGGGAGCATTGGTCGGCTTGCCGTCACGGCCCGCCGTTCGCAGCCGCCGCCGGCAGGCCTAGGGGCGGCTGCACGTCACGGACCGAGGACGCGCCGCGCTCCAGCTCGAAACCCTCATCCATCCAGCCGGTGATACCGCCTGCCATCATCTTCACGGCAAAGCCGAGACGGGCGAGCCTGGCGGCGCCGCGGACGGCGCCGTTGCAATGCGGACCCCCGCAGTAGGTGACGAACAGCGTTTCACGGGGGTAAGCGCTCATCCGGGACGCAATGATTTTCCCGTGCGGCAGGCTGATTGCTCCCGGCACATGCCCTTTTTCGAAGCAGGCGGGACTGCGGACGTCCAGCAGAACGAAACCCGGAGTAGGGTTACGCAGCGCCTCGTGCGTGTCCCAGCAGTCGGTCTCGAAAGTCAGTTGCGATTCGAAGTGCTGAACCGCGGCCTCCGACGGGGCCGCCGGCACCAGTGTTACGGCATTGGGCATGGCGAGCGTCCTTGTTTCGAATGACGGCCGGCATTGTTGCAGGCAGGCCGCGGGCGTACCATTGGCGGAATCGCCATCTATCGATCAAATCATGCCAAAGACGAAAAGCCGTTCCGGAGCGTTCAATCCGCTGGTCGTGGCGCTGATTTACGACGGCCTGTGTGCGTTTGAGTTTTCCTGTACCGCGGAGGTCTTCGGCCTGCCGCGGCCGGAACTCGGACCGGGCTGGTATCGTTTTGAGACCTGCGGGGTCCGGGGCCGCACGATTCGCGGACAGTACGGCTTGAGTATGCAGGTCGACGGCGGGTTGGACAGACTTGCAGCGGCCGGTACCGTCATGATCCCGGGATGGCAGGGCATTGACGTTC
>Ga0210384_10009257_pt1 | contig 10177 bp, 13 predicted proteins | sample IncBWH2MmetaG_FD_160574 | JGI IMG/M metagenome (GOLD analysis project Ga0210384, IMG submission 160574) | Forest soil microbial communities from Barre Woods Harvard Forest LTER site, Petersham, Massachusetts, United States - Inc-BW-H-2-M | ecosystem: Environmental > Terrestrial > Soil >...
GAGTCCTGGGAGTAACTGCCCCTGGTCGAGAACCGCGAAATGTTATGACAACTACAAACCAGGCGTCTTTGGATGCGTCGATGACCCGTCCAACGCTCGCCCAACAAAGTCTTGTCATTGTGGGCGCGACTGGGATGGTCGGCGAATACGCCCTTCGCTACGCGCTCGACGACTCAGAGGTGAAAAGCGTTACGTCAATTGGGCGCAAGAAACTTGGCATCAGCCACCCCAAGCTCAAAGAGGTTTTGCATCAAAACTTCGCAGACTGTTCCATGCTCGCAAATGTACTCTCGGGTCAAGACGGGGCGGTCTTTTGCCTCGGAACCTACACTGGCTCGGTGTCGGACGCGGAACTCCGCAGAATAACCGTGGACTATACCGTCGAGTTCTCACGTGTTCTCCGGGGTAGCAGCCCCGGTGCGGCGTTCTCATTTCTAAGCGGAAATGGTGCCGACCCGACAGGACGAAGCCGGCTTGCCTTCGCGCGCAACAAGGGAGAGGCCGAGAACGCGGTACTAGCAGCCGGTTTCCCGCGTGTTTACCTTTTCCGGCCTGCGTATATCTACCCCGTCGAGCCGCGGAAGGAACCGAACTTCACCTACCGGCTGTTGCGCACGGTCTATCCAGTATTCCGGGTGCTGTTCCCGAACCAGGTCATTCGCGCCGATGATCTGGCTCGCGCCATGGTCGATCTTGTGCTGCGACAAACGCAGGAGAGCCAAGTCTTGATTTTGGAGAACCGCGATATTCGATCCATGGTCGAGTCGCATATGCCTCTCGGGAATCGCGTTACGTGAAAAGCACGATTTTCAATGAGGACTCAGCAGTTGAATCACAAATTGAGTACGGTCAAGTCCAGCAGAAGCAGATACAGAAGCTGCTTAAGGCTGCGAAGCGCTCGCATCAGGACTTGGACGGCTACTTCATCACGAACGACGGCGGACGGCACTCCTTCGTCACCCGGGACTCGGCTCGATTCCTGCTGGAGAGATTGGGACCGGCAGTCGAAGAGGGACAAACATCATCGGAGCTGATCGAGGCGGTCATGAGTGGCGGGTACAAAGCCCAGAGGGGATGGGGTGTCCACTCGAGGGCAAGAATCTTTTCCGGAATGCCCCGAAGTGGCCAATCCCCCTCCCCCTGTCCACCGTGCCTAGTCTCTGGCTACTCCCGGGCCGCCCATCTCACTACAAGAACTCACCTGTAAACGCCTTGGAAGCCGTGACAGCTTGAAGCGCTAGGGCAACCTCGTACCTGAGCCCAATCGACCTAGTCATCGGTGCGACACGTCGAGCCCGCTGGTTCACACGTTAACGCTGGGGCAAGCGCCGTGGCCCCCTTGAAGAAGGAGACGCCTATCATGTCGGATCGACACCTTGAACTGCTGGAGAAGATTGCCCGCAACACGAACCGCATCTTGGAACTGGAGGAGAAGTGGGAACGGCTCACTCAGGTGGAAAGGGAAGAGTTGCGGGACCTGCTGAATCCACAGTTGAAATGGAAGAATTGACAGGAGCGTGACCGTTCGGGCGGTTCGCACGCTGCCTGCGTGTACTCCTAACCCGTCTACTGGGCGTGTATGACGCCTTCATGTCAGCTGATGCTCCGGCAAAGGCGTCGAAGTACGACCAGAACCGCTTTGCCTTATATGCCAAGAGAAACTGGCCAGGCTCCAGGAATCGCTCCATTCTGTAAGTGTCGCGATACACCTTATGAAGCGCCAGTTGACTAGCTTTGCTGTAATGGGACAGGTAGTTGCGAATTTTGTAGACTTCGTCGATTTTGCCTGAGTGGGCTGCGCTGACTTTAAGGAAAGGGTTTGCGGCCTCTGGCAGAATCTTCTTGGAATACCCCTTCAGATCACCGAAGCTGCGGAAATTGGTGTACTCGGACCCGATAATTAAGGCGTGGCATAGGTCCCATGGGGGGTTATCGGGAATCGTGACCGAGAAATATTTCGACAACTGGCTGTGATCTCGATTGACGCAATCGACCAAGTGCTCGTCAATGAATTGTTCCCAATGCGCACAGAGGCGGAGCAGAACCGACTCAGCGATGTCACGCTTCTCCTCGGCCGTACTAACGACGCGCTGCGCACTAACGATCTTCTCGGCGAACGTGCGGTAGCGCTCAACCGCTGAATCGAATGGTTCATGGTTCTTCTTGAGATTAGATTTCCGCATGTCTCGGTCACCACCCCGCACTCTTAAATCTAGCGGCTTTTGGGTAGCCGCGACAAGTTACGATTAGACAGCAAGGATCTGTGCGTGGACCGGCGTGTGGACGGTCGGGATTCCGATCAGCGTTGGAGCGCGTCCGTTACCGGTTCCCGAAGCCGCAACCTACTGCGGTGAACGCAGGCGCACGTCTAGGTTGGCGTGCCGAACACTTCTTCCAAGAATTTGTGGACTACCGACGCCCTGACCACCTGCTCCACCGTTCCACTCTTGTAGCAACTCGTACACGTACCGGCAAATTTGAAGTGTGGTGACCAGACAGCACCGCTGTACTCAGGATCATACCAGGTCGCCGCGCAGCTAATGCCGCGCGGATGCTTGCCTCGGTTCGCAGGCTCGAACGGTATTATGTAGTGTTTCGAGTGATCGTAGGCAGTGATTCTGAATCTTAGTTCGTCATCACTCGGACATGGCAGCACATCCCCACTGAATACGTCGGCGTAGAAGGCTAACGATCTATGCGTGACGAGGCCGACCCGTTGCGAGTCCACCAACACACGATTGTCGGTAGGATAGCCGACGCAGTGCACCGTTTCACCTTCTGGGGGGTCAATCCACGAGTTTGCTATGTTCACGAATTCGATGTCAGGACCCAGAATCGAGGCCTTGGTGGTGACGACCGCAAGGTCTTCCCATGGGCACTGGTGAATCTTCGAATCTTGATCAGTACATTTCACGGGAGGAACCGAGTTCTCTATTGTGACTTGGGACGTGGTTCGGTAAACAAGATCGCCACTTGGGCGGCAGAAGGCCAATAAGTCACCGGGCTCAGCTCCTTCAAGGACGTGGCTGGCCGTCAGCATGAAGTGGTGCTGGCCCCAAACCCCAGCGACGCCTGTTCCCATATCCTTCGGCGCTTCGGCATATTGGTCACCTTCCAAACTGGGACCGGATACCAGCACGTTGTTTACGACGCCCACCGCATGCGACCAGAGCTTGAGAATCGCCGCCTGCCCAGCCGCAGCCTCGAGGTCCGAATGGTGACTCATCGTTTGTCCTGACCCGGGCGGGTCGGCGTGGCCTTCGGCCCCACCTTATGCGAGCCACTCCGCGCATTCGCGACCCGTCGAACCTCATTTTGCATTTCCGATCAGTGATCGACTTATGGTGACCTTGGTGGGCCGCTAGATGGGAACTCGCGTTGGAGGACTAGGGACCGCGCCCGTTGGATTCCGCAGCAGGGTTCCGCAGTAGGGACAGTAGATGTCGTTTACGCCAACCGCGCGCTGGCATTGCGGACAACTCGGGCCCAGCTTGTAACTGCAGTGAGGGCAGAAGCTGAACCCAGGCTGCACGACGTCGCCACATTGTGAGCAAACGCTTCGCAATGGGAGCCGTAGTAAGAAGTAAAGAATGATGCCCAGAGCGTTGGGAACAACAATAGCCAGAATCGTCCAAAGGGTCGGGCTCATGCCGCGGCGCTTGGCATCACGGTTGATATAGCCGATTAACAACAAATAACAACCACCTACAATTCCGGTCAGCAGGCCGAGCAAGGGGCGCTCCCATGCTGGTATTGGATGAGCCTGTGGATGGTGAACCACAGCGATATTGAAAAACCACTGGGCCGCGACGAACGCGACGCCCGCCAGGACCCATGCCCAGGTCGGAATAATTTTGATTTCCGCCGCCAGTCCAGTGTGAGTTTCTTCTTTCGCTAGCATAAATTTCCCCACTTTCTGATCACCATTGCCGCGACCCTTGTCCGTGGCTGTTCACGTGATTGCCGCGAGCCAACAACACCACGCTTACCACTAGTGCCGGCGCGATAAAGAAAAACAGGAACCCTGCTTGCCAAACCAGAGTCGAGACTCCGGCCTGCTCTCCCATCCAGGCAAACAACCGCCACAGCAGCGGCAGGGTCAGTGTTGCGGTGAGCCCTACGCCCAAGCAAGCCATCCCCACCAGCCACATGCGCTCCCGAGTCTCCCGAAGCCTGGCGGCATGGAAGCGCACGCGCATCTGCGTGGTTCGCACCAAGCGGGCATCAGCGACTACGGAAAGGGAGCGCAAAGCGCGAACCATTTGGGCCGCGCCTTCCGCATAATCACGACAGGATACGCACTCCTCGAGATGGTGCCGCAGCCAGATCTGCTGCGCATCCGAGAGAGCATCGCCTAGAGTGATCAACTCCCGCGCCTCGTCATGTGTGTCCCGTGTCATGCCTGTGCTCCCTTCAACCGTGACATCAGCATGTTCAATCCGCGATACAGCCGCGACTTCACCGTGCCCACCGGAGCTCCGGTCACCGTGGCAATCTCGTCCAAAGCTAGCCCCTCCTGGAAGCGCAATACCACGGTCTCACGATAGTCTGCCGGGATGCCGACCAAAGCGGCGCTGATGCGCTCGGCCTGCTCGTGCTGCGCCACAATTTCCCATGCCAACGGCTGCGTGTCGGCTGGTTCCGCTGGGGTGTGCTCTTCGTCCTCCATCAGTCCATCTAGGCTGACTGGGCGTTTCTTGCGCAAATAATCGATGGTGAGATTTCTTGCTATCGCATAGAGCCAAGTGACGAATTCATGCCCACCGTCGTACTGATGGCCACGTTCCAGCACGCGAAGCCAGGTTTCCTGGAAGAGGTCCTCCGCCAGTTCACGATTTCCTGCGAGATACAACAGATAACGCAGCAGCCGGTGCTGATACTGCTCGATGAGGCGATCCAGCAACTGCGGATCGCGCCGGCGAAGACCGCGAGCAATTGCTCTGGCCTCGGACTCCATGTCGATCATGAGGAAATATGCTGCGGCGTTCATGCTACCGGATATACGGGTTAGCACCTAAAAAAGATGCAAGGCACGGTGGCCAGGCCTTCTGAAACTTTTCATGCCCGAGCCCCGTAGAAGCGTAAGGCCAGGAGGAGTTGCAATGAAAACCTCTTTCACCGTACTTGTGCTTGTCCTGCTGCTGCTGAGCATTCTGGCTGGGTGCGCGCCGGGTCCTAACCCGTCCAAGAAAATGGCAAATGAACACGGCGAAATCGCGGGCTTCTGGCTCGGCCTCTGGCAGGGCTTTATTGCGCCGGTTGTGTTTGTGGCCTCGTTGTTTAGGAGCACCCTCAATGTCTACGAGGTCCACAACACTGGACTCTGGTACAACTTCGGATATCTATTCGGCCTAGCGTGCTTCTTCGGAGGCAGCGGCAACCGGGCATCGCAGCGGTGGTGCAGTGTGGCAGGGTCGACGCCGGTGCAAAAATAGGGAACTAAACACCCTCAGTCTGAAACTATCAAGAGACCGGCTTGTGGGAAGCGCAAGACAATGTTCCTGTCCGACCGGGGATAGGGTGAGTGGAATAGAACGATCGAATGACTGTCGGTCAGCCGCTCGCCGTAGGGGGCCCGATATCCGCTCGAATCGAAAACCATGACTTCCGGATTGCCGACCAACCGAGAACTGAACCGCGTCCCCCGTGATGGATCCGGGCTTCGGATCACATCGGCTCGAAAAGTCTTGTTAATCGGGTGAGAGCAGTTATGACCCTCGTCATGCAGCGACTCTGCTTCACTGCTTCGTACTTCGCATCCATTAGTCGAACTCCGGTAGACGTTCATGCCAGGCTCCATCTGTGGACAGGCTGAGTTCTTTCCAGGCTCTCGCTTCCTCTAATCGTGCAAGGTCGTTCTTCTCCGCCCCGTTATACGCATCGCTGCCGAGCAACAGTCGCAACGGAGGTTTTCGTTCTTGCGTCAGCCGAACGATCGCTTGAGCCGCCTTCTTCGGGTCTCCGGGCTGCTTACCGTTATAGGCGCGCTGAAACCTGGCCGTTGCTCCAACAGTCGAGTCGTATTCGGGATGCCCTTCGCTCAGCTTGGTGGAACTGCCGGCGAAGTCCGTGCGGAAGCCACCCGGCTCGATGATCGTAACCTTAATGCCTAGCGGTGCCACTTCGCGCGACAAAACTTCGGAGAAACCTTCCACGCCCCATTTCGCCGCCGAATAAGGCCCGCGCCCTGGGGGTCCGATCCTTCCGCCCATCGAGGAAAACTGAACGAAATGGCCCGCCTTCCTTTCGCGAAAGTACGGGAGAGCTGCCTTCGTCACGATGATTGTCCCGAAGAGATTGGTTTCTATCTGTGCGCGGAAATCCGACATCGGCGTATCTTCGACGGACGAGAGATTGCCATATCCTGCATTGTTGATAACAACGTCCAGCGAGCCAAACGCATCGATTGCCGTCTTCACCGCACCGGCAGCCGACGACTCGTCGGTCACGTCCAGCTCGAAGAGCTTCACCTGGTCACCATAGCGCTCCGATAGCTCACGCAGTGACTCAATGTCGCGAGCTGTCGCCAACACCTTATTGCCCGCCAAAAGGCCCGCTTCGACAATTGCGCGACCCAGACCGCGTGAACTACCTGTGACTAACCATACTTGCGCCATTCAATCCTCCTATTTGCGGAGTCCGAGCTACTTCGAGACCGCACGTGCTGCCGGAAATACTGTACAGCAAGAAATTACGATAGCGCGTCCTGCCGAACGACGGGCAAGCCGGCAGTCAAGTTCCGAATGGCTGATCATGCGGCAAAGCGGCCCTCGCATGTAAAATTTGGAGGCCGTACGCAGGCATTTTGATCGCATCAGCTCCGATGAAACTTCGTGTATGTTCCTGGCTGATACTCGTTGCTGTCCTGGTTGCGCTGCCGACCTTTGCGCAGCAAGCGCTTCCACCTGCGATCGAGAGGAAAGTCGACCATCTTGCAGCCGAGGAAATGGCGAACCTCCACGAACCGTCGCTCGCGATCTCGATCGTGAACGACGGCCAGCTTATGTTCGCGAAGGGCTACGGCGAGTCCGACCTGGAGAACAATGTGCAGGCCACCGCCGAGACGGTGTATCGCATCGCCTCGCTTTCAAAGTCGCTGACTGCCACTGCAGCGATGCGGCTCGTCGAAGAGCACAAGCTCGAACTCGATGCCCCAGTACAGAAGTATTGTTCTGCATTTCCGACCAAACAGTGGCCCATGACGGTGCGCGAAGTGCTCACGCACCAGAGCGGCATCCGCCACTACAAGAACGACGAGGAGAGCATCAACACCCGCCACTACGCGTCAATCAACGAGGCGCTGACTCAGGATTTTGCAAAGGACCCGCTCCTCTTCGAGCCGGGCACGAAGTTCAGCTATACCAGCTACGGTTACATACTGCTTGGCTGCGTGATGGAGGGCGCCTCGGGCATGAGCTATCCCGAGTACATGCAGCAGAGCATCTTCGCGCCGGCAGGGATGACTTCGACCAGACTGGATGATGTCTTCGCGATTATCCCGCATCGTGCCCGTGGATACAGTGTGGACAAGGACGGCAAACTCCAAAACGCAATCTTGCTCGACATCAGCAACAAACCATCCGGTAGCGGTATCAATTCGACCGCCCACGATCTTGGGTTATTCATGGTGGCGCTATATGGCGGAAGGCTGGTCATGCAAGCGACTTGGAACCAGATGATCACTCCGGCAAAGACGCTTGATGGTAAGCCAACGATCTACGGCTACGGCTGGTTCGTCGGTGGGCCGATCAGCAGTCACCATGGACTACGCGAGGTCGGTCATGGCGGGGATGTTCAAGGATTTGCGAGCGTGCTCTACGCGATACCGGAGAAGAAGTTCGCTGTCATCGTTCTAAGCAATGGAGAGAACGAGAAGGCTTCGATTGAGTACATCACCCTCGCACACAAAATCTACGACGCCGTTACTGCACATTAGCGGCGTCGGGTGCCGAAGCGAGTCACGTCAACGACCGATGAGCTACGTGCTGGCCCGTCCTCTTGGACGTGTACGAGCGAATGGAAAGATATGTGCGCCGTTGTGTGCCGCTCGTGTGCCAGATTCGCTCGCCGTGAGGCACATTTCATAGACTCACTGTCGGTTAGCCGCCCCGTCATATGTTTAGCGTTCGGAAGCAGGTTTGTGTGCTGGATGTGGTTGTGTTCCGACCCAATGGACTCCATTTAGTCGATTGCTGCTACTCTCCGCTCTCTGCGTCGGTCGATTCATGCCAGCATGGGCAGCCTCGTTTCGTGACCTGCCTTTTGATGTAACTTCATGAGGATGCGGAATCTGGCTCGCCACACGTAGGCCGGCGCGTGCGCCTGACCACTTGCCACAATCTCAACCCGCTGTCGTCAAACGTCCTGGAAGCCTTGCAACTACCCTCGCAACAGTCACTTCAGGTCTCCGAGAGCTGGCATGATTCTCAAGCCGCTGCCACTGTTATGGGCACTCCCACAAGATCAGAAAGGAATGGCTCTTCCGCCGCCACGAGAAGTGCGGAGTAGATCAGAGAACGAACGGAATTCAAATTGGAGAAAACCAGGCGGCGGAACTACTGGTGACTAGGGACAAAATCTCCCGCTCGTTCCGCACTCCTCTCCTTTATCGTGGAGGCTACCTCTACTCACGTCAGATCACAGAGCTTGAGCGCCAGCTCCGCGAGCTGACTGAGATCGGCGCCAGCACCGAGTCCTTCGTTGCCTTCGCCGAGCTGCAGCTTTCTGATCTGGCCGCGCTCTGGCAGGCTGCGAACGATGACCAGCGCCGCCGGGTTCAAACAATTCTCTTTAATAAGGGTTTGGCCTACTCCGCGAAAACGAAGAGTTTGAACCCAGATAACTCTACTCTGTTCAATCTGTTACAGGAGATGAACCCGGAGAATTTACGGTTGGCGTCCCCGACGGGATTTGAACCCGTGTTACCGCCGTGAAAGCGGGATGGCTAAACGTAACTCTAACAAACTACAGGAACACGGACGCACTGGATGGCGTTCTAGGAGCAGCAAGAAACATCTTATTGTGTCCCCGGTGTGTCCCCTGCCTTTTAGAGGTTCTGGACTTCCCTGCCCGTTTCTGACTCTCTTGAAACAATGGTAGAGCGCAGTCTTTCCAGTGCTACGTTATGCAGTATTTTAAACAACTTAAGTGACTTGAGGTGGCCGCTAAGGTGCTTGAGAAGCAGTGAGAGACACGCGAATCGTGGGTTCAAACCGTGCTTGCAAGGGCTACAACGGCCAGGGGCGAAGTTCATTGCCGGTTCCAAGAACCCATCAATCGCGGCCTCTGCTGTGACAGAGACGCATTTGCTCGTAACTAACAGAAAATACGCGACACGGATGGCATCCTGAGGCGTCGTTGGAGCGTTCGGAAACAATTACTGGACCATAAATGGACCATAAACTCTAAGCATCACGAGAATCGTGGGTGGAAATCGTGGGTTCAAACCGTGCTTGCAAAGGCAACAACGGCGAGGGGGCGGACTTCAATGCCAGCTCCAAGAACCGTTCAATCGAGGACGCTGCCGTGACATGGAACTTTGGGGTTCGGTATGCGTTTCCGAGCTTGTTTTAGGGGCTCTGAGGGAGCCATTCTGCGTGCGCCGCTTCTCTGACCTACGCAACTGCGTTGGTTGAAAAAGCCCTCCCTAATCGTTCTCCTCGTTGGGACAATTTGTAAGGAAACAACAGCCTCGGTAGGCCGTGGGAATGATTGGAACCACAATATCCGATCGATAGAACTTGAGTATCTGCCGAGTGCAAATGAATCTCAGACCTTCCGAGAATGCCACAAGATGTCTCTGATGTTTGGCGCGCGCTTGGCTACGGTAGATAGAAGCGGAGCGAGGTGTAGATCACGACGTCGCTGCCTTGGGGCGTTCTACCGATACCGCTCCATAGGTTGCGATGTATGTACACGACCTGGTTTCCCTGTTCGATCCTGCCAAACTCGCCCCGATAGAGGCGATACCAGTAACCCAACGTCGCCTCATAGATGTTGCGATTCGCCCCGCCGCACCCATTCATCGCCACTTCGTTTGTGCAACTAGCGTAACTGACCAGAGGAGAACCGTAGCCCGCAGCGGTTCCAGTGGGTGAGATAAATGCATCCCGGCCCGCGTATTCATCTCCGCCATATGTGTACAAATCAAGACGGCTTCTGTGGTGATATACAAGTC
>Ga0210384_10009258_pt1 | contig 10177 bp, 8 predicted proteins | sample IncBWH2MmetaG_FD_160574 | JGI IMG/M metagenome (GOLD analysis project Ga0210384, IMG submission 160574) | Forest soil microbial communities from Barre Woods Harvard Forest LTER site, Petersham, Massachusetts, United States - Inc-BW-H-2-M | ecosystem: Environmental > Terrestrial > Soil >...
ATTGCGGATGGCTCAGCCTGAGCACTGGTCTGAGCTATCGCTTGCCGACGGAGGTGGAATGGGAACGGGCAGCACGCGGCGGCGTCGAGAGCCGGCTCTATCCCTGGGGCGACGGTCCGCCGCAGTCATTGCCCGACTACGAAAAGCGCTGGAAGAAAGGCCCGGAGCCGGTGGCGCAATACGCGCCCAACGCGTTTGGCCTTTACAACATCTGCGAAAACGTGCACGAGTGGTGCAGCGACTGGTATAAGACGAGCTATTACGCGGAATCACCTGAGCGCAACCCCACAGGTCCGGATCGCGGCGACCGTCGCGCGTCGCGCGGCGGATCCTGGCGTCATCACATCAAGGCTGCCCGGTGTGCCGCCCGCTCCAGCATCCCTCCCGAATTTCATTACGCCGACTACGGCTTCCGCGTGGCGGGTGATCAGTAGCGCCGGCGTCTCGCCCTCGCAGGATTTCCAATCGGAATAATCTATGAAGACTTCGCTCAGCCCCGGTCTCTGCTAGATCCCGCCAGCCAGCGGAAGAACATGTTGACCAGAGCGAGAACGATCGCTCCCACGAAGGCAGCGCCGAAAGTATCCACATGGAAGCCGGGAACAACCGCCGAGGCCAGCTCGATCATGGCCGCGTTGATGACCAGCCAGAATAGTCCCAGCGTGAGCAGGACCAGGGGGAAGGTAATTATTTTCAGGAGCACGCCGAGAGTTGCGTTTACGAAGCCGATCACGAGCGCCGCAATCAGCGCCGCCAGCGGCCCATTGACATGAAAACCCGGCACCAGCCGGGCCACAATCCAGACCGCCAGGGCGCTCAGCGCCCAGTTGAGGAGATGTCTCATGGCACTCTCCGAAACGGTGACTATAGACTGCCTTGCGATAGCGCGCAACCTGCGGAGATGCCGTCAGTAGCGCAGTTTGAGGAAATCTTCTGCTCGGTGTCACCCCGAATCACGTGGGGACAGCCGCCGCCCCCGGCTGTCCAGTCGAGCGAAGCTCGACTGCCTTTGCCTGGAGCCGCACCTCGCGGAGCGTTGCTCCGCCGAACAGCCGGGGACGGCTTTCCCCAAGTGGTCCGGGGTTGCTACGGATGTTCTTTGCGCCGGAGGAACGCAGCGCCCAGAGCTCCTCCCAGCCCGGAGAAAATCACGAAAGCCATAAGGGCGCCGATCAAGGCGGTTGTCAGCAGCAAAACGATCCCGTCAGGAGATTTGAAGAATTCCAGGGCTTGTTGCGTTTGCGGGTCTGGATTGCGGGCCGCGGTTTGCTGGACTACTTCGATCAGTTTGGCACGGACGCTGTCCCAGGCGTGAAACAGCGTGGTCCCGACCGAGAGCAGCGCGGCGAAAATGCCGCCGCCCAGAGCGCCGCTCACCATCCCCAGGCGGGCCCCCATTCCGGGCGTGACATTGGCCACCGGGACGCGGCGCCGGTAGAAGACTACCGACAGACTCCCGCCGATCAGCATACCGAATCCAAAGTAGGCAAGAGGAGTCATCATAAGCAGGGCAGTAATCAATCCCGCCAGGGCGGTGGCGGGCAAAGCCTGTGACCATTCAATTCGCGTGGTTAAAGGCACGCCGAAATAAGCCGGAAGGGAGGTAACAGTAGAATCAGAGGCGATCCCCGAGGGGATCACGATCTCAGGGACAGCGACCCGAATCTGCGGCGCACGACACTGTGGACAGAACGCTGTTCCCTGTTCCACGGCCGCGCCACATTGATGACAGGGATACTCCACTGAGTTTCAAGTTACAGCAGGGCGGCGAGGCAGGCAAGGAAGGCGGGTGAGATTTTCGATTTCAGATTGTAGATTTCAGATCGGAAGACTGAAAGACTGAGTGGTCTTTAAGATTGCCCGGCTTCAGACCGATGGTGACGCGCCGCCCTTCGATCTGAAATCTACAATCGACAATCTCCTCAGATTGTGTCCTTGCCGCCCCGCATCTGGATATAGACCAGGCCAAAGTCCGATCCCTTGCCGTCATCGCCGGGTTTGATCGAGGCGATGTGCTGGTTTTGGTCGGTGCCCACTTTTAGTTCGACCGTCTTGCCATTCTGGTCGCCCTCGCATTTTAGTTTTTTGGAGTCGCCGGAAGTGTCAGCCCCATTCATGTTTGTCCCCGGATGACTGTCATTGGTGTGGCACTCCAGCACGTTACCATATTTCCTGAGTTCGTCTTTGTAGTACGCGACGAGCTTTTCCGGCGGATCATCGGACAAATATTCGATGGCCACGACTTTAATGCCAAACAGGCTGGTGGAAATATTGAGGTGGACGCTATTTTGGTTCCCGTCTTTGCTTTCCTGCTTGCGGCGCGCGCCCGGGTACACGGGGAGGCCGATGTCGCGGACGTCGGCTTCTTTCGTGGCGTGGAGGCCGCCCACGGGAGTTTCGATGTCCACGTTCTTTTCTTTCCCCTCGCTGTCTTTTTTTACGTTGACGTCGCAGCCGGGCAGGACGAGCAAAGCGCCCAAGGCCAAGGTCAGGACCAGGATCAGGACGGGACGCGAATTATCGTTGAGCCGGGTTCGTATGCGCATGTTGCGATCCTTCCTCTGCGAGTTGTGACGGCCGCTCGATTCCGGCGCCACGTTGCGCGACGTTGGGAATGCTGACTGGAAGATGGCCGCGAATGGCGATCTCGCCAAAAAGCGCTCTGACCGCGCTGACTTCCGAAACGCTGGCGTTGGAAAAAGTACAAAGATAATTCTGTATGGCGGGGAAATCCTGGGCGACGTAAGGATTTCCCATGGCGAGGACAGCGGTTTTCTGCCCCGCGCGATCCAGGATCGTTTGTAGCAGCGTGCCACTGGCATCGCTGAGCGAAACCGAGTTCGTCAAACCGCTCGCGCTCTTCATGGCCTTACCGGCAGTGGGTACCACGTAGACGGCCGCGATCACGGCCTGCGCCTGGTCCACCGCGCTCAATATCCCCTCCGACATGGCAGCAGCGATGCGCGGATCCACATAAATCACATTGGCATCGGGCACGCGAGCTTTGAGCGCACGTTCCAGAGCGCGGCCAGATTCGGTACGGACATCCTCGGAAAGCACCAAGGCCACAACTCCGTTCCGCACTTCTTCCACGTGTTGATACGGAAGCCCGTCCTTCACAGTTCCCGATTGTTTCAGCGGCAGCAGCTTGCCGTTATCACGAACCAGAGTGACGGCGTCGTCGGCAATCTGCTGGCCCATGGCCAGGTTCTCAGGTTTGCCCACGATTTCGGGAAGAGCGTTGACATCCACCAGTCTGGCCCTATCCAAGCCTAGTGAGGCCTTTGCTTTCAGCAGCTTGAGGACGGATGCGTCGAGGCGCGCCGAGGGAATTTCTCCGCTGCGAACAGCCTCGAGAACGGCATTGTACGACGCATCCAAGTCGGCGGGGATGAGCAGCAGATCGCTTCCAGCCTTAAAGGCTTCCACGGCAGCGCGGCCGATGTTTGCGGAAAAGAGACGGGTGAGGCCGGCCATGTCGAGAGCATCGGTCACAACGATTCCCTGGAAGCCGAGCTGGCCCTTGAGCAGACCGGTGACGATGGCCGGAGAAGTTGTGGCCACGCGATTGGGGTCGGGCTCAAGCGCGGGAACCGTGACGTGCGCAACCATTACGGAATCGACCCCGGCTGCGATGGCTTTGCGGAACGGCGCCAGTTCTACGGAATCCAACCGCGCCCGATCGCCAGTGACCTGGGCCAGGCTGAGATGTGAATCAGTTGCGGTGTCGCCATGGCCGGGGAAATGTTTGGCCGTGGTCATCACGCCGTTGGCTCGCGATCCCCGGATATATGCGGCTACGAGATCTCCCACCTGCTGCGGATCTTCTCCGAAGGAACGAGTATTGATGATGGGGTTTGCGGGATTGGAATTGACATCGGCATCGGGAAAGAAATTCCAGTGCACGCCGACAGCGCGAGACTCCTGCGCGGTGATGCGGCCGAACGCTTCGGCGTACTCCGCTTTCCCGGCAGCGCCGAAAGCCATCGCGTGCGGGAACGTGGTTGCGCCATGAAGTCGCATGGTGACTCCGCGCTCAAAGTCTGCAGCGAAGAGCAGAGGTAATTTGGAGTCCTGCTGCAAACGGTTAAGCAGTTCGGCGGCCTCGTAGGGCTGATTGCGATAAAGGAACGGAGGCTCCCAGCGCACCGTCATGGCGAATGATCCGACGTGATATTTGCGCATGGTGTCTTGCAACTGCAGATACTCAGGGCTATTGACGTTGAGGAACTCTGCCCGCACCCAGACCATGAAAAGCTGTCCGACCTTTTCCTCCAGAGAAAGCTTGCGGAGGGTCTTCACCGCCCATTTTTCGCCGTCGCGGTCGAGATGAATGGGGCCAGGGTGCTGATATTTCTCTTTAGCCGGGCTGGGCACAGTGACGGACAACAGCAGGAAGAAAGCGGCCACGTATCGGATCATGGAAGGACGATAGCACGGAGTTCCATTGGTGTCAGGCGTAGCGCCGCCGTCCCGGCAAGATGCCGGCGCTGCTTGGGCGGAGTACTAGGTCTTGTGGACTCTCTGCTTCGCGAACTCTTCTACCCGCTGGCGCACGCTGAGCACTTGCTTGGGCAACTTGAAGTGGCTGCCCTCTTCGAGAATAGGAATCAGCTTGTCGAATTCCGGCCCGGAGTGCGAACCCGTGATCACGATGCGAATGGGATGGAACAATTCCTTCCCCTTTGTGCCCGTCTCAGCTTTTACTTCGTTTACGATCAGCTTGAATCGTTCCGGCGTGAGTTGCGCCGCTGTGGCGGACTCGTCTTCCAGAATCTTGACCGTGAAACTCGCCAACACAGCGTCGGTATTGGGCCAGGCGAGCACCTCGGCGTTGTCGGGAGCAGCAAGGGCAGCGCTTGCGTCGTAGTTGAAGATCAGCGAGGCTCGCTGGGGTAGCTGGTCAAAGCGGCCGACGGAGGGAGCTAGCAACTCGGTAATCCTCGTGAGCCAGATCTGTAATTCGTCATCAAGGTGTATGAGCGGGACGCTTTCCGCGCTCAGCCACTTCGCGTCTTTAAGCTCGAGGTAGCCTGCGTGGGAGAGAAACCACGCGCCCAGCGCGGTAAGGTTTCCCACCGGCCAGCTCTTGATGTAGTGGCGGTTCAGCCAGTAGAGCTTCTCCATGTCGAACATGGCCGCCGCAGGCGTCACGCGCTCCAAGGAAAATTCCTTCTTCAGCTCTTCAGGATTGAAAAGCTCCCGGGTGCCGCCAGTCGGGGCCCATCCCAGAAGAGCCAGATAATTTACCAGCGCCTCAGAGAGCACGCCCATGTCGCGGAAATTGGCGATCGAAGTGGCCCCGTGTCGTTTGGAGAGCCGTTCCCGGTCGCTGCCCAAAATCGTCGAAAGGTGCGCAAACTCAGGCACGGGCCAGCCCAAGGCTTCATACAGCGCAACCTGCTTCGGAGTATTCGAAAGATGATCGTCGCCGCGGATCACGTGCGTGATCTTCATCAGCGCGTCATCAATCACCACCACATAGTTGTATACCGGCATCCCGTTCGAGCGCAGAATGATCGGATCGCTCACTACTTCGTTCGAGAACTCGACATCCCCATGCACAACGTCGTGAAAACGGATGGGGTGTTCAGGAATTCTCAGCCGGATGGCGCAGGACTCTCCCGATGTTCGCCGTTGACTGGCTTCCGCTCCATCGATAGAGCGGCACTTGCCGGAGTAGATCGGCTGGCGATGCTCGGCCTGGGCGCGTTCGCGCTCCTTCTGCAATTCTTCCTCAGTGCAGAAACACAAGTAGGCTTTGCCCTGATCGACCAGGCGTTCGGCGTGTTCGCGGTAGATGTCCAGGCGCTCGGACTGGCGATAGGGAGCATACGGTCCGCCCAGGTCGGGCCCTTCGTCCCAGTCGAGGCCCAGCCACTTGAGGTCAGCGATCAGCTGATCTTCGAAGCGGGCCTGGCTGCGTTCGACGTCGGTGTCCTCGATGCGCAGCACCATAGTGCCGCCTTTTTGCCGGGCGAAAAGCCAGTTGAACAGCGCGGTGCGGGCGTTGCCGACGTGGAGATGCCCGGTTGGAGAGGGAGCAAAGCGCACGCGGACGGGAGAAGGTGCAGTCACTGAAAGATGTTAGCAGACCACCACGACTCACGTAGGGCGCGGGTGCCCACACACCCGCCCGGCGGAGCGGAGCTCGGCGATGATGTCCGCCAACAGGGCCTCATCAACTTCGGTGAGCTTCGCTCACCCGCCCAGACGAAGCGTCTGGGCCTGCGTGGCTGGTGGCGCTACCATTTCTTGGGCGCCATGTAGGTTCTGGTGATGCGGTCGTGCCAGCAGAGTCGATCCTCGTCGAGGAAGCACCAGGCGTAGCCCAGGCCCAGCGACAAGCCGGAGAGAACGGATGTCAGCACTCGCCAGCGGCGGGTCCGCAGCGGAACCGGGCTCCCATCAAAGCGGTGCAATTCGAGTTTCGCAAGCTTCAACCCTGGCGTAGTGCCGCTGTAAACCAGCAGCAGATATTGATAGGCAGACCACATCAGACCGATGAGGAGGACACCGGTTCCGGTTATCTTGCCGAGCGGAGGCAGCGCAGCATTGATCCGAAAAACAACATACGCAAAAGCAGTCAATGCGGACATCACCAGGACGGCGTCGATAGCCGCGGCGGCCAGGCGCCGTGACATGGGCGCGGCCTGCAACGGAATCTCGAATCCAGGCCGCCTCTGGTTCGCAGGTTCTTCGACCGGCTCAATCAGAATGCCACCAAGGGCCGGTGGCGGAGGCGCCAACTCAGGCGTCTCGATGATTCTGGGACGGTCCAGCACCGGTTCGGCCAGTTCGTCCAGGGCTCTGGGGGCCGGATTGTAGCTGGCAAACTCAATCACCTTGGCCGTGGCCTCGCTGCTGGCGGCGGGCAATATTCGCGGATAGTTCGGGGAATAGTTCGAGGGATAGCCCGACGGCTCAGCCAGGGTAATGCGGGGAGCAGCAGTCGCTGGAGCGAAGTCCGCTGTATCTCGCAGCGCGGGAGCAGCGGGCGGCGGCGTTAACTCTGGAGTGGAACCGGGTTCAGTCTCGAACTTCAATTGCAGCGAAGGATAGCGCGGTTCCCGCGTACGCCGGCGCGATCGGTAATGGCTCAATCGAGCCGCCACCTCGCGCCGCCATGCGTCGGGATCTTGCGCCGGCTGCGGTTTGGCTGGCTCGGGAGGTGTTGCGGTCTCCTGAGCCTCCGCAAGGCCCGCATCCGGCTCGGGAGGACTCGTCGCGGCTTCCTGCGGTGAATCTTCCACTACGAATCTGGGCACTACTGACCGGAACGCTACTGACTTCGGCGCTACAAACCTGGGCTCAGCGCGCGAAATGGTTTCGAGGCTGGCAGCAAAATGCTGCTCGCTGGCATCGTATGCTTCAGGATCAATCAGGCTGGCTGAGAGCTCTTGGTTCGCATCGGTTGGTACATCGGGTTCGAATCTTGGTTTCATGAAAGAACGATCGGGTCCTGGTGAGCCTCCAGCGGCAAAACGACTGCAATGCGGTGAACTGGTCCCGCGGAAAAAAGCCAGCGTCCTAAAAATAAATTGCCCGAGGCTTCGCTGCTTTGCTCTCGAGCCGAAGCCGTGCTAACGTCACCTTACCCCTGCGTGAATTCCCTCACCAAGGGGCTTCGTCCGCTTGCGATGACATCCCGCACTCGATTCCTTATCACGGCGGCGTTGGTTTGTCATCTGCTACTCGCTCCGTCCGTAGTTACCAGCCAGTTGCTTTTCGCATCCGGACCTCCGGGTGCGCAATCTTCGCCGCCCTCCGCGCCTTCGACAGTAAGAGAGCAGGACGTCACCATCCGGGCCCTGCAACAGGAAAAGGATGGCGCCGTTTACAAGCTGCGCGGGCAGGCGGAGATCCACTACGGCACGTACATTCTGTATGCCGATTCGGTGGACTACAACTCTGCCACTGGAGATTCGGTAGCTGACGGTCACGTGGTGCTCGACGGCGGACCCAACGACGAGCATGTCGAAGCTACTCATGCCACGTACAACATCCGTGCGGAATCAGGCCGGTTTCAACACGTAGTCGGGACGACCGGCATGCAATTGCGTGGGAAACGCTTGGTTCTGACCACCGAAAATCCCTTTACCTTTACCGGCGGAGTGGTGGAGAAAACCGGTCCAGACCATTACGTCGTCTACGACGGAACCATTACTACCTGCGAGTTGCCGCAACCCAAATGGGAGTTCAACGCACACAAGATTGTCGTGGAAGTTGGCGGCAATGCAACCATCTATCGCAGCACGTTCCGCATCGAGGGCGTTCCGGTTTTTTATTTTCCCTTCGCGACCCACCCGGTGGAGCGCGAGCCGAGACAGACTGGCCTTCTGATTCCCAATGTCGGCAGCTCTTCGATCAAGGGAACGATCCTGGGCGACTCAATATTCTGGGCCATCAATCGCAGCATGGACGTCACCGCAGGAGCCGAGTATTTCACCCGGCGTGGTTGGGCGCCGCAGATAGAGTTTCGCGCCCAGCCCAGCGAAAAGTCCTATGTGTACCTGAACTACTTCGGGGTTTTTGACCGCGGCATCGGCCAACCGCCGGTTGACCAGGGCGGCCACGAGGTACGGCTCGATGCAGAAGATACTTTTGGACACCTCCGCGGCGTTGCCAGCATCGACTATCTGAGCTCCTTCGTTTTTCGACTCGCCTTTAACGACGTTTTTAGTCAGGCGGTAAACTCGGAGGTGAAGTCGGAGGCCTTTCTCTCCGGCGCTACGCAGGGGTTTTTCTACAATGCGTCCACGCAGCGTTACCAGAACTTCGAAAGCACGACTCCGGGTGATGTCGTCACCATCTTGCATGCACCCAGCTTTGAATCCTCCAGCGTAGACCATGCGATCGGGCATTCGCCTTTTTTCTGGTCCTATGAGGCTGCGGCTGAAGGAGTCTCCCGCAGGGAATGCACTACCGTGAATCAGGCGACCCAGAGCTGCACTCATTTTTTTTCCACCGCGCCTCTGGTGGGGCGTTTTGATCTGCGCCCAACCCTGTCTCTTCCCCTGGTACTGCATGGTTGGTCGGTGCGTCCGGAACTTTCGCTGCGCGAAACCTTCTATACCCAACAGCTCGTGCCCAGCAGCGGGGGAGTAGGTCTAGCGGAAAGTTCCTTAATCGACCGCAAGGCGCTGGAGGGATCGATGGAAATTCGCCCGCCTGCGCTGGAGCGGGTGTACGACCGGGAACTGTGGGGACGCAAATGGAAGCACGTCATCGAACCTCGCGCCACTTATCGCTACGTCACCGGGGTCGACAATTTCGCGCAGATTCTGCGCTTTGACGAACGAGACATTCTGAGCAATACCAGTGAAGTTGAATATGCGGTGGTGAATCGGCTCTACGCCAGGCGTACGTCAAAGAACGCGGAGGACTGCGACGCCAACGGCATGGCTTCTCTTATTATCGGACGGCCGGCTGTGCAGAGCTCTATCCCGTGGGAGCGACAGCCGGAACGCGGTGAGACTCCCTGCGTGGCGGAACCGCCGGTGCGAGAAGTCGTCACCTGGGAACTGGCCCAGAAATATTTTCTCGATCCAACCTTCGGCGGGGCCCTGGTGCCCGGGCAGCGGAATGTATTCACGACCACGGCCGACTTCACCGGGATTGCGTTTCTCACCGAAGCTCGGCGGCTCTCTCCCCTGATCTCCCGGCTTAAGTTCCAGGCCACCAGCCGGACTGAAGCGGAGTGGGATATTGACTACGACTTCAAGCAAAGCCGCATCAATGCCAGCACCGCGTTCGTGAACTATCGTTTCGGCTCCTACACCGTCGGAGGTGGAGATGCCTATCTGCTGGCACCCAGCAGTACACCTACCCCCACCGGGCAGCAGGCGTTCAATCAGTTCCGGATCCTTTTCGGCTATGGACAACCCAACAAGCGTGGATTCAGTGGAGCGACCAACCTGGGGTTCGACGCCAATCTGGGTTTTCTGCAGTATGCGGCGGTGCAGACCGCCTACAACTGGGACTGCTGCGGCATCAGCGTCGAATACCGCCGCTTTGCCCTGGGATCGGTCCGCAACGAAAATCAGTTCCGCTTCAATTTCGCCCTGGCCAATATCGGCTCATTCGGAAACCTCCGCCGCCAGGAAAAGTTGTTCTGAAAATGCAGGCGCGAGCGCGAGCGCTCGTGCAGGGAGCGGCACAGGCCCGGCGGGGTACG
>Ga0210384_10009259_pt1 | contig 10177 bp, 12 predicted proteins | sample IncBWH2MmetaG_FD_160574 | JGI IMG/M metagenome (GOLD analysis project Ga0210384, IMG submission 160574) | Forest soil microbial communities from Barre Woods Harvard Forest LTER site, Petersham, Massachusetts, United States - Inc-BW-H-2-M | ecosystem: Environmental > Terrestrial > Soil >...
TCTCTAATCTTCAGATCAAAGTGGAATTCTTCGATGGCAAGGCGGTGGGAATCGAACTGCCCCAGACCGTCGAGTTATTGGTGATCGAAACCGAGCCAGGGCTGAAGAGCGCGACGGCTTCGAGCGTGACCAAGCCGGCCAAGACCGAGACTGGACTGGTGGTGCACGTTCCGCCCTTCATCAACGAAGGCGAAAAGATCCGCGTGGATACGGCAGAAGGCGCGTACCTGTCACGGGCATAACCATGTGTCATCCTAAGCAGAGTGGCAAGTTCGCTTGGCGAACTTGCAGCGGAGTCAAAAGACCCTAGAGTTACAATGCCGCCGCAGCGGGGTTTCGCGAGTGGCCAGAAGTTGGCAGCAAACCCATGATCACCGCCGCCGGTTTAGCGTACAGGGATCTTTCGACTGCGTGGCTGCTTCGCGAAGCGAAGCAGCCACTCCGCTCAAGGTGACAGGTAGTTAGAGTGAGGGGTTAGAGTTAGATGACCTCCGCCGAGAAAACTACGCAAGCCCGTCGCTTCGTCGTCCGGGGACGAGTGCAGGGTGTCGGCTTTCGCTGGTTCGTGGAACGCGAGGCGCACATCCTCGGCATCGCCGGCTGGGTGCGCAACAACGCCGACGGCAGCGTAGAAGTTTTAGCCATGGGATCGCGCGATCAACTGCTCGGGCTCAGATCGCGTCTGCGAGCCGGACCCCGCGCGGCTCGCGTGGATGATGTCGAGGAAGTCGAAACCAAGCCGGTCGCCGGCCTCACAAGTTTCCGCATCGAAGGAGCCTGGTAAATGTCGAACCCCGCGCCGCAGCAGCCACGTCTGAACTGCGAACCGCTGAAAAAGCTGATCCGCGAAGTTCCGGATTTCCCCAAGAAGGGCATCCTGTTCTACGACATCACGACTTTACTCAAAGACAAACTCGGACTCGCCATGCTGATCGATGCTCTGTCCGAGCATTACCTCACCGCCGGCATCGACCTGGTGCTAGGCATGGAAGCGCGAGGCTTTATATTCGGCCCCGCAGTCGCCTATCGTCTGAATGCGGGCTTCGTCCCCTTGCGCAAGCCCGGCAAGCTGCCGGCCGCCACCGCCAAGTTTGACTATGCCCTGGAATATGGCACCAATACGTTGGAGATCCACAAGGACGCCATCCAGAAAGGCCAGCGCGTGCTCATTGTCGACGACCTGCTGGCCACAGGCGGAACCGCCGAGGCGACGGCAAAGCTCGCCCATTCATTAGGGGCCGATATCGCCGGCCTGGGATTCGTCGTCGAACTTGACTTTCTGAAGGGGCGCGACAAGCTGCAGGAGTACGACGTCTTCTCGCTGCTGCACTATGACGAGTAACAATAGCTTTGGGGACTCAGTTATTCCGGCTTCATGCTGACGTATCCTTTGACTGGGTAAGAACTAATACGCCTGCCTTCGGCAGATAGCTCTTTCTCCGGAACCAGTCCTCCATCGCTGCTTTCAATTCCTTGACAGGAACGTGGGTTCCGATTTCCATGAGCCCATCGGCGACTGGCAGGGTGTTGTCAAACACGCTGGCGTTGGTGAAATTGCGCATGGAAAAACTGTCCAGCCACTTCAGCGGACAGGGCACGCGCCGTCCGTTCTCTTCGTACTCCACGCGAATCCGGCGGGCAAACATCAGGTAGCAATTTAACCACAGTTTTTGAAACCACCACGATCCGCGTAGGGGCAGACCACACACAGACCACCGGCCTTGACAGCCGCCTCTGCCCGGCATACGCTTCCGCGGCGTATCTGGAGGAACCTATGGGCGGTCTGATCTACATCATTCTGGTGGGGCTGGTCGCAGGCTGGGCCACAGGCAAAATCATGAAAGGTGCGGGCTACGGCGTCCTGGTCGACATTTTACTTGGCATCGCCGGCGCCATCTTCGGCAGCTGGGTTCTGCGGCTGCTGGGCATCTATACCAGCGGCGGGCTGGTTCCCAGCATTCTGGTTGCGATTCTGGGCGCCGTGCTGCTGGTCGTGATCGTGCGCGCGTTAAAGAAAGCTTGAGAACGCTAGTCTGATCCTCCAGATCCGATCTGGACCAGGCCGGCCGGACGCGACTGTCCGTGCGCGCGTTCGCTCCAGCGATACGGATTCACCGAACCCGATCGCAGTCGATTCATCAGCGAGCCGACGGCTGTCGAGCCGCGAACCAGGTGGCCGATGCTCAATGGGCCCACGAGCTTTCTCTGCTGCACATAATGCAACCCGCTTGAAACCACACAGCCACACTGGCTGCAATCCGGCGTGCCGCCAAAAATGCAAGGCTCGACCCGCGTCGTCAGGTCAGCCGAGAAATTGGTCGACATCTTGGAGAAAAGACAGTCCTGCGGATTTTTGGGTGGCTCCAACAGAGCTTGCCCGATACCCGGATTCATCAGCAGCTTCGGATACGCATCTCTCAGCTCCGGCAATTCCCGCGCTACCCGTTGCCGCTCTTCGATCGTGAGCATTTCCGGGGTGTGTTCGCCTTGCTGCGGGCTGTAAAGGCTCACCCAGATCCGCTTCACCTCGGGTCGCGCTTGCCAGAACGCCAGATATTCTTCGAGATATCCGGGGCGCTTCATCATCGGCCCGGTGATGGTCCAATGAACGTTGACTTCGCGGTCGCGGATGTTTTCCAGGATGCGCGTGTAGGTCGCTGGCTTGCGGCGCGGGTCGTGATGCTCGGGCAGCCCATCGATGGAAACGGCCACCCGATTACGCCGCAACCCCATCCACTGCATCGGTATGGGAATGATCCCGCTGGTCACCACCATGGTGAAAATATTCTGCTCGCTCAGTGCAGGCAGGATCTGGCTGAGTTCGCGGTGCCGGATCATGGGTTCGCCGCCGACCAGGGACACATGGAGCGGCCGGTGCTTCTTCACCAGCCCCAGTACTCCGCCCACCAACGCGTCGCCACGCAGGTCGGCAAGTTCGGTTAACTTCTTTTCGCTCCCCAGATGAGAGTCGCCGTAGGCGTAACATCCGGGGCAACTTAGAGGGCACTCGCGGGTAATTTCGATCGAAAGCATGGGAGCCCGTCCGCTGAGGATGCTTCCCCAGGCGGCAAACAGTTCTCCCACCTTCATTCCGGGCTGTGATTGAGACATAAGGTTTTTTAAGTTAGATGCTGCGGACGGTCTGACTGGACCCGGAAAAAGACCTAACAACAACCCGGAAGGGCCAGCTTTGGTTCGAGCGCAGGAATGAAACCAGAGGGACCAACAGATCCCGGAGTGTAAAACCTGTAAGCCTAATGATTACAGCTTCTTACGGTGGGCCGAATGCGACGGTCTGAACCTCGGTCAGTCTGAAACCGTCGCCTGCAAGCGCTCCGGCCCCTTCTCTGGCAGAATGTAATGTACGAATTCATCGTCACACGTGACGCTTATACTCCCCGTTCAGGACGGCTATGAAAACTGCACTTTCGCGTGGTCCGCTCACACGCAATATACATCTCGTCAAATGGGTCGAAAAAACTGCCGAATTAACCAAGCCCAAGGACATTCACTGGGTGGATGGATCGCAGGCTGAATATGACAAGCTCTGCCGCGAGATGGTGGCCAGCGGGTCCCTCACCAAACTGAATGAAGATCTGTGGCCCGGCTGTTTCCTGGCCCGTTCCGATCCTGGCGATGTGGCCCGTGTGGAAGACCGCACCTTTATCTGTTCCCTGTCGAAGGACAACGCCGGTCCCACCAACAACTGGGAAAACCCCTACACCATGCGGCGCAAGTTGAAGGAAAAATTCAACGGCGCCATGCAGGGACGCACCATGTATGTGCTGCCCTTCAGCATGGGTCCGGTGGGCGGGCCGATGTCTCAGATCGGCGTGCAGCTCACCGACTCGCCCTACGTGGTGGTGAACATGCGCATCATGGCGCGCATCGGGATCGACGTCTTCAAGGAAATCGATAAAGATGAGCAGCGCGTAGTGCCCTGCATCCACAGCGTGGGAGCACCGCTGGCTCCCGGCCGGACGGACGTTCCGTGGCCATGCAACCCGGACAAGTACATTGTTCACTTCCCCGAGACTCGCGAGATCTGGTCTTACGGTTCGGGCTATGGCGGCAATGCTCTGCTGGGCAAGAAATGCTTTGCTTTGCGGATCGCGTCCAACATCGCGCGCGATGAGGGCTGGATGGCGGAGCACATGCTCATCCTCGGCGTGGAGGACCCTCAGGGCAAGAAAACCTACGTGGCGGCGGCCTTTCCCAGTTCCTGTGGCAAGACAAATTTTGCCATGATGGTCCCGCCTGAAGCACTTAAGGACTGGAAGCTTTGGACCGTCGGAGACGACATCGCGTGGATCAAGCCTGATGCTCAAGGCTGTCTGCGCGCCATCAATCCAGAATACGGGTTCTTTGGCGTGGCGCCGGGAACGTCAAAGAAAACCAATCCCAACGCCATGGCCACGCTCTCCCGCAACACCATCTTCACCAACGTGGCTCTCACTCCGGAAGGTGGTGTGTGGTGGGAGGGCATGACCGATGAGCTGCCCTCCGAGTTGCAGGATTGGCAAGGCAAACGCTGGACCCCGGAGATCGCAAAGAAAACCGGCGCAAAGGCAGCGCATCCCAATGCGCGTTTCACTGCCCCGGCTTCGCAGTGTCCAACCATCGACGCCGCCTGGGAAGATCCCACCGGCGTGCCCATCAGCGCCATCATTTTCGGCGGTCGTCGTCCCACTACCATTCCGTTGATATACCAGGCTTTCAACTGGAGCGCCGGAGTTTATGTTGGAGCCACAATAGGATCCGAGACGACCGCCGCAGCGGCGGGAGAGATCGGCAAAGTGCGCCGCGACCCCATGGCCATGCTGCCCTTCTGCGGTTATCACATGGGTGACTACTTCCGCCATTAGATCAAAATGCAGCGCTCGCTCAGCCGCACGCCGCGCATCTTCCATGTGAACTGGTTCAGAAAAGACGCGGACGGGAAATTCGTCTGGCCCGGATTCCGCGACAACATGCGGGTGCTTAAATGGATCGTGGACCGCGTCCACGGCCGCTCCCAGGGTAAGGAAACACCTATCGGCTGGACCCCTCACTATGAAGACATCGACTGGAAGGGTTTGGATTTCCCGAAAGAAAAATTTGAGAAATTACAGGCGGTCGATCGGGAAGCCTGGAAATCGGAAGTGATCGGGCACGAAGAACTGTTCATTCGTCTGCATGCGCATTTACCGCCCGAGATGATTTACGAGCGTGAATTGCTGATTTGCCGGTTGTAGACAAGATAAAAATGAAGGAAATGGAGGACGAGCGTCTCGCCCGTCTTGGCGGCCACGGGACGGGCGGAACGCCCGTCCTCCAGCGCACTAAGTTACAGGCTGGACTTCCGGTTGATGCACCACTGCTTCGAGATGCTTCAGCGTCTCTTCCACCGTCAAGGAATACATTTCCCGTCCCACGCCCTCACCGGATTCCAGCGCGGTCTTCAGATAATGGCCAGCAATTTCCACTGCGAGCTGGTCTGTAATCACCGTGCCGGTGCGCTTCTTGTATTCCACCCACGCCGGATGGGGCAGCGCAACCCAGAGCGTGCGCCCGTCCACCAGAAACTTGATGTCGACGGCGTCGGCGTGGCGCGTGGCAATGGCAACCACAAGCGCCTGATAGATACAGTGCACGTTGTTCTTGCTCCAGCGATCGACGGCGTGAAAATCCTGATACATGACTGTAAAAACTATATCCGACCTGATTAGGACGGGCAAATCGCAGGAATGTGGGCGCCAGCGCCCCGCTCGAGCTCCCGCCTATGACAGCCGGACCTGGAAAAATGCCGCGGGCAAGATGCCCCCGCGACAACCCGCGGGACGCCGGCGCTACTGTCCCTTGAGTTCAAATTTTTCGTATGATGAACAATCACTAGTAGGCTCCCATGAAAAACCTCGGCATCCTGCTCTCCGGACGCGGCTCGAACTTCGAAGCCATCGCCCAGAATGTGGCTGCGGGCAAAATCCCGAACGCTCGCTTGTCCATCGTCATCTCTAACAAGCCCGACGCCGGCGGCCTCGAAGTCGCAAAACGCATGGGACTTGAAGCCCTGGTCGTTCCATCCAAGGGCAAGCCGCGAGAAAAACATGATCGCGAAGTCGTCGCCGCCCTGCAGCAGCATAAGGTCGATCTGGTTTGCCTGGCGGGGTACATGCGCCTGCTCTCGCCCTGGTTCGTGCAGCAATTTCCGCGGCGCATTCTGAATATTCATCCTTCCCTGCTGCCCGCATTTCCCGGCCTCGAGGCCCAGGAGCAAGCCTTCGCCTACGGCGTGAAGATTACCGGCTGCACCGTGCATTTTGTGGACGAAGAACTCGACCACGGAGCGATCGTCGTGCAGAAATCGGTTCCGGTACTGGGCACCGACGACGAGCACACCCTGGCAGCGCGCATTCTGGCACAAGAACACGTTGCGTATTCGGAGGCAATCAGCCTGGTGCTCGAGGGAAAGTACAAGATCGCGGGCCGAAGGCTTGTGGAGTCTGCACAAAACACGTAGGGGCGGACGCCGTCGTCTGCCCAGCCGAGCGCAGCTCGGCAGCGTTCGCACGATTCGTGAACTCAAAAAATGACGCGCTGCGCTCGTCCACCCGGACGGAGCGTCCGGGTCTACGTGGCCGGGGGCGGCCCTATGAGGACTTGCCGCTATAATCTTTACCTTATGCCCACGTTCCCTCCCGTTGACGAACAACTGGCTTACATTAAAAAAGGCTCCGCCGAAATTGTGAAGGAGTCCGAGCTTCGCTCCAAGCTGGAGAAGTCTCTTGCTTCCGGCAAGCCCCTGCGCGTAAAAGCCGGCTTCGATCCTACCGCGCCCGATCTTCATCTCGGCCACACCGTACTCTTGCGCAAGCTGAAACATTTTCAGGACCTCGGCCACACTGTCATCTTCCTGATCGGCGATTTCACCGGCATGATTGGCGATCCCACCGGACGCTCCGCCACTCGCCCGCCGCTGAGTGCGGAAGACATCATGCGCAACGCCAAGACTTACATGGCGCAGGTGTTCAAGATTCTTTCCCAGCCCAAGACTGAGACTCGCTTCAACAGCGAGTGGTTCGACAAAATGAAGCCCGCGGACTGGATCCGCCTTACCGCCATGTTCACGGTCTCGCAGATGCTCGAGCGCGAAGAGTTCCATAAACGTTTTCAGGAAGAAAAGCCCATCGCCCTGCACGAACTGCTTTACCCGCTGGTCCAGGGATACGATTCGGTGGCGCTCCAGGCCGACGTCGAACTGGGCGGCACCGACCAGAAGTTCAATCTGCTGGTCGGCCGCGAAATGCAGCGCGCCTACGGCCAGGAGTCGCAGGTGGTTCTGACCACGCCCATCATCGAGGGCCTCGACGGCGTGCAGAAAATGTCAAAGTCGCTGGGCAATGCCATCGGCATCCAGGAACCGCCGCTCGAAATGTACGGCAAAGTGATGTCAATCTCCGACGCAATGATGTGGAGATATTTCGAGCTGCTGACGGATGTGCAGCTTCCGGAAATTGAAACGATGAAGCGCGAGTCGCACCCGATGGAGGCAAAGAAAAATCTGGCGTCTCGCATCGTGACCGATTTTCATTCCGCAGAAGCTGCGAAGAAAGCAGCAGAGGACTGGGCCACACAGTTTCAGAAGCGTGAAACCCCGGACGTACTCGAAGTGGTGACCGTACAAATCGATAAGATCGCTGCGGGTTCGGGCGAGCCGATTGGGGTTAAACCTCCGCCGGCCGATGTTCTGGTCTTGGCCGCAGATCTCGGACTCGATACAGCCGTGCCTGTAAGAATCGACAAATTACTGGCCGAGGCAGGGCTCGCCGAGTCGGCTTCGGACGCAGGTCGCAAGATAAAACAGAAGGCAGTCGCAATCGACGGAGAAACCGTTGAGAAACTGAAACTCGCCGTGCCGCGTCCTTCCCGTCCCCTGGTTGTACGTGCTGGACGATCTATCAAACAAGTCATGATCGCCTGAGGCTCGCGGCAGGGCTATCCTGCTTCAGAAACAACCGCGCAACTCCTGCCTAAACCGCGCCGATTTTACATCATTACCACCGTCACACATTACCTGCATTCCCTCCTAAATTATTGATCCCTATAGACAGTTAGCCCCATAGCCCCTGGCCACCAGGTGGAGCGCGGACTGCATCTTAACGTCTGGTCATGAGGCCTTCCGTGAGGTATCCAGGCGGCGGGCTAAATTTGCAGTTTCGAGGAACCTGACATGAATAGAACCATTGCTTCACTGCTGACAGGAGCTTTGCTCTCGGCCATGTGTCTGGGCCAGAGCTCCACCGACATGCAAACCGGAGCGTCGGCTGCACAAGGCACCTCCGTTTCGGCCGACAAGTCCGGAGTCCAGGCCGGTTCGAATTCCTCCGCCAGTGCCACTCAGGATACCGCTGTTTCCGGAAAAAACGGTCAAGCTCAGGCAGCGGGCCAGGTGCAGGCCGGCAGCACGGTCCAGGCAGAATTGACCAAGCCGGTCGATGCCCGCAAGAACAAACCGGGCGATGAAGTCGTGGCCAAGACCACGCAGGACATGAAGTCCAGCGGCCACACGGTTTTGCCCAAGGGATCGAAGCTTGTGGGCCACATCACCGAGGTGCAGGCGCGTGAAAAGGGACGACAGGAATCCCACATGGGGATCGCCTTCGAACACGCGATCTTGAAAAATGGCACCCAGGTTCCCATGGCACTAACCCTGCAGGCCATTGGCAGCTCTCCGGCCAATGCAGCCGCAGCCATGGACGATTCAGAGACGGCCGGTGAAGACCTGTCCGGAATGGCAACCGCCTCCGGATCTGGGACAACACGCCGCGCTTTGGGAGGAGTGACCTCGACCACCGGGAACGTGGTGAACACGGCCGGGGGCGCAACCGGCGGAACGGTGCAAGCCGCTCACTCCGCGGGCGCCGGTGTAGCGGGTGGCCTGAATTCGACCAGTCGTGGCGTGGTTGGACTTCACGGCTTGAATCTGGCGCCGGCAACCACCAGCTCTGCGAACGCTGGCTCGGTGATCAGTTCGCGCACCAGCAACGTTCATCTGGACAGTGGTACTCAAATGATCCTCAGCGCAAGCGGTCAGTAGGCCGCCGCCAAAGACGCAGGGGGATCTTCGATAGACAGCATGGACCGAACTACCGGGAACCGATTTCTGTTGACCGGTTGTGGCGGGGGCAGCCATACGTGAAGCGGCTGTGTGGATATTCTTGAGCACACCGTCGCCCTTGTGGCGCTCCCGCTTCTCCTAACATTCCTGGTTGTGGCAGCGCTCCACCCTCTTCTGGCGCTCAAAACTACTTGCGTGTTAATCCAACTCAGCGGCCGTGAACGTCCTCTAAAACCTCACACGTGAAAGGTAGTAATCTGCTTCGGGGCGAGAGGAGAGTGTATGAAGAATTTCAGCGGCTTTCTAGCCGTGTGGTTGGTCGTATGTATCGTGAGTTTGGCGCAGGCATTGTCCGCACAAGAACGGGCTGAACAACCGAGAAGTCAACCGCACAGCAGTCAACCGCGGCAGGGCATGGCACATGAGCAGGGAGTTGGCGGCGGGCATATTCCGCAGCATGGCCCAACTCCAACCAGAACTCCGCCTGCGCCCCGAAAGCAACCTCAACCCCAGCAGGGTGAGCAGCGGCGCACTTATCAGGATGCGCAGGGGCATCCGCCCGCACCGCACGTTCACGCGGAGAACGATCGCTGGATCGGACACGACACGGGCAGGAATGACGTTCACTATCATCTCGACCATCCCTGGGAGCATGGACGTTTCACCGAAGCGATTGGGCCCCAGCATATTTGGAGGCTGCACGGAGGCAATCGCGATCGCTTCGACGTAGGCGGATTCTTTTTTCAGGCGGCACCGTACGATTACGATGCCTGCGCCGATTGGCTCTGGGACAGCGATGACATCGTGATCTATCTGGACCCCGACCACGATGGGTGGTACCTGGCGTACAACGCGCGTCTGGGGACCTATGTGCACGTGATGTATCTGGGCCCGGGCTAGCGGCTGGAGATTAAAAACAGGGCGGACTTTGCATCCGCCTTTTTTTTGTCGAGCCTTTCCGGACAGTGAAGCGGGCTTGCCTTCTTCAAGAGTGGGCGCAGCAATGGCTCCTTGCTTTGAGAAGCCGGAGAGTATCAAACGGTCCAAGACGCCGGCACGATTACTTTCAGCGCTGCCCGT
>Ga0210384_10009261_pt1 | contig 10176 bp, 6 predicted proteins | sample IncBWH2MmetaG_FD_160574 | JGI IMG/M metagenome (GOLD analysis project Ga0210384, IMG submission 160574) | Forest soil microbial communities from Barre Woods Harvard Forest LTER site, Petersham, Massachusetts, United States - Inc-BW-H-2-M | ecosystem: Environmental > Terrestrial > Soil >...
GTCGTTGAACTCGGAAGTGTTCAGTACATATTCCGGCTTGGCCTTCAAGATGGTGGCGATATTTTTTTGCGCCGCCGAAATGCGATTGTCGGTCGGGGGATGCGTCGAAAAAACCTTCGACATCGTGCCCGGCTTCCTCTTCTCGAGTGTTTGAATCTTCTCGAAGAAATCAACAAACGCTGTGGGATCGTACCCGGTCTTATACATGTACTCCAAGCCCAGCATGTCGGCTTCGGACTCAAAGGCGCGCGAGAACGTCAGGAAGCCCAGAGGGATCGCCAGGCCGGCCGCCTGGTACAGGGCGTACCCGGTCCAGCCTCCCATGAAGATCAGCGGGAGAGAAGCGTAATTGATAAGGGTTCCGCGCGTCGCCTGCCGCGTGCCGTGACGCGCCGCCACGTGGGCGATTTCATGCGCCATCACACCCGCCAGTTCGGCTTCGTTGTCGGCATCCAGAAGCAGACCGGAGTTCACGAAGAAGAATCCGCCGGGCAGCGCGAACGCGTTGACTTCTTCGGAATCGAGTACCTTGATCGTAAAAGGCACCTTGGCGTCGGAGTTGCGTACCAGGTTCTGACCCACCCGGTTGACGTATTCGGCGATAACCGGGTCGTCGATGATCTTGGCTTGGCGTTCGACCTCTTGCGCCATCTGCTTCCCCAGCCCAATTTCCTTCTCCAGCGAATAGAAATTCACTCCTTTGCCGACATCACGGTTTCCGATTTCGTCCGGGTCTTTCTTCTTGTCGTTGGCCCAGCAGATCGGAATTGTCAATGCGAAGACTAGTATCAGCACCCGGACGAGCGCCCTCGGAGGTTTCATATCGAACTCCTTTCGCCGAGATGGAACATGGTATGGGTCAGACAGGTGTGTAACAGCCGAGGTGTGGCGATTTCCACTCGAGTCACACTGCACATGGCGGCTGGCAGGGCAAGCCGCTCCCAGCCGCTTGGCCTGGGTCCAGCGTACCACAGCTCCGAACGTTCGGATGTTAAGATTCTAAGCGGCCGGTAATGGCAGATCGCCTTAGCGCACGTCAATGCTCCATTCTGCCAGCCTAAAGAGCACGGTAGAGCAGTTCGCCCCAGTCGGCCCATACCCTCAACCGAATAGTTTGCCGAGATTTTGGGAGTAGGCGGACTCTGCGATCAGAAGACCTGTTGCACGCTCAAGGCGGCTACCCGCGGACCATCTAGTGTCCTAATTGCGCACGATATACCGGAACTCCGGTATTTGAGCTAGGCATCATAATCCGTAAGATCGTATCTGTTGATTACAGTGGAGATCCCTACGCGCCCAGGAGTTTCGCGTGGAGTCACGACCGATGTTTGACCTGAGGAGGCTTGTTCACATAGGGAGATCCACCCGCCAGCCGGCATCTGAGCCGGTAGGAAGGACCCTTTCACCCGGGGAACCGATCCAACTGGTGGCCATCACTCAGGATCCAGACGACGCTGAGACGCTGCGGCAGATCGCCTCCAATTTCAGTTGGAGAATCTCGATTGTCGAATCATCCAGCGCCGCCATTGCCTCGCTGAGCCAGCAGCCAACCCCACTAGTAATCTGTGATCGCGACCTCTCCGGCGAGGTCTGGCCCGATGTGCTCGCGAAAATTGCCGCCCTGCCACAGGCTGTTTGCATACTCCTCGCTTCCCGAGTCGTGGACGATTACCTATGGCACCAGGTGATCCGGCACCATGGCTACGACGTCGTCGCGAAGCCTTTTCAGGCTGAGGAATTACGGCGTGCGGTCAAATTTGCCTGGTCCTGGCGGGGGTGGGCCTACCGGCATCATGCCGAGGTATTGCGCAAGCCTACGTCCTGACTGTCCCCCATCATGACTCCGAAAAGCGCTTTATCCGCCCACGACTTCGAAAGAATCCGCAGCTTAGACACGTGCACGGTCTCGACGATTCCCCACGAGATCGTCGCTGAAATCCCAAAAGTTGCCGCCGCTCTGATTGCCGAAGAATGCGAACTGATCGAGTTATGCCGGTCTCCCGCTTCTTCACTCCGGCAACTGGCCACAAGACTCCAAAAGATGAATCCGGGACGACCTCCTTCGACGCTCGAAGACAGTGAGGATAGATAGACCCTATGAATGGGCCGTGTAAACGATCGAATGGCAGGAGCCGGTTTCTTTGTCTGATTGGCTGCCTCATTTCGGTTCTGGCTGCCGGCCTGACTGGCTGTGGCAGGAGCGAAAAAGTGCGCGCCGAAAGCGACGGATCGAAAGAGATCAGCGTCGGTATCACCAAGGTGAGCAGGAAAACTCTCGAGCGCCAGCTCACGGTGTCCTCCGAGCTGGTTCCGTTTCAAGAGATCGACGTCTACGCCAAAGAGTCCGGTTATGTGCGCGATCTCCTGGTGGACTACGGAACACGGGTCAAGAAAGGCCAAGTCATAGCCGTGCTGGAGATTCCGGAACTCGAGGTCCAGCTGCAGCAGGATGACGCAGCCATTCGGAATGCTTCCGATCAGGTGACGCGCGCCGAGCATGAACTAGGACGCGTGGAAGCGCAACACAAAGTAGTCCACTTGCAATTCGATCGCTTGGATGGCGTAGCCAAGTCGAAGCCCGGCCTTGTCGCGCAACAGGAAGTCGACGACGCCCAGGGGAAGGATCTGGCTGCTGAAGCGCAGGTGGATGCGACCAAGTCCAGCCTCCAGTCCGCGCAGAGCCAGCTCCAGGGGGCCGAAGCAAAGAAGGAACACGATCGAGTCTTATTCAACTATTCGAAGATTACCGCTCCGTTCGCCGGCGTGATTACGCAGCGCTTCGCCAACCTCGGCGCCCTGGTGCAAGCGGGGACCAGCTCCAGCACTCAGGCCATGCCCCTGGTCCGGCTTTCCCAGGACGATCGGTTCCGCCTCGTCATCCCGGTGCCGGAATCCTACGTCCGGTATATCAAAATCGGCGAATCCGTCAGTGTGACAGTGCCGTCCCTCAGCGGGGGCGTTTTTCCCGGCGAGGTGGCCCGTTTCTCCGTGGATGTCAAGGAGGACACGCGCACGATGCATACCGAAGTCGATGTCCTCAATACCAAACAACTGCTGATTCCCGGGATGTACGCGGAGGCGACCCTAACGCTCGAGCGGAAAGTTAACGCTGTGTCTGTACCGCTACAAGCCATCGACCATGAAGGCGACAAAAGCACGGTGGAGGTTGTCAGCCAAGCCAATAAGATCGAAACCCGGACGGTGACGCTCGGACTGCAGACCGCGACGGATGCTGAAGTCGTCTCCGGTCTGTCCGGGGACGAACAGGTTGTCGTCAGTGACCGGAGCGGCCTGAAACCGGGGGAGCAGGTGCGCCCGCAACAGGTGCAGGTGCTCCATTACCAGGGCCAGAAGGAAGAATAGTCGCTGATCACGAAATAAGTTCATGCCACGATTCTCCATCCGAAATCCGTACTTCATCATCGTCGTCTGCCTCGCGCTCGTGGTCATCGGCATCAACAGCCTCGCGCGGATGCCGGTGGACCTGTTCCCCGCCATCAATATTCCCGAAGTCGTCGTGGCCACGTTCTTTTCGGGCATGCCGCCCGAAGACATCGAAGTCGATATTACGAATCCGCTGGAGCGCTTTTTCACCCTGGCCAGCGGCGTGGACCACTCCGAGTCGCGTTCGCTACTCGGTGTGAGCATCATCAAGGTGTTCTTCCAACCGGGGACCAGCGCCGATGCGGATGTCACCCAGCTGTCCAATCTGGCGCTGGCTGATCTGAAGCGCTTGCCCCCCGGAACCCTGCCGCCCGTGGTGTTGAAGTTCGACGCCTCCAGCCTTCCCGTCTGCCTGGTCACAATCAAGGGACAAGGACTCAGCGAAACTCAGCTTCACGACGAAGCCCAGTTCACGGTCCGGAACCAGATCGCGGTAGCGAAAGGCGCTTCCATTCCAGCCGTGTTCGGCGGCAAGTATCGCCAGGCGATGGTGTACGTCGATCCGTACAAACTGCTGTCCCGCCAGTTGAGCGTGATGGACGTGGTTAATGCGCTGAATAGCAGCAACGTAATTTTGCCCGCCGGAGATGTCAAGATTGGCCCCAGCGATTACTACGTTTACTCCAACAGCCTGGTGAAGAATGTGGAGGACCTGAACAACCTGCCTCTGAAGACGGTGGGCAATAGCTGGGTCAGAGTCTCCGACATCGGCGAGGCTAAGGACTCTGCTCAATTGCAATACAACATAGTCCGCGTGGATGGCCAGAAGTCTGCCACTATCCCGATCATGAAACAGGGCGGCGATAGCAATACCCTCGAGGTGGTCAATTCCGTTCGTGAGCTAACCAGCCATCTCTTCGACATCCCAAAACAGTTGAAAACGGCCATCGTCTTCGACCAGTCGGTCTTCGTTAGAGAGGCCATCCAAACCGTGCTCCACGAAGGTGTCATCGGTTTGATCCTGACCAGCCTCATGATCTTGATCTTCCTGGGCAGCTTGCGGGCAACGGTGGCGGTTCTGCTGTCGATCCCGCTCTCGGCCATGGCCGCCTTCGTGTGCCTTTATTTCATGGGCAGTACGGTCAACACCATGATCCTGGGCGGTCTGGCGCTGGCGTTCTCTCGTGTCATCGACAACTCCGTCATTTCGCTCGAAAACATCTACCGGCATCTCGAAATGGGATCCTCCCCCGCGGTGGCGGCTGAGGAAGGAGGCGCCGAGGTCAATCTCGCCGTGCTCGCCGCTACCTTGGTCGACGTCGTCGATTTCTTCCCTGTGACCTTTCTTTACGGAGTTAGCAAATTCCTGTTCTCGGCGCTGGCACTGGCGTTCTGTCTCTCTCTGCTGGCTTCCTTTGTCGTGGCCATGACGGTCATCCCGCTTTTCTACTCCAAATACCTCAAGGGAGTGCAGCATGCTATTCCTTCGCAGGATTCCGAAGAAGGTTCAGTGGGGAAGGAAGAACTCTCCTGGGGCGGCCGGTTCAATCTGTGGTTCAACCGGAAGTTCGACAGCCTGCTGAATTTCTATGAGCGCTCCGTCCGGCACGCTGTGAAGCACCCGGCCCTTACAGTGATCTTCTTAATGGGGCTATTCATCGCCAGCCTGGGGATTTATCCTTTTCTTGGACTGGCCTTCTTCCCGCAAACCGACGCCGGCCAGTTCACCATCAACCTGAAAACGCCCACCGGCACCCGCCTCGAATTGACCAACGAATATGTGGCCAAGGTTGAGGACCTGATCCGCCATACTGTCGACCCCCACGACTTCAAGATGGTGGTTTCCAATATCGGCGTCGTCAACGACTTCTCTTCCCTCTACACCACCAATTCCGGACAATATACAGCCACCATCCAGACTCAGCTGACCGCCGACCACACGATTGGGAGCTTTGACTACATGGACCGCGTCCGCGATGAAATTTCAGCGAAGTTTCCCGACCTCCGCACGTTCTTCTACAGCGGGTCAATGGTGGACGCGATTTTGAATTCCGGCCTCCCGGCCCCCATCGACGTGCAGGTCTCCAGCCGCAATCTACCTCTAACATATGGCCTGGCGGAAGATCTTGCCACCCGTATCCGGAAGCTTCGCGGCGTCGGCGAGGTCTATATCCCGCAGGACATGAACTACCCGGCTCTACGTCTCAACGTGGACCGAGTGCATGCCGCTGAACTCGGCCTGAGTCAAAAGGAGGTCGTCGATAACGTCATTACGGCGCTCAATTCCAACATCATGATCGCGCCCAACTATTGGGTGGATTACAAGAGTGGCAACGACTACTTTCTAACCGTCCAATATTACGAGCACGGCCAGCCCGCCATTCACAACATCGTTGACTTGCGACAGATCCCGCTGCGCGCGCCTAACCTGACCAAGCCCACCACTCTGGATTCAGTGGTCAAGCTCGAGACCGCACAATCACCCACAGAAGTTGACCACTACCAGATCCAGCGCGTGGTCGATGTCTACGTTACACCCGCTGGCGAGGATCTCGGTAAGGTGACGACAGCCATTAGACAGGTGATCGCGGACGCCAAACTGCCCGCCAATGTGCGCGTGGACCTTCGCGGCATGGTGCAGGGAATGGAGCAGTCTTTCAAGAGCTTCGCATTCGGCTTTTCACTCTCTTTCATTCTTCTCTTCCTCATTCTGATTGCGCAGTTTCGCTCTTTTATCGATCCATTCCTTATCATGCTGGCCATCCCCATGGGCTTCATCGGCGTACTCGTCATTCTGCCGCTCACGCACACGACCTTAAACGTTATGTCATTGATGGGTATCCTGATGCTGGTCGGCATCGCCGACTCCAATAGTATTCTGATCGTTGATTTCGCCCACAAACTGGAAGAACAGGGACTGTCGGTGGCCGATGCCGCCATCACGGCTTGCCGAGTGCGCCTGCGCCCGATTTTGATGACGTCGCTTGCCACCATCATCGGAATGCTGCCGATGGCAATGAAGCTCGGCACAGGTGGCGAACAGTACACCCCCATGGCCCGAGCCATCATTGGCGGGCTCACGTCATCTGTTCTCCTCACCATCTTCATCGTACCGGCGGCATATGTGCTCGTTTACGGAAGGAGGAATCGTCGTGCGTAGATTTGTACTCTTTGGCTTGCTGGCTTCAGGTGTCGGGCGATTGGCCCTCGCCCAGGCACCTCCTCCGAAGCTCACTCTGAAAGACGCCGAGGCGCTGGCAATCAAGAATCATCCGCAAGTTTTAGCTGCGCAAAGTGAAGTGGGTTTCGCCAATCAGCAAGTGGTCGAAACCCGATCGGCTTACTATCCAACGGTGGATGCCGACGTAACCGGCTCGGTGGCCAACAGAGGATCGCGCATTGGAGCCGGTTATCTGACGGACTCCCGCCTGTTTAACCGGTTTGGCCAAGGCTTGACGCTATCGCAACTCATCACAGACCTTGGCCGCACCCCGAACCTGGTCGCCAGCTCAAGGTTCAACGCACAAGCCAGTGAGCAAAACTTCCAGGCGACTCGCTACGACGTGCTGCTGCAGGTGAACCGATCCTACGTGGACGTGCTGCACGCCCAATCACTTGTCAGAGTGGCCGAGGAGACCGTTGCTGCGCGCCAGCTTCTGTTCGATCAAGTCAACTCGCTCGCTAAAGCCAATCTCAAGTCACAACTCGATGTCAGCTTCGCCGATGTCAATGTGTCGGAGGCAAAGCTTCTTCTCCTGCGCGCCCAGGAAAGCGTGCAGGGAGCCTACGCGGAACTCTCTCGCGCGCTTGGCTCCGATCAGGTGGTCAACTATCAACTCGTCGACGAGCCACTTCCCCCCAGCCCGCCGGCGAAGGCGGACGACCTGATCGCCCAAGCGGTGACGAACCGCCCCGAACTAGCCAGCCTCCGTTATTCCCGCGAGGCGGCATACAAGTTTGCGGAGGCCGAAAAAGACCTTGCGCGGCCGAACGTCAGCCTGATCGGAGTGGCCGGCTACATCCCGGAAATCGCCCAACTTGCCAGCCAACCCATTCCGAGCGAGTACGCAGGCGCCGCTGTGAATGTGCAGATCCCGGTGTTCAATGGCCACCTGTTTTCGGCGCGCCGCGAGGCGGCACGCTATCGCGCGCTCGAAGCCGACCAAAACCTCCGGAATCAACAGGAGCGCATTGCGCGTGATGTGCGTGTGGCTTGGGCCAGCGCCCTGACTGCCTTTCAGCGGATCGACGTGACCGCGCAGTTTCTTCGCCAGGCGAGTCTTGCCCTCGACCTCGCCCAGGGCCGCTATAACCTTGGGCTCTCTTCCATTGTCGAGCTCACACAAGCTCAGTTGAATCTCACGCAGGCAGAAATCGAAAATCTCAGCGCTAAGTACGACTATCAGAGCCAGTATGCCGCGCTTCAGTATTCCATCGGGCTCCTTCGGTGAACAGCGCCGCGCAACCGCTTTTTCGTGAAGAACAGATTTTCCGCCAACGGCGCGTTCGCATCCTGCTGGCCATTCCACCTGCGGCGATGTTCGTAATCCTGGTCTGGCAGGTGATCCTGGGCCACCCATGGGGAACCAAACCCATGTCTAATGCCAGCGTCATCGGCTGGACGGTCTTCCTATGGCTGGTCTACCTGCGCCTGGTAACTGTTCGGCTGGTCACTCATGTCGTCCCTGGCGAAGTCGCTGTGGGAATGCGCGGTCTCTGGCGCGAGAGGCGCATTCCAGTTAGCGAGATCAAGTCTGCGAAGGTCGTCACCTACGACGCCGCTCGCGATTACGGCGGCTACGGTATCCGCACGACGCGGCGTGGCAAAGCGTACATCGCCGGCGGCGACCGCGGCGTACGCCTCGAACTGGCCAACGGCGGCGCAGTCCTCATTGGCTCCGCGCGGCCCGAAGAACTGCTGGCGGCCATCAATCGACATGTCTCGACTGTTTCGATGGCTTAGTGCGCGCGGGTTACCATGGCAACAGGCCTCGCCTGGCCGGCGCCTCGTGGCCCTGCCGGTGCGAATCCGTATGAGTGAATCCGCTAAGCCTTCCACCAGAACAGCCAGGGCAATCGCTGTGTCCAGCCGCCTGATTCTCGTTGTGGGATTCGGGGGCCTGTTGCTCTTGATGGGCTTCGCAGGATTCGACAGCATACAGACCTTGCGGCAGATTCAAAAGAGCAATGATGACATTCGCGAGGACTTCCTCTCGCGCACCCGGGTATTGGAACAGATCCGCTCTGACCTCTACGTGTCCGGCACCTATGTCCGGGACTACCTGCTTGAGCCCGAAAGCCAAAAAGCGGAAAGCCACCGGCTGAGTTTGCTGCAAACTCGAAGCGAGATGGACTCCGAGCTGCAAAAGTATCAAGCTCTATTGAGCAAACAGGAATTTGATCCGTTTCACAACCTTACACAAGAGCTGGCGGTTTATTGGAAAGTCCTGGAGCCGGTCTTGCTTTGGAATCCGGGGCAAAGGCGGGAGCGCGGGTATGCCTTTCTGCGGGACGAAGTTTTCCCGCGGCGCACGGCCATGCTGCAGATCGCGGATCAAATCGCCAGGATCAATGAGTCGCAGTTGAATGCAGGCCGGGAAAGAGTGGTCCGGACCTTCTCACAGTTCCGCGAACGTTTGGCGATTACCATTGGATTAACGATTGGCGTCGGTCTTCTGCTGGCCGCCTTTAGCATGAACAAAATCCTGCGCCTTGAAGCGGAGACAAGGACCCGCTATCAAGAAATCGCCACAGCGCGTGTCGAATTAAAACAGCTTTCGGCGCGTCTGGTGGAGGCACAGGAAGATGAGCGCCGCTCGATCTCTCGCGAGCTGCACGACGAGGTTGGACAGGCTCTTACCGGAATCCGCGTGGAATTGGCTAACGTGTCGCGGCAGGTCCGAAGTAAAGACGTGAATAGGCTGGATATCAAGGTAGACGAGATCAAGGCGATGGTGGACGACCTGGTCGGCGTGGTGCGAAACATGGCGCTGCTCTTGAGGCCCTCCATGCTGGACGATCTGGGTCTGGTCCCTGCGCTGCAATGGCAGGCGCGTGAAGTATCCAAGAGGATGGGCGTGCGGGTGAAAGTGGCGGCGGAAGGGGTTTCCGAGGATCTGCCGGAAGATCATAAAACCTGCATCTACAGGGTGGTCCAGGAAGCCCTTCATAACTGCGTACAGCATTCCCACGCCACTACGGTGAGAGTGACCGTTCAGCAGGAGCCCAGCCGTATTCTGCTGGCCATCCAGGACGACGGCAAGGGATTCGATGCACAGCAAGAGCGCGGGATGGGACTCCTGGGCATGCAGGAGCGCGTCAGCCATCTCGGGGGCACGTTCTCTGTCGAATCCCTGCCCGGAAATGGCGCCATTGTGTGCGTCGTTCTTCCCCTTACGGAATCCGCCGCAGACCGTTTGCAAGCGACCACATGAACGTCATCCGGATTCTGCTAGCCGATGATCACACCGTCGTTCGCAAGGGCCTGTGTCTCCTGATCGAGAGCCACCCCGGTTTCAAGGTGATCGCCGAAGCATCGAACGGACGAGAGGCGGTCACGCTGGCGGAAGCACACAAACCTGACGTCGCGGTCCTGGACATTGCCATGCCGCTGCTCAACGGCATCGAAGCAGCCCGGCAGATTTCCGAGAAGCTGCCGCAGACCGCGATCGTATTTCTGAGCATGCATTCGGACGAAGGGTATGTGCTGAAGGCTTTGAAATCGGGAGCCAAGGCTTATTTGCTGAAGGATTCCGCCGAGTACGACTTGATCAACGCGATCCGGCTGTCAGT
>Ga0210384_10009262_pt1 | contig 10175 bp, 9 predicted proteins | sample IncBWH2MmetaG_FD_160574 | JGI IMG/M metagenome (GOLD analysis project Ga0210384, IMG submission 160574) | Forest soil microbial communities from Barre Woods Harvard Forest LTER site, Petersham, Massachusetts, United States - Inc-BW-H-2-M | ecosystem: Environmental > Terrestrial > Soil >...
TGATCGATCGTGCGGAAGACCCGGAGAAAATGATCAAGCAGGTGATGATGGACATGGAAAATCAGTATCTCCAGGTCAAAACGCAGGTGGCGGTTTCGATCGCCGACCAGCACATGCTCGAAAAGAAGCTTCGTGAAAACGAAGATTCGGGGAAGGATTGGATGCGCAAAGCGGAAATTGCCGTCGACAAAGGACAGGACGATCTAGCTCGTGCCGCGCTGGACCGGTTCCACACCTCGCAGCGGCTCGCGCTGAGCTACCGCGAACAGGTGGAGGATCAGAGAGCGCAGGTCGAGGCTCTGAAGCTGGCGTTGCAGAAGCTCGAGCAGAAGCTCGATGAAGCGAAGTCCAAGCGCGATTTGCTCCTGGCGCGCCATCGCAGGAGCGTTGCACTTGGTAAAGCGGCACGCGCACAGACGGCTCTCGGCGACAACTCGAAGAGCGCCACGTTTGACCGGCTGAAGGATCGCGTGCATCTCACCGAAGCCGTGGCCACGGCTGAGGTCGAGCTGATCACCGACGACATGGGAGAGAAGCTCATCCGCCTCGACCACGACAACGAGGTGGAGCGGCTGTTAAACGATCTGAAGACGCGCCGCGGCCTCCCCGGCTGAACCTATTCCGGGCGTTCGTGTTAGGGCTGCGCGGTCTCAAACGCTTCTGGGGCGGGCTCTTGCCGCGATGGCAGCAAATGGAACGCAATTCGCGACTGTCCAAATCGCGATGCCATAAAAAAGAGCGTTAGAATCGCGTGACGTCCGGCAAATAGCAACCCCCTCTTTGAGCGCTCGACCGCTTCGTCTCGCGGGCGAGACTAGCGTGGGAGCAGGTACAGTAACGCCAGGAAGATGGCGTTGATCCCCGCTGAGACGAGAAACGCCTCGAGGCGGCCGATGCCGTCAACTTCTTCGAAGACCATCATGAGGACGGCGGTCCAGGCAATCGCCGACGCCAGCGCGCCGACAACCGGGATCAAGACGAGGCCATTCACAAACCAGCCCAGCAATAGTGGGCGCATTATTCCAAAAAAAGTGCCCATGGCGCCGAGAAACCATCGGGCGATTAAATGGCCGAGCCCAATCTGGAAGAAGGCGATAGCTCCCATATAGACCCAAACAAACAGCAAGCCCAAGAGCAATCCCCAGAAGATCGTCTCGGCGGTTGCACCTTGGCGAGCCAGCATCCCCGGCAGCGCGGTCACAAGAAAAATAATTGCGGCGCTGATCATGCTGAAAACCACGCCATATAGAAGGGCCTTGGGGTCACGAGAAGCGCGCCGGATGGCTACGTCATCCCAGCGCGCAATGTTGAAAGCCAAGCGCAGATAGTAGATTGGTGCGATTCCTTCAGGGACTGGGGCGGCTTCTTCGGCCGACAAGACCCGCGCGACTCCCGAACAGTTGTGGGACACGCTATAGTTCATCCCGCACACCGGACATTGCATAGAAGCCCCTCGGCCGGCAAAGGAGCGCAAACCTTATCACCTTTCTAGCGTCTACTCTAACGACGCCTTCCATTCTATCTAGGCGTGGTCTGTCATAACGTGCGAGAATGTTGCCGATGAATCCCTGGCTGATCGCCGGGCCAACAGGTTTGGCGGCTGCCGCAGCGGGAATCGCCGCCTACGGAGCGGCCTATCCTCGTTCGCAGCTCTTTGGCAGGACGGTTTGCCGGACGAATTCGCCGCGGAAGCTTGCTCTCACGTTTGACGACGGGCCGAATCCTGCAATCACGCCGAAGCTGCTCGATCTTCTTGACCGTTACAAAGCGCGCGCGACTTTTTTTGTTATCGGAAAACACGCCCGCGAATGCCCGGACCTCCTGAAAGAGACCGCCGCGCGCGGCCACGTCATCGGCAATCACACGGACGCCCACCCCAATCTTTTTTGGCTTAAGCCGGATCAAATCACCGTTGAGCTTCGCTGCTGCAATTATTCCATCATCGCGGCCACAGGCGCTCCGCCGCGGTGGCTGCGGCCACCCTTCGGAACTCGAAACCCGTGGGTGGTTCCCGCCGCGCGCGAACTCAACCAGCGCGTCGTCATGTGGACGCTGCTCCCCGATGACTGGCGCGCTACGTCTTCGGAATGGCTTATCCCGCGGATAGAGCCGATCGCCACACGTGCGCAACGCAATCTGAGCGCAGCAGGCGCTGCCGGCGGTGGTGCCAGTACCGGCGATATCCTCTGCCTTCATGATGGCTCACACCGCCAACTGAACGCCGACCGCCTCCCGACTCTGGCGGCGCTCGAACACTGGCTGCCACGTTGGCGTGACCTCGGCCTGGAATTTGTTACAATCGATGACGCGGTGAGTGCACCCGCCACTTAGCCATGGACGAACGCGCGTTTTACACGGAAAAGGAAGAAACCAGAAAGATAAAGCTGGTCTGTCCGAGTTGCCGCGGCGAATTCGAATTTCCCGTGCGCTGGAAGGTTTCCCGGAAAAAGAGGGATTTGCCGCGCGGCGCCGGTGAAGAAGACCGCAGGAAGTTTCTGAAGGCCACATCCTTCATGGTGCGGCTCGACGACCTCGTCGCTTGTTTCAAATGCCGCAAACGGTTCGAGCTTACCGGGCAGTCCACGGTGCTCATCAACGATAATCTGGGCGATCCCAACGCCGATCCCGAAAATTTCGGCAACCGCTGATTCTGTCGCGATTTTCCGACCACCCAACGGCAATGACTAAGCACTAAATTTCTGGATAGAGGTCGAAAAATGCGGCGACCGACTCGTGGAACGTCGCTTCAATCTCTTCTTTGCTGCCTTCAATCAAGTGCATGGTAATGCGCGTGGTCTTGCCATTTTTCAGTATTACTGTGGCGTCTTTCAGTTCGCCAAGCTCCTCTTCCGGGAGCAACCGCATTCCATAAACCAGCGCCAGCTTCGCCATATCCCTTGCCTTCTTTCTCGGACGCTACTTGATATGCCCCGAGGCTACTCAGTTTTCATCTGCGTCGTCAACCAGCAAGAACAGGCCAGCAAGGCACCAGCAAGAACACCAGCAGGCCGCTTTGTCCGGCAGTGTGAGCTGGCCAGATTCGACTCTCCGTCCGGGCATACAAGCGGTATACTCAGGCATCCTGCGCCTGGTCCTGGCGCATCGCACCATGCATAACGGAGGGATGTCATGAGAGACTCGCCCCACCGGAACGATCCTCGGTATTACGTCATGGTTGCCGGCCTGCTTGTGCTTCCACAATTTGGCCTCGCGCAACAGCCGGATGGACCGCAGACTTCCGCGCCGCCTCCGGTAGCTCCTCCTCCGGCGGCTGCGCCCGCACGGCATGGCTCCCCTGAAAAAATCTGGATTCCCGCGGGCACGCGCGTCGCCGTGGTCCTAGAAAATGGCATCTCCACGCGTGGCGCCAAAGCCGGCGATTCCGTTTACTTCCATACGTCGTTTCCCATCACCCAGAACAATCGCGTCGTTATCCCCGTGGGTTCTTATCTGCGAGGGGAATTGATCGAATCCAAGCGGCCGGGGCGTGTGAAAGGGCGCGGCGAATTTCGCATGCGTTTGGATACCCTGATCTTTCCGAATGGCTACACGGTGGACTTGAATGCAACTCCGCGCAGTGCCGATTCCGGCGGAAAAGAAACGATGGATTCTGAAGGTAAAGTGACCGGCGCCGGCGGCAAGGGGAAGGACGTTCAAACCGTAGCCGAGACGACTGCTACGGGTGCGGGAATTGGCGCCATCGCCGATGGCGCCAAAGGCCTCGGAATCGGCGCAGGTATAGGCGCTGTTGCCGGACTCGGCGCGATTCTCTTGACGCGCGGTCCGGAAGCCGAACTCCCGCGCGGCTCTACGCTCGATATCGTGCTCGAACACCAACTGGCTTTGGACAGCAGTCAGATTCAGTACAGTAATGTTGGACAAGCCACGCCCATCACACCGCCTCCCGCTCGGCAACCGTAGATTCTCGGCACGACCCTTTAGGATCCCAACGGCCGGCAGCGCTCCCGTCTTTGTGGGTAAGACTCGTACCGTTCTTTTCTGCGGCGAAGCAGGTCGTTTTCAAACTGGCGCCCGGTCGGCGGAAGCGGACGGAAAGCGCATCGGGCTAAAGCGGTCCCAATCGACGGTGACGCGTTGTTCTGTCACCCATTCGCGCACCAGCCGGGCGGTAATTGGTGTCAGCAGGATTCCACCGCGAAAGTGTCCGGTGGCAATGAGCAGCCCGTCGATGTCGGTAGGTCCGAGAATTGGCAGATGATCGGGCGAGTCGGGCCGGAGCCCCGCCCAGCTTTCTTCCACACGCGAGCCTGCCAGGCCCGGCGAAAGTTCGATCGCTCCAGCGAGAATCTTTTCCAGGCCGCCGGCCGTCAGCACCTTTTCGAAGCCCGTGTATTCCACGGTCGCCCCGGCAAGAATTCTTCCGTCATTTCTGGGAACGAGGTAGATTCTTTCTGACCAGAGAACTCGTTCGATTTTTAAATCGTCCGCGCGCAACGCCACCATTTGACCCTTCGCTGGCCGCACCGGGGCATAACGAGCAACTCCTTGGATATTTGCGGAAAAGCAGCCAGCCGCGATAACCGTCCACTGCGCCTCGACCTTTTCGTTTTTCAGATTCAGACCGAGGCACCGGCCGCCTTTGCGCCAGATCGCCTCCGCGCCGCTCGCAGAAAAAAACTGCACACCGCTTCGCCGTGCGGCTTCGAGCACCGCTTGCGTCAGAGCACGATTATCGACAGACGCTTCCTCCGGGCGCAGCACACCCGCTTCAAGGTCTTCGCTGAGAGAGGGCTCCAGCGCGCGAGCGTCCCGTGCACTGAGTGGCTCCGCTCGCAATCCCAGCCCATGATGCAATGCGATCACCGTGCTCAGCTCTTCCCGCGCGTGACGCGAAAATAGCGCTTGCAGCGTCCCCTTTGGCCGATAGCCCGCGCTCCGGCCCGAAGTTTCCTCAACCATGCGTACAAATTCCGGATAGATCGCCATGCTGGCCTTGCCCAACGGCACCAGCGCAATCAGGGCAGCGCTTTCCGGCGCGGGCGACAGAATCCCCGCTCCTGCCCAGGACGCTTCCAGCCCCGGTTCCTGCCGGTCGAACAGCCCCACGCCGAGCCCGGCGCGCGCAAGGTCGAGCGCGATGGATGCGCCGATCAATCCGCCACCCGCAATGGCCACGTCAAACTTCTTCATGCGGCCATCTTAACGCATCCGGCTGCCGGGTTCATGCTGGGATAAGACGTGCATTTAGAGACATGCATTTAGGTCTACCGCGTTGGTTGCGTTGAGGTGGCTTGCAGCGCACGGAGCGGCGCTCGTTTTCCGGGAGTGTACGTGAAGCTGCAGATGAGAATCACAGTGATCCGACAAGCTCTTCCGACAAAACCTGCGCCTTCTTTGCCAGATCGCGAGCCCGCGCCCAATCTCCCGCCCGGCCTGCTTCTCGCGCATCAGAAATAAAACTGCGTACCTTGGAGGCAAGGTCAGATTGTGTGGCGTTCAACGATTTTCCACTCGTAGCGGCGAGGTTGCGTTCGGCGCTGCTCAAGCTCCTATCGGTCTCCTGTCGCAGGGAAGCCGATTCTTGCGTCGATAACTCGGGAACAATTTGCGGAGTATCGGTCTTTGCTGCCGGAGCACTCTGGTTTGTCGAAGGCGCGACGCTGCGCGGCCGCGCGGGAGCCATTCTCGTGGCCAGCGGCGCGGGAGGAGGCGGCATCTCAAATCGAAGGTCGGGCACAGGATCATCGACATCTGTGTTTGCCGTGGCGCGTTGCGGCAAGATTGGCCGGACAAGCACCGCCGTGCTCCATGGGATGGCAGGTTTTTTTCGCGCGGCGCAGCCGCTTGTGAAAATCGCCACCGACCCCAGCACAATGAAGAAAATCCGCGCACTATCTCGCATCATGGCAAGCTGGGGTTGAGCCAAGGTTTCTGTCATATGCATCAGAGGCCAGTCCCATAGAGACCGCTGTGTCTTGCGCATCAGGCCGCGAGCGGCAACTCGATGCGAAACGTCGTTCCTTTGCCCACCTCGGTCGTAAAGTCTATCGAACCGTTGAGAAGCTGCACAATTCGAAACGTGCTGGCCAACCCGATGCCGCTGCCTCCTGGCCGTGTGGTGAAAAAGAGCTGGAAAATCTTCTGCCGGTGTTCGGGCGGAATGCCTTTTCCCGTGTCCCCCACGCTGATCTCCGCCATTTCACCGCGCCGGGTCAGCATGAGCCGCAATTGTCCGCCGCTGGGCATCGATTCTCCGGCGTTCAGCACGAGATTCAGGACGGCCTGCTTGAGCAACGCGCGGTCGACGTAAACTTCCGGCACGTCGATCGGCAAGAGCTGCGCCACCTGAATATTGGCTTTTTGCATTTGCGGCTGCGCTATCTCGAGAACTTCTTTCAGCAATTCCGCAAGCTGCGTGGGCTCGAGGCGCACGTCCATTGGACGCGTGAAATCAAGAAATCGTTTTACGACCGCGTCCAGCCGGTCGATCTCTTTGTCGAGCACCTGAACGGCCTGCTTCGCGCCGCTGTCCGAGTCGGTCGGCAGGCATTCTTTCAAATTCTCGAGCCACAGTCGCATCGAGTTGAGCGGATTCTTCACTTCGTGCGCGACTCCCGCGGTGATACGGCCGAGCGCAGCCAGCCGCTCGCTCACTTGCAGTTGCGTGTTGATGCTTTCGATGGAATCGAGATCGCGCAGCGTCAGCAGCGCGCCCATACGTTCGCCGTCCTCCTGGATGCCTTGAACAGTTACGCTGACGCGTTTCTCTCCTTCAGTGGTTTTCAATTCTATTTCCGCGGCGACTTCGCTCAGTTGGTCGCCTTCGAGGTGCAGCGCACCGCGCAGCGGGTGCCCTATGGGAAATATTTCGGTCACTCGCCTCCCAAGAAACTGTCCCGCGGGAGCCCCGAGAAATTTCTCCGCAGCTGGGCTGACCATGACGGCGCGCGCGTCTCGTGTGAAGAGCAGCAAGCCGTCTTCGAGCCCGGCCATTACGGAGTTCATGTTTTCGCGCATGGTGCTGAAGATCTCGTGCACGCCGCGCAATTGCTGGCCGACCTGCGAGATTTTCCGGCTCACCTGACCTAGTTCATCCCCAGTGCCTGCGAAGCCCCTCACTTCGGGGAGTGGCGCATCGTATTGCCCGGCCGATATGCGATCTAGCTGCTCGGAAATCCGCGCCAGCGGCGCCAGGGCTGCGCCACTTACCACCGCTGCGAGGACCGTGGATATTAGCAACGCCAGGAGGACAATTGTGGCGAGCCGCCGCAAACTCGGCAAAAGGTCGCTTACCAATAGGACCGGATCGATTGCCACGCGAACTTCACCGAACGCCTCGGCGCCATTGTTGAATGGAAAGTCGAATTCATAGATTTTGGGTGGCCCGGCCAAGACTCTCACAGCGTGCGCCAAACCGCGTTGCGTAAGCTGAGAGAGGGGAGTCCAGCGAGTCACAATTTTCCCCTGCTTAGCCTCGTCCGTCGACACCAAAACCATTCCATCGCGATCCGTGATTGACACTTCATATATGGGAAACGTCGATTTGGCGGAGCTTAACTGCGCATGCAGGACTTCGTCGCTCTCGAACACGCGCCGCACATAGTCATGGACGTCCTTTGGACTCGCTGAATCAGGCCGTATTCCTTCGTTGGGTGCATTAAGGACAGCACGGTGCGCCGCCGCAAATACCTGGCTGGCAATTTCTTGCGCTCTTTTGTCCGTCTGCTGCAATACCTGATCAAGTAGTTGCGCCACCAGCACGGTGCACACGGCCGCCACCACCAGCAGCACGAGTCCGGTCATCACCAGCGTGAGTTTTGTTCGCAGCCGGAGCTGCATCGCGAGTTCCTACTCTGCCTCGGCGCGTTCGCCGCCGTATTCTTTCAGCTTGTTGTGGAGTGTTTTGAGGCTGATGGCGAGCAGTTCGGCCGCCCGCGTCTTGTTATTTCCCGTGGCGTTCAGGGTCTGCAGGATCAGTTCGCGCTCCATGGCGTCGACAGTCGTCCCAATCGGAAACTTGATCGAGGACAGATCGCCGGGACTCTTCGGCGCGGCTTTGCCAAACTCTCCCGGAAGGCACGCCCGAGTGATCAGCTCTTTCTCGCACATGATCGACGCGCGCTCGATGATGTTTCGCAGCTCCCGAATGTTTCCCGGCCATGTGTGGCTCATGAAAATATCCAGCACTTCCGCGCCGATCCCGCGCACGTGTTTCCCGTGCTTCGCGTTGACGTCGCGCAAAATGTGCTCCACCAGCAGAGGAATATCGTCCTTATGCTCGCGCAGCGGCGGTAGATTGATATGGAAGACGTTCAGCCGGAAATACAAGTCCTGCCGTAACTCGCCTCCGGACACGGCTTTTTCCGGATCCTTATTTGTGGCCGCCAGCACGCGCACATCCACCGGCGTCTCGCTCTTGCTTCCGAGACGCCGCACTTTCCGGTCTTCCAGCACACGCAGGAGTTTCGCTTGCGTTGGCGCCGGCATCTCGCCAATTTCGTCCAGCAGCAATGTGCCAGCGTCAGCAAGTTCAAAGCAGCCGATACGCCGCTCCGCTGCGCCAGTGAACGCGCCCCGCTCATGGCCGAAAATTTCGCTTTCCATCAACGACTCGGGAATCGCGGAGCAGTTGATGGGCACAAACGGCCCGTTTGCCCGTGGCGACAATTTGTGGATCGTCCGCGCGACAACCTCTTTTCCAGAACCCGTCTCTCCCGTGATCAGCACGGAGGCCGAACTCGGCGCGGCCATCTCTACGATACGCATCACTTCCTGCATCGGCTTCGACGCGCCCACCAACTCGCCCAGCCGTCCCGCCTCGCGCAGTTGGCGTTGCAGCACAACGAGCTGGCGTGCATCCCGCGCTTTGCTCAAAGCGCGGTCCAGCAAAGCCCTCAGCACCGGCCCCTTGAGCGGTTTTTCGATGTACCAGAATGCTCCGGACTCGATAGCGGCCACGGCACGCTCTTCGCTGCCTTTGCCCGTGATGATCACGGCGGGAACGTCTAGCAGTTCCGGTCCAAGTTGTTTGAGCAGGTCCAGCCCGTTCATACCGGGGAGCTCGACGTCCGCGATCAACGTGTCTGGCTGATAGCTCGCGAATTTCGCCAGCGCCTCTTCCGCAGTCCCCACCCCAAGCACATCAAAACCCCATCGTTGCAACAGCTGCTCGTAACCCTTGCGGGCGTTGTCTTCATCCTCGACAATCAGCACGCGGTCCTTGCGCTCCAGCGGCTCCACGGCGCGCACCGTGCTTCTCGATTCATCGCCCATGCGATTCTGCCTTTCCCACGCCGTCTTATTTTCGCAGACTCTGGTGCAGGCGGGACACTTCGACTCTAACAAGCTCCCACTACGCTTGCCAAGCACATGCTGCCTTCAAAACGGAGCCGAGTTTCCGTGGGTCATCGCGTCAGATCGCGCACAAAAAACGCAGAGCCGGCGCAGCATCCGGGCTGCGCCGGCTCATCCCCGGCGTCGACAAATTCATGTTTAGTCCTGGCCGAACTTCAGCCTTGTTCTTCCGGCACGCAACCTTCCACTGTTAACCGTGGACGATCGCCCAGCTCTACTCCTTCACTAGGTACAGCGCCCGCTCCAGCTCTAATTCCAGTTTCGCACCCTTTGGTAGATCTAACTCGTGCCCGCGCCCTGTCTCGATCAGATAGGCGGTGATCGCTCCCAGCGCCGCGCCCTCTGCGGCTTCCTTTTTGTCTTTGTCTTTGACGCCTTTAACCGCGCCAAGCGCCGCTCCCGCAGCCGCCGCTTGCGCCGCGTCTTGTTGCGTGCTGCTTCTTCCTTCGATTAGCCCTTCCTGGCCGGCCCTGTTCTTTACACTGTGGTCGCCGGGCACGCTAACGACTTCTGCCACGATCGGCAAACGCCCGAACTTGGTTTGAATCTCGTCAAACGTCAGCCAAAGTCTCGCGCGGCCCGCCGTGCCTGCCGATTCCACGTGACTCACGTGGCCATCGATTTCCGCGCCCGATGGCAGGTAGATCCCATTTCCCGCTTCGAGTGGCTCTAGCGTCTTCACTTTGAATTTTGTTTTTTCTGGCGTGCCCTTGGTGCCCAGGTCATCTTCGAGCGACACCAGAAACTTCGTCCCCGGCGCGACGCCGTAAGTCTCCAAGGGCAACCCATGGCGCTTGCCGTCCGCAGCCTGCGCTTCTTGGTCCCCGGTTTTGCCGATGCGGTCTTCCGACAGGACTGGT
>Ga0210384_10009264_pt1 | contig 10173 bp, 8 predicted proteins | sample IncBWH2MmetaG_FD_160574 | JGI IMG/M metagenome (GOLD analysis project Ga0210384, IMG submission 160574) | Forest soil microbial communities from Barre Woods Harvard Forest LTER site, Petersham, Massachusetts, United States - Inc-BW-H-2-M | ecosystem: Environmental > Terrestrial > Soil >...
CGTGCCCGCGCCCCGCAGCAACCCAGCCGCGCTGCCGTCGGACGCCGAAGTCATTGCCGCGGTACAGCGAACTGCGGCGCCTGCGGACATCATCGTGGGCGCCGCCGGGGGTCTTCCGGGCGAACTCCACAAGCTGTGGCGAGCGGCGCAAGCGGGTGGCTACCACATGGAGTACGGCTACTCCTGTATGGGCTACGAAATTGCCGGCGGCCTCGGCGTCAAGATGGCGCGTCCGGGCAGCGAAGTGATCGTCATGGTAGGCGACGGTTCCTATTTGATGATGAACTCGGAGATCGCGACCTCGGTGACCACCGGCCGCAAGTTGATCATCGTGCTGCTCGACAACGGCGGCTACGGCTGCATCAACCGCCTGCAGCTCGCCACCGGCGGCGCCAGTTTCAACAATCTCGTCGACCACACGGCGCAAGGGCAGCATCCTGGTATTGACTTCGTCGCTCATGCGCGCAGCCTGGGTGCGGGCGCAGACAAGGCCGCCAATATCGCGGAGCTGGAAGCCCTGCTGAAGCGCGCGCGGCGCAGCGAGCGGACGTATGTGACCGTCATCGAAACCGATCCCGTCGCCGTCACTGAGGCCGGCGGGTATTGGTGGGACGTTGCGGTGCCGGAGGTATCTGAGCGCGCAGAAGTGCGCGCCGCACGCGAACGTTACGAGGGCGAACTCTCCAAACGCCGGTCACAGGATTGAGCATCAGTATCCGCATTCCACACGCCTTGAGTACGCCGCCACTATCATGACATCACGATTGTTGGTTAAGCCGTCTGCAACGTTCGGCCCGGGAGTCGTGCATCGCATCACTCCCCAGAGCGCCGGGTGGACTTACGTCGGACTTGAAGTGTTGGATCTTCGACCCGGCGAGCGGGCTGTGCGCGAGACGCGGGATCGCGAGGCGTGCCTCATAGTGATGTCGGGGCGCGCAGCCATACAGGCGGGTGACGAGACGTATGGGATCCTGGGTGACCGCAACAGTGTGTTCGACGGCAGCCCGTGGTCGGTGTACGTTCCGCCGAACTCCTCCTGGAGCGTGCGGGCCGAGAGCGACTGCGAACTGGCCATCGGCTGGGCGCCTGCCAAGGGTCGGTTCCCGCCCCGGGTTATTCCGCCGTCCGACGTCGGTCAGGAAACGCGCGGCATCGGTAGCAACTTGCGGTATGTGCGAAACATCCTGCCGGAGACCGAACCTGCCGAGAGCCTTCTGATAGCGGAGGTGATCACGCCGGGTGGCCACTGGTCGAGCTATCCCCCGCACAAACACGACGTCAGCAGCCCCGCGGGTGAAACGCAGCTGGAGGAGACGTATTACCATCGTCTCGCCCATTCGTCGGGGTTCGCCCTGCAACGCGTCTACACCGACGATCTGAGCATTGACGAGACGATCGCCGTGTCGGACCGCGACGTCGTGCTGGTGCCAAAGGGCTATCACCCGGTCGGGGCACCCGCCGGACTCGATCTTTACTACCTGAACGTCATGGCGGGCCCGGATCGCAGATGGCGGGTGACGGTCGCCCCGGGGTTTGCTTTCTTGAAATGAGAACTTCTTTTGTTGTCGGGGTTGGCAACATCAGACAGCTTCTTGCGCGCAACAGCGTTCAGCGGTGGAGCGGCACTTTGCGGTGCCAATTGTCGAGTTTGCGCGCGCTACTATGAGGCCGCATGGCCCACTCGATGCCATTGCCGATCACCTTGTGCACCATTGGATCGTGATAGATCGGAAATGTCTCATGACCTGGCGAGAAGTAGAAGATGCGGCCCAGGCCGCGGTAAAATGTCAGGCCGCTACGGAACACTTCACCGCCTTTGTACCAGGAAAGTGTAATGATTTCGTCGGCAGCCGGAATGTCGAAGGGCTCGCCATACATCTCCGACCTCGGAATCTCGAAATAGGGGGGCAGACCCTCTGCGATCGGGTGGCCGGGATTGGTTATCCAGACACGTTCCAGGTCGCCCTGCGGCAATTCGCGCCAAGCCAGATTGCAATTGGTACCCATCATGCGACGAAACATCTTGGAGTGATGGCCTGAGTGCAGTACGACCAACCCCATGCCAGCAAGAATCCGCTGCTGCACCTGATCGATCAACGCATCCGCGACCTCATCGTGGGCGACATGTCCCCACCACACCAGCACGTCGGTACGGTCGAGCAATTCCACAGGCAGGCCCTGTGCGGGGTCATCGAGAGTGGCGCGCTCGATTTCAAAATCACGATCGGCAAGGCCCGCCGCAAGCGCGCCATCGATCCGGTCCGGATATATTGCCCGCACTGGCGCGTCGGTTTGTTCGTGTCGGCCTTCGTTCCAGATCGTTACTCGAATTTTCAAGATTGCCTCCAGGGATTCCAAGCGCCCGTCTCAGGCGGTACAAACCTGATCCGCCTCATCGAAAAGATGGAAAGCCGCACGATCGAGCACCAACCGCACGGCGTCGCCGGAGCGCAGAGCGATGTCGCCCCGTACGCGCACCAGAAGTGTCTGAGTGCCCTTGACGACGTTGACGTAAGTCTCCGCACCGAGCCGTTCGACAATGGTGACCTTGCCGGAAAGATCGGCCTCACAGTTCGCATCGACAAGCCGAATATCCTCGGGTCGAATTCCGAGCCAAACAGGCTGCGTGTCAGGTGCCGGCAGATCCTTGCCCGCAAAAGAAACTGTCCAGCCTTCCACAGAAGTAAAGCACGAGGTCAGTTCTTTGCGGGCGACAACGCCCTTGATCAGGTTCATTCGCGGCGACCCGATGAAGGTCGCCACGAACGTGCTCTTCGGATGGCGGTACAGCTCAATCGGGTGGGCCCATTGCGCCACGCTTCCTTGATTGAGGACCACGATTGTCTCGGCCATCGTCATCGCCTCGACCTGGTCGTGAGTGACGTAGACGATGGTGGGGCGCAGTTCCTGATGAAGGCGCTGCAATTCGGCGCGCATCTGAACTCGCAGGGATGCATCGAGATTGCTCAACGGTTCATCAAACAGGATAACCCGCGGCTTCTTGATGATCGCCCGGCCGATCGCCACTCTTTGTCGCTGACCGCCAGACAGCGCCGCGGGCCGGCGGTCCAGCAATGCCGAAAGCTGCAGTAATTCGGCCACTCGCCCGACTTCCGTGCGGATTTTCGCCTTGGGAACCTTCTTGAGATCAAGGGAAAAGCCGATATTTTCGGCCACGGTCATGTGCGGATAGAGCGCGTAGGATTGAAAAACCATTGCGATCCCGCGCTGATCCGGGGGCACATCGTTGATCCGCTTGCCGTCAAGTTTGACGTCGCCGCTGGTTATGGATTCCAGTCCCGCGATCATGCGCAGGAGCGTCGATTTCCCGCAGCCGCTGGGGCCGACCAGAACAGCAAATTGCCCGTCCGCCACCTCGAAGCTCACACCTTTGATGACTTCGACCGCGTCATAGTTCTTGCGCAGATTCTCGATAGAGATGCTGGCCATTTCTAGCCTTTGATTCCGCCGGTGAAGGTCTGAACGAGGAAGCCGCGGGCAAGGCCAAAAGCAACCACCGCTGGCAGCATGTACAGCAGAGCGAGCGCACTCAGATACCCGTAGTCAATTGTGTTCGCTCGCTGGAAAGCCCGAAACAGTCCGATCGGCAGCAACTGCAGATCGGCTGACGAAATGAACGTCAAAGGCATCAGGAAGTCCCCCCAGGCACCGATGAAGGTCAGCAATCCTGCCGCTGCCAGGCCGGGCAGCGCCAGGGGCACCAGAATCCGATGAATGCGCTGAAAGACACTGGCCCCGTCCATCAGGGCCGCCTCCTCGTAGTCCCTGGGGGTCAGATCGAAAAAGGTCTTGATGATCCACAGCGCCAGCGGCAGCTGCATGGCGGACAACACCAGAATCAGACCGAGATATCCGTCGACGAAGCCGAAGATCTGCATCGTCGAACGAACACTGTCCGCAGGCACGAGGCTCCGCACCAGGGCGCCCATCAGGCCATTGGCGATCAGCATGACCTTATACAAGGGAACGATGAGCGCCGTGGGCGGCAGGACTCGTACCAGAATGATGGCGTACAACAACGGGCGCTTCCACCAGGCTTCAGTCCGCGAAAGCGCATAGCCGCCCATCCCCCCGACGATGATCACGAGTGCCGTTGCGGCACCTACAGTCACCAGCGAATTGAAGAACCAGCGCCCGCCATTCTCCACCGTAAAGATCCTGATGAAGTGATCGGCCGTTATCCCTTTGGGAATCGACAGGAATAGGGAGGCATGCGGATCGACGGAAGCCAGAACCACCCAAAAAAAAGGCAGCAGGCAGAAAACAAGCGTTACCGCGAGGAATCCGTAGGCGGTCGCCTCGGCTCGCGGGAATTCGCGCACCCCGATCATACCCGCACCTTCAGGATGCGAACATAAACGGCGCCGATTGCGACCGATACTCCGAGCATGATGACGGCAACCGCCGATCCATAGCCGAGTTGGTATGCGGTGAAGGACTGGTTGTAGATGTAGATGCCGATAATTTCAGTCGCCCCGCCAGGACCGCCCCGGGTAAGTGTGTAAATCAGCCCGAAAATGGCGATCGTCCCTGCCGTCGACACCAGCATGTAGAGAAAGATGGTGGGCCGCAGCAGCGGCAAGGTAATCCGCCAGAATATCTGGGGCCGCGTTGCGCCATCCATCCGCGCGGCCTCATACACTTCCGTCGGGACGGCGCTCAGACCCGAGGTCATCAATATCATCGCGAAGGCGATGCCGCGCCAAGTGTTCACCACGATGATCATCAATAGCGGCACGGACTGCAGCCAGTTCTGAGGCGCAATATCGAGCAGTCCGACGATTCGACTTACGGTCGAATATTTGCCCCCCGCCAGCATAGATATCCAGATGAAGCCGGCGACGACCTCGGGGACGGCGTTGGGTAAAAGGATGGCGGCATTGAAAACACGCTTAAAAGCGATCGGCCGACTTAGCGCCATCGCTGCAGCCAGTCCGAGCACAAACTGACCCACGATCGACGAGCCGAAAACGAAGCAGAAAGTGACGAGCAGCGAATTCCAGAATCCGTCGTCGGAAAACAGCCGCACATAGTTCTTCAGCCCCACAAGCTGGGGATGGGCGGCCGCAACACCGTTCAAGGCGGCATTGGTGAAGCTGATGTAGATGGCTGCCGCGGCCGGTATCAGGATAAAGCACACGAGCAGCACCAGGGCTGGCACCAGCAACATCCGCTGCTGCCAGGCCACTCGCGTTTCATAAGTCATGGCCATGGCGAACTGTCTCTACCGATCCGCTTCCAGAGGCCAGATCGAAAAGGAGGAAGGTCCGCCTCTTTTCGATATCCGCGTTGCAAACAATATACCTATTTGACCACGTTGTCGCCGAGCAGATCCTTGACATACTTGACGAGAATCGCCTGTGCCCCGGCCGCATCGGTTTGCTTGCGCAGCAAGGCTTCAGTCGCACGCGCGATGCCCTCGGATACGACGGAGAAGCCGGGCGCGGATTTCAGGAATGTGCCGCTGTCGACGCTCTTGAGGACCGGCACAAGTTCTGTGAGAGCCTGGAAATCCTTATTGTCGGCGGCGTCCTTACGTGCCGGAATATTGCCGAGCAACCGCGCATAGGACACCGTCGCCTCGACCGAGCTCAGTGCCAAGAGCACTTTTTTGGCCAAGACCAGATGCGCTGATTTCGCGTTGACCGCCCAAATGTTTCTGCCGCTGACCGTGACGCTTGAACCGCCGTTCATGCCAGGCACCGCCCAGGTGCCGACGTTTTTGGTGACGTCAGGCACGGGATTCTTGCTCTCCTTGCCCCAATCATAGATGTAGCACCAGGTGCCGCAGGTCGTGGCCAGCAAATCTCCGGCCGGGAACATCGTATATTTGGGTATCATCCACGGTTCAGGACCGAGGAGCGGTTCGACCGGCATCAGGTCCTCGTCGATGAGGGACCTATAGAGGCCAAGGATGTCTCTCACGCCCTCGCCGTTCAAATTCAGCGTGCCGTCGTCATTGGCGATCTGGGGTGTCTTGGATCCCGGCACAAACAAGGCGAAGCCTTCGTTGAACGCCCCTCCTCCCCAGCTGACCCCCGCGGGCAGCAGCAGGCCGTACTTACCCGTTTTTCTCTTTATCTCCCGGGCTCGATCGAGCAGGTCTTTCCAGCTGGTTGGCTGAGCGGTCGAAATCCCCGCCTTATCGAGCAGATCACGGCGAAAGTAGAGCTGCTCCACGCCCAGCATTGAATCCAGCGCATAAATCTTACCGTCCGCGCGGGTAGACAGCCTTTTGGCGACATCGAAAAGCTGGCCGTAGCCGTCCCATGCCTTGACCTCGGTGGTAATGACCGCAAGATACCCGGCGGACACCAAATCGGCCACGTCGGAATCAAAATTGGCCGTGAAAAGATCCGGCGCATTGCCAGCCCCGAGTTCGGTCAGGAGCTTACTCATGTAATCTTTTTCGGGGGCGGGATATTCGACCACCTCGATAGTGACCCCAAGTTGTTTCTCAATGATGGGGATCGACTTGTTCAGCGCCTCGATGCGCGCCTGGCGGTGCTCGGCGATGCGAATGGTCTTCGCAGATGCGCAGGAGATGATGACCGCGCCCGCGACGGCGACCGCCATGATGATGGCTAACCCCAGACCGGCACGAATCACACTTGAGTTCATCGCGGTCCCCACTGGGGCAGCATTTCGGCCGCTTGCATGCATTGACGACGGCGAATGTACACGTCTACATCAATTAGGCAATAGGATATCGGCTAGGAGCGCGAGTGCAGCCGAGCGTCCATGCAGTGCCGGCATTGCGGAGAAATATCTTGAAAATTCGGTTGGGGATTATCGGTGCGGGACTGAAAGCGGCAGACTATGCGCGTGGGTGGACGGCCATGCCGGACGTCGAGATCACGGCGGTTGCCGAGATCGATCCGGCCTCTCGACAGCGCTTCAGTGAGATTTGCGCCGCCGCCGGGCGGCCGCGTCCGGCCGAATACGCAGCCGACAAAGCCATGCTGAAAGCTGAGGCCGATCGGTTAGACGCCGTATACGTATCGACGCCCCACGTCTTCCATGCCGCCAATGCGCTGGCGGTGATCGACGCCGGTCTGGATCTGTTGCTCGAAAAACCCATGGTGACGACGGTCGCGGAAGCATTGGCTTTGGTCGAGGCAGAAAAGCGCAGCGCTCGGACCATCGTCATCGCCTATCAGGGCGCACTGTCGCCTCTGATCCACGACACCATCGCACGAGCCCGGCGTGGCGAATTCGGCGATCTGATCAGCGTTTCTGCGTCGATTTGGGAAGGCTGGGCCAAGAGCTACGCGGGACACTGGAAACAGAAACGGTCCATTTCGGGCGGCGGCTTCATGTTCGACACCGGCGCGCACATGATGAATACGGTCTGCGTCGTTGCCGATGCCGAGTTCGAGCGGCTATCCGCCTTTACCAACAATCGGGGCCTCGATGTAGATCTGGTCTGTGCGGTGGCGGCGCGTCTCTCCAATGGCGCGCTGGTAACATTCAATGCTGCCGGTGACGGACCGCCCGGCTGTGCGTCGGCGATCACGTTCTTTTATTCCGACGCGCTCGTGCGGATCGACGCCTGGGGCGGCTGGCGCGAGGTCTGCATTGGAGGCGGCGCCGCGGTCCGAGAGGTCAACGAAATCCTTGACACGCCCATGCACACTTTCAGGGCGGTGCGCGAGGGCAGGATGCCCAATCCGTCCACCGTGACGAACGGATTGCGATTTGCCCGGCTCTGGGATGCGATCAAGGCATCGGCCGCTGGCGACGGCAAATCGATCGCGATAGAAGGCGGCGCAAATTAATTTGAGATCGGCCAAGGAGCTGCGCTGACCCCAGGCAAAGCCAAAGTCAGCGGGCTTTGGTCACCGCATCACTTGCTACTGCTCGTTCGCGGCGCGAGTATGGGCGGCACGCATGGGCAGCATGAAATTCTCACGCCGCGACTTCGCGAGACTCGCGGCGGCAGCTGGAGCCCTCGCCACGGGGTACCCGCCGCTGCTTGGCGCCGCGCTGCGCGGTGCCGCGGTCCCCGCGCTCACGGAGTTCGGCTACGGCGACGTCACCGTCGACAGCCCCCTGCACCAGGCACAGCTGCAGAGCACGCACGACGTGCTCATGAGCCTGAGCGAAGACAGCCTCCTGAAGCCGTTTCGGCAAATGGTTGGGCAGCGCGCGCCAGGCGAAGACCTGGGCGGCTGGTACAACTACGATCCGGATTTCAACTGGCGCACGGCTGATGCGGGATTCGCCCCGGGCGCTACCTTCGGACAGTGGGTATCGGCGCTGGCCCGCTATTACGCGATTAGCGGATCGCAACCGGCGCGTAGTAAGGTGCTGCGCCTCAATCGACTCTACGGGCACACGATCGGCGGGGATTTCTACGACAAGAACCGCTTCCCGGCGTACTGCTACGACAAACTGGTCCTGGGACTGATCGATTCGCACCGGTTCGCCGGCGATCCGGATGCCTTCGCACTGTTGGACCGCACCACCCGGGCAGCCCTGCCGCACCTGCCGCCCGCGGCGGTCGATCGCGAACTTTCGTGGCGGCCCGGCAAGGATCAATCCTATCGCTGGGACGAGTCGTATACGAATCCTGAGAATCTGTTGCTCGCTTATCGGTGTGGCGCGGGCCGCCGCTACCGCGAGCTGGCGGTGCGCTATCTGGACGATGCGACGTGGTTCGATCCTCTGGCCCGCGGCGAGAACGTGCTCGCCACGAAGCACGCCTACAGCTACGTCAACTCGTTGAACTCCGCGATGCAGGCTCACCTGACACTCGGCAGCGCCAGGCATTTGCGCGCCGCCAGCAACGCGTTTGCCATGCTGTCGGCGCAAAGTTACCCGACTGGTGGCTGGGGTCCCGACGAGAAGCTGGTGGCGCCCGACGGCGCTGAGCTCGACGCGAGTCTCACATCCACGCACAACAGTTTTGAGGCCCCCTGTGGCTCGTACGCGCACTTCAAACTGACGCGCTACCTGCTGCGTGTGACCCGCGACTCACGCTACGGGGATAGCATGGAGCGCGTGATGTACAACACCGTGCTGGGCGCGAAACCCATGTGCTCCGATGGGCGTGCCTTCTATTACGCGGATTATAATTTCGCGGGCCGCAAGGTGTATTCGAACCACAGGTTCCCCTGCTGCTCTGGCACGCTGCCGCAGGTCGCGGTGGATTACGGCATCAACGCCTACTTCCGTGATCCGCTTGCCGTGTATGTCAACCTGTACGTGCCATCAAGCGTGCGCTGGAATCAGGGGGCAGTACGTTGCTCGCTGCAGCAAAGCGGTGAGTATCCTTTCGAAGATACGGTGGCGATGCGGGTCGCCGCGTCGCAGCCGCAGGAATTCACGCTCTGCCTGCGAATCCCCGCCTGGGCATCGGGGGCTCGCATCGCAATCAACGGACAGCGCTGGAGCGGGGCGACCGAGCCGGGAAGCTTCGCCACTGTTGCCCGCCGCTGGCGCGATGCGGACCGCATCGAGCTCGCGTTGCCGCGCCATCTGCGTCTGGAATCGGTCGATCGGCAGCATCCGGACACGGTAGCCTTACTGTGTGGCCCGTTGGTCTTGTTTGCTATCAGCGCAGGTAGCGAACGGCCGCGGCGCAGCGAGCTGTTGGCGACCCGGCAAGTGGCGCAACGGCGCTGGGAAACGCGCCTCGCTTCCAGTGCCGTCACGTTCCTGCCTTACGTCGCGATCGACCAGGAACAATATTCGACCTTTCTGAGGCTGGCCGGTTGATCTGGCATGGACTGTCGGGCGTAATCGCGGTCGCTGGAACACAATAGCCCGCCCCTTTTGCCGAGGATCACGAATGCACATCGATACCGCCGATACGTCTTCCACGGATCCCTTTCCCGGTGATGACGACGTCACGCAGGGAGTTTATGCCCCCGATCTGCGTCTCTTCGTCTTCGCATTGTTCTTCGTATTCGGCGGCATCACCAGTCTCAATGACGTAATCATCCCCAAGCTCAAGGAACTCTTCACCCTTAGCTATGGGCAAGTGATGCTGGTGCAGTCGGCCTTCTTTGCCGCGTACTTCTTCATGTCGATTCCCAGTGCGGCGCTGGTTCGTCGCTTTGGTTATATGCGCGGGGCCGCCTTCGGCCTCGTGACCATGACCGTCGGATGTCTGCTGTTTGTGCCCGCGTCATCCTCGGCCATGTTTGG
>Ga0210384_10009266_pt1 | contig 10168 bp, 15 predicted proteins | sample IncBWH2MmetaG_FD_160574 | JGI IMG/M metagenome (GOLD analysis project Ga0210384, IMG submission 160574) | Forest soil microbial communities from Barre Woods Harvard Forest LTER site, Petersham, Massachusetts, United States - Inc-BW-H-2-M | ecosystem: Environmental > Terrestrial > Soil >...
CACGGCAAATGATTTACAGCGTCATACTCGCAGGTGACTAAATCGACGGGTTTCGACAAGGAAAATGTTCGCATGTCGCCGCGGATAACCACGATGTGCACCCCTGCGCTTCTGGCCTTTGAGCGCGCTAGTCGGCACATCGTTGGCGACAGATCGACGGCGAAGACTTTGATTCCTCGGCGCGCCAATTCGATAGCGGTCGTCCCCGTTCCGCAGGCTAGATCGCAGGCGCTCTGCACGTCAGGAAGGATGTGTCGCAGTAGTCTCCGCCGTGCGCGTTGGTATTCGGGGATGTGGGAAGTGAAAAACTCATCGTAGTAACGGGCCAACAGCCTGTAGGGTCGATTCTCTGGCATGGTGCCAACCCCCGGTGCTTCCAGGGCTCGGTTTGCTAGGTTCGTTTCAACTTTACCAAAAGCCCGGTGCAATCGGGTTTTTGGATAAAGGTTTTGCTGTACGGACCGGCAAAAGCAACGGCGAATTGAACGTCTGCCTTTCAAGACATTTCCAACATGCGAGAAGCTGATTGGCGAAATATCGCGATAGCACAAGTTGACCGTTGGTCAATACGCGCTATCGCCTTCTATGAGAAGGTCATAAAAGTCAAGGCCGACGTGGCGGCCTTCCTTAATTAATTGCTTTCCATCTGCATAACCCCTCCGGTGGTGACGTGGGGAGCTGTCAGGGGCGCTCCCGAACAGGGGGCGTTCATCTTGACCCTTGACAGCTCCCAAGTTCACTGTGGCTGCCGATCTTTTCCGGTGGATGCCGGTTCCATCTACCACCACATCGGCACGGCGCAGCAAATCATCCGGCAACCCCCAGGAGTCTTTTAGACCTTCGAGTGCCTGAGTATTCACTACAAGCAACGTTGGTACCAGATTTGTAATGGGTATTTGGCCGGGATCAGCGCCACGAAGGATGCGCACCGCCAGCTCTCCAGTTTGTTTACCGATCTGGTAGAAATCGGCACCGTAGTCAAACAGGGTCCCGCGATCGGGCTTACCCGGAGTGATGCTGAACACCGGGATGCGTGCCTTCCGCCCAACGGAGATCACCGCATCCACGGCAATGCTCACGGTGACGTCACCGCCGATCCATAACGCCTGCGCTCCGCGAGCGACGAGTGAGTCCTCGGCTTCAAGGACGCCATTGGAGTTTTCGACATTGGCCTCCAGCAACTCGATATTCATGGCCTGGCATGCCTGCCGAGCTTTTTCGGTGTAGGCGCGGGAATTGGCTTCGGCAGGATTCCAAGCTACTCCCACCCTCTTGAGGCCCGGAAACATGCCACGGGCGATTCTAAAAGCCTCCCCGACCGGAAGGAAGCTGCCGATCCCAACGAGGTTGCGTGGGTGATCCAGAGGTTTGTCATGGCTGATGCCAACCCTCGCCACCGCCGGATCAGCGACCGCACCGAAAACCTGAACCGTCTTGCCGCCGCGATTGGCATTGGCCACAGCTTGCAGGGACAGGGTGCTGGCGGTCAGCAATAGGTCGAAATTAGCGTTGACCATCTCTTTCGCAATCAAGTTCGCGACGGCAATGTCACCCTGGGCGTTGTATTTCTGGATGACGATCGTCTTCCCATCAACGAATCCGTTCTCTGCCAGGCTATCCACCATGCCTCGAACAGTGTCGTCCAGTAGCACTACCGAAGCATGTTGCAGAAGGCCAATGTGGGGCATGGCTCCAGCAGTGAGGGTTCGCCGCTTTAGGTCGGAAAGCAAGAGGACAGTTGAGGCCAGAACTATCAGAGAGATGCCCAAGAGGAGGCGCTTCAGAGTGGGCAGCATTCCAATCCTTGGACTTGCCGAAACTGGTTCGAATTAACCGCTAGAGTTTATCACTATGTGGCCCAACGACGGGCGATACTGGGGACTCCGTGCGTCCACACTAAACCCTTTCGGCTCAGTTTCCCAATCGCGAAAGGATGCGAGGGCAAATCAATGCCGTGTAGGGATTATTCGACTCCGATCGAGATGACATGATCGACCGATACGCCGCGATGCGACCACGATTAGTTTCTATCTCTATCGGCGCGATGTACTTGTGGAAGTAGTCATGGTGGTATTGGCACACGAGCACGGGGTGGCCCAGATACTGGATCGTGCCGACGGTGGGATCGCCACAAGCGTAATCATCGGCCAAGACCTCGCCAATGAAGGTCGCCGCGCCCGCCTCGGGCGTCATGCTTTCCAGCCGGTCGTAATAGCCATCGGGTAAACGATGCGGTGCCTGGCAGGTACTCATCACAGGGTCGAATACTGTGCCGGTCAATTCGATGGCGACGTTTTGTTACGTCGTGGCGGAGAATCTGGAGGCGGAGCAGGCAGTAGTCAACGATAGGTATTGTCCTATCGCGGACCTTACCCCTTACAGCTGGGCTCTACTCAACCAGCAGCGTTGCCAGCGCGGGTTGTGGAGCTCACATTGTCACGATGGTACCCTACCTACAGGTCTGACGTGACTTAGTCTGTCTCGGTTCTCTCGTAGCACTCTGGGCGGTACTCTGGGACTGGCCTAGCGAGTGTACTGGGCTATAGTCCGCACCGTCTGCGGCATTAACCTGTCATCTAGCCGCCGATTTTATGGACCAATACTAGATCCAGGGGGAGTAGAGATAGGGGTTAAATATATCACCCTAGATATTTGGGTCCTTCACTACCAATTCCCTGCCCGAGCCGATGGCCGCACTGGCTCTGGGGGAGTCTCGGGGGTCCCACCCCCATGTGACTTCTGAGAACGGTAGTACCTTGCTCTGGTCAGGACAAAACCCCAAGCTTAGGCAAAGGCAGCGATCGCGTTCAAGATTGGCTGATACGATATCATCGAGCGTTGCCGCGCAACACTGACGGAATTTCAGGCCAGCCCCCTCGCGAATTACGTTCCATACACTCGCAACACGCAGATCATTCTCGAAGGCCTAGCCTCGCTCGCACCAGCCACTTTGGCGGTGATGCATGGCTCTAGTTTCTCCGGAAACTGCAACCAAGCTCTGCTTGACCTCGCAACCGTGATGAAAGAAGTGCTGGATCAACCCTCATATACGTTCCCAACTGGGAAGACACCAGTAGAAGATTTGAAAGGCAGGTCATCCTGAACTCGCCTGCTGCGAATGCCTAACCCGCACCTTCGGCTTGTGACGGGTCGAAGACAATATCCGATCGGGTGCTATTGCGGCAAACGATGATGCACCTCGTCCACCCTTGGCAGGCTGAGAATTTTCAGGGCCTATATAACTACCAAACAGAATGCCCGTTATCCGAACGGATTTCGGGCATTCCTTTCTTTGGTGCAACGCGGGACTAGACGCTCACCTGAACGGACACCAACTCCGGCCTGCACCGGGAATTTTGAAGGGATTGGGCAGCGTCTTCCGCCGTGAACCTTCCCATCATGAGGGCCAGCTTACGGTCGGGTGTCATTTGGATCGGAGTCATATCAATCCGCTGAACGTATTCAGGGACACGAGTGCCGCCGCGATCTACTTTCACAATAAATTTTGTATTTCTCATAGGTTGTCACCGCTTCAGTCCTCCACCGAGGAACCCTGCACAGAATGCAACAGTCTTTTCTGAACATCATCGCTCCACAATACAACTGGGTCGATGGTGGAAGAAATTGAAGGAAGTCGTATCCACGCACGGACATCGTAATTCACCAGTGCATAATCCTGAATTTTCCAGTTTCCGTGAAGCCGATACCCAATCGCTCTTCTAAGGTCATTGGAATTCGGGCTACCGCAGATCAGTGCACACTCATGACCGTCAAATGGAAGTCTGTCTCTCACGGAAACCCACGCCAAGCCGACTTTTCCCTCAGTATCTTTCATCCGATATCTCCTTCATCTCTCGTGCTTCTGATTTCTTACGATTCAAGGCCTCACTGACCGTGGTGACGACCTGCGCCTATTTCTCGATCTGGGGATTCAATCTGCCCCGTCAGTTGACAACTCTTGCGTTGGAGGTCAACCCTCTAATCCTCTCTTCGTCAGCCATCATTGCGACGTAAATGTCCAGATCAGCCGTCGAGGGAAGTACAAGGGGTGGGAAATCCTCCGGATGCTTTCCAAACAATGTTTCTGGCTGTTGCGTGTCACCACGTCTCTGTTGCTCCATATTTCGAATCACCTTGCCTCCACAATCCGATAGATTCCCAGAATCTTTTATGCCCACATGATGCGAATTTCTAACGAAGGAAGATGCTCAATATCGAACAGGGTTACTTGGATCGTTACCGTGCAGCCGGAGCTTTTCGGCTAGGAGGTAGGGCGCGGCCTATTCGAGATTCCATGCAACTGACGAGGGCAGACAGTTCGTTCGATTCCTTGCAGATTTGGTAGATGTGGTCATTCCCATCCCGGCGCTTACGCATCCGACGCCGTCCCGGGCCTACGGCAGTTGGTCGGGCGGGGTTGTTGTACGCGGCGATTTCAAACTGTTTGCGCTTTGTGATAGGCGCTATTGGGCTGGTGCCACCGGATCATCGTACCGCCGCTCGCCAGTCGGGGGACGGACATATCGCGCAAGCCCCACAAGCTCGCGGATCAGGCGCACGTGCTCGTGGATCATGGAGTCTCGACCTCGGGTCGGGTCTTGGTCTAAGAGGATGTCGATAAGTTGAAGGGAATGGTTGATGGAGGCTTTGGTCTGGATTTCAAACAGTTCATGTGCCACGGTAGGCGGCCTACCTTCCTTTGGGAATGTGCACTACCGCACAACCCTACGCTCAAGGCTTCCGACTGACTGTACAGTTCTGTACAGGATACGCAGATTAGGCCCCGGGCTGTGAGCCACCGCACCTGTCCGATAATGGATAGTGCAAACGCTGCACTGCGTGATACACCGAGCCATATGGATTGACGCTGCGCAGCCCACGCCATAGCCGCGCCGCTCTCAAGGATTCACATGAGGGCTAATGACGCCCATGCTCCGCAGTGGAAGCGACTCTACGAAGCCGCGATATTTGAGCTTGACCCGGCAAAATCAATCCGACGGATTGCTGAGGCACGTAGCGCCGTTCTTGACCGAATCGAAGAGGGCTTTTCGAAAACATCAGAAGGCGAAACATTCGCGTTAGGCAATGCTTTGCATATGCTGAGCGCCTTGCGGCACATTGCAGAGCGCGAAATTGGCGAGCAAAAAAGGACTGGGACCTAAACTAAGAAGCGTGCGGAAAAAAGAAGATTTGCAGCCGCACGGTCCGAACGGACGGATGCGAAAGAATGAAGAGGGCGGCGTAGACGCGCAGCGATTCTCTAAGCAGCCTTCTCCACTGGAAACCCCGCTTCCATCCACCCCTGCTTGCCCTCAGGATAATGCGCGACGTTGGTGTAACCCATGGCCGCCAATTCACGGGCGGCGTATTCGCTGGCGCGTCAATGCATGTTCGTGCAATAGGTGACGATCTCAGCATCCTTGTCGGGCAACAACTGCGGTGCGAGTTCTTTGATTTGTTCCGGCGGAATGTTCAACGCTCCGGTAATGTGCGCTTCGCGGTAGCGTTCGGATGCGAGCGTCTCGACCACCTTGACCGCGTCCTTCCGGTCCAGCTTGGTTTTTAGGTCTTCAGTAGAAATTGTGCGTTCCATTCTGACCTCTCCTGAGAATTGGTTAGGCGTGCCGCGTTGTAAGCGCATGAAACAAATATCCCATGGGAAACAACGTGAGACCAAGAACTGCGCTCCACAGATCGAGGTAGTGACCGATGCTATGCTCCGAGCCCCAATGCATCCAAGGAAACAGGTGAAGTGCTTCGGCGACATGAGTAAGAACGACCAGCACCAGACATCCTGCGCCTAGCAACTGTAGCAAGTGGCCCACATTCTTTTCTCTAAAGAACAAGATCACCGAACCAAGAAACAGCATGCATGCTGGCACCAACGCGACCAGTGCTTTGAGTAATGTGACACTCATAACGCGGCATCTGTAAGCCGGGAGCATTATGCCACGAGTCGCTACGGAGCCTGAGACCCGAGTCGGGATGCTCCTGCTGGCCCCCAGAAATACCAGCGGACAGCAGCACGGCGATAAATGCATTGTACTTCTGACCACAGGACCAAACGCCGTGACATCAGCCATCCACGACCGCATGCCGGTGATCCTCGATCCAGATGTCTACGACTTGTGGCTCGATCCCGGAATGAAGGATATGCGTGCGGCGTCCGACGTGTTGAAGCCCTATGACACTCAGCCGATGCGTTCCCATCCCGTCAGCACTCGAATCAATTCCGTGGCCAACGACGACGAGGAATGCTCTGCGCCCGCCCTGATTCAGAATAGACTCTTCTAGTTGTAAACCGTGGGTAGACACCTTGCCACCCCGCTCTCTTTAATTCTCCGGCCAGACCGTGAAATCTCGGAATGCCATTCGGACGATCTTGCCGTTCATTTCCCGCAATGCCTCGTTCAATTCCAAGAGATGGGCGCGGCCAAGTTCCAGTTGGTGCTCGTCAGGCTGATAGACAGTGCCAATCGGATAATCTAAATATGCTGTCCGCGTCTGTTCAATGTGGTTGCCCAGAACGTGCGCAATAATCTTCCCGTGAGTAAAATCAACGAGGCGCTGAATGCTGAGTGCAAATGCAGATGCGTCTTCTACGTAAAGGCGTCCCGGATAAAGACTGTCCCCGGCGAACAGGATGCCCGTTTGGCGGTCGTAAATCGCAATGGACGATGCTTCGTGACCCGGGATTGGAATAACATCCAGAGCCCGATTGCCAAGATCGAAGGTCACTACTTCTGTAGGCCAGTTCCGAAGACCAAAGAATGTTTGAACGGCACTTGCCCTCGGCTCCACAACAGTTGTGTTTGGGAGGGCTTTGAGTTCTTCGTCGCCAGAAATGTGATCACGATGGGCATGGGTGTGAGCTACGATCAGCGGAATGCTCGTACGGTGGTTCCGGTTCAACCACTGATCAATTTGTTTCTTCACCGCCCGAGCAACATCGGTCTTACCCGCGCCCGTGTCAAGTAGAAGTGCCTTCTCATTCCCGAAGAGCAAATATAGGAAAGGTTTTTCGTAGTTTGAGCAGCCCGACTCCCGGAATATATACAAGTCTTGGTTATATTCGTGGACTTGGAACTGAGGATCAGCCGGACACTGTGGGCCGCTGATCTGCCAAGTTCGAGGCAAGACTCCGGCTCTCACTCCGCCACCGTTCGGTTGCGGGGCTTGCGCGTCGGCCTGACAAATTGCAGCAAGCAGGAGAATAAGAATCGGGCAGAGGTTCTCTCTCAACATCATGTCGGCGGAATTATACGCTTGTGATGCGATTGAACTGGCGATACGGGCAGCATGCCCGGCCTTTGCGGTGCAAAAGCAAATGTGCCAGCGGGCATTTGGCATCGCCCGGCGCAACCAACTGTACGCGGTGCGGTCAACCTGTGCTCAGAGTGCGGTAAGGAGACAATTGCAGCATGCCAACTCCACGACTCACGCCCGACCAAATCGCGCAAGTGTCTGGACTCGTAGCCGAATATATCGCAAACCAACGCGAGAGGTACGCTCCGCAGGCAATCGCGTTCTCCGCACAGCAGAGGATGGCAATCGGTGGATTCTTCTCGCCGCAACTGCTGGACAGTACCCGGCTTCTCATACTGCAGGGAGAGCGGGTCGCCAATCCCGATTTCTATCCGATGTTGAGAACCTTGGGTTTCAATAATCTGCCCGACCAGTCTGCAATGGCAGCGATTACGTTCTGTGATGTAGTGGTCTCGCACGAGCCGTTCTCGAATGGACTGTTGTTCCATGAACTCGTCCACGCGGAACAGTACCGGCAACTTGGCATTCCGCGCTTTTCTGACCTCTACGTGCGCGGATTTCTTGTTGGCGGCGGCTACGAGGCAATTCCTTTGGAAGTCAACGCATACACGCTGGGCAGTCGGTTTGAACAGAATCCTGCCAATCGGTTTTCGGTCGAAGATGAAGTACGGAGATCGATCGCGGAGGGCAGGTTGTAGGTTTGGCCAATGAAATTGATCCCGATTCCCGGAGCGGAACTTTACTCCGACGACCACTTCCTTTCGCCCGAGGAAGCGACCAAATTGTTCAACATACTGCTAAGCAAGTGCGCTTGGGAGCGGCGCAGGGCATCTTTCGGACACGCCGTGCCCCGCGACGAGGCCTACTATGGCGATCCCGGAACGCATTACATATACTCCCGGCGGGAGTACAATCCGCTCCCTTGGATACCGGAATTGCTTTCGCTGAAAGCCCGCGTCGAAGAAGCCGCTCCCGCCACGGCCTATGCCAATTTGTCTTGGCCGAGGACTGGCTACAACGCCGTGCTTTGCAATCTGTACAGGGACGGACGCGGGAGCGTCGGGCTCCATGCGGACGACGAGCCCGAGATGGGCCCCGTCATCGGCTCTGTCAGTCTGGGTGCGGAACGCCTGTTCAGGCTCCGGCGAAAAGACGGCTCCGTCGCATTTTCGCAGCGACTGGCGCACGGCAGCCTGCTGATCATGGCTGGCGACACGCAGAAGAACTTCAAGCACGAGGTTCCGAAGGAACCGGGCGTGACTCAGCCGCGCATCAACCTGACTTTTAGGCGCATAGAGCACAAATAGGTTGGTTTCAAGCCCAGAACTCCGCACGCGCCCCCTGCATCCGAACTAAGCCATAATACCGTGGCATGTGCGCCCTGCCGGATTGCCCCGCCAAATCGTCGGTGGTCTTGGACCGCGAGCCCGATCAGGAGAAAAGCCTCGACCCGTCCGGCCCTCGCATCCGATGCCCAATATGCGGCTGGTCGCCTCGAAAGGAAGACAAATGGTTCTGCACCTGCGGACACAAGTAGCATGGGGACTTTTAGCAACAGGCGTCTCTTACAATGCCGGCGTTGTCAAGTACTTTTTTTCCACACTGCTACATCCACTCAGAGATGAGCGCCATTTCGCTCTCGTAGAAAGTGCCATACCAACCAAGGCTCGCTCGTAATCAGTTTCAGGTCAGAATCTCGGTCCGACCCATGCATCTCTTCGGTCACAACCTCGATCATGATTACTACTTCGAACTCCTCTGCGAAGAGGAGCGGGCTGCCCAATCAATTTCTCGATGTTCTACTGCACACCATCGCCTGTTCCGAGCTGGCCCGCGTGCGAACCGAACTTTCTTGACTGCTCGTAATTCCATCCCTTGCGCCACATCCAATAGAGAGCGATAGCCAGTCTCCGAGCCATCGCCACCTTGGCGATCTTCCGTCCTCGTCGCATCGCCAGGTGGAAGTACTTACTGCGCCATTCCGGGATGCTGCGCGCTGTAACTTGAGCCGCTTCCACCAGCAAGAAGCGCAACATCGAACTCCCTTGCTTAGTGATATGACCCAGTCGTCGCCGATTTCCGCTTGAGTCCTCCAAGGGCACTAACCCCAAATACGCCACGATCTGCTTCCCGCACTGAAATCGCTCCGCCCTTCCGATGATTAATACGAAGGCTAAGGCCGTCAGTGCACCCACTCCAGGATGCGTCCGCAAGCGCCGTGCCTCCGGACATTTCTCTACTTCCTGCTCGATCACTTGCGTCAGATCGGTAATGGTCGGGTTCAGCCGATCCAGCAGCTGCAGCAGATCTTCCCGTCGCCGGCTCGCCCAGGGGGCTAAGCGAAACGACTCCAGTTGCTCTCGTCCATGCTGCCGCCACAACCTCTTTTTGCACCGTAGCCCCTCGTTCAGTGCCACCGCTTGCAGTTGATTCATGATCCGAGTCCGCATCTGCACCATGCGATGCCGATGCCACAACAGTTGCCGCAGATCCCGATTCTCCCCACTCGGTACCCAGATCTTGGGAAAACGACTCTCCATCAGCAACTGCAGAATATGCTGCGCATCCTGCCGATCTGTCTTCTGCTTGCGTTCGCGCTTCCTGGCGATCTCGGTGGCGTCCCCGATCCACAACTCGCAGTTCAGTTCCGCCAGAAGTCGCTCAAACCAGCGTGCATGCCCACTGGCTTCCATTCCCACTCGTACCTTCTTCCCCTGGGCAGCGAGGTCACGATAAAACTTTTCTGCTCCCTCACTGTGCTCTAATCGTTGCTCTCCGTAATCTCCCGCCTCGGTATCCACAATCGCTATTTGTTGGAAGCCCGGGTGATAATCGCATCCTATAATGATCATTGTCCGGCTCCTTTCTCCCCGAGCCTTCATGGTTGGTTTGGCACCACCAA
>Ga0210384_10009267_pt1 | contig 10168 bp, 9 predicted proteins | sample IncBWH2MmetaG_FD_160574 | JGI IMG/M metagenome (GOLD analysis project Ga0210384, IMG submission 160574) | Forest soil microbial communities from Barre Woods Harvard Forest LTER site, Petersham, Massachusetts, United States - Inc-BW-H-2-M | ecosystem: Environmental > Terrestrial > Soil >...
AAGCGCCAAACGTTCCGGACCAGCAGGGACAGGCCGACAACAAGGCAAGTCGAGCCTCAGCGTAAACGCTCGGGCAGTCGCATGCGCTTTGGAAATAAATTACTTGTCGAAATGAGTTACAACAGTAAGAGAGATTCCACACCCTTCGTGACTAGAGTCCGCGGTTCACGCTGCTGGTGCGGTTTCCTTCGGGTCAGCTTCCACGGTGACTTCTACTTGGGCTCCGGGCTTTAGCTTAACTACCTTGCCCTTCTCATCTTCCAGCGCATTCTCGATACGAATTTCGCGATAAAGATGATCAGCGCCTTCAATGGCGATTTCGGCCATTTCCGGTTCATGCGGAACGAGGGGTTGGATGATTTTTTGTACAACTCCAGGTTTGGTGGTCTTCGGTTTTTTGGTCATTTGGCCTCGGGCTGTTCCGAACTGCACGGTATGTTAGCATGCTTTTTTTGTGGCTTAAAACAGCATTTGCGCTCGGGTAGTGGCCAAATTGCATAGTCCCGTTCGGGATCGCATTGCATTTGGCCCCATGCTTAGTGCCGTCCAATAGCCCCAATTCAGGCCCTTTTTTCCCTTTGCCTCATTTCACGGTTTTTAGAAGTGTATTAAGGCCGCAACAGTTTCTGATGTGAGCGCTTGCTCATCCACTCCTGGTAGGGCTGAACATTGAGCGGAGTATTTTTGCCGCGCAATTGTTTGAGGAATGCCAAGCCCGCTCTGGCCTCAGTTGCTGAAGTCCTTGCCCCTGCGTCGGACTTGCGCTTTACAAGTTCGATGCCCACGTCGGGGGCCTGTACGCGCGGACGATCGCTGAGAAAATCGCCAAATGCCACCGCTGCTGAGATTTTAAATGGCGATTTAAAGTCTTTGCGAGCCGCCGCAATACGTTCCTTCAAAACAGCTAATGCCGCTTCCACGCGCTCGCGCGTAAAGTGTGGCTGCTTCGATCCTGAAACGGTTTGCCCAGCAGGAGTGGTAAACCATTCACGAGCGCCTTGCGGAGCTTTGACGTACCCTTGCATTTCCATAATAGGGATCACTTTGGCGGCTTCGCTCACCGGAATGTCGAGCGTTTCAGCCAGGTCGCGGGTCGTCCAGGTCAGAAGCCCTCGCGTGTCTTTGAGAAAACTCATCACCGCCGCAGCCGAGACTGATGGCATGACTTCGCCCGGTGGTTTTGACTTGCCGGTAGCCATATTTATTTTCCAGCACCCGCCGCAAAACTCAATAACCGACGGTGCGTAAAATCTTCAGCGAAAATGAAAAAGATTGCGCGCCACAAACCACAAATTCGCTGGCCGTTCCGCCAATCGCCGGATAAACCACGCATACCAATGACTCCCATAGGCCACCAGCACTTTTGTACTATAGCCCTCACGCGCCAGGCGTTCCTGTTCGCTGCTCTTAATCCCATAAAGCATCTGCACTTCCACGTTGGCCTTCGGAAGCCCGGTAGTCGCCGCAAAATCTGAAATGCGCCGCAACAGTGCCACGTCGTGAGTTCCAAACGCCGCGCGGATTTTCGGCTCGAACTTTTTTGCGAGAAGCATTTCTTTGGCGAGCAGGAAATAATTTTCATCCACGCGCGACTTTTCCGGAAATGCAATTTCAGCAGGCTCGCTGTAGGCCCCTTTTACCAGGCGAATGGATGGTCGCAAGGGCAGCAAGTTTGCCAAATCGTTCTTCGTGCGATGTAAGTAAGATTGCAGGCACACACCCACGTTGGGAAACTCTCTGAGCGCGCGCCGGTAAAGTTGCAACGTAGCATCCACATAATTGCTGGCTTCCATGTCGACCCACACCACGCACCGTGGATCTTCCTGCTCAATGATAGTTTTCAAATTGCTGTAGCAAAGTTCGGGAGACAGATCGAGCCCCAATTGCGTGGCTTTTACTGATATTTCGGCATCTAGCTGCCATTCCCGCACGCTCCGCAAAACTTCCAGGTAATGCGCGGTAACCCCACGCGCTTCGGCTTTGTCCGTTATGTTCTCCCCCAGATGCGTGAAGATTGATCCAATATGTTTGGTCTGCAGGCGTTGCGCCGCGGCCAGAGCATCGCTCAGTTCTTCTCCAGGCATGAATCGCGAAACAGTGCGGCGCACAAATCTGTGCTTAGCCGCGTGATCGCGCAGCCAGGCATTCTGCGAAGCAGCCAGCAAGATGGAGCGGGCAGGATTCATTTCACAACTTCAAATAATATTTCAAATATTGAGAAGCCGCAGCGACAGTCCCGCCAACGCTCCACCAATTAGTGGCCCAATGATGGGCACCGGAGCATAGCTCCAATCGGACCCGCCTTTGCCGGGGATCGGCAAAATTGCATGTGTGATCCGCGGCCCCAAATCACGCGCAGGATTGATGGCATAGCCCGTGGATCCGCCCAGCGAAAGTCCCACTCCCCACACCAGGCTGGAAACCACGTATACCGCGAAAAATCCCGGCGCCGGGCCTTTGGCAAACACGAACTTCGAATAAATCGCGCCAATCACAAATATCAAAACAAATGTGGCAAGGATTTCGCTCAGCAGGTTTGGCAAAAAACTGCGGATCGCCGGAGAGGTGCAAAAGCACGCGAGTTTGGCGGAGGGGTCCGGCGTCTCGCGCCAGTGCGGAAGATATTGCAGCCAAACCAGCACAGCACCCGCGATTCCGCCAAGTAGTTGCACAGCAACAAAAGGTAGGAACTTGCTGTAGACTCCCGTGCGCACCGCCAGGCCCAACGTCACCGCGGGATTCAAATTTGCTTCGCCGCCGCAAGCAAGAGCCACGAACACCCCGGCCATTACCGCAAAGGCCCAGCCCGCGGTTATAACCATCCAGCCGCTGCTCTCCGCTTTCGAACGCTTCAGAAGGACCGCGGCGACCACACCATCGCCCAGCAAAATCATAATCAGCGTGCCAAGAAACTCGCCCAATAGTGGCGATGGCATGGTCATCGAATCTCCTTGTCCCTTTGAAATCTACGAATCGGCCCAATCCAGTGAACGGACCACTGCTTTCTTCCATTGCCGGTAAAGCTGTTCGCGACTCGCTTCCTCTAACCTTGGTTTCCAGGTACGCGCCACGGCCCAGTTGGTGCGCAACTCTTCAAGCCCGGAAAAAAACCTTACCGCTAATCCAGCGGCGTAAGCAGCACCCAGTGCGGTCGTCTCCTGAATCAACGGACGCAAAACCTCGCGGCGCAAAATGTCGGCCTGGAACTGCATTAACAATTCATCGACGACCATGCCGCCATCGACCCGCAGATTGGCGATCGAAATTCCGGCGTCTTCTTCCATGGCTTCCACCACTTCGCGGGTTTGATACGCGGTGGCTTCCAACACGGCACGCGCCAGGTGCCCTTTGTTGGCGTAACGCGTAAGGCCCGCAATGACGCCCCGTGCATTCTCCTTCCAATGCGGCGCGTACAATCCCGAAAAAGCGGGCACAAAATAAACGCCGCCATTGTCAGTCACGGTGCGCGCCAGTGTTTCCACTTCTTCGCTGCGCTGGATCAAGCCGAGGTTGTCGCGCAACCATTGCACTAGCGCGCCAGCAATGGCCACGCTACCTTCCAGCGCGTAATGCGCAGGATGGCTGCCTAATTTATAGGCTACGGTGGTGAGCAGGCCGCATTTGCTCGGCACCATCCGTTCGCCGGTGTTCATTAAAAGAAAACAACCAGTGCCGTAAGTATTTTTCGCTTCGCCCGGTTGGAAACAAGCTTGTCCGACCAATGCCGCTTGCTGATCGCCCAGAATCCCAGCGATCGGCACGCCTTTAATTTCGCTGCCGGTGGCCTCGCCGTAAATTTCGCTGCTGGAACAAACTCGCGGCAGCATCGCGCGAGGAATATCAAACGCGGTAAGTAACTCTTGATCCCAATCCAGTAATTGCAAATTGAAAAGTTGCGTGCGGCTTGCGTTGGTTACATCGGTGACGTGGAACCCGCCTGCGGGGCCGCCGGTAAGATTCCAGACCAAAAACGCGTCAATGTTGCCGAAGAGCAAATTGCCGGCAGCAGCCCGGTCGCGTGTGCCCGGCACATTTGCCAGCAGCCACCTAAGCTTCAGCGCGCTGAAGTAGGTGCTCAGGGGCAAGCCGGTTCGCGCGCGAAACCGATCCTGCCCACCCTCCGAGGCGAATCGCGCCACATCCTCGGACACCCGGGTGTCCTGCCAGACAATCGCGTTGGCAATGGGCTCGCCAGTTTTGCGGTCCCACACGACCGTCGTCTCACGCTGATTGGTTATGCCGATGGCGGCCAGGTCCAGAGCCTGCAGGCCGCGCTGCGCCAGTCCTTCGGCGATCACTTCGCGCGTGCGGCGCAAAATCTCCAGCGCATCGTGCTCAACCCAACCCGGCCGCGGAAAAATCTGTTCGTGTTCCGCCTGCGCTAACGCGACCACGCGAGCGCTTTTGTCGAACACCATAAAGCGCGTGCTGCTGGTGCCCTGATCAATCGCGCCAATATAGCTTTTCAAGTGAACGGCTCCCAGGCAGGCGTGTTGGCGGGGGCATTTCAGCGAGCGCATCCAGAGCCAGTTGCGATGACGGATCCTGCGGCAGCCGCCAAGTTCCTAAGTCCGCGGTAGTCCAAGCAGAGAAGCCAAACCCTTTCGCCGTCGTAGATATGGTTGAGGGTGCCGAGAACAGTGTTGTGCGAAATGCGGAGGTCAGGCTCAAGCTCACCGGCACTTATAGCCGCGCAGCCGTCCAGCAATTGCCGATTAGCCCACATCGAGTGACGCACCTCGTTGAAAAATATTGCCTTTCCGAACGCCATGGAGAAAGTATATATGCCTGGCGAGCGAGAAGTGCAATTTTGCTAGCCCGTCGCGGTTATTTATGTAAGAGTCTTGCACGTTCTCGTGGCCTCCTTTTGACACAAGAGGTAGATGTCAAATCGCTCACTTCGTGCATCTAATGGGTAGACGGAAGAAAGAGCGAGAAAATGAAAACGATGCAGAAGCAGGGAACTACTGTTTTGCTGGCTGCCGCACTAGCGGTCGCCGGCTTTGGGGCTACCGCCGTTGATGCTGCCGAATCGGTGACCACCACGGTCACCGCGGTAGGCAAGAAAAACACGCAACCACCGCCAATAAAAAAGGATGACGTGGAGGTGTACAAAGGCAAGGAACGCTTGCAGGTCGCCGACTGGCGAAAGGGCGAGACTCTTTTTCTCGCCGTGCTGATCGATGATTCGCTGGACCAGACAATCGCCTCGCAATGGAACGACCTGAAAGCATTCATGATGGCTCAACCGCCAACCACCTATATCGGTGTGTTTTACGGACGCAACGGTGAGGCAGCGGTTGCGCAGGACTTCACCCAGGACCACGCAGTCGCGGCTAAAGCTTTGCGTATTCCCTATGGTGGATTTGGCGCTTTCTCCAGTCCTTATCTGGAGTTGCAGGACTTGATCAAACGGTTGCCGGGCGCAGGTGAACGGCGCTCTATCATGCTGATTTCTTCGGGCATCGATTACTTTCGCGGGAATTTCGGTCCTATCAGTCCTGACGTAGATCCGACCATCGAAAACGCGCAGAAAGCCAATATCAATATCTGGACGATATATGCTCCCGACGCCGGCCATGGTGGCCGTGGATTTTTCCGCGTGAATAACGCGCAATCGGAATTAAGCGAAGTGTCCGAGGAAACTGGCGCGGAATCTTATTTCCTGGGTTTCGGGCCTCCGGTTACGCTGAAAAGCTATTTCGACGAGATTTCCAACCATCTCAACAATCAGTACCTGCTCACTTTTGAAAGTAGCGGCGGGAAAAGAGGACGATTCGAACGTATTCGGGTGGTCACTGAAATTCCGGGAGTGGAGTTTATGGCCCCTTCCGGAGTTTTTCTGCCGAAGGAATAATCCAGTAATCCACGAACGAAAAAAAGGCGCGAGTTTTTGCACGCGCCTTTTATATTTTAACCCTCACTTAACAGCTCGGATACGTTCGCCCGAGGTTTACATCCGCCTAATCATCAGCACCCGAACGCGCGGCCGCGCGAGTCGACTCTCGAATAACCAGCTCCGGATTCGCTCTGTGCCGCGCAATGCTTACCTCACGCTTCTCCAGATTTGCGTTTATGCCTTCCATAATCACGTTCACCGCCAGGCTGCCCATCCCCTCCATCGGCTGGCGCACCGTGGTCAATGGAGGAGTCGCGAGCAACGACAACGGCACATCGTCGAAGCCGATCACCGAGCATTGTTCCGGAACTTTCAAACCAGCCTTGGTTAACGCACGGATAGCTCCAAACGCGGTGAGATCATCGAATGCCAGCAAAGCTGTAAAACGCTTTTTTTTCTGCAGCAATTCGTCGGTACAACGCTGACCGTTTTCGAAACCCGAATTGGGATCGAGGGAGTCCGGGAGCTGCGCGACCAGGGCATTATCGATCTCCAGCCCGGCACCCTGCGCAAATTTCTGAATGCCCCGCCAGCGCGGCGCGGTGTCGAACAGCATCTTTGGCCCGCGAATGAAAGCGATCTTGCGATGGCCAAGTTGATAGAGATGCTCAAGTGCCAGGCGCCCACCCGCTTCGTTATCCACAACAATGGAGCTGACGGTGTCGCCAGGCAGTTCGCAACCGATGGTCGCCGCCGGAATATTGCGTTTGCTGATATCCGCAAGCAGATGAATGTCCACGAAAAGCCAATTGGCCACCACAATCAGTGCTTCGATATGACGGTCGAGCAACATTTCCAGATAACGCTCGAAGCGATTCCGCTGATTGTGCGCGTCCGTAAAAATGGGGACATAAGAACATTGATAGAGGGCATTTTCGATGCCGCGCATCACCGGCGTGCAATACGGATCGGTAATATCGAAAATCATTACTCCCACGCTGTGGCTGCGGTTGCTGCGCAGGAATCGCGCCATGGCGTTGGGGCGGTAGCCTAATTTTTTGGCGGTGTCCTCGATGCGTTTTTTCGTGGCTGGTGCGATGTAGCGAGCCAACGGAGCGTTATTCAGCACGATCGAAACGGTAGCAGGCGAAAAGCCGCTGGTTTCGGCCACATCCCGCATGGTAACCGTGGCGTCTTTGTTACCTTGCCGTTTCACTCGCCCTCCCGGCCGCCAGAAAAACATTTTTGCATCGTGAGGTAAACACCGTTATTTCGCTGCACGTTCGTTATGCAATTCACTAAGCAAACCGTTACTCAACCTGTTGCTCTGGCGCAGCGTCGAACGACATTTCGTTGCGGAACCACGAAGTCTTCCACGCCCCGTACGCAATTCCCAGCGCCAGCCAAATGGTTCCAACAATCTTTGCCGGTGGGCTCAAATTCCACCAGATGAATCCACAAATCAGAAACCCCAGCGCAGGCACCACTAAGTTGCTGATTTTCTTTTCCTTCGCGCGAACAAAATACCGCACAAACGACGCCGCATTCACTCCCATGAACGCGATGAATGCTCCAAAATTCAATAATTCCGCGCCGCGTTCATAGGTGATGAGGAATGCTCCCAGCAGAGCAAGCGCGCCGATCAACAACACGTTGTTCTGGGGAATGCGCCGGCTGGCGGTAATCTTTCCAAAAAATCCTTTGGGCAGCGCATCGTTACGCCCCATTCCATATAGCAAGCGCGCGGCCGCCAGTTGCGACCCGATGCCCGAGCCGATGTTGGCGATTAGAATCGTAAAATTCAACAACTGAAAAAGAAAAAATCCTCCCACCTGCTGGGCCACAATCGGAAAAGCGGATTCTACTTTGTCGCTGGGAAACGGGGCAGAACCCCACACCAGCTGCGCGGCATAAACTTCCAGCGACGATAGTACGCCGGTAATCACGCAAACCAGAACGGTAGCCAACAAAATATTGCGCCGCGGATTTTCCACTTCCTCCGAAAATGTCGAGATGGCATCAAACCCGATGTACGTCAGCACCGCAATGGAGGTGCCTTGAAAAACTCCCGAGAAGCTGAAGGTGGCCGGGTTATAGAAAGGCTGGGTAAAAAATCTCGCCCCGTACTCATGCAAACCCCACAAAAAGCGAATAATGAAGACGAAAAACACCACTACCACCACCGACATTCCCGCAGCTAGCACGTCATTGATGCGCGCCGAAGTTTTAACTCCACGTAAATTGAGAAAGGTAAAAAATCCGGAATAAAAAATTGCCAACACCCAGTAAGGCATGCCCGGAAGAATGTTTTGCGTAAGTTTGCTGCAGATGATAGTACAAATCAGTGGATTCAAAATGTAATCCATCACCATGGCCCAGCCGGTTAAATAACCGAACCCGTGATGAATTTCCCTGCCCACATAGGTATAGGCGGAGCCTGCGCTCGGATAAGCACGCGCCATTTTTCCATAGCTGATGGCTGTAAATAACATCGCCACCATGGCGATCAAGATGGTGGTGACCACATGACCGCCGGCTTTATTGCTGATCACTCCGTAGATACCCATCGGCGCAATGGGCTGCACGATTACCATGCCGATGATCACCAGGTTCCAGAGTGTGAGGGCGCGCCGCAATCGCGGTGCGCCGGTGACACCGGCTTCACTGCTCAAAAGATTCCTCCCCTGCGCGGTACGGAACGGCGCTCGCGTTGGCCCGTGATACGTAAGCGCCGAGAGAAACGCTGCGACGATTCGACTCTATTGAATCGTTTCAATGCTAGTAACTCTGCAAGAAGTCCGCAGGCTGCGCAAGCGCAAAGTTTCCCCTGAGGCAGAAAAAATCCCAAATCTTCTGCAGCGCAAATTTGGTGCAGGTACACACGAACAGGCTTGCTGTACCTCGGCAGGTTCAACAGTACGGTATCGTTTAATTTACTTCTGTTGACAACCGCGAATCTACTCTGTGCCGCTGCATAGTCTAATGAAGTGACGGCAAAAGAATAAAGCCGCCGACAATTTCATGCCTTTTACATTCTTATGGAAGAGTCGCAAACCAGCGACTACCGTGCTTCTTCACACCCTGGCATTTGCCGGGGTATTGGTCACTGCCTACTGGTTGCGTGGCAAATCGCTGCAGCCTGATGCGGTACTGCAAGGATACTTACAGGTCATCACCGGCTTGCTGGCGTTTGTTTTCGCGGCCGTAACGCTAGTGCGCTTTCAGGGCACGCAGGATCGCATCTCGCTGATTCTCGGCGTGGGTTTCATGGTCTCTGGAGCAGTGCTCACGGCTACCAGCGTTCTTTTTTTTCAACTTCGCGATGCTCGGCTGGAATTTCTGTGGGCCCCAGTAGCGTGGTGGGAAAGCCGCATGGTGTTCGCGCTACTGTTGATTGTGGCCCTTCTTGTGGAGCGCTTCTTGCCGCACTCACACCATCCACGTCGGGAACTGGTGGGCGCACTCGTCACCGTAATTTCTGCTTCCTATTTGATCACTGCCACGCTCAGGCGATTGCCGCCGGAAGTTTCACCGCACCCATTCGCGCTATTTCCCAGTCCACAACAACTTCTCCCAGGCGCGATTTTTCTGGCCAGCGTCATCTGGTACCGGCGCCGTTTGACGAACGACGCGAGTGCTTTCGACCGAGCCATCTACGCTACCGCGGCGCTTAATCTGGCCGCGCAATGCGCGGCATCTCAATCCGAACACCTGCTGGACGCGCCCTTCGCTCTGGCGCAAGGCTTGACGGTGATGAGTTACATCGTGGCCCTCGGCGGCGCTTTGCTGGATAATGCGCGTCTCTTTGAGCAGGTGCGTCACCTTGCAGTCAGCGATCCCCTGACGGGTCTGGCGAACTACCGCCGGCTGCTCGACGTACTCGAGAAAGAAACCGAACGCAGCAATCGCAGCGGTAGACCCTTCTCGATTTTGCTGCTCGACGTCGACGGCTTGAAAAAAATTAACGATACCTACGGTCATCTGGTGGGCAGCCGCGCAATTTGCCGCCTCGCGGATACCTTGCGAATGAATATCCGAGCTGTCGACACTGCCGCGCGTTACGGCGGAGACGAATTTGTGCTGGTGCTCCCCGAAGCACGAGAACACGATGCCCACAAGGTGGCCTTGCGCATTCATGAGGTCATGCGCAATGATCCGGAAGAACCCTCAGTCTCCGCCAGCATCGGAGTTTCCACTTATCGTGGCGAGAGCGGCAGAATAGAAAAGTTGTTGTCCGAAGCCGACAAGGATCTATACCGGCACAAATCGAGCCGCCAGAAACGCGCCGCCGCTAAAACCTCCGGCTAGCTAGCGGGGCTAAACGAAACC
>Ga0210384_10009268_pt1 | contig 10167 bp, 5 predicted proteins | sample IncBWH2MmetaG_FD_160574 | JGI IMG/M metagenome (GOLD analysis project Ga0210384, IMG submission 160574) | Forest soil microbial communities from Barre Woods Harvard Forest LTER site, Petersham, Massachusetts, United States - Inc-BW-H-2-M | ecosystem: Environmental > Terrestrial > Soil >...
CGCTGCGGCAGCTCGAGGCCGGCATGACGGCGGCGACGGCGCCACCGGCGCACCTGCTCCGGCCGGCGGCCGCCTGGCGCCTGCGGCGCGGCCTCTATACCGATACGCCGCTGCCGCCCGACGAGCCGGCGGGGCAGAACCCGCCGGACGGGGCGGTGATCGACTACCTGTTGCGGGGCGGGCCCGCGGCGGGGACGGGAGCGGCGGGCACGGCGGCGGCGGGTACGGCGGCGGCGGGGGGCACGCCGGCGACGCCCGGGGCCGGCGCTGCGGGCGAGGTCGTGCTCGAGATCTTCGACGCCGCCGGCGGCCTGGTGCGGCGCTTCTCGAGCGCCGACCGGCCGCCGCCGGTGGATCCCAAGGAGCTGCCCATCCCGATGTACTGGGTGCGGCCGGCGGCGGCGCTGCCGGCGGGGCCGGGGATGCATCGCTTCGTGTGGGACCTGCGCTACCCGCCCCCCGATGCGCTCAGCCATGAGTATCCGATCTCCGCCGTCGCCCACGACACGCCGCCGGAGCCGCTCGGGCCGCTGGTGCTGCCGGGGACCTACCAGGTGAAGCTGACCGCTTTCGGCCAGAGCTTCACGCAACCGCTCGAGGTGAGGATGGACCCGCGGGTGCGGACGCACCCGAACAGCCTGGCCGGGCAGCTGAAGCTGGCGAGCGGCATCGTCGAGGCGATGGCGCGAGACGCCGCGGCGCTGCGCCAGGTCAAGAGCGTGCGCGGCCGGCTCGCGGCGCTCCCCGCGAGCGCCAGGAAGGGGGCGCTCGGCAAGGCCGTGGCGGCGTTCGACGCCAAGGCCGCGGCGATCGCCGGATCGGCGGGCGACGAGGAGGGGGCGGCGCCGGCGCCGCCGGCCCGGCGACGAGGCGCGGCGGCAGGGAACCTGGCGCAGCTCAACGACGACCTGGGCCGCCTGCTGGTGCTGCTGAACGGCGCCGACGAAGCGCCCACCACGCAGCAGCAGGCCGGCTTCGCCGAGCTCGAGCGGCGCCTCGCCGCCACGCTGGCAGCCTGGGACGAGCTGCGCGGCCGCGGCCTCGAGCGGCTCAACGATCGGTTGCGGCGCGGGGGGGTGCCGACGGTGGCGGTGGAGTAGGGGAGCGGCGCGCGCGCGCTACTCATCCGCTCCCGTGGATCCGGGGGAGGCGTGGGCCTGGGGCGATCCATGGGAAGGCTGCCGCCCACCCATCCAGCCGAGCCAACCAGCCAGGATCTCTCCCAGGCGCTGCACCGGACCTCGACCGGGGCCGGTGGCGCGGCCAGCCGCCGCTGCCGAGACGGCGGCGTCGAAGGCCGCAGGCGCGGGGAGTCCTGGGTCCGCGCCGGCGATCCCTTCGTCGGTGTTCTCGGCGGAGGAGCGGATGGCCATGCCGGCGCCGTTCGGGCTTTCCGCGCCGTGAACGAAGTCCGCGGCGGCAACAGCCTCGGACGTCACCGCCGCCGTCGACCTCTCGAGGTCCGGATCGCCGGCGCGATTCCACCCGAGCAGGCAGGCGTGGGGGTTCACCTCCATGCTCCAGGTCAGCTCTTGCAGCGCCTGGCGCGGGACGTCGAGGCGCAGCGGCCGGTAGCTCAGGATGCCCGTCCGGCGCGAGTCGAGATCGTCGAGGAGCTGCATGCGCTCTTCCATCATCGGGAAGTCTCCCTGGAAAGCCCTGCAGGCCGTGCACTCGGCGGCCCAGTAGGCATATCCGACCGTCTTGCTGTACCGCCAGCGGATCGTCGTCAGCCGGCGGTCGCCGGCGGCACGCCAGGCCTCCACCGCCGCCGAGAGGGTGGGAATGATCGGGTCCGGGATGCGGGCCAGCTGCAGGAGCGACTGGTAGTAGGTCCAATCGCAGCTCGACCAGTCGGCGACCTCGCGATCCGGGAAGACGATGCCGCTCACGACGTCGAGGGAGAAGCGACAGCGCCAGCAAGAGTCTTTGATGATCTCGATGCCGACGGTCTGCACGCCTTCCCAGGGGCCGTCATAAGAGAGATGGCCGGACCAGAGGTCACGGATGACGCCGGACAGCGGTTCCGGGCCGTTCCGGGTGGGCTCCGCGGTGTAGTCTTCGCCGGCCACGCCGGCCACGCCGGCCATGCCCGCCACGCCCGCAGCATTGCCGGCGCCGGCAGAGCAGCGATCGGGCGCCTCCCCCGGATCACTCTCCGGAGCGGAGCAGGGCAGGCAGAGGAACCGCGGGTGGGGGAAGTCGAGGTGCTCTCGGACCCAGCCGTTCGGATCGCTCTCGTGCTCGTAGAGCAGCAGCAGCGTGCCGCCACGGCCAAGGACGTGGTCGACGAGCGCTACCAGGTCGCCCTCGACGGCCGCGGTCCTGGCGGCGAAGGGCGGGACGGCGAGGACGACGAGGTACGGCCGGGGTCCGATCTCGGTGGCGAGCCGGAACGTGTGGCGGGCCTGGATGCTGCCGCGCGCCGGCAGCCAGTGGTGCGGCAGGCGAGGCCATCCGGCGGGCAGGGCGCGATCGACGGCCGCGTCGATGGCGGCCAGGAAGCGGCGATGCATCTGGGCCTCCTCTGGTAGCGTGGGGCGCGGGCCTGGCGTGGCGGCGCCCCTCATCGATATAGACGGAAAATGGATGGCCGATCGGCGGCGCAACTCGTCGCGCTGGCGCGCGTATGGGATGGCTGGAACCCCCGTGTGTGCGGGCGACAGACGTGACGGCGGCCGATCGGCCCTGGCGTGGGAGGCAATGGTGATGATGAAGCGATGGAGTGCGAGCTTCCTGGTCCTGGTGGTTCTGGTGGTCTTGGTGGTCCTCGCGTCGCTGCCGGTGCTGGCCTTGGCGCCGCCGCCGCCGCCGTCGTCGCCGGCCCCGGCGCCGCCGCCGCAAGCGCAGCCGGTACCAGCGCCGTCGCCGGTCCCGCCGCCGCCGCCGCCGACTCCGGCCTCGGCGGAGAAAGAGAAGGAGAAGAAGGAGGAGGCCGCCGCCGCCGCCCCGGTGGACCTCGTCTGGGGCTTCAAGATCCCGCTGCGCGACGGGGTGAGGCTGAACGGCACGGTGGTCAAGCCCGCGGGGCAACGCGAGCCGCTGCCGGTCATCTTCACCTTGACCCCTTACATCGCCGACAGCTACCTGGACCGCGCGATGTACTTCGCGCGCCACGGCTACGTCTTCGTGCTGGTGGACGTGCGCGGCCGCGGCAACTCGGGCGGCAGCTTCGAGCCGTTCGCCAACGAGGGGCGGGACGGCCACGACGTGGTCGAGTTCCTGGCGGGGCAGCCTTGGTCGAACGGCAAGGTGACGATGTGGGGCGGTTCCTATGCCGGCTTCGACCAGTGGGCGACACTCAAGGAGGCGCCGCCGCACCTCGCCACCATCGTGCCGGCGGCGGCGGCGCACGCCGGGGTCGACTTCCCGTTCTTCAACAACGTCTTCTACTCCTACGACATGCAGTGGCTCACGTTCACCGGCGGCGTGACGCCCAACGCCAAGCTGTTCGGCGATGCCCCGTTCTGGACGCAGAGGTTCCTCGAGCTGTACCGGAGCCAGGCTCCCTTCAGCACTCTCGACCGGGTCGTCGGCAATCCCAGCCCGGTGTTCCAGAAGTGGCTGGCGCACCCGACCCCGGATGCGTACTGGCTCGCGATGTCACCGTCGGCAGAGCAGTTCCGGCGGATGGAGGTGCCGATCCTGACCATCACCGGCGACTACGACGGCGACCAGCCGGGGGCGATGGCCTACTACCTGGATTTCATGCGCTACGCCAGCCCCGCCGCGCGCCAGCGTCACTACCTCGTCATCGGCCCCTGGGACCATGCCGGCACCCGCACCCCTGCCAAGCAGGTGGGCGGGCTCGAGTTCGGCGACGCCAGCATGCTCGACATGAACCGGCTGCACCGGGAATGGTACGACTGGACGCTCAAGGACGGTCCACGGCCGGAGTTCTTGAAGCAGCGCGTCGCCTACTACGTGGTCGGCCCGGGAGCCGAGACCTGGAAGTACGCCGACGACCTGGACGCCATCGCCCGCGATCGCCGGACCCTGTACCTGGGGTCGACGGGCGGAGAAGCGGCCGGCGCCTTTCACTCCGGGACGCTCGCGGCCGCTCCGCCGGCGGCGGGGGCGCCGGCCGATCATTGGGTCTACGATCCGCGCGACCTTCGCCCGGGCATGCTCGAGGAGCACCCGAGCGAGCACAACCTCACCGACGAGACGCAGGCGCTGAACCTCTTCGGCAGCGGCGTCGTCTATCACAGCGAGCCCTTTCCCGAGGCGACCGAGGTCTCGGGCTACGTCAAGCTCAGCGTCTGGCTGTCGCTCGACGTCCCCGACACCGACCTGCAGGCCACCCTCTACGAGATCCTTCCCGACGGCAGGAGCGTGCAGCTCACCGGCGACCTGATGCGCGCCCGCTACCGGCACTCGCTCGAGCGCGAGGAGCTGGTCACCCCCGGCCGGGTCGAGCGCTACGACTTCACGCGCTTCACCTGGTTCTCGCGGCGGGTCTCGCAGGGCAGCCGCCTGCGCCTGGTCGTCAGCTCGCTCAACACCAGCCAGCTCGAGAAGAACTACAACAGCGGCAAGACGGTGGCGACCGAGTCAGGCGCCGACGCGCGCGTCGCCCACGTCACGCTCTATCACGACGCCGAGCGCCCCAGCGCGCTGGAGATCCCGATCGGGCGATAGGCAAGTGCGCGGATCTGTGCTTCTATGGCGTCCAGGGGTATCCTCGGAGATCCACGTCCCGGGCCTCCTGGGGCATCAGACGGCCGTACCGGGTTCCAGCGCTAAGCTGTATAATCATCGCAAGCCTGTAATTGCGGACCAGTTGCGGCAGGGGGAGACCCGAGCCCGCGAAGAGGAACTCGAGTGTCAGGAGGTGGTAGCGAACGGCTGGTCGCGGTGCTGCAGCGTTTCAACGCGGCGCGGGCGGCTCCCGGTGGTTCGACGACGAGCGCCTTGCGGCTGGTGCGGGCAGAGCTGGCTGCCATCGCCAGGGAGATCCAGGCGGGCGGGAGCGAGGATCTTCCCTACGCCGTGAGCTTGATCTACCTCGTGGTCGGCTATTCCACCGGAGTGATACCCCACGACATCGCCGATCGAGCCCTCCTGTGGCTGCAGGGCCGGCCCGTCTGGGCTTGGCGCAGTCTGCCGCTCGAGGATTTCGTCTTGCAGGGCGCCGACGTACTCGAGTCGCCCTCGAGCAGCTTGATGATCGGCTGCAGCCTCATGAATTGGGACGCCTTTCGCAAGCATTACGCTGAGAAATTCGGCGTGCCGAAGGTGCCTTCCGCCAAGCTCGAAAAGCTGTGGGAATCGCTCGAGGAAGGCAATCTCGGGATCGCCGATGCGGACGTCGACCTCGGCGGCACGAACGGTGTCGTCTGGTTCACCGATCGTGACGCTTTGGAAACATCGAGTCCGCGGGGTGGAGTGGCGGAGAGCGTCGACATCCAACAAGCCTACGAGCTTCTTGCCCTGGACTGGTCGAAACAGTGGGAGTACCACGACGGCAACGCCGGTGTCACCCGCAGCATCCTTCTCTCAGTCCCGATTACCCGGCGGGCCCGGAGCGCACACGGACTGCGGGTCCCGACGGCGTTGGAGGGGTGGGGCTGCCTCTTGTTTGCCCCGAAGCGCTCGCGGGGAAGCGGAGACTGGCCGGTGGCGGCTGGGTTCACCTCCCATCCGCTGACAGAGGCAGACTGCCTTCCGGAGGCTGTCCACGGCACGATCACAGCGATCCCGGGAGCCGAGAGCCCGTTCTCAAGCTGCGGTCGCTTAGCGAAAGCGCCGCGTGATAGGCTCGCCGAGTGTGGCAAAGTCGCGGTCGAGCGGGCCCTTCAGAGATTGGCTGAAATCTGAACTGGTTGATCGCCCGATGGACTCTCCGCTCTATTCCGCATTCGTCGATCTCGACGAGCTGGACCGCGCCCACTGGCTGGTCCGTTTCTTCGACTGGCCGTCCGCCGCGCTACGAGGGAGCGATCTCCCAAACTTCCCGACCTTCCCGACCTTGAGAGCGGGTGAGACAGCGGACACCTGGCTCTGTGATCAATTCAAGCAGGTTGCGCAGATTCTGGGCAAGCAGGACCGGATTTGCAGGTCGGTCGTGCTGCTGATCACCACCGAAGTCCGCAACTACCAGGTCGAGCGGCGGGATCAGATCCTGGGCCTCTTGCTCGAGGTGGCGGGTGCCTGCGGGTTCGCCGAAGTCGCCGAGACACTGCGGGGATGGGCGCGGGCCGATGACTATCGCCACGCCAGCTACCGGCTTGGTTCCGAAACGATTCCGCTCAGGCGTACGATATGGTCCCTCTTGATCGGCTGGAACAAGACTGAAGACTTGATCCCCGCACTTCGCCGGGATCTCAGCCTGCGGCCCGAGCTCGGCAGCGAGGCGCTCTGCTTTCGGGAGCTGGGGCGCCTCTCGCCGGGGGAGGCGATCGAGCTGATCCCCCGCATCTTCGGGTGGCCGGAGCCTTACTGGCGCGAAGCCCTCCGCGCCTTCCTCACCGACCTCGGCCCGGACGAGGCCTTTTCGACCGCGTACCTCGAGCGGTGGAAGTCTTGCTTCGTCAAGGTTACCGAAAACGTCGAACCTAGCCGGGTGGAGCGCCTGTTGGCGCCAAGAGACTGGGGTGTCGGTGGTGCCCTGATCGAGGTCTTCGCCAAGGTAGGGGTTGGCTGCTCGATTGAGGTCCGCGAGCCGTGGCGGCAGGTCACCCTCTTTCACCTTCGCGGCAGCGGGGATTCGGTTCAAGGTTCTCTCAGGTTCAACGTCCACTCCCCCTGGTCGCGAAGGGCCGTAGAAGCCCAGAGCGAGCTCTATCAGCAAGACTTTGCTCGTGCCTACGATGCCGCAGCGGCGCCAGCTTGAGGACGCAAGATCGTGAGACGCCACGAAGACCTCGAGAGGAAGGTCGCCAAGATCCTCCGTGATGCGAGCGATTGGATCGCATGGAACAGCGCGGTCGAGACCGCCTTCACAATGAACGGAGGCGAAGCTGAGCGCCGTCTCCAGCCCTTGTACTGTATAGATACGAGCGAGATCGTCGAGTTCCTCCTGCCCAGTTCGTTGCGAGAGAACAAATACCCGACGACCCTGGATCTGTCCTTGTGGCTGATTTTCGCCCACGGCAGCGGACCTGACAAGAAGAAGCTGTGGGTTCTGCCTCCCCATCGCCGGGAATTTCTCAATCTACTCGAGCTCTGGGCCGAGCGGCTGCGGTCCGCCGTTCAGCTGCTCCCCAATCCGGATGAGAGCACCCTGGGCATCTTGGAAATGAGCACTGCCGACCAGTTCGTTGAGCTCGCGGCCAGGGAGAGGGAGGTCTTTTCTCCGCTCCTCTGGTCGAACTCCACTAGCAGCCGGTCGCTCGAGGAGGTACCCGACCGCATCCAAGTCCCCGACCTGGCGCAGCTGGGCCTGAAGGGCTGGCGCTACGAGCCGGAGGAGTCGCGGTTGAAAGAATGGGAGCACCTGTTGTCCCAAGCACGTCAAAGAGACTCATCCAGTCACCCAAGAGACTCATCCAGTGACATCATCGATGCTCACGCCCTGCACATGGTGGAGCTCATCAACGAAGCCCTGCCGCCGGAACGCGCCGCCTGTTTGGTGCTGTCGAGCCATATGGAGAAGGTCTGGAGGGTCGAAGAGCGGCATCCGCAGCAGTTCGCCCGCCTGAAACGAAACGGTGTCCCGCTGGTCCAGCGTCCCCAGGTGCGGCTGGTCCATGAGCTCTTAGAGGAGTTGGGGGGCCAAGGGGGGGTCGCGCCGGAGATCGAGCTGATCATGCAGCGCGAACGCAGCCGGAAGGTACCGGGCCTGTGCGAGAGGCTGCACAGCGAGTTCCCGACCGGCCGGGATCGGCGGGAGGGCAAGGGCCAGGATGTCGCTAAGGTGGAAGAGTTGATCTCGATGCTGGAGGCAGAGCTGGTCGAGCTCAACTCGGTTGCGCTCACCAGCCAGCTGCTGCACCTGCTGAACCTGGAAATCGACTCCCCCGTCGCGGCCAACCCTCTAAACCAGATCCGGCAGGTGCTCGAAGGCTCCAACAAGGACGAGTTGAGGGAGGCCTTGACGAAGAAGCGAACCGAGCTCCTCGATCGCGCCAGCAACCTGCAGCTCAAGCTCTCGGTGAGCCTGGTGCCCACGCCCCCGACGGCGCTTTCGTTCTCCTCCTTCGGTGATGAGCAGCAACCATGGGAACGAAAGATCCTGCACGGCACACCCGGTGGCGAGGTCTACGAGGTCCATTTCAAGTCCGCCGCGGTCAAGTCGCACCTCGAGAGCATCCAGACCTTGCTGCGCGAGCTGGACGCCGTGCCTGCCGAGAACAAGGAGGAAAAAAGGCGGCTGGGAGTCGCGCTCCAGCGCGAGATGCGTCGATGCGAGGTGGAGCTGAGGACCGAGCCCGAGCTCTACCTGTTGCTCGCCTCGGCCTATGGCAGCCGGCAGCAGTGGATCCAGAGCGTCGACTCGACGGTCTTGGGTCTGCAAACGCTCTGGCCAAAAGGAGAGCCGGTGGTGGAACCCATCCCGGCGCAGCATGTGGCGTGGGCCACGACCGAGCTGCTGCTGTTCAAAGCACTGGCGTTCAAGAGTTGGACGCTAGCCAGCTACAAGGACCGGAAGGCCGTGGCGGCGGACTTCCTGGGAAGGGCGGCCCGCTGGATCAGGAGGTGTCTGGAGCTCCAAGAGCGCTGGAACGAGATCCTTGGGCCGCAAGGGATCCCCGATCCACGTTGTCTGCGGGAGCTGGGCACCATCTACGCCACCGCGTGGGAGTCGGAGATCCCGCTGAAGGTGGATCCTGAGGACAGCAGGCATGCTGGCATCCCGGATGCCGAGCCGACGAACCTGGACCTTTTCCTGGCGTTCAGCGGGAAGGCCTACGACCTGGGAAAGGAGGAGCCCAGCATGGGAGTCTTCTACGAGAACAGCCTCCTCTATGCACTGACGAAGAAGGACAATCCAGCCGATCTTGGCAAGAGGCGGGAGCTCGCTGCACGCTTGAGCAAGAGAGAAGAAGCAAAGGAATCGGCCAATTTCCTTGACACGCTCGCCTGGCACCACTTCTTGCTTGCCGACAGGGAGGATCGGCAGCAGAACCTGGACCGGGCGGAGGCGTGGATCAACCAGGCTCGAAGCAGGGTGAATACGACGAATAAGTACTACAAAGACCTCATCGCGGGGCACTACAAGGAGATCATGGCGGCGAAAGTGAGGGCAGAGGTCGCCAACTGACCTGCGGCGGGAATCAGCACCGCAGCACAATCTTGCCCATCGGGTGACCGGCCTGGCTGGCGGCGTGGGCTTGGCGGACCTCTTCGAGCGCGTAGATGCGATCGATCGCCGGCCGGAGGCGGCCCTCCGCGATGAGGTCCGCCAGGACCGCCAGGCCGTCGCCGCTCGGATGGGTGCGGAGGAAGGCGGCGCGGCGGGCGCCGTGCCGGTCGATCAGGCGGGAGAGAGCGGCACGGAGCTGGGCGAGGAAGATCGCCGGACCCGGCTGGGTGGTGACGTAGATGCCGCCCGGCGTGAGGGCGGGCTCGCAGAAGTCGAAGCCGTAGGCGCCGGCGGCGTCGAAGATGGCCTCGTAGTCATCGGGGTCGCTACCTGAATCGCGCGCGCCGCGGGCGGCAACCGCTTCCAGGGCGGTGAAGTCCTCCCGCGTGTAGTCGACAGCACGGTCGGCCCCGAGACCGCGAATGAAGTCCTGGTGGCCGGGGCCGGCCACCGCGGTGACGCGGGCGCCGAAGGCGGCGGCCAGCTGGACGGCGAAGTGGCCGACGCCGCCGGCCGCGCCGGTGATGGCGATGCGGTCGCCGGCCTGCAGGCCGGCAAGGTCGCGGAGCGCCTGCAGGGCGGTGAGCGCCGCCAGGGGCACGGCCGCGGCCTCCTCCCAGCTCAGCGCCTCGGGCTTCCAGGCGGCGGTGGCCTGGCCGGTGACCGCGTACTCGGCGTAGCCGCCGCCGTGGCGGCTGTCGAGCATCGCGTAGACCTGGTCGCCGGGCTCGAAGTCGGCGACCTCGGGACCGACTGCCGCCACCTCGCCGGCGACGTCGAAGCCGAGCACGATCGGGAACCTGGCGGGCAGCAGGAGCCGCATCCGTCCCTGGCGGATCTTCCAGTCGATCGGGTTGACGCCGGCCGCCCGCACCCGCACCAGCAGCTGCCCCGAGCCGGGCACCGGGCGGCGCACCTCG
>Ga0210384_10009271_pt1 | contig 10167 bp, 9 predicted proteins | sample IncBWH2MmetaG_FD_160574 | JGI IMG/M metagenome (GOLD analysis project Ga0210384, IMG submission 160574) | Forest soil microbial communities from Barre Woods Harvard Forest LTER site, Petersham, Massachusetts, United States - Inc-BW-H-2-M | ecosystem: Environmental > Terrestrial > Soil >...
GAAGCGGCGCGAGCGTAAGGCCGCCCCTCCTTTCCTGCCGGATTGGATTGAGTTTTCTTGTCTTGAGTCCTTAAATGCAACTCAAAGCAGGCTCTCAGCTTCGTCCAGGTGAATCTGAATAGCTACTTTAGAAGTCTAATCGAAGATGTGTGGGCTCAGGGAATTCTGGAGCGCTCTGTAGCCGCCGTCGAGCAACGTCTCAATGCCGATACCAGCGATGATTTGCCGGCGCCGGACCAAACAGGTCGAGAGTGTCCGCGGTCCCCTACGACTGGAACGCGCCTACTATCAGTGCGTCTCCTGCGGAAACGGTAGGCTCTCAGCTCGTGTGCCCAGTTGTTCGCAACTCATTCCGATGCGTCAAGCGTACTGCGTGGTTCAGTTTCCATCAATATCGTTCAGAGCGCCGTCGTGTTTTCCAATGGATGTGAACAGTAGGTTCTAGACTGAATTTCTGGAACTGCTCAACGATGCTGGGTTGGGCGGTCCTCCGCTTCTCCCGTTTGGCAGCATCATTAACATGGACCACCGGAATTGCTCCAGCTAAGCGCTTGAACCAGCCATGCCAAACTCCCGCCAAACGAACCGCTTCGGTCTTGGAATAACCAGCTTTAACAAGATCTCTAGTTCGTGTTACTTAACATTCCCAACATCCCGCTCCCCCCGCCTGCCTGGTCGCCTGGTCGACCGAGCGGGCACACAGAGGGCAACTCTTCGGGCTATCGCCGGGCAGCCAGAATTCCCGGAATGACGGGTCAGAATTTTCTGAAACCGACAGTTCTTGGAAATTGGGCTTATCATTTTGCTCCTAAACTCAGCCAGGTGGTATCGAGAGAACCGTGCGCAATCGGCAATGATCTGACGCTGGACATTCAGAACTGCGTGATCAGCAAACGGACCGGGTCTGACAGAGAGAGAAAAACCATGTCAATTTTGGGATATATTTTCTCCCCGTGACCCAAGCCAAGGGAAGGCTGCTACAGGCAGCAGTACTAGAACTGGGGCATCAACTATTCTCGCTAACGTATCTAAATAAAAGGCTTAGTTCGCTCTTGTGGTTTTCAACCCATGGACGAACGATGGCCTCCTGAGTGCATCCTCTAAGAGGTAAAAACATTTGCTCCATTATGTCATCTCCAAAAACAGAGGGACACAAGAACGGAGCGGCAACTGTCCCGTTGCCGCCGGATGAGATTGTCTTTGGTCGCTCCTCGGCGATGGAGCTCGTTCGCAAACGAGCCGAGAAAATATGTCAGGCCAACATACCTGTCCTGCTTTACGGCGATGCGGGAACTGGTAAAGAAATACTGGCGCGTTGGATCCACAATCATTCTGCGTACCGCGCGGGTCAGTTCATCAAGGTGAATTGCGCCGCCATTCCGGGAACTTTGCTTGAAAGTGAGCTCTTTGGATATGAGCAGGGTGCATTTACGGGAGCCCAGTCTTCGAAACCAGGCCGCGTCGAGCTCGCGCACAACGGTACCCTATTCTTGGATGAAATTGTCAATCTGGATTTCACTCTTCAAAGTAAACTTCTCCATTTTTTGCAAGATGGCCGTTTTTCACGCATCGGAGATGAGCAGGAAAGAACTGTCGAGACCCGCATCATCTGCTCCTCAAACAAGGATCTGGGGCGGCAAATTGATGCGGGCGGATTCCGCGCCGATTTATTCTACCGAATCAGTGTGATCCAGATAAGGATGCCATGCCTCGCCGAGCGCAAGGAAGACATCCCCCTGCTAGCACAATACTTGAGGGTGGCCCATGAAAGGGAATTTGCCATAAGATCCCAACCACTAGATAGAGAGATGCTGAATTGCTTGCAAACAGCAAACTGGCCGGGTAATATCCGCGAGCTTTCCAATGACATTGCGCGGCACGTACTATTTGGGCCGGACGCGGTGCTGAAGCCAGAGCCGTCGCAAAATCGTTTTACGGTCTTAGATAATATGGCCGTGGAAGCACGGCCCGTCCCATTAAAGGGTATCGCCAAGGAGGCGATCCACAAGATGGAGAGCAAGATAATCCTCGAAGCCCTCCAAATCAATCAATGGAACCGCAGGAAGACAGCCGAATTTCTAAAGATCAGCTACCGGTCACTCATTAGTAAGATTCGAAATGCGAATCTGTTGCAGTGCGCAGGACGCTCCGCCCCAGTCTGCAAAGACGCTTCTGCCTCGTCAAATTCGAAATCCACCTATGCTGATGATTAGCAAGCAACGGAACGAGCTTGACTCCGAATAATTCTCCCTTGCTGGTGTTTTATCGCCACGCGCTTTCACTACTTTCCTCTGGTCGTATCGCTTGTCTCCAGCCATGCTCATGCGCCGGCTACTCCCTGTCTACCCCTAATCTAGTCACGCTCAGTCGTGAAGCACCCTAATGGATGAAACATGGACAGAGGCGCTATTCCTGCTGATTGGGCTGATACCCAATTTCTAATAACAGGCTGATGCAGGTGAGTCCATCCTCGGATCAATCGATCCAAGGAGTCGAAGGATGCCGCGCCGTCATCGACGCTTGGAACGGTGCAATTGCCGACACGAAGAGAAACCGATTGATCATTTGGGGTGGGGGCCACGCCGACACTATTATGGCAATGAGGTTTATGCTCTAGATTTGACCTCCCGAGCGATCGAGAGGCTGAATAACCCCAGCCACGTTGACAACGTAACCGCATACCCGGAAGCATATGTGGACGGCGCGCCAAGTTCTCGTCATTCCTACGGGCAAAGGTGTCTACGCATTGGTGAATGGGGCGAACACCGACGGTTACACTCTCCGTTTGACGCTCACTCCTGAAATGAATGCGCACGCGCCCCCGGCCGAATGACTTCATCCAAGAGATGGGCGAGCGCTTTTGCTTGCGTCTTCCGACTGTGGCGCTCGACCAGGCTGCGGTCGGGCTGGGAGTGCGCGTGCGTCTCGGCAGCATTCAGGAATTCAGGAAGCGCCCGATAAATAGCTTGCCAATCGGCTGAATCCACGATCGTGGCTCCCCCGGTTTGTCTCAGAAGTGAGGCAGTATCACCCTCGTGAGAAGTGAGCGCAAGAATAGGCTTGGCAATCCGGAGATACTCGAAAACTTTGGCTGGAATTTGGTGATCGCAACAGGCGGCCTGGAACAGGAGGAGACCGTCGGCGTTCGCGGAGTCCTGCAACGCGTCGCGATAGGAGAGGGGCGGAAGGAGATGAACCAGATTTTCGATGCCTTCCGCTCGGATCATGGGTCCGTATGCCGACTCGTAACCGGAAGCCCTGAGTTCTATCTGAACCCGCGCAGCATCAATCTTTCCATCTCTTTGCAATTGAGAAACGGCTCGGAAAAAGGGTTTCGGGTCGCGTTCAATTGGATATAGCAAACCCATGTGCACGAGGCGTAAGGGCTGGCTAACGACAGTGGGGCTGGGGAGCAAATTCCGAAAATCTTCTTCGTCGTAGCCATTTAGAATCAAGGAGCAGCGGTCCGGAGAAAGATCAGGATACCGCTCGAGATACATACGGACTGCGGAACTCGCGGTAAATATCAGACGGGAAGCGTCTCGAACAGTCGTTTGTTCCAGCCAGCGATAGACCCTCCAGGTAGATCGATCTCGAGGATAGTCTGGTTCTGTCATGGAGTCTCGGAAGTCAGCGACCCACGGTGTTCCCGTCAGGCGGTGCAAAATCCATCCGATTAGGACGGCGGAAGCGATGGGAAACGTGGTCAGAATCACGTCATACTTTTCTCTTCGAAGTGTCCGATAGCCAGACAGGATGGCTCCAAAACACCAACTCACCCAGCGGTCAGGGAGGGCCAAGGCCCGCGGGTAGTGATCTCGGAAAGCTAGATGCCGCCGAGTATCCAGCGCGAAGACCCGGTCCACGTGGACACACGCAGGGATTTCGTTTAGTTGTGAAGAGTCCGTCCGTTCATAGGCTCGGGGATGAACAGTCAGAACACGCGGTTGCCAGCCCTCCTCCGGAAGATACCGGCAGAATTTCAACGAACGAAGGTAACCGCTGCTTTCCGCCTGGGGAGGAAAGTGATAGGCAACGATAAGGACTTTCTTCATTTCTGTGGGTGAGTCTCAGAGCCGGAGGCGGGAAGCTGATCACGCAAATAATCGCGAAACTCGCCGCGACGCCGGATCAAGCAGTGAGATCCATTGTCGACCCAGACTTCCGGGGGTGGAGGATGGCTGAGGAAGCCGAGAGGACTCGCCGAGCGTGCGTAAGCGCCAGACTGAAAAACGCCGATCAAGTCACCGACATCTATCCGAGGCAATTTTGCAGCACGAGCCAGAACATCGAGAGGCGTGCATAGCGGCCCTGCGAGGTCGTAAGTTTCTTCGGCCGGTTCGTTGAGCTTGTTGAGCACCGCGACCGGATAGTTGCGCTTGATGGTCTGTCCTAAGTTGCCGGAGGCAGCCAAGTGGTGGTGCATGCCCCCATCGAGAATGAGGAACTTCTTGCCTCGAGAGACCTTGATGTCATTGACGCGACACACATACACGCCTGCTTCTCCGACCAAATAGCGGCCTGGTTCGACCATAAACTGAGTGCCGGCAAACAGCGGGTCGTCGTAGAGGGGCTTGAAGAGAATGTCCAGCGCTGTCTTGAGCTGAATTGTGTCGAGGGGCTCCTCGTGTGGAAAATAGGGTGTACCGAGCCCCCCGCCGAAATCAAGGGTATCGAGCGGTCTCTTCAAGCGAGCGGCCACGAGGCGGGCGATTTCAAGTCCCTTGCGATACTGGTTGACGAGAGTTTGGAAATCCAAAATCTGTGTGCCGGTGAAGAGGTGCATGCCGCGAAAGTCCAAGTTTTTGAGGGACAACAACCGATCCAGGACTTCTTCCAGACTTTCTTCGTCGACACCGAAAGCCGCTGGGCGCCCGCCCATGCGCATTGCTCCTCCCTCAGCTTCGCCGCTGGGATTCACGCGCAGTGCAACGCGAGCGCGCAGACCTTGTCTTTCGGCGATGGCAGAGACACGCTCCGCTTCTCGCACCGATTCAAGGTGAATCTCTCCAATACCCTTTCCCAGGACAAGTTCAAGCTCAGGTTCGGTCTTTCCTGGACCAGCGAAAACGATTTTCTCCGGAGAACAACCGGCGGCCAACGCCTGACAGAATTCGCCGGCAGAGGCCACCTCGAGGCCTGCACCTTTTGCGAGAAAGTGTTTCAGGATGGTCTGGTTGGGATTGGCCTTCACCGAATAATAGATCGAGAATGCAGGGGGAAGCGCATCGCGCAGGAGGCTCCACTTTTTGTCCATTACGCCGCGGTCATAGACGAACAGGGGTGTCTGGTACTGATGAGCCAGTTCAGATACCGCGACCCCGCCGATGAACAGCTCTCTCTCGGACGAGGGAAAGTAATCCTTTATCAAAAAAGCGGCGTGGTCCATCCTCACAATCCTTCGCGACGCCGCAAAGCTGGATAATCCACTTTGCCGCTAGACGTTTTGGGCAGCTCGTCGAGCACTTCTAGAAACTTAGGCACCATGTACCTGGGCAGGTTCTCCGCGCAGATCGATAGGAGTTCCTGCGGGTCAAGTGGGGTGCCGTCCTTCGCTACTACAAAGACCTTAACCACCTGGCCGAGGACCTCGTCGGGTATACCAATCGCGGCTGCCCCCCGAAGCTTGCCCGTTTGGAACAATACTTCTTCGATCTCCGTGGGGCTGATCCGAAAGCCGGAGGATTTGATCATCGTGTCACGCCGACCAACGAAGTAAAGGAAGCCCTCGTCATCCGACTTCACCAGATCGCCGGAATAGCAGACCCTCTCACAATCGCCCATTTCTGGTGACAGGACTGGATTTGGCCGCAGGGCCCTCGCCGTGTCCTCCGGGCGATTCCAATACCCCAGGGAGACGGTCGGTCCGCGATGAACAAGTTCACCGATTTCTCCGGGCCCGCAGAGCTTACCGTCTTCCTTGAGCACAAGAATTTCCGTATCCGGGATGGCCTTGCCCATCGAAGTTGGCCGCCGGTCGAGCTCTTCTGGCGGAAGGTAGGTTGAGCGAAACGCCTCCGTCAGGCCATACATTAAGAAGATCTTGGTTGTGGGAAGCGCCTGGCGCAAGACCTTCAGTACGGCTTGGGGCATTGCCCCGCCCGTGTTGGTGATATACCGCAGATTAGTAAGCGGCTGCTTCTCGAGAGTGGAGTTGGGTTGGGCGAGCAAACTCCAGAGCGTCGGGACGCCAGCGAGGCCAGTGATTCGTTCCCGCAAAAGCATCTGGACAACTTCACGGGCAAAGACGAAATTGATCAACACAATCGTACCGCCTTGTTGAAACGCGGTCATCAGCTGGTTCATTCCGGCATCGAAACTGAACGGGAGGACAGCGAGGATGCGCTCCACGCTGGTAATCCCCAAATAGGTCGAGACTATCGTGCTACCTGCCATGACGTTGGCGTGGCTCAACATCACGCCTTTAGGCTTGCCCGTCGAACCAGAGGTGTACAGGATCGCCGCCAGGTCTTTGCTGATGGCTTGCTCGCGGCATTCCGGGGGACCCGAGAGCTCGTACAGATCTTCCAAGCGATGCGACGGAAGAGCAGTCTGGGGAGCGTCTCCCGCTCCAGTCAACACGACAAACTCGAGAGAAGGAATCTGGTGAAGAAGCGAGGTCAAAGTGGAAAGCTTAGCTGCAGTCGTAATCACACCCTTCATTCCGCAATCTTTGGCGATGTGTCCCACTTGCTCGGGAAATAGCGTGGCGTTAATCGGCACGAAAACACCGCCAGCCTCGGAAACGCCGAAAATAGAGATGACTTGAGCAACGGAGGGTTCCAGATAAATGCCGATACGGTCGCCGCGAACCAAACCTGCACGCCTGAGTCCTTTGGCGAGTCCGTTCGAGCGTCGTGCCACCTCACGATAGCTAAGCCGTTGGTCTCCATGGACCAGCGACTCCTTGTACGCAAAATGGTATGCACTCGTGCGCAGCATATGGTGAATCAAAAAATCCATCTCGGTGTTTGCCTCCTCTGGTTATCTTTCGACGAAAAGATTCACTTAGTACCAGACCTTAGGTTCCAAATCGTCAGGCGCCAACCTCGGCTTGACTGAAGGACCAGATCGGACGCCTTTCTAAGAATCCTGACACTGCGCTTTGAGGTCTCGCGTACGCGACGACTTGGGCAGCCGCGGAGCGCAACTGAAAACGCATCTTCAAAAGATAGGTGACTAACTCGTGGCCCTCGGATAGGAACGCCTCCACGGTTTGATGCGATCTCTGAAATCGCTCCACAATCGCGGCGAGTAACGAAAAAGCAGCCTGGTCGAGTTCCATTCCAAAGAGGTCCACAATCGTGACTACCTCATTGGTTGTGCGAAGTACGGCGAAGGCGATCAACTCACCTTTACGCCGAACGGTCAAAATTTCATATTGCTTCAGCGGATCTTCGCGATACCGCCAGTTTAGATGGGCTGCACCGCGACGCCCGCGGATCGCGTTCGGTCCCTTTACCGCTTCATCAAGCTTTGAAAACTCCTCTCCAAACGCACCTCGGTGGTCGGATACTTCTAAATTCTTCGCTCCTGTTTTCAAAGCAGAGAGCCGGTACAGGCGCAAGAGCAGGTTGCCGGCTGCCGCCGGTACAACAGACGCGGCACCGAGGCGCTTCCGCAGTTGAGAGTCCACTCGGAGGGGCAAGGCGTACCGCAGCACTTTACAATTTGGCTGAATGCCCAGGCGGCGAAAGGTGGACATGCCCGCTTGGTGAGGGGGGCAATCGTAACAAAAGGCCAATTCCCCGCTGTTTACCGGATCGAACGTCGCCCGTTGTAAAAGAAGGGCTGGACCCAGGGTTCGGTGGCTGGCGGAGACGGCAAAATCGCCCACTTGGCCACACATCTGAAGCTCGCCTCCTACCCACATGGAACGCGGGAACACAGAGGTGACTCCAATGACCTGTTGGGGCGACCCCGCGAGCGCAAACCAAGACCAAGCCGGACCGTCGGGATTGTCGCAATAGAGCCACTTGAAACGGCGCGCGTGGGGCAGAGATGGCAAATTTGCCTGCAAGATCGTTAGGAACTCCTGGTTATCGGATTCTTGGTGTACGGGACGGACAGAAATCGTCATGTGAGCTGTCAAGTACCAGACTTGCTTTCGACAAACGCCGCGATCCGATCAATCGTCTGGAAATTTTCCGGAACGAGTTCTTCGTCCGTTACATGCACGGAGAATTCCTGTTCCACAAAGCTCACCAGATCCAGCACCCCGAGAGAATCGAGGACCCCGCTTTCCAGCAAAGGGTCGGAGTCTTTGATCTGCTGCTTGCGTGCCAGGGGAAATTTATCCAATATGAACTTCCGGATCTGTATGCTTGCGTGATTTCCAGCCATATTCATTTTCGTCCAGTCAGCTTTCTCGATCGCCATCCATTAGAAACCAACTCGATGCGTCTAGGGCGGAGCCTGCCACGGTCCCAGGAGCATAGACTACAACGGGCGCGGCCTCGCGGGGGTGAAACCCCCAGCCTTTAAGGAGACCAGCCCAAGGGCTCGAAGCCAGCGTAGGGATACTCAACGTAGCGACACCTCGATCGCGAAGTAATGAGACGACTCGACTCACCAGGGCGGTCCACATTGCAGTGTCACTGAAACCGAACAAATCCACAATCTTGGCGTCCTCGTTGGTATGCGAAAAAACAACGTAGCCCCGGAGCTCTTGGCCGTGACGCGCGGCCAAAACCTCGTGATGCACGATGGGGTGCCGCAAGTAGCGCCAATTCAAATACTCGGCCGAACGTTCGACACAGGAACCATACCGCGACCCGACAGAGTGCGCCAAGCGCGTAAACTCTTCCATGCACATCCCATCGTGCCCGACGATCGTCCAGCCACCGCTCGGAAGCGTCGCGAAATCCTTCCACTCTAGTAATTCATTGACTGGCGCCGCCAGCAATCCCGCTAGGGTGGGAGACCTGACGAGGTTCGCGATTTTGCGGTTAACGCGAAGCGGTTTCGCCCAACGCACCATGTGACCGGCAGGAGAAATCCGCATCCGCCGGTAAATCGCCATCATGCGGTCGCTCGGAAAGTCATAGGCGAGCAGCAAAGGTGTGGAGGTGATCTGCTCGAGACAAGCCCTTTGCAATTGAAGCGCTAGGCCCAGACTCCGATGGTGCTGATCGATGCAAAAGTCCCCCAGAACGTAACCATGGCAAACCGATCCCCCGACAAGTAATGTTCGAGGAAAGGCAGCGGCCGCACCTAGGCCTCGCTCCGTGTCGCCCTCGGTGGCCAGCCAGGCTCGGGCCCGTCCGTGGGGGTTCTGGAGATAAAGCCATTCATATCTGCGGTCTCCAGCAGCGGGGCCTAGATTTTGGGACAGCAAGTCGGTGAGGAGCCCACGGTCTGCTTCCGGATCTGCGGTGCGGATACGCTCTGGCATACTCGAAGCTTGCACCACCCCCTCAAATGCGCTTGGAGACAATCTTAGCGCAAACGATGCGCTGTGGCCGTAAGTTCTCTTCCGACTAAGACCACTTCGGTAGCACGTCGGCGGCCATAGCGAGAACCTAGGAAAAACTAGAGATCTTCCTGGATCATGTCAATAATTGCTTGCGATGGCCTACCTTGCCAAGGTCTGGGCCGTTCGACTAAAGCTTTGCGAATCAATACCTTAAGTTCTAGACGCGCTGCGACTCCAGTTACTGGCTGCTGAGACCGACCGAGAACGTGGGAGTCTCCAAATTGAGAAAAGTATTTCGGTTGTGGGCACTACCTTTCCCTCATTTGAGGCGTTTGGAGGGCAAAAGTAGCCCTTCCGCAGGACACTTATTTAGATAATCCGTTATTTTTCAACAAGATAGAGTAATCGGCCTTCTGTTTGCATCATGGTCAGCGTGTCGGAAGTCGAAGTGCCTCAGGTTGAGCTGTTCATCGAGTGTTTGGCCTAACTTTCACGGAACCGGAGCGTTGAACTTCAGATCCCGAGCGGTTAGCACCATCACAGGGTTAGACGTGACTGTCGATTCAAAAGCTTCGCTACGAGAGCGACGCGACGGCTCCCTAAGTCTCTGGTAAGAAGCAAGCGAACCCACAATGGTAAGATTTGGCGCACAAAGAATTCCGCAAAGCACGCTCCTACTGCTGTTTCTGGATGCCGCGTCGGTAGTAATAGGTCTTTTGGCGGCTATCAGCCTACGGCTTCGTGGCCATCTG
>Ga0210384_10009272_pt1 | contig 10167 bp, 6 predicted proteins | sample IncBWH2MmetaG_FD_160574 | JGI IMG/M metagenome (GOLD analysis project Ga0210384, IMG submission 160574) | Forest soil microbial communities from Barre Woods Harvard Forest LTER site, Petersham, Massachusetts, United States - Inc-BW-H-2-M | ecosystem: Environmental > Terrestrial > Soil >...
GCTCCGACCGCTCGGCAATCCTCTTAAATACATCGATGTCGCGCACAATCTGGTTCGACTTTGTGATTACCGAAATGCTCAACCCCTCGCGCTTGGCCAATTCTTCGAGGCACGCGCGCGTCACTCCATATTCGCGTTCCGCAGGCTGATAGGGATCCGTCGCCGTCCCAATCGCAATGTGTTCTGGCTTCTCGCCTCCGGAACTCTCAGAAGCATACGAATACTTGTGCGCCACGTCGTAGGCCAGCAGCGGCCCGGCATCTTTCTTCACGTAAATCTTTCGCTCAAACTCTCCGCCGTCTAGTTCCATATACTCGTGCGTATAGCGTGCGTAACAATACTTGCAGCCGAACTCGCATCCCCGGTATGGGTTAATCGTCCAATCGAACGGCACGCGCGCGGAATCGCACTTGTTCAGGATCGACTTCACGGGCAGCAAGAAGTATTCGGGCCGGTCCGCGGATTTCCGCTGGCTCTGCGCCTGGGGAGAGTGTGCTGCGAGGCGGGCAATGCCCACCAGCGGTACGGCTGCAACCTGGGTCCGGTGATCCACCCGGCCTAGAAGGCCGTGCGGAGCCGCCTCTTGCGAGGTCGACGGGGGGCAATCCGCCGTGGTGTAACCCGAAGTGCTGCCGCCTGAGCCAGCAACCGCCGCGGCTCCCACGTCGTCATGGAGATTCTGGTCCTGGACGTTGTGGACGCCGCCAAGCGCATCGTCGGCCCTTGGTTTTGGGCTTGTCGCATTGGGGCTAACAGGAAAGAGTGGTGCTGTGGATTGTCGAACGCGGCGGTGTCGGATACCAAAGGTCCTAGCCGTGGAGGAAAGAACTGGAGACATAGCCCACCTCGAAGCACTCAGGTATTGTTTCGCTTTTATTTCGCCATGTCAAGTACTTTTCGCTTTTTCTTCGTCAATCGCTGCCGCGTTTTCAGTCCCCTTGAAATTGCCCGAATCACTATGGTCCACCCCGCTCACATCGGCCTTTCGTCCGGATTGTGCGCTGCCCCTCCACAGGGTATCCTGCTCGTTCGGGAGGATTTGCGTGCGACGGTCCGCAGCGCGGCTTTTGATTGGTGCGCCGATGGTCCTTTTCTTGGCCGCCGCGACACCTTTGTCCTCTCAGCAGTCAGCGCCGTCTCAGCAGCCTCCACCGCAACCGCCGCCGCAAGCTCAACGCGCTCCTTCGCAGCAGCCCGCCAACCAGCCAGCCCAAGCCAAAACGCCTGCGGCCGCGCCGGCCAGTCCCCAATCGACCCACTATCCGATCCTGCTCCTGGTTCAAAGCCACGATCAATCCTGGAGTCTCCGCATCGGCTTGAGGGGCCCGGAGCGTCTTGACCGGAATGGCTATCCGCCTATCCCGCTCGAACCTGCCGACGTAGTCCGCGACGGGACCACCGATTCCTGGACTTACCGCGCCAAGGACTCGCAGACCGGCGCCGCCGTTTCGGTCCATATCGCGCGCGAGCCGTGCTCCGATCCGGCGGGAACTACCAAATTCGCCTTCACTGCCACGCTTGCGCACGCGCAAATCGGCTCTGCGGATGGATGCGCGCGGGTCGCTACCGAACTCTTCCCCAAAATCAACAATCAGCCCACGGACGACGAGGATGCCAAGAACAAACCCGCGCCGCCGACCGTCACGCACTTCAAACCGCCGGTTGCGGTCGCTTACATCAACGCCGCCGGCAGGCTAATTATCAAGCGCGGAAGCGTGACGCGAGCCATCCCGGGAAAAGAAAACTACCAGCAGTGCCTTTCGCATGATGGAAAACGCCTGCTCTACACCACCGACCTGACAGGTGGCGTAAATGGCGATGCAAAAAGCAGCGGCGCAAGTGGCGAACGCACGATTTCTCTCTACGACTGGGCGACGGGCAAATCCTCGGAGTTGCTCAGAGGCTCGGTCCAGCAACCGTTTTGGTCTCCCGACGACGCGCGCATCGCCTTCCTGAAATTTGACGGTTCCAAATGGCAGCTATGGACCATGCCAGCGGACGCCCCGGAAAAGGCGGCTCTCGTCTATCCGGGCGAAGTTACCAGCTTAGAGGGCTGGGCGGACGCGGAAACCATACTCGCGGACGACTTGCAGACATTTTCCTGGATCGCCGAAGGCGGAACCGTGAAGCGAACACTCTCCAACGCGGACTTGTACGGCAAGGATCAATTCGCTTCATCGAGCGCGAATACCGTGCGCATTCATCCTCTCAATCCGGACTTGCTGCTCGTTTCCGGTGAATCGCAGCCGCCGCTTGCAGCCGCTGCTTCGAAAAATCCCTCGATTCCGAATAAGGACGCTGCGAAGGATTCTGCAACGCCATCGGGGCAGGCCTTTTTCCTTTATGAGCTCCAATCCAAGCGGCGCGTCGTCCTCAGTCCGCCAAATTTATTGTGTTTTTTCGCGGAGTGGTCCCGCGACGGCTTGCAGATATTCTTCACCGGGCGCGAGCCTTCTAGCGCGGCCATCGGCATCTACAGGATGTTCTGGGACGGGACCAACCAGCTTAAGGCGCAGGACGGACGCGCTCTCGTGATCGGGCAATAGAACGCCGAGCGATGCGCTTCTGCGCTAGGAGGGATTGTATGTGCAGGGTGAAATCCCGCAGGTTCGCCATTGCCATTGCGCTCGCCGCGGTAGCTTTGCTTACCCTGACTGCGCGTTCTTTATTCGGACAGCAATCCACGCCGGATCAGACGGCCCCTGCACAACCCGCGCAGCGGCCGCTGGCTCCACCTGGTGGACATTTGTCCCGCTCGCCGTTGCAGTTTGCCTTGCCGCGTAGCGAATATCTATGCGCGGGCGGCGCCCGAATCGTGATTCTTATCGAGACGAAGGCGGCGAGGCTCACCCTGAACGATCACATCTATAATATGAAACAGCTCGAAACCGCTTCCGGCACAAAATATGCCCGGGGCGCGGTGGTATGGTCGAGCACTGGTGAAGATGGATTTCTTGAAGACGATACAGACCCTTCCAATCCAAAGAAACTAGCCGAGGATTGCCATCTGCAAGGCTCCTACCCGCTGGCCTCTTCGACGAGCAACTCCGTTAAGGGCACAGCGACGTATGGAAAGAGCCCCGCCCTACCGCCTGACGCCGTTCTGATCGTGCAGCTAAGAGATCTCAACCGCGATGCCGACGATTCCGCGGCCGTTCTCGCCGAAGAAAGAATCCCAATGGCGGGGCGCAAGTCTCCTGTCTCTTTTGCAGTGAAATTTGACGCCGCGAAAATTCCCGCCAAGGTTCCATTTGCCGTTTCCGCCAGCATCACGGGGCACGGAAAGCTCCTTTTCGTTCTCGTCAGGCCCGTTACCATCGCGGATATCTCGGGTGCGACTCCGGTACAGCTTGCGCTTTCACGAGCAACGTCAAAACAGGGCAAAACGCCCCCTGCCTCTGAGGCGCCGCCTCACCTCTAGACCAACTCCCGATAGGCACATCCGGCATTGGCCGATACGCCGCAGGCGCTTGTATGGAGGCCTGGGAAGCACCACGCGAAGGCTATACTTCTTAAATGGCGACACCTACTCCTGTCCAGCCACAGCAGGTCGGCATCCTCATACTCGATGATGACGACCAGAACCATGGGGCTTTGCGTCAAATCCTGGATTCTGAGGGTTGGCGCGTTCGTTTGGTTCAGGACCCCAAGGTGCTCCTCAGCGAACTCAAGTCCGGGGAGTGGTCTTTGGTCATTGCAAACATCGCGCTGGCGGGGACGGACACGCAGATCTTCATTACGCTCCGCGAGCTTGCCGGCGTTTCACACGAAGAAGGAGGCCGGATCCGGGTGCTGTATTTGGTGCCGGAATTGACGGGCAGCCAGTATGTTAGCGCCCTGGAGCTGGCGCGTGCGCCATACGTTTTGCGCCCCTTCCATCTGCACGATTTTCTTGAGAAGGTCAGCGACCTCCTGGTCGAAGTGAAAGCCATTGAAGGGCCGATTCGCCAAGTGCGGTATGAATTTGGCGGGCAGCGCAAGAAAAAGAGACTGGCTGGGCGTTCCAACTCGATGTTCGCTTCGCGGGATTCTTATTCCTACAGCGACGAAGAACTCGCGGAGTATGAAAAGCAAGAGAGCGAAGCTTCAAAGACCAGACGAATCAAGCCGCGGAGTGACCTGGGCGGCTCCGACCGCTAACGCCGCACGCATTTTGAAAATGCTCTTCTAGTGCGCCCCCGTGCCTGCCTCGAGCTGCGCGTCCAATCGCAGCAGCGTGCGATAGAGAATCTCGGCACCATCTGCGGCTTGCTCGGGCGAGGTGTACTCCAAAGGTGAATGGCTGATCCCTCCGCGACTGGGGACGAAGATCATTCCCACTGGCGCAAATCGCGCCGCATTCTGTGCATCGTGCCCGGCTCCACTTGGCAGATCGAGCGTTGCCAATCCCGTTTCGCGCGCCGATGCACGAATCGCGTCTTGAAATGCCGGGGCCGTCAGTGCCGGAGCATGAAAATCCGGCTTCGTGCAGCGAATCTCCACGTTTTCTTCGCGGCTAACGGCTGCAAACCGATCGAGAACCCGCTCCGCGATCCGATTGATCTTTTCTGTGTTCAAATCCCTCAACTCCACCGGAAAAGTCACCCTTCCCGGAATCACGTTGCTCGCTCCCGGCTCGATCTTCATCCAGCCGACCGTGCCGACTTGGCGCCCCGTTTCGGATTGTACTTCCTCGCGCACGGCCAACACCGCCTTCGACGCTGCGGCGAGCGCGTCTTTGCGTTTGTTCATAGGCGTCGTGCCCGCATGATTGGCAAAACCCTCGGCGGTGCAGGTTCGCAGGCTGATTCCCACGATTCCCGTGACCACCCCGATGGGTACCTTTGCTTCATCCAGCACCGCCCCTTGCTCGACGTGCAATTCCAAGTATCCGGACACAGTCTCTGGCGCTATTTTCGCCGCCGCTATTCGGGACGCGTCGCCTCCCATACGCGCCAGCCAGTCGCTCAGCTTCTCGCCGTTCTCGTCCTGCCGCGTGGCGATATCCGGCGGCAGAGTCCCCGCGGCTGCAGACGAACCCACCAGCCCGGAATAGAAGCGCCCGCCCTCTTCATTCGTCCAGACGACGACCTCAAGGGGATGCCGGGTGGTCAGATGCGCTTCCTTTAGCGCTCGAATGACCTCGATCGCACCGAGGCTCCCCACATCCCCGTCGTAGTTTCCGCCGTGCGGCACGGAATCGATATGCGAACCAAAGAGTAGCACTGGCAACTTTTCCGATCCGGCGAGCCGGCCAAAGATATTTCCGGCGGGATCCACACGGACTTCCAGACCGGCCTCTCGCATCAGTCCGATTGCATAAGTCCGCCCGCTAAGATCCGCCTCAGTAAACCCGACCCTGCTGACTCCGCCCTCCGGGTTTTTCCCAAATTCCCCAAGTTTCTGCAGAGTCGCCCACAAACGATCCTGCTTCACGTGCCTGTTTGCCCCGTCCGTCTCTTGCTTCTGTTTGCCGTCCTGGCCCCGACCGATCCGGGCGCCTAGCAGGCACAAACAGAGTCCGGCCACGATGAACGAACCTCTTCGCGTCAGCATTCTTTCCCTCCGCGCCCGCAGTCTCCCACACACACGCAGATCGTGCTTAAGAAATATCTTCTTAACGCTTTCGCAGGGCATGGCAACACGTCAGCGCGCTGCTTGACTTCGATACCTTCGAAGCGCGATGCTACCGCGTCCGAGCGGCCAAAACATCCGAGTGGCCCGACGGAAACCGAACACTTCCGACTTGTTTCCCTCGGTTGGACGCTCGGCCATAAGCCAATGAGGATCTCAATGCCACTTCGCTTGCGTGTGCTCCCTGTTGCCCACAGATTTGTTCCTTTCCTAGCCATTGTCGTTTGCTTGGCGGCTGCAGCCTTGGCGCAACCAGGCAATTCCGCGGGGCAACACGTTTTTACCGCTGACGACTACAAGCGTGCTGAGAAATTCATGGCCTACAACACGAGGCCGCTGGTGTTTCATGAGGTGCGTGGCAAGTGGCTGCCTCGGGACCGTTATTTGTTTCGCGATACGGGAGCAGAGGGAAGTGAGTTTGTGATTTTCGACGCCGCGCACGGCTCGCGGCAGGCTGCGTTTGATCATGCAAAACTTGCGGCGGCTCTTTCGGCAGCTGCCGGGGCTACGTATAACGCGGCACACCTTCCGTTCACGACGTTTGAGTTTTCCGCCGACGGCCAATCCATTTCGTTTCACATAAAGGGCCAGCGTTTTACGTGCGATTTCGAGGGGAGCAAGTGCACCGCCGAGCCTAAGCCCGTCAAGGGCGCGGCGGAGCGGCCTGAAGAAGAGCTTTCTCCCGATGGCAAGAGCGCGGTGTTTATTCGCGACTACAACCTGTGGCTGCGCGATGTTGCCACGAACAAAGAGACGCAGCTTACGACCGACGGTGTGAAAGACTTCGGCTACGCGACGGACAACGCGGGCTGGATACACAGTGATCGGCCGATTTTTTTGTGGTCGCCGGACTCGAAGAAAATCGCGACTTTTCAGCAGGACCAGCGTGGCGTCGGCGAAATGTATCTGGTGGAAACGAAAGTCGGCCACCCGGTGCTTCAAGCGTGGAAGTATCCGCTTCCCGGCGATGACCTAGTGACCACGATTCAGCGCGTGGTGATCGATGTAGATGCGCACAAAGTGATTCGTTTGCAGCTTCCTCCCGATCAGCACCGCACCACGCTTTGCGACGATGTGGAGTGCCGCGGCAGCGACTGGGACGACGTCGAATGGAGTCCGGATGGCACACACCTGGCATTCGTTTCTACCTCGCGTGACCATAAACATGAACAGTTGCGCGTGGCGGAGGCGGCAACCGGCACGGTGCGCGACGTGCTGGAAGAAAGCGCGGCAACGCAGTATGAATCCGGCTGGGCGCGCGTGAATTGGCGCTATCTGCCGGCCTCGAACGAAGTGATTTGGTTTTCCGAGCGTGACAATTGGGGGCATTTGTATCTGTACGATCTGGCGACCGGCCATTTGAAGAATCGAATCACTTCCGGCGAATGGGTCGTCACGCAGTTGCTGCACGCCGATGAAAAAAATCGCCTGCTCTATTTCCTCGCCGATGGCCGCGAGAAGGGCGAGAATCCCTATTTTGCTCATCTTTACCGGATTGGATTCGACGGCAAGGGCCTCACTCTGCTGACTCCCGAGAGTGGCAACCACGAAGTCAGTTTTTCGCCTTCGGGGCGATATTTTTTCGACAGCTACTCGAGACCTGATGTCCCCGGCGTTGCGGTGGTACGCGACGAGGGCGGCAAGCTGGTCTCGACAGTGGCGAAGACGGATATTTCCCGGCTGATCGCCGCGGGTTGGCAGCCGCCGGTGCCCATCACCGTGAAAGCCCGCGATGGCGTCACGGATCTCTACGGACTGATGTATAGACCCACACATCTCGATCCCGCAAAGAAATACCCTATTGTCAATAATATTTACCCGGGACCGCAGGGCGGAAGCGTTGGAAGCCCGTCGTTCAGTCCGTCGCGGGGCGATACGCAGGCGCTGGCGGAGCTCGGTTTCGTTGTCGTGCAAATCGAAGGCCAGGGCAATCCCCTGAGGTCGAAAAAATTCCACGATTTTTATTATGGAAACATGGGCGACAACACCTTGCCGGACCAGATTGCCGGGATGAAAGAATTGGCACAGAAATATTCGTGGATTGATATTGATCGCGCGGGGGTTTATGGCCATTCCGGCGGAGGGTACGCGACGGCTGACGCCATGTTCCGCTACCCCGATTTTTTCAAAGTGGGGATATCGGAGTCCGGCAATCACGACAATCGCGAGTATGAGGACGATTGGGGCGAGCGGTATCAGGGACTGCTCGTCAGGAATGCCGACGGCACCACCAACTACGATGACCAGGCCAATCAGCACCTCGCTAAAAATTTGAAGGGCCATCTGCTGCTGGCGCATGGAACGCTGGATGACAATGTGCCGCCTTACAACACGTTGCTTGTGGTGGATGAACTAATTAAAGCCAACAAGGATTTTGACCTTTTGCTTCTGCCCAACCAGCGTCATGGCTACGGCAGCGCGACGCTCTATATGACACGGCGGCGCTGGGATTACTTCGTGCGCTATCTGCTCGGAGCGGAGCCTCCGCACGAGTATGAGTTGCATTCCTCCAGTCCCTAGCCGCTCGCGTAAATCTCTGGACGGTTTTGTTCGGAGGTTAGCGGCCTTCCGGAATTCGAGCGGACGGCCAGTTCGGCCGAATTGGTAGTCGAGCCGGGCGGTCAAAGCAAAGTGAGCGCCCGCAACGAACGCGCAGTCGCCGGTGCGGCTCGATTACTCGTGGAGGACCACTGTCAGCAGGGACTTCTTGACCTTGATCTTACCGTTGTACTCGATGAAGCCGAGTTTTCTGAATTTGTTCATGAAGAAGTTCACGCGGGAACGTGTGGTGCCGATCATTTCCGCCAGGGTCTCCTGGGACACTCTTGGCAGGGTGCGGTCGGTATGGTCTTGCTCGCCATAGCGGGCCAGTAGGAGAAGGGTTCGGGCGAGTCGTTTCTCGCTGGAGTTAAAGAGTTGGTCGACCAGGTCTTCTTCGACGCGGATGTTGTGCGCCAGCATGTAGCCGATGAAGCGGTCGGATAGTTCCTGCTGGTCATGGAGCAGGCGGAGCATGTCTTTCTTCTCGATGAGCAGAAGCGCGGTAGGAGTGAGGGCGGTTGCGGTGGCCATGCGGACCGTTTGGCCGGCCATGCAGCCTTCGCCAAAAAAGTCGGTCGGACCAAACATGGCGAGCACCGCTTCTTTCCCTGCGGCGTTGACAACAGAGAGTTTTACGCCGCCCTTCTGGACATAGAGGACGGTGTCCGCTTTGTCACCCTGGGCGTAGACCGTCTCGCCTCGCCGATACTCAGCAACTTTCCGAGATACTCCCGCCGTGTCGAGAAAAGCCTGTGGGTCGAAAGAAGCTGACTTCTTGGCCCTGGACCGGGATTCGGCTACGGGTTTCTTATTCTTCATCTTTCGATAAAAAAGGCAACCAGCCGCAAGCTGCCTGCGATCCGAACTAACCCTCATGGTACGCTACCGTACCGTTCGAAAGCGAATAGAAAATTCTCTTGGCGACCCTTCTCCTAGCGCCGATAGGATCGGTGGTTGTCTCTAGAGCGGCTGAGGCTTTCCCGCCTTTTGTTCCATTTGTTTGCAAGAGAATTACCGTTAGCCGTTCTAAGCCCAAGGCGTGTCCTGGACGGGTCACGCGAGGGAGGGTTTATGGAACGATCGATGTTGGGAGCTATTTTCGGGAGCTTGTTTGGAATCAGTCTACTGGGTGGGTTGGCGTTTATTGGAGCTGCGCCGAATCCAGCGCCGGGGAAGCCGGAGGGTGACTGGCGTTTGTTGGATCCCGTCGCTTACGAAAACATCACCATTTTCCCGGTCGTAAGTTCTTCCAGCCAGGACACTTCGCGGTTTTTGACTTTGGACGAGGGACTTTCGAGCGGGGAGGTGATTGTCAGCGAGCAAGGGGCGGCAGGCTTGGCGCGGACGCGAGACGGGCGGCCGGTCGCCGTGCCTCCGTACAACAGCGGAGCGAGCGTCAACCAACTGGTGTTGATCAACCGTAGCAAACGGCCGTTGCTTCTGCTGGCCGGCGAGTTGGTGAGCGGGGGGAAGCAGGACAGGATTATTGGGAAGGACCGGATTGTGCCGGTGGGCTCAGAGCCGTTGCCTCTAGACGTGTTTTGCGTGGAGCACGGGAGGTGGACGGGGACTAGCTCACAGTTTATCGCTTCGAAGACCATCGTTCATCCGAGCGTGCGAGAGCAGGCCGCCGTGGCGCAGAACCAGAACGAGGTGTGGGGCGCCGTTCGCAGTGGAACCTCGGCCAGGCCAAAGGCAGCACCCCCCGGAGGTGCTGGTCTGCCCGCCGCACCACCGCCAGCACCGCTGAGCGCAGAGGTCATCGGGGACACCATTGCGACGGCCGCGCCCACGCAGTCCTATGCAAGAATTTATGAGCAGAGCCGCGCGGGGGCGTCGGTCGATACCTTCGTGGAGGAGTTGCGGCGACGATTCGACCGCGCGACTCTGGGACTCAAGGGTGAGCGCGTTGTTGGCGTAGTCGTTGCCTACGGCGGCGACGTGGCTTGGAGCGATATCTTTGCATCTGGAGAGTTGTTTGAACACTACTGGAGCAAATTGCTCCGCAGTTAT
>Ga0210384_10009274_pt1 | contig 10166 bp, 8 predicted proteins | sample IncBWH2MmetaG_FD_160574 | JGI IMG/M metagenome (GOLD analysis project Ga0210384, IMG submission 160574) | Forest soil microbial communities from Barre Woods Harvard Forest LTER site, Petersham, Massachusetts, United States - Inc-BW-H-2-M | ecosystem: Environmental > Terrestrial > Soil >...
GCAGGCGGTGCAAACGCTGGCGGACGTGCGCGCGGCGCTGGCTTCTTATGCGGCAACGCAAGACGGCGTGTTCCCCGAGACACTCGAGCCGCTCGGGCCGCCGGTGCGGCAAACGGCGCAACTGGCACAAAGCAACGGCTACCAACTGGTGTATACGCCGGGCCCTCCCGGAGCCGATGGAGCGATTCACAGCTATTCGCTCGAAGCGCGTGCCGGCAATTACGGCTACCGCAATTTTTACACCGACCCGAGCGGCGTGGTGCGCGCCACCAGCGAAAATCGTCCCGCAACCAGCATCGATCCGCCAGCCCGCTAGCGGAGGAGGGCCACGCGGGTGCAACGAGAACGTGCTATGCGCAAGCGGGTTCGTTCTGAGATTGCGGGATGAAGTGACTTCAGTTTTCGCCGTCTGCGGCGGGTGCTGCGGGGACTGGTGCGGAGACTGCGGCGGCTGCGGGTTCTACCGGATGATCCTTTAGGTACGCGGAGATTTCGCTGGCGTATTTTAGGACGGCGCGCATGTAGAACTTGTTGGGGTCGTGATTGTAATGGCCGCCGTAGTAGGCGTAGATGGCGCGTTTCTGATGTTCGGCGTCACGATCGAAGCCGCGGGTTTCGAGATAATGCGCCACACTGAGAATAGCGTCGTCGCCATCGAACAGATCGACTTTGCCGTCGCCGTCGCTGTCCACGGCGATATCGAAGTTTGACGGCTCGAATTGGACCAGGCCGATGGCGCCGGTCGGGGAGCCGGGAACCTCAAAGAGGTCCCAGCCGAATTTTTGGCTGCTGGAAAGCAGGTCTTTCAATTGCGCGAGCGCGAATTCCTGGCGGTGCAGAAACCGGGAACCGCTGTTTCGTAGAGTAGGCTTGCGGACGTAGAGACTCACAAGCTGATTAATCGCCGGGCGCGTGCCCAAGGGATTGGGAGTGAGCCTGGTGGGAATGCCGAAGTTGGTTTCAATGCGCAAGTGGCCGCAAATAACTTCTTTGGGCACGCCATATCTTTGGTACGCAGTGTCGAATGAGTGCGCGTGGGCGGCGATAAACGTCCGGCAGCGCTCGAGTGATTCGGGCGTCAGCAGTCCGAACCTGGGGGTGAGATACGGGTTTCGCTGGGCGCGCTTCGGGGCATGCGCGGTCGCAGGCTGATCGGGCGCGGGTGGCGGCGGCTCATAGATCGTAAGGCGCGGATCGGCAAAAAGCGCGGACACGGCGGCGCAGCTCAATTCTTTATCGTCGCACAGGCGGTCCTGCAGTTTATGCAGGCGCTGGTCTTCTTCGGCCGTGAAGCCGGCCGAATCGGAGGGCGCGGCCCAGCAGTTAGCCGCGGCCAGCGAAAGAAAGCCAAGCGCAAAAATCAGCGTGTACTGCCAAGCGGGCCAATGGCGGGCATTCCGGCGCGAGCCGAGCGGGTGCGCCTGTCGCGCGTGGCTTTCGGCAGCACGAGGGGCCGTCGTTCCAGACGTCCCAGGCGTTGCAATAGGGGGCAGCGGCGAGGGTAACGGCATCGGTGGCATTCGCATCGGTAGAGTTCGCATGGGCATCGCAGCGACCTGTTTAGCGTGCGCTTTTCATATCATAAATCAACCCACTTAGTGTGAACGGTGGTGTTTGAACAGGCAATGGGCGGCCCGGACTAGCCCCGGTAGTACGAGAGGTTGAGTCCGCGCGGCCAGTGTAGCTTCGCCGGTGGCGCGCGTTGGTAAAGTGCTTACAAGTAATGTAGAGTAAACGTCTTCACAATCACGGAGAGGTGCTGGAGTGGCCGAACAGGGCTGCCTGCTAAGCAGTTTCACCCCAAAAGGGTGACGGGGGTTCGAATCCCCCCCTCTCCGCCATATTTTTTCTATCACATTGTAAATCGGACGGTTCGACGGGCCTTTGATTTCCCGGTTACGGAACCGTTACGAATGAATTGCTGCTCCTGAACAAAAGCCAGTATTTGGCTTTCAGAGGCATATGCGATGTTAAATTGTCGGATACCAAAGGTTTTGGTGTTTGTTCGCGATAAAGGTGGGAAACGAAGTTTCAATCTGGCTCCCTCAATTCCCGATTTGGCGGCCTGCTACTGGCTACGCTTCGAAAAGGATGGAAAGCAGACTTGTCAGCGGGTGGGACACTACGATTTGGTTCAGCGGGAGAAGTTGTTGTTGGAGCGACGACTTTCGGCTGCGGCAGCAGATTCACGATCTGCTCCAGCTTGTACCTCCTAATGGCCATGACCAGTCGTCCCAGGTGAAATTCTCTCTTACTTCACCTGGTACAAAAATCACCAGTCAGGTCCCACACGAATTAAGAGGGGCCGGAGTTTCCTCCGGTTCCTCTTTTTTCCAGAAAATAACGTCGTACGGCAGCGCCTAGAACATGAACTTCAGGCCCAATTGAATCTTGCGTGGACCACCAGTGCCAACGATGGGGCTGTTCTGGCCAATGTCGGGCGTGGCCTGCGACGCACCGAAGGTGGATGGAGAACTAAGGGTCGAGGCCGGCGTATTGAACTGGGTTGTGTTGGTAACGTTGTAGAACTCAGCCCGAAACTGGGTCGTGAGTCTTTCCTTTATTTTCCAGGTCTTGATGAGCGACACATCCCAATCCCAGTAACCCACACCGTAGATTTCGTACAGGCTCATGCTTCCAAACGTGCCTTGGGCCGGAGGAACGATAACGGAACTGCTCATCATGTAGCAGCCCAGGCGGTTGAGCGAGGCGATTCCGGTGTTATTGGCTACTCCCGCCGGGCCATTGGGTTCCGCGTTCGCTGCATTGATGCACGCCTGGGGTAGTCCAGCCTTGCAGGCGTTCTTCCAGGTAGCACTCGCGGTTGCCGGGTTGTCGAAGCACGGAATGGTCGCACCTCCAAATCCCCCAAACCCGTTGAAGTCATGGGGATCGCCAGCGAGAGTCCAGCGATCCTGGCCTTCTCCGGTGCCGCTCAAGTCGTCGGACGCATCAATGGGATTAATGGGTCTGCCGGAAAACACAGATGCGGTTGAGGTGATTTGCCAGCCTTGCAACATTTGCCAGTACCCCGACGGTCCCGGGATGATATAGGAAGGCCCGAAGGTGATGCGATGGCGGACATCGGAGGAAAGGTTTCCGGTATCTGCGGTTGGAGCCAGGCTGTTCTGGGGCTGCGTGCCGTTGTTCGTCGAGCTCATGCCTAGAGCATGAGAATAGGTATAGGAGCCAACAAAGGTGAGACCGTGGCTGGCGCGCTTTCTCACGGTCAATTGGAGGGCGTCATAGTCCGAGCGGCCACCGAACGCCCCCAACAGGATCATTTGCGAAAACCACGGATACTTCCCATTCAAAGTGAATGGGCGCCTTGCATTTTCATTAGCAGTCCCGCTGGCTCCAAGAGTGGGTTGGTTGATGTCGTAGAATTCGAACTCGTGCTGCCCGTGGTTCCCAACATAATTCGCGTCAACTGTAAGATTATTCGTAAGGGCGTGCTGGACGCCAAAGTTCCAGGCGAAAAGCACGGGATGGGTGAGGTGCGTGGTGACCCCTCCGATGGCGCAGGGACTGGCGGGCGAGCAACTCCCAACGAAGGCGACGGAATTGGCCAAATTGCCGAAGAAAGATTGTCCCGCGACTATTGTAGCCGCGGCTTTCGGCGGATTAACGCTTACACTCGCCAAGTTGATCGTACCACCGTCGCTAACCGTGGTAGTGCCATTGCTCAGGTTGAATGCGGTAGGGACTAACTGCAGTTTCGAGCTGCTACCAAGGAAAGTCTGTGCATTGGGAGCTTCGTAAGAGATGTTGCCGCCTACACGCACCACAGTCGTACCTTTGCCGCTCACATCCCAGGCTAAGCCGAAGCGCGGCCCAAGGGCCAAGGGATCCAGCTTGTACAACGGGCTACCCTGCCCTTGTTGAATGATCCCCGTGGGAGACCCAAGAGCGATGTTGCCGAACAAATTATTCTTTTCGTGGAGGGTCCCGGTATATTCATATCGCAGTCCAAGGTTCACGGTGATTCGCGGAGAGAGCCGCCAGTCATCTTGAATGAAGCCGGCGAATTCGTGGTAGGTATCTGACCGTTGGACGGTGCCCACAAAATTGCTGGCCGTCGTTACGATTCCGGCCATGAAGTTGTCCAGAGCCGAGGTATTGCCGGGATACGCATTCAGGGCGGGTACGTTGGTGTTAAATGCTAAGGTGCCTTTGGTGGTCTGGAGGGCGATGGTCCCGTGGACGTCGACGATCTCGCCACCGAACTTGGTGATGTGGTTCCCGTGTGTCCACGAGACAGTATCCGTCAAGCGCTCAACGCCGCTGGTGTCGAAAGTGGAGCTGGCCCCACCGAGCACACTACCGGTGAACCCGTTGACGGTGAAGGTTGGGAGTGCGCATGATGGCAAGCCCCCACCGACGAAGCCAAAGCTGGAATAATTCGGCGCGTTGGCGCCAGGTACCCATTGGTTGTCGGTGACGCCATTGGATGGCGGCGGCTGCGTCGGGCAGTCGTAGGAGCCGGTGTTCGAGATCAGAATATTGTCCCAGCCAAACCGGAGATCATTGACCCAAGTGGAATTCGGGACCCAAGTCCACCACGCCCTGGCTACCCGAGTGTGTACCTCGAAGGGCGTGGACCAATACGATTGGTTGACGCTGGCGACAGGCCCAACAGCGAAGCCGTCGCCATCGAAAAACTCAGCAGCCAGATTATGGTTGTCGTTCAGGTGGTAATCCAATTTGCCCACGCCGTTATCGGTGCCGCCAAAAGTGAGAAAGTCGACTGGCAAATTAACGGCTGCGTTAACGGTAGGGCCAGTCTGGGCATTACTGAACAGACCCTTGCCTGCCGTACAGGAAACCGGGGGGCCAAGAACGCAACCCGCCAAGGCCAACATGACCGGATTGGGGGGCGCGCCGCCGGCCGCGACATGATTTTGCAGGTCCGTAATCGCATCGGGTAAGCTGCTCGACGGGGAAAATATTCCCGCGGGAGCCGATGCGGTGGTGGGGACGTTTGAAAGTCGAGGATTCCCAACGCTGTAGCGCTGGCCTTCGTAGCCTACCAAGTAAAAGAGTTTGTCCTTCTTGATCGGCCCGCCGAAGGTTGCGCTGAAGTCCTCGAAAGATCTTGGCGGCTTGATGTTGAAAAACGCATTCCTGTCCGTCAGTACCGTGTCATTTCCCACGGCAAACGCGGTCCCATGAATCGAGTTGGTCCCGGATTTGACGGCGACGTTGATTTGCGCTCCCGGCTTCCACCCGAATTCCGCCTTGGCATTTTCTACAACGTTAAACTCTTGAATGGCGTCGGTTGGCAGCAGGACGGCTTGCTCGGGTCCGCCGGCGGAGTAGGCCGTATTGATGGCCACGGTCGTTAAATAGTTCTCCTGGTCGCGCACGCCGTCGAGGACATAGACGGTCCACTCACCTTTCAGACCGTTGGAAGCGCTTTGAGCCGGGCCCGCGCCAGATCCCGGCCGGACCTGAATTGTGGGAAGCAGGCCAAGCAGTTGAAGGTAATTATGCCCGGCCATCGGAAGATCACTCAAAGCGTCGCCGTTGATTGTTCCCGATAGCTGCGCGTTCGTCGTAGTAATGTTGGGGACTTCTCCGGTGACCGTGACGGTCTGCGTCTGTTCGCCTGGTTGTAGCGTGACGTCTACGTGGACATCCCCGCCGACTCCCACTTCGACGCCCTGGCGGTCGAAAGCCTTGAAGCCCATAAAAACCGCGTGAACGGAATAATTGCCCGGAATCAGGTTAGGAGCGGCGTACGTGCCCGTGTTATCCGTGGTCACGTTTCGAGGTATCCCGCGGCCCACATCGGTCACTGTGACCGTGGCTCCTGCGACTGCGCCGCCGGTCGTGTCTGTGACGATCCCGCTGATCCGGCCCAGAGTTTGAGAATGAGCCGGCAAGCACAACAACAGCGCGAAACACACACCCGCTAATTGCAGAGTTTTTCCAAGGTTTACGCACTTGGATTGTTTGCTGGACAAAAACGTACTTGGAGTCATAGAAAACCCCTTAAGGTGGACTCTCGTCGCGGGGTCCGTCAGTATCGCGGATACTAAGTGGGCGCCCCTGTCAAGTCAAGATAAAACGCGCACACTCAGAGGAACGTCAGGAACTGCTGCCGCGAAAGGCGACCAGGCAATTAATGTTCAGTGCCAAGGTCGCTCGCCTGTTTGTCGGTCGCCCCTGCTTCAAGAGACCGTGGAGTGAGTACACGAGAAAGAGGCCTGGGAAGCGAGGCGGTCGTCCACCGTTGGCCTGAGGGACCAAGGTTTGGTTGTAGATTTTCGGGCCAGTAGTTGCGCACGGTTCGTGGGGAAACTGAAACACCGAGTTTTAGGGAGAGTTCCGCCGCCACCCTCACTTGACCCCAGGTAGGATTCTCTCGCACCATCTGCGCAATTAGCGCGCGGAGGTTCTTTGGCAAGCGGGGTCGGCCACCACGGGACTTCCAGCGCCAGAAGAGTTGGAATACTCGTCGGTGCCAACCGGATACCGTTCTTCTTCCGTCCCCTCCTCGTCGGGGACTCTGCTTCAACATACAGGCTGTCCCACAGGCTCCGCACATCCGTAGGGACCGCCCGCGCGGCTTGACATTAGGATCGGTATGTTATAAACCAAAGGCTAAATGATCCGCTCAGAACTCTTCTGCAACATACGGTTCTGACTCGTAGAGATCGGAGGCGCGTTCGTGAAAAATAAGCTTCTGGCGCCGCTCACTTTTCGTCGTCGGATTGTTGATTAGTTCCGCTCCGGTGTTGGCACATCAAGGAAATGCGGGGCATGATTAACACTGCAACGATCAGGGTGAAAGCAACCGTGACGACACCAGTTGGAATGGACGACAAGGACGTGGCTGGGTAACGTAGGACATAGGAAGCTAGTCGCCAATCCCCGTTGGCGACAAGGATAGCGATGGTCAGAAGAAGTAAGCGAAGGAGCGATTCGAGTTCTTCGCTGGTCTGGGCGCTAGAATGATTATTAGAAAACTCACCAGGAGGTTCTTAAATGAGAAAACAGTTCATGGCTATCTGTGTTGTGGTTTCTTTTATGTTGGCGGTCCAAGTTCGAACTTTTGCGCACCATGGCAACGCTTCATATGACACCACCAAAGAGGTGACTCTAACGGGGACCGTCACCGACTGGATTGTAGCCAACCCACATAGCTTCCTGAAGATGGATGTGAAGAACGATGATGGAACCGTCGCACATTGGGTCATCGAAAGCAGCGCGGCGAGTGCGAACCAGCGGGGGAACGTGCGTTTGACCAAACAATCGCTAAAGTCTGGTGATAAGGTTACTGTGACAATGATGGTGGCTAAGAATGGGCAACCGATCGGACGCATCCACCAGCTGGTGCTCCCAGATGGTAAGTTAGTGGTAACAGACCTACCGTAGCGCCGCAGGCGTCTGGGGGGCGTCAATCTGAGCCGGCGACACTCTAACTGTCCCTAGATTGAACCCGGGGCCCAACATTCCGAGAGTGAGGGAGTTCTTCAATGCGAGACTTAAGGGCTTATTTGGTTCTTGTTATTGTGGGATTGACATCGTCTTCGATTATGTGCGCCCAAACTGCTTCTCAGTCGGGCCAAGCGGCGGACCATAAGGGGCAGATACCTCCGATTTGCCAGGGAGAGGGCCGGTTCAACTGCGCGTCACCCACCGTAAAGGGTCAGACGGAGGATACCGAACCCGGTACTGATGCATGGGGCCGAACGCCAACGCGACGACAGGCGGGTTCGAAGCCCGGTCCCGCTCCGCGGCATGACATTTCCGGAAATTGGCGGGCGGACGGCGTTGACGAATTTGGATACCGCGGGCCTGGGATATTTGGAGCCGGGGCGATGCCATCGGACGGGTGGCCAGAACATGAACCGCCTTACACCAAGGAGGGGTTGGCAGCTTATCACAGCCATAAGCCAGTATTTGGAATCGACGCGGTTGCTCCGGCGCAAACAAACGACCCTGTCAAATCCTGCGACCCGCAAGGCTTTCCCCGGGACGATCTTCATGGTTTCGGTGCGACAGAGATACTTCAGACGCCCGAGAAGATGGTCATCTTGTACGGCGGACAGTACAAAGATTGGCGGGTCATCTGGGCCGATGGCCGGGCGCTGCCCAAAGATCCCGAGCCCACCTGGACCGGCTACTCAACGGGCAAGTGGGTGGACGACACAACCTTTGTTGTTGAGTCGAATGGGCTGGACGACAGGACTTGGCTTGATAACGCTGGCCGTCCGCACAGTGACGAACTGCGTGTTGAGGAACGCTTCCACCGCGTGGACCACGACACCCTCGAATTGACGGTCACCATTAACGATCCGAAGTACTATACGAAACCTTGGGCGGCTCTGGACAAACAACCCTTCAAATTGCAACCGGCGGATTCCTCGATCGGCGAGGGGCGCTGCGCACCGTCAGAGATGGCCCTTTACAACAGCCTGGTTTCGGACCCAGCAAATCCCGACGCCAAGAAGTGACCCTTCCGTAAGTGAGAATGAGGGGAACGCCAGGACTGCCCTATTCGTAAAGCGCCAGGGCAAGGCATTGGACGTTACCGCCCTGGAGCAATGCGATCCCGGTCCCCACGGAGTTCCGGGAATTTACACCTAGCCCGCGAAATTCAAGTTCCCGGACACCCGTCTACATTCGAAGTTGGCATTCGGCCCGCTCATGGTCTTTCCAGCAGGGTCTTAGAACAGGAACTTCAAGCCAAGCTGGATTTTCCGCGGGCCTCCTGTTCCGACGATCGACGCATCCCATTCCCAGGTGCCTACCGAGTAGAGTTCATGCCGACTCATATCTCCGAATGTGCCCTGGGCTGGCGGAACGAACGGGCTGTTCGTATTTGGGGTTGAAGTGGCTGTGCCGGAGGTACTGGGGGCGATCACTGAGCTGCCGCGGTACGTAGCACAGAAGAGAGCGCTGACCAGATGTTCTTGACCGTTTGACGCACTAACCCGCTTTCTGACAACGCCGATAGCCATGCCTGAATATCGCATTGTTGCGTCGCTCAGCGCATGCGCAAGGGAAGTGAAACCAGAAGCGCGCTGGCGCCATTCCAGAGGATCTGCACACCGATGCACACGAGCAGGAACGACGTAAGTTGTATTATCACGGTCATCCCCGTCGCACCGATCATCCTTCCCAAGCGATCTGCAAAGCCATAGCAAAGAAAGATGCTGGCAGCGAGCAGAGCCGAGCCAACAACTGCGCTCAAAATGACGAGGAGGTTGAGCCCCTGATGTCGTGGGGCATTCGCACCCAGCGTGATGGCCACGGAGATCGATCCTGGTCCAACCGTCAAGGGTAACGTCAAGGGATAAAAGGCGTTGCGGAATGGGTCCTCCGGCTGAATATTCTTCTTCATGCCCTTCTGGTCCTCGTCATTACCCTGCTTCAACAGTGTCCAACCGGTTGAAATGACGATCAATCCACCGCCGACTTGGACCACCGGCAACGAAATTCCAAAGAAAGAGAGGATATGTGTCCCGATGAGGTACGATCCGATCAGCAAGAAGAAGCTGTTCATCGCAATACGCAAAGACAATGCTTTCCGTGTAGTCGGTGCGTATTCCCTGGTCATAGCCAGGAATACGGGGCTTCCACCCAGCGGGTCGACGATAGGAAACAGCGCACTAAGAATCAGGAGCAGACTTTTTACTGCTTCAATCATGACGTTTCTCCCAGCCAATCCTTCCCGAGGCGGACGAAACAAACTGTACATGTGAATCCGCCTCTCTGCCCTCCTCATTTGCGACAGCCATACGCGTGAGCGCCGAAAAGTGCCGGTCGCTCTCTCTTCGATTCGGTTCGAGGGCCCTACGCTGCTGGCGCACGTTGAGTCCGGCCCGCTGACCTCGGCGGTCGCTGTGAACTCGGCGAATGTTTTGTTCGCGCTGGCGGACGATAACGATCAATCGAACGTCAGGAGGGGAGAGAATGCGGGAAGAATTCTGAAGCACGTGGCGGTGGTGCGCAACTGGACTCAAGTGGGAACCATCGATCGAGGCGGCACGTTCTCCAAAGATGTGAAAATTAGTACGGAAAATGCTAACCAACGGAACTTGCGGATCATAGCGATCGTGCAAGAAACGGCGGGCGGAACAATCCTGGGGGTGAGTTCGACCCGGCTTGCGAATTGACTGCAGGCGAATTGACTTAAGTGCTTGGCGAAACGCGGC
>Ga0210384_10009275_pt1 | contig 10165 bp, 7 predicted proteins | sample IncBWH2MmetaG_FD_160574 | JGI IMG/M metagenome (GOLD analysis project Ga0210384, IMG submission 160574) | Forest soil microbial communities from Barre Woods Harvard Forest LTER site, Petersham, Massachusetts, United States - Inc-BW-H-2-M | ecosystem: Environmental > Terrestrial > Soil >...
GCATCCCGCTCTTGATCGCGGTGTGTATGCCCTTGAGCCGCTGCGAATTGAGAAGGCTGGCCGAATCGCCGATGATTAATCCGCCGTCCACATACTGGCGGGGCATGGAATACCAGCCGCCGTAGGGCACGGTCTTGGCGCCGTAGCGCACCAGTTTGCCGCCTTCGAGAACGCGCTTGAGGAACGGATGCGTCTTGTATTTCTGAAACGCTTCGTGCGGATCAAAACGCGGATCGTGATAATCGAGGCCGATGACCATGCCGGTCGAAACGCGATTGCCCGGCAGGCCGTAGAGCCATCCTCCGCCATACATGCTGGAATCGAGCGGCCAGCCGAGTGTGTGCGCCACGTACCCCGGCTTGATTCGCCCCGGCGGAACGTCCCAGAGCTCCTTGATCCCGATGCCGTAAACCTGCGGATTCAGGCCATCCAGTTTGAGCCGGCTCACCATTTCTTTGGTGAGCGATCCGCGCGGGCCTTCGGCAAGAACAGTCACTTTTGCGCGCAATTCGTAGCCCGGCGTGTAGTTGTCCTTGGGCTTGCCTTCTTTGTCGACGCCTTTGTCCTCGGTGATCACGCCGGCGATGCCGCCGCCCTCGTAAATTAAATTTTTCCCTGCAAATTGCGTGAATAAGTTCACGCCCGATTTTTCAACGAGACTGCCGAGCCATTTGACCAGCTTGTTTAGAGAAACAATGTAGTTGCCGTGATTTCTCAGCGGGGGCGGCGTGATTGGCAATTTCCACGCGCTCGCGGAAGTCAGAACGAACGCGGCGTCATCCGTGACGGGCGACTCGAGTGGCGCGGTCTTCTCCCAGTCGGGCACGAGTTCGGCGAGGCCTCGCGGGTCCATCACCGCGCCGGAGAGCTGGTGCGCCCCGATTTCGCGCGCCTTCTCGAGGACGTAAATATTTTCAGCGGAAAGGTCGGGCTTGGCGCCCGCGGCATTGTGCTGCGCTATCAATCGCGAGAGATGCAGCGCACAGGCGAGCCCCGCGGGGCCCGCGCCCACGATCAGAACATCCGCGTCCAGCCGCTCACGCTCGACAGGCATATTCCAATCCTAGCAGAAGGATTGCGTTTGCCGGCGCGAGCGTTTGTGCAGTGTTTTTGCCGTGCAATAGATGAGAAGCGGCCCATTCAGTTTTCCTGATATTTCGCATCTGCTCGCATTCTTTGTGCCTCTGTGTCCTCTGTGTTGAGCCTTTTCCGGTTAGGGGGCCGAGGAAAAACCAAAAACTTAACACAGAGAACACAGAGGAGCACAGAGGTCACGGAGAAGACTGGAGCGAGAACGACAAATGAAAACTAATCCTTCGCGATGCCTCGCAGCGCGGCATCTTGCGGAACGGGTTTTTCCGGATTGGACCAATCGTAGAAACCCTTGCCATTTTTCTTGCCGTACCAGCCGGCCATCACCATCCTTTTCAGCAGGGAGGGAGAGGCGAAACGCTTTTCCTTGAATTCGTCGAACATGACATGAGTAATGTAGTACGTCGTATCCAGCCCGACGAAATCGAGCAGGGTAAACGGGCCCATGGGATATCCGCAGCCGAGTTTCATTGAGGCGTCGATATCGGCCACGGAGCCCACGCCTTCTTCGAGCGCGCGGATCGCATCCATCAAGTAGGGCAGCAGCAAGCGGTTGACGATGAAGCCGGTCTTGTCGCTGGTGCGCACCGCAACTTTCCCCAGCTTTTTCCCGAATTCGCAGGCGGTTTCAAATGTTTCATCCGTTGTGACGATGGTCCGCGCGACTTCCACCAGCTTCATGAGCGGCACGGGGTTGAAAAAGTGCAGGCCTACGAATTGGCCGGGACGCTGGGTCGCGGTCATGATCTCTGTGATGGAAATCGAGGACGTATTGCTGGCAAAAATAGCCGAAGGCTTGACGATGGGATCGATGGAAGCAAACATTTTTCGTTTTTCATCGAGATTCTCTATGACGGCTTCCACGATGAAATCGCAATCGGCGAGATCCTGTTTACGCGTAGTGCCCTTCAGCCGCGCGATGATCGTGTCCACCGGTTCAGCGAACGCGCCCTTGGCCGCGAATTTGTCGAGCGACTTGCGGATGGCCGCAAAGCCTTTCTCAATGAATTTCATGTCGACTTCTAGAACGTTCACCTCGAACCCCGCCGTGGCTGACACCTGAGCGATACCGGAACCCATCAGGCCGCAACCGAGCACGCCAACTTTTTTAATTTCCATTGCGCAGGCCTCTTTTCGAGCGAGATTCGCCAATGTCAAACGCCGCTATCATAACGCAAAAGGTGCGATGGTTTTCGCGCGGCGGTGTCGCCAATATCTCCCGCCAATCCCGGTTGAGAGAGTGCAATTCATGGCGCCTCCGATTGGGCCTTGCTCCGCGCCAGTCCGGCGGCGAACCGTCTTGACTCATGGGCTTTGTTACAATTTATTGACAAATGTTCAACATTGCATAGACACTTCCGGTCTGTGGCCGAAGTATTCTGGGGCTGGTCCGGGCGCGCAAGAGAGTGCCAGAGACGGCCCATTTCCTTCACTGCACAGGGGGAGATAAGCCCAATTCTCTGTACTCTTCCCGGCGGGGGCTGTGGGCGCGCCCGGGCATTTTCCTCGAAATTCCCTCACAGATTCAGGTGTTTTAAAGATTTGCGTGGCGATTCGATATCGAACACGCTGACCTTTGAGCTGTTTGTGGAAAAACTCGAGTAGCACAGCCACTCCTGACTGTGCGGTTTTGTCAGCCTTGCACGCAGAGAAATCCCACCAAAGTCGATCGCCAACGCCGCATAGCCAGGAGTGGCTGTGCTACCAAAACCTGCCTCGAATTGGCATTGCTGCGCGGGCGCTTTACGTCGCTACATTCTCAGGAACTTCATTTGCGGAGAGCTGCACTCTCGGCAATTTGACGAGGAAAGTTGTACCACTCGCCGAGGTGTTCTCGACTGAGACGGAACCTCCGTGGTCGGCAATGATTTTACTCACGATGGCGAGTCCCAGGCCCGTGCCATTGGCCTTTCCCGCGCTGACAAAGGGATCGAACAAATTATTTCGGATCGCGACGGGAATTCCCGGCCCGTTGTCCGAGACGCGGATCTCGAATGTGTCCGCCGTGGATACGATATCGAACGCGATTCTTCCCCGGAGATTGGGGACAGCCTCGCAGGCGTTTACCGCCAGGTTGAGCAGCGCGCGCTCCATTTTTTTGGGATCAAACACTCCGGCCATATCGCCCGCCGAGCGAATCGAAATTTCCCGGTCACGCAATTCGGGGCGCGCGCGCGCGGTTTCGATGGCGCGGCGAACGCATTGATCCATGGAAGCATTTACGGGGGAGATGTTGCGCTGTTCGCGCGCCAGGTCGCGCAGGGAATCGAGCAGCCCCGTCATCTCTTCCGAAGCGGTCTGAATTTCCCTGTACACTTCATCCCGATTCAGCCTGAGTTTCTCCGCTTCGTATAGAAATTCGGCGTTGGCCACCAGGGCGGCCAGGTGATGGCGAAGATCGTGCGAGATGGAATTGGCGGCCCGGCCCACGGCGGCGACACGCTCCGTCTCAATTTGCTTCTTTTGGAACGCCAGCAATTCTCCGCGCATTTTGGAGAAGGATTCCGCGAGCTCCACAGCTTCACTGCTTCCTCGCGGCGTAATCGAATAGGTGTAATCCCCGGCGGCAAGGGCGCGCACGCCGGCCACCAGATTGTCGAGTGGGTGCGTAATCGTTCCCGAAACAAAGCGCAGAGAAAGAGAAGCAAGCAGGATTGCCGTTAGACCCACCACCAGAATCGTGCGGTTCAGTTGGCGGAGAAAGGCCATGGGGCGCGTCAGGGAAATGAACACGTAGCACTCCACAGGCAACGGTGGATTGGCTTGCAGAGTCACTCTGGCCGCCTGGTATGTGTCATTGCCCAGCGTCACCTCGGTCGTGCCTGTGCTGGGCAGGACTTCCCGGGCCAGAATGCGTCCCTGGATCACGGCCTCTTCTTCGGGTGAAAAGGTGGAAGCGATGATTCGCTTGTCGGCGAGCAGCACGATTTTACTTTCGGCGACGAATCCGAGCTGCTCGGCAATTCTCGAATTGGTTTCGTACCCGATGGCCACAAGACCCAGGACCTTGGCATTATTTCCAGTCCCCGCGAGGATCGGGCGGAGAAAGACCCAATACAGCCGCCCGCCCGAATACCACCAGGAGGAGCCCTGCCCTTCTCGTAAGGAGGTTCGCAGGGAACTCTCCGCAGACTCTCGATCCAGCCCCTGCTTGGTGACGTCCAGCGCGACCACGCGGCCTGCCGGGTCTGCCAGCAGAAACAAGTCACTCCCCGCAAGCCGCCAGAAAGGAGTGGATCCATCCTGGATTGTTGGCGCGTCCCGCGTGGTCATCAGCGCTTTCAAGGTGGGGATCTCGGCCAGCAGCGATGCCGTCCGGGACAATTGGATCTGTAATTCCCGCTGAACCGTTCCGAATTCCTGGAAGGATGCGTCCGTGCTGTATTTGACTTGATCGTCTATCTGCTTGCGAACAGTATACCGAAGGATAAGGAGAATCGCGCCGGTCAGGGCGCAGATAATCAGCAGGGTGGAAAGTAAAAGCTGCGATTGCAACCGCAGGCGAGCCATCGAACTCTCCGCATGTCGAACTAACCTTTTCTATTTCCGGCAGCACTGCCGGGAACGAATTTATAGCCGGCGCTATGAACCGTTATAAAAAAGCGAGGGCGGGCCGGATCGGTCTCAAGCTTCTGGCGAAGCCGGAGGATATGGTTGTCCACCGTGCGGGTGGATGGATAGTTCTGGTATCCCCAGACTTCGTTGAGCAATTCCTCGCGTGAAATCACGCGCTCGGACGACCGTGAAAGAAATCTCAATAATTTAAATTCCTGCGCCGTCATGCTGACCGGCTTGCCGGAGCGTTTTGCTTCCATGCTGGTAAAATCGACTTCCACATCGCCAAAGATCAACAGGTCGTGAGGGGAAGCCGCTTCCGCGCCCGCCCCAGCTTGTGACTTCGGCAGGTTGCGCCGCATTGCCCGGCGCACGCGCGCGAGCAGTTCCTTGGGGCTGAACGGCTTGGTGACGTAGTCGTCCGCTCCCAATTCGAGAAGCACGACTTTGTCGTCCACGTCGGCATTGGCGCTTAAGACCACAATCGGTACCGAGGGCATCTCCGACTTGAAAGACCGGCAAAGCTCCTTACCGGACAAGCCGGGCAGCTTCAAGTCGAGGACCACCACATTGGGAGGCTCATGGCGGAAACTCTCGAGACCCCCTACCCCATCCGAGGCGATCCGTACCTCCAGCGAGTCGGACTCGAACAGACGCTGGAGCGTCCGCTGCATCGGACGGCTGTCTTCAATGATCAAAACCGTTTCCATGAGTTGGACCTAGTCTAGAGAGTATACTTCGGGAGCCCTGTACAGATGCAACTCGGTGACAAATTGTTGACATCTGCCGGGATGGACGGCAAGCGGCGGGGGACCCAAGCAGAATCTGCCTTGTCCGCGGCCGAATACTCAGGGAATGCGGCAATCGCTTGGCCGGGGAGGAAAATTTGGAGCGGAAAATCATCAACCCGTGGAAATGGCAGGACGCTCTGGGATTTGTACAAGGACACGAAGTGACCGGGGGCCAGCGTGTCCTCTACTGTGCGGGACAGGTTTCCGTCGACGCGGACGGCAAAACCGTCCACGCCGGCGACTTCCGCGGGCAACTCAATCGCACGATTGATAATCTCCAGCAGGTGCTCACCGCGGCGGGGTTCGGCTTTTCAGATGTGGTCCGATTGAATTTCTACACGACCGATCTGGAGGGCTTTTTAGCGAACCGGAATGTGATCCTGGAGCGGCTCGTGGGAGATGGATGCCGGCACACAAGCACGCTGCTCGGGGTGGCCCGTCTCGCGCGGCCCGAATTTCTCATCGAGATCGAAGCTACTGCAGTCAAATGATTCCCCGTTCTCTACGCAAACGAAGAATCGGGTTTGGTGCGCTTCCATGCTGCTCACGAATGCAACTGTTGAGCACCAGACAGAGAGCCGCGCCCTTCAAAAAGCGATTGACAGGGCGCCAACAATTCAACTACAAAGCGCAGACACACTTCCATTGCGTGCGGAAGCGGCTAAGCGTATAGTGTCGGCGGGTCAACCCAACCGGAGTGACCCTCCAAACCAATGCGCGCGGCCGAATGAAAGATTGGACGAGACCGCGCAAGCTCCTATCAACTTCAATCGTCAGACGGCTCCGTGCTCTGGGGGCACGGCGAGAGAAGGAGGCAAAATGAAGTTTGAATCCAGGCGAGCGATCTTTTGTGCCATGGGAACCATGGGCTTGTGCCTCCTGATGACCCCCTGGGCACGCAGCCAATCCGCAATGGCTGGCGCGGATCAGAAGCCGCAAATGTCGGAAGATGCTTTCAAAAACATCCAGGTGCTCCGGGGAATTCCCGTGAACGAATTCATGGGCACGATGGGTTTCTTCGCCGCGTCACTGGGCATGAACTGCACGGACTGCCACGTCACGGAAAGTGCCGGCGATTGGAAGCGCTATGCCGATGACACTCCTCTGAAAAACACGGCGCGCCGGATGGTTCTGATGGAGAACCTCATCAACCGGTCCGACTTCGGCGCCACGCGCTTGGTGACCTGCTACACCTGTCATCGCGGCGTCCAGCGCCCCGAAGTCACGCCCAGTTTGGCCGAACAATACGGGGCTCCGCCTCCGGATGATCCGGATCGAATTGAGGTTCTTCCGAATACCCCCGACACTTCCGCCGAGGCCGGGCAAATCCTTGACAAGTTTATTCAGGCCGTCGGCGGAGCGCAGCAACTGTCCAAACTGAATAGCTTCACCGCGAAAGGAACTTACTCCGGGTTCGACACGGATTTTCGCAAGGTTCCGGCGGAAATTTTCGCCAAAGCCCCCAATCAGCTAACCATGACCAATCATTTGTCCGGGGGGGACGATACGACGACCTTCGACGGCCATGAGGGTTGGGTCGCGGCGGCGGACCGGCCGGTGCCGATGATCCTGCTGACAGGTGGAGAACTTGACGGCGCCAGACTGGACGCGGAACTCGCTTTTCCCGCGATGTTGAAGCAATCCCTAAGCAAATGGCACGCCGGCTTCCCACCTGTCACGGTGGACGATCGTCCCGCTCAAGTCGTTGAGGGTATCGCCGCCGGGGGAACTCATGTGAAGCTATTTTTTGACAAACAGTCTGGACTACTTTTACGCCAGACGCGCATTATTGACACCAGGGTGGGCTTGATCCCCCTGCACATTGATTATTCCGATTATCGCGCCGTCTCCGGAGTCAAGATGCCTTTCAAGTGGCAAGTGACCTGGGTGGACGGGCAGTCGACTACGGAACTGACCGCTGTGCAACCGAACGCGGCAGTCGCTGCGGCAAAATTCGCGAAACCGGCCGGGACCGCGGCGAAGTAGAATTAGCTACGGGGCCGTTTCCGCGGCTTGAAGTTTGCCGGCAATCGTGATTGAATTTGTATTTAATTGAGGGACCGCAGAGCGATTTTGGAGGCGTTTATGGCGAATGGATTTCGTCCGCAAGTTCTCGCTTCGTTTGTTGTGATGGCTCTGTTTTCCGCGGCGGCGATGGCAGCACCGTCCCCGCAAGGCCAGGATCAAAACAAGCCTGCTGCCCAACGTCCATTGGCCTGGGCGTACGCCGTACTGGATCCGCCCGCAACCCCACCGCCTCCGCCAACGGATGACGCGGATGTCAAATCGATCCCGGGCAGTACTCAATCCTTCTCCATGAAGCAGATTCGGGATACCGGAAACCCAGTTGACTGGTTCCCGGGCGACCATCCGCAGATGCCCACCATCGTGGCGCACCGCCGCTCTCCGGGCGTAAACCCGTGGATCGGCAGCTGCGGTTTGTGCCACTACCCGAACGGCAAAGGCCGTCCTGAGAACGCCGGCGTCGCCGGACTGCCGGAAGGCTACATCCTGGAGCAACTCGCCGATTTCAAAAATGGCGCGCGAAGAACTGCGGATCCTGGGAAGAGAAATACGGCGACCATGGCCGGAAACGCGTCAGGCATAACCGATGAAGAAGCAAAAGCCGCCGCTGCGTATTTTGCTTCGATCAAGATGACCCCGTGGATCAAAGTAACGGAAGTGGAAACTGTGCCGAAGGTCAAGAATGTGGGAGGCTTTTACGTTCCCTTAGAAGGATCGGAGACCGAGCCCATCGGGCAGAGAATCCTGGAAATGCCGGTGGATCCCGAAGCCACGGAGAGATATCGCAACCCGAGGTCCGGGTGGATTGCCTATGTGCCCATGGGCAGCATCAAGAGGGGCGAGGACCTGGTGGTTCGAGGCGGCGCGGGCAAAACCGTCGCGTGTGCCGCATGCCACGGCGAGAATCTGAAGGGCAACGGCAATTTCCCGCCGCTCGCGGGACGTTCCCCCAGTTATCTCGCGCGCCAGCTCTACGATATACAGCAGTACACGCGCAACGGCCCGGGAACCCAGCTGATGCGGCCGGTCGTGCAGAATCTGACCCCGGATGACATCCTGGCGATCACCGCTTACCTGGCTTCGCTCGAGCCGTAGTGCTGGGATGTGCTTTCAGGCTGGGAATCGGTAGCTGCTGATAACACGTGGCGTGAAAACTCGGTCCGGTGACTTGCAAGAGTTTCCCTTCACTTCGGCATGTACGATGATCGCCGATCAGGTTAACCCTTCTTTCTTGGCCAGAGAATTCTTTCTATTCTTGTCCGAACCTGGATCGTTTCCTACACCCGGCGCGGTATTTTCAAGCCAACGCCATTCGGTGTATATTAATGAGCAAATTGGTAACGTCGAGGTTGGAACTTGTGGATTGCCAAAGGGGCCCGGAACATTTTGAACGGCTCATCGAGAAAGGAACTTCACCATGGCGCGAATCTCGCTGAAAGTAAACGGCAAATCGAGAGTGGTCGACGCGGATCCGAATACGCCGCTGCTGTACGTCCTGCGCGATAACCTGGCGCTGCATGGTCCCCGATTTGGCTGCGGCCTGGGGCAATGCGGGGCGTGCACGGTGCTGGTGGACGGCAGCACCATGCGATCCTGCATGCTTCCGGCTTCCGCGGCGGAAAATAAAAATGTCACTACACTCGAGGGACTGGGCAGCGTCGCTCATCCCCACGCGATCCAGGCGGCGTTCGTGGAAGAGCAGGCAGCGCAGTGTGGCTACTGCATGAACGGCATGGTGATGGGCGCCAAGGCCCTTCTGGACAAGAATCCCCACCCATCGGTCGCGGATATCAAGCGGTCTTTAAACAGCTACATCTGCCGCTGCGGCACTCACCTCCGGATCATCCGCGCCGTCCAGCGCGTCGCAAATGCCAGCGTGAAAGTCTAAGGAGAGACGACCATGGAAACCAAATCGCTTATCTCCCGACGAGATATGCTCAAGAGCACAGGCGTTCTCATCGTGGGCTTCAGCTTCTTCGGGACTGCCGCGAGAGTGCTGGCCCAGGGCGAGGGCCTTTCCGTCGACGGCATGGACCCGACCGTGCTCGATTCCTGGCTGGCCATCTCGAAGGATGGGACGGTCACGGTATTTACGGGCAAGGTCGAACTCGGCACGGGCGTGGTGACTGCGCTGGCGCAGATCGTGGCCGAGGAACTCGACGTGTCCTTCAACAAAGTGTACATGGATTCGGGAGATACGGATAAGGCAGTTGACCAGGGAGTTACTGCGGCCGCCAGGACCGTCGAGCGCGGCGGCGTGCAGCTGCGCCAGGCTTCCGCGGCGGCGCGCCAGGAGCTGCTCAAGCTGGCGTCCGCGCGTCTCGATTCGCCGGTGGACAAGCTTACGGTAACCGACGGCGTGGTCAGCGTGGTCGGCAACCCGGCCAAGAAAATCGCCTACGGTGATCTCCTCGGCGGCAAGCGCTTCAACATTAAAATCGTCGCCGCCGGCATCGGCTGGGACATGAAAGTGGCGCCGGAAGTGCCCGCCAAGAACCCCAAGGATTACAAGATTGTCGGAAAATCGATTCCGCGCGTAGACCTGCCGGAAAAATTCACGGGTGAGTTCGTCTACTCGCAGGATGCCAGCGTGCCGGGAATGCTTCACGGGCGCGTGGTGCGTCCGGCGACGTCGATCTCCGCGCCGGCGAGCATCGATGAAAGCTCGATCCAGAATATTCCAGGCGTAGTGAACATCGTGC